>Ga0209902_100104_pt1 | contig 163312 bp, 138 predicted proteins | sample FECB27metaG_FD_188304 | JGI IMG/M metagenome (GOLD analysis project Ga0209902, IMG submission 188304) | Cyanobacterial communities from the Joint Genome Institute, California, USA - FECB-27 (SPAdes) (version 2) | ecosystem: Environmental > Aquatic > Thermal springs > Hot (42-90C) > Microbial...
GCACGTAGCGTTCAGTCCGGATGGCAAGACGATTGCTTCTGCAAGTGGCGACAAAACCGTGAAACTGTGGCGTGCTGATGGCACTTTCATCACAACCCTCAAGTGGCATGAGGATTTGGTTTGGCACGTAGCGTTCAGTCCGGATGGCAAGACGATTGCTTCTGCAAGTAGGGACAATACCGTGAAACTGTGGCGTGCTGATGGCACTTTCATCACAACCCTCAACGGGCATTCGGCTGAGGTTGAGCACGTAGCGTTCAGTCCGGATGGCAAGACGATTGCTTCTGCAAGTAGCGACAAAACCGTGAAACTGTGGCGTGCTGATGGCACTTTCATCACCACCCTCAAGGGGCATTCGGATTTGGTTAGGCACGTAGCGTTCAGTCCGGATGGCAAGACGATCGCTTCTGCTAGTTCGGACAAAACGGTGAAACTGTGGAATCTTAATCTGGAGGATTTACTTCATTTGAGTTGCCAATGGGTAGGCGACTATCTGAAAAACCCAGATAACGGCATGATACCGGATGATCCAGATCGCTCTATTTGTAATTAGTTGATTTTACCTAATGCCAGAAAGGATAACACACGGTGCGATGTTTGAAGAAGTTTTCTTAAAAGTTTTGGAGTCGGAACTTTGCCTCGTTCCCAGCCTCAGGCTGGGGATGCAGCCTTAGGAGGCTCTGCCTGCCAATTGAGCGGCAGAGCCGCTTCAAGGGCATTTCCAGGTGGAACCTGGAAACGAGATTTAACGAGATTTTAGAAGGGTTTTGCCTCGTTCCCAGCCTCAGGCTGGGGATGCAGCCTTAGGAGGCTCTGCCTACCAATTGAGTAGTGTAGGGTGGGCAGTGCCTACCAGAATCCGGATATAGTACACAGGATACGATAAGCACTGCCCACCTTACGTGTATTTCAAAAATCAAATATTAGTCCTATATCAAGTCCGGCAAATTACTTATCATAAAACTTATATGTAGTAAGGACTTCAGTCCTTGTTTTCGTGGAAGAGGACTAAAGTCCTCACTACAAACTTAGTAAGGTTATTTAATGAGACAATACATTCACAATGCAAGTCGATGCATTCATAATGCAAGTCGATGCATTAACAATGCAAGTCGATACATTAATAATGCAAGCTGATGCATTCACAATACAAGTCAATACATTAATAATGCAAGCCAATGTATCCACAATGCAAGCCGATACATTAATAATTCAAGTTAATCCATTGTTAATGCTTACTTTTTTTTAGCTTGCCCATTTTAAAAACTTTACCTTACTGTTAATTTTTTTATTGCAATGGGTACATTAAATGTACACTATACCACTGCATAGATTTATGAGTATCCAAGATAAAACACGTCGTTTACGCCCTCAAAACATTAGTCAAGATATTGACTCATTCCACGGTTTGCAAACCGTCAGCACTTACAACACAACTCGTGCTGATGCCTCCACTGCAAAGTTACAGGAAGTTTATCAGGCGATGTTGATTTCTCAACAAACTGAAACCGAAAAACTCGCTTTATACCGTGCTGCTTCTGATGCTGCGCGATTAGCAGAATGGGAATTTCATAACGCTGTATTAGCTATGAAAGAAGTCGTGCGCGGGCAATATGGCTCAGATAGCGATGAAGCTCAAGCGGTGGGACTGAAGAAAAAATCAGATCGCAAGCGTCCTTCCCGCAAAAAGTCAGTTGCTAGTGCAACTTAATCAACTTTGGTTGAATTTGGAAATCGGCGATGCCCCAGCTATATCACACAACAAACAAACAAATTCCTAACTTCTTCATGACGCTCAACAAACTGCTGTAAGTAAGTAGGCGAGAAAAAATCAAACTATGTAAAGAAAAGTAAAGCTTGAAAACTAGCTCGTAGTAAGCGCTTTAGCGCTAAAGCGCTTACTACATACCTTTTATAATAAGTTACTATCTTAGTTGTAGCAACTGAAACTCATCAAACTTCACAACCTTTGAATTCGGCTGACTTGTATCAAAACGATAACTGCTGACTGTACCCGTACCCGTGTCAAAGATGCTGAAAGCCGTAATGTCATTACTAGCAATATAAGGCATAGGTTTACCATCTTTACCTGGCAAAGGAGCTATTGTTGGTACAACTGGTTCTAATCCATTGGGATCACCAAGTGCAGCATAATCCTTTGTGTCCCTAGGCGGAACTGGTCGTTTATCACCACTCAAGAAAGCACCGTAAGTATTGCCAACATTAGATGTTTCAAGAAAGTGCATTCCCGACGGACTGCGAAAGCGGTTCCATAGATGCGAATGCCCATAAAGTACCATCTGTACATTAGCTGCTTCAAGTAAAGGTATCACATCACGGATCAGGTAGTCTGCTTCTTTAGGGTAGTTGTAACGCACTGCCTTAATTTTGCCATTCGCATCACGTTCAATATTCGGCACGGGATCAGTATAAGGAGGGACAATATTGTCGCCCAAAGAATGCGGCGGATAATGGAACATCACCACCTTATACTTTGCTTGTTTGAACTCAGAACTGTTGAGTTCTTGTGCTAACCAGTTATACTGCTTGCTTCCTTTAGCAATTGGCTCAAAAATAACTTGTCCGTAACCCCAATTCTCTGGATTTTGTAAATCTTTGTCTCTTTCGCGGTACTTTCCTCTCGCGTATGCATCCATGTTGGGAGTCCGCCACATATTCGCTGCGTACAAAACCACCAAACGGACATCACCAAAACTTACTGCATAGTAAGTTTCTCCACCTTCTTTACTTTCAGGTAATGTGAAAATTTCTTCGTAAGTATCAGTATTATAAGAATTCTCTTTCAGCGATTTTTCCCCATACAACTTTAAAGCCACAGCACGCGGGATGGCATCATTAAATTCATCGCCTAAACTCCCAGTCTTGCCAAAGCGTCCCATCACTTCATGATTACCAATGCTGGTAAACATGGGGGCGTGTTGAATGATTTCTCCACCCTTAAAATCTCTTTGGGACTTAGCATGACCTTGCAAACAAGGAAAGAAAGCACCGCCCCTATTATCATCAAACCATTCTGAGGCACGGTCTGCAATATTCACTGTATCTCCTGCTAACCACACCGCATCCACTTTGCCAACTGTTTCTACGACCTTTTGCAGATTTGCTGCTATCATCGGTTTCAACTGATGGTCAGAAGTCAGTAGAATTTTCAATGGTGTTCCAGGAGTTGGGGTAGGTGCTAAGGTAAAAGCATTGCTGCTCACACTCTCGCCATCTTCTCGAACACTCGTGACGCGATAAGCAACTCGTTTCCCTGGAGTTAAGCCAATAACTTCCGCCTCATGTCGCCAAATGTCACGCGCGACAGGTTGCTTGTAAACTTGCCCGTTTTGCGTTTGGTTTCCTACTTTTGATTCTTGGTCTTCCCGTGTACGACTGAGTTTGGTAGTATTTGCTGTGGCTGTTTGCTGGAAATTATCCCCATACGCAACGCTATGTTTGGAACCAGCAAACTCGGTAAACCATACAACTCGCACTGAAGACGCGGTAGGGAGTTGTAGAAAAGGATCTGTGAGCAATACGGGCGCGGATGCTAGAGTTTTTTGTCCAGAAAAGCAACCATATACTAGGGTAAGGCAAATAACTAGCACAAATAAAGCAGCCAGTATTTTGCGGCTTGTGAGATATCTCAGCATTGCGAGTCTTCCAGTGCGTCGGTGCATCTCAGTTGTATCTAAAAAAACACAAGGAGCTACAAGATAAAGTCGCACTGTTCCGGATTATAGTTTCAATACTAATCGCGTTTAGATACTTGTGGCAAAAACGCCGCAAGTTGAGCGCTCTTAAGATGCACATTTTATAAGCCTTATATAGCAAGGATTTCAGAAAGTGAAGAATGCAGGTGCTTCTTTCAAAAGTTGCGAGGGAGTTTAATACTTTTGAATGCGTGACTTTTGAATGCGTGACTTTCGACTTTCCCCTCGTGGGGCGCTCACCGGAATGCACCTATCCGTATTCGCTGCTCCCCGTTCCCTAAAGATGAGATATTAAGTTGGCGGTAGCCTCCGAAGTGACGATGCTAACTCTGTTGTGCGTTAGGCAGACGAATAGCTATATGCTGGCTTAAAAGCAGGTGATTTTTGTTACGCCTTCAACTCCCGCCAAATGGGCAAGTGGTCTCTACTACAGAGAACCAGCGATCGCTATCATAGCCAATACCAATCTTCTTTCCCTGATATTTTTTGGATAAATTAGGTTATGCAAACCAATATTTTTTAACCCCATACTATCTGTAAATCCAAAACAAAACCAGGTAATATATCTTCTCCAGATAAGCTTGTGGGCGATTCTAATACTTCTTTTGGTTGGCTTTGTCTATAAATTTCAACGCGGCGAGTTTTTCTGTCGATAAGCCAACCCAATTTTAGGCCTGCATTCATATATTCTTGCATTTTGGCTTGCGTTTCACTCAAACTATCGGATGGGGACATTAACTCTAAAACAAAATCTGGGGCGATAGGAGGAAACTTCTCGCGCTGTTCGGCACTGAGTGCGTTCCATCTTTCTAATTGTATCCAGGAAACATCGGGGGAGCGGTCGGGACCGTTGGGAAGTTTGAAACAGGTGGAGGAGTCGAAGACTTCACCCAGTTGTGTTTGTTCGTTCCACACGACAAATCGTGCAGTAAGTTTGGCGTTGCGTTTTCCTGTTTCTCCCCCCGTTGGTGGCATTACAATGAGTTCTCCAAAAGCATTACGTTCAAATTTGACTTCGGGATTATCCTGACACAGTTGGTAAAATTGGTCGTCGGTTAGTTTAACAACATTATTAAAGTTGATGGTAATCGCGGTCATGGCAATATGACATATAAGTAGGTCGGTACAAATAAAGTTAACTCGTTTTCTAGAAGCCGACGAGAAAGGCTTCCCCATGCTTGGTTTAGTCGCTGAGCAATTTCATCCTTGAATTTCACCTGTAATTTGCATAGCGCATTCAAGCTACAGCTATAAGCTTAGTTTTATAGTAAGCGATCGCCCTACCCTGAGTCCGTACTGCTTAAACTATCAGCCTATGCCCTCTTTGATGCTGTCAGTGTTGGATTTACAGTTGTGGGGTGGTCATCTTGCCATCTGACAACAAAGTTTAAATGCGCTTTCCTCCAATTCTTCTAGGTGAATTGGCCCTACAAAAATTTTATTTTTACATTTTATTTTTACTTTGAGACAGTTACGTGCATCAACGGCACTCAGTCTTCTTGGTTGAACTGACTAGAATACTGGCAATTTTTTCCCTTTTTATCCCTAAGCTGCATAAGTTGATGCCTGCTTACACTATCAAGAATACAGCAAGGTTAACTGATTCATGCTTAACTTCTGTACTTTATCAAGTCAGGGCACTCGCATACAATCAAATTTCTGTCAATACACAAGTCATAAGAAAAAAGTAATACGAATTACATTTTTCACGTGTTGTTCAATACCTTTACATTTCTAAATATGTAAAAAATGAGCAGAACTACTTTGACGAAATTGTTTAAAATTTGTTAAGAAGGATGACAAGCGGTCAATAAAAGGAAACAAATCTTATGGTAAACGCAGTAGAAAATAAGCCACCATCACACGTAGTCATTGTTGGTGGTGGATTTGGAGGATTATATGCCGCAAAAGCACTGAGTCGTGCTGATGTCCATGTGACTCTAATTGATAAACGAAATTTTCATCTATTTCAACCGCTTTTATACCAAGTCGCCACTGGCACGATATCTCCGGCTGATATTTCTTCACCGCTGCGTTCCGTACTCAGTAAGAGCAAGAATACAAAAGTGCTGCTGGGAGAAGTGAATGATATCGATCCACAGGCACAAAAAGTCTTTATGGGTGAGGAAGCAATACATTACGATTCTTTAATCCTCGCCACAGGTGCAAAGCATTCTTATTTTGGCAAGGACCAATGGGAAGAATTTGCCCCTGGTTTAAAAACTGTGGAAGATGCGATAGAAATGCGTCGCCGCATCTTTACAGCGTTTGAAGCAGCAGAAAAAGAAACTGATCCGGAAAAACGCCGTGCTTGGTTGACTTTTGTGATTGTCGGTGGTGGTCCTACTGGTGTGGAATTAGCAGGTGCGATCGCAGAATTAGCTTACCACACCATGAAAGAGGATTTCCGCAACATCGACACTTCCGAAACGCAGGTTTTACTCCTCGAAGGTTTGGATCGGGTTTTACCACCGTTTGCACCAGAGTTATCAACACAAGCACAAGCATCGCTGACAAAGTTGGGTGTCACAGTTCAGCCAAAAACACTGGTTACGAACATAGAAGGTGATGTTGTTACCCTCAAACAAGGTGATGAAGTAACGCAGATTGCAGCAAAGACAGTATTATGGGCGGCAGGTGTGAAAGCTTCGCCTCTAGGAAAGATGCTAGCAGAAAGCACAGGGGCTGAGTGCGATCGCGCTGGACGAGTTATTGTTGAACCCGACTTGAGTATTAAGGGACACTCCAACATTTTTGTCGTTGGAGACTTGGCGAATTTTGCCCATCAAAACGGCAAACCCTTACCAGGCGTTGCACCCGTAGCGATGCAGCAAGGACAATACGTTGCTTCACTGATTAAACAACAGCTTAAAGGTAAGACATTGCCACAATTCCGTTATGTTGATTCCGGTAGTTTAGCGGTAATTGGACAAAACTCTGCCGTTGTAGACTTAGGTTTTATGAAATTTTCAGGTTTCTTCGCCTGGCTGTTTTGGCTGTTTGTTCACATCTACTTCTTAATTGAGTTTGACAACAAGCTGGTAGTGATGATTCAGTGGGGCTGGAACTATTTCACCCGCAAACGTGGCGCAAGATTGATTACAGGTAAAGAACTACTGCAAAATGTAAAAGCTGAAGATAGCAACGGTTATTACACGTCAGCAAACAATAGACAGGCGATTAATGTATAACGGCTTATTTTACCTCACCCCTTCCCCTCTCCTTAGTAAGGCTATCCATTACCCGGATCTTTCTCAATATTTGTGAGAGTAAGCGCTCACCAACCATCAAACCCTAATATCTGGGTGGTACATTCTCAATAAAAATGCTCTTTGACTAAGAAGTATGAGTGGTCAATTGTCAAGCCCTGCTGACAAGTCAACCTTTATAAGCTTGGTATAGCAAGGGTTTCAAGAATGTTAAGAAAGATCCGGACAATGCATAGTTAGTAAGGAGAGGGGAAGGGGTGATGTTGGGCGGATACGATAAGTAAACAAACGGGTATTGTAAAACTTCACTTGCTGAATGGACATAAATAATCAGCCATTATATCATTCCTCAACCAAGAGCAAATACGGTTTCTTCAGAGAGGGATTAGACGGTACAACCTATCTACATGTGACGTACTCCCGACGCTGACTGCTACGCAGTACAGCGCGGAGCTTATAGCTCCCCAAGCCCCTCATTGGCTAACTCAAACATTTGATAATCGGTAATTTCGTGGAGTTTGCCCTGTCCATCGCTTGAAAGCACGGTGAAAAGCACTGGGTTCAGAGAAGCCTAGTAAAAATGCAACATCGTGAATTGGTGTATTCGGATTTTTCAAATGCCGCAGTGACAGTTGTTTACGAGTTTAGTCAACATAAGAAACGGCTGGAATCCCCATACACAGACGGGTGGGGAGGAAAGCCGTCAGCCATTTCTTGGGGCATGGGGCATCGGGCATGGGTTCTATGCCCCATTCGCGGTTGCCCTATGCCCAAATCCCCATACAGAGACGGGTGGGGTTTTTTAAGCAATTGCTGAAAAGATGTGCCCTCAACCTGTAATTCGCGCTGTAACTGACGGACGCTGATTGCTAAACTACGAGCGATCGCCTCAATTGAGGGCAGTTCTCCTTTCAATTGCTGAGCGATCGCCTGCACAACCTGTCGGGTATAATCGTCCTTTCGATTCATCGCATCAAGCATTGCTTCAGCATGTTGCTCAAACACCGAGAGCAGATTTGAATTGGCTGACAAGATTAACCAATTGAGACAATTTGCATCGAAGATAATGCGATTGGTGGGCATTACAGCTATTTTCAGGTAAATAGACCACATTTGCCGTAGGGACACAGCATTGCTGTGCCCTTACAGTGTGGTTCAAATACGTGAAAACTGCTGTAAGAAGTGCAACCCGGTTTGAAAGATGCGCTCATGTTCAGAAACATCATCAGGACGCGGGTACTGACGCGTGACGGAGTTCCTCTACTAAGTAATTTCTCAAGTCATCCACAAGATCGCAGTCACACAACACCATTCCCTCAGACACAGAGAAGTGAATATGAGCACCCTGGCTAAACAGACGGGTATATCGCGAGAGTTTTTCTAACACTTCCCTGAAGGTTTGGCAGTTGACTAGCACGTAACCAACAATGCCAAATGTTGCCAGATTAAACACCTCACCCAAGTGTAAGCCGAGGTTTTCATCACCTGTGCGTTTGACGGTTTCTTTCCATACAGCACTGTGTAGCGTTCCTGGAGTGAGCGCTAATTATGGTGGTGGTACGATTGTCCTTGGATCTACAGCAGTGATTTCGGAAAACCGCTTAAAGTCAACCGTATTAAAGGTCAATAGATGTGTCATTTCGTGAGAAATCATAGCAGCAACTAACCGCCTATCGTGTGCCTGTTTGCCCATAACTTGATACTTAGTTACCAAATTTTCCCATACAGTCAAAATTACTGGAGTATCGGGAAATAATCCGAAAAGCACCAACTTCAGTTTGTAGTTCAGTCTATATAGCAGTCCTATTTGATTAGTGAAATCATCATAAGGGTTGTCAATAGTCACTTTTGATTGTTGATTGTTGACTCTTGACTGCCGATAATTTCACAATTCATTCAGCATTGCTGTATCTAAAAAAGTGAGATGCATCCGATTTCAGAATGAATTCGACGGGGTAAATTAACGTGTCAATACCCCTTGACCTGAATCCTTACGGTACATCTATGTCCTCCAACTCCCCCTCTCAACACAAACGCTATCGGGGTGTCATCCTCACACCTGTGGGATGGCGCAAGCTGGAAAAGGCTAAGAAAGAAAGCGGTCAGCACTTTACCAAAGAGCAAATTCGCGATCGCACAGGTCTATCAATACAGACCATCTCTCGCATCCGCAAGCGCAAAGTCGCGGTTGACCAGGATTCACTAGAGTGCTATATCAAAGCCTTTGGTTTGGAGAAGCTATCCGACGAAGATTATACCCATGTCCGACAGGAAAACCAACAGCAAGATTGGGGGGACGCACCGAATGTATCTGTGTTTTATGATCGCTGTGAGGAAATGGCACAGCTACAGCAGTGGGTATTGGAAGAAAATTGCCGTTTAGTCGCACTGCTAGGAATGGGTGGAATTGGCAAAACTGCGCTAGCCGTGAAGTTCGGGCAGAAATTTAAAACTGAGTTTGAGGTAGTGGTGTGGCGATCGCTCCAAAATGCCCCTACCTTGGAGGAGTTATTGGGAAGCGTGTTGCAATCAATAATGCAGATGCTCCAAGAAGACCCAGTTGTGCCTAGTAGCCTGGATGGGAAACTGTCCAAGCTGATGAAGTACTTCCGAGATAAACGCTGTCTACTGATTTTAGACAATGCTGAGACAATCTTAAGCGCTGGTGGTGGGGCTGGACATTGTATGGAGGGTTATGAGGGATACGGTCAACTGTTCCAGCGCATTGGAGAGGTATCCCATCAGAGTTGCTTGCTCGTGACCAGTCGGGAAAAGCCCAAAGATATTGTAGCGCTTGAAGGAGAGGAGAAAAAAGTGCGAACGACTTGTCGTCGCGCTTGCGCTTCGCTGCAACTGGGAGGATTAAAACCAGAAGATGGGCGAAAGCTGTTCGAGCATAGAGGGCAATTTACGGGTACGGATGCAGAATGGATCAGACTGATCGAACACTACGGAGGCAACCCGTTCGCGCTGAAGATGGTAGCAGCAGGAATTCAACAGTTGTTTGACGGCTCTATTGCGGAGGTGTTGGAGTATATCGGACAAGGAGTACTAGTCTTTAATGATATCCGCGATCTGCTTGATCGCCAGTTTAGTCGCTTGTCGCCAGTAGAACAAGAGGTGATGTTGTGGTTGGCAATTAATCGGGAACCCGTATCTGTAAAGGAATTAAAACAAGATGTAGTGAGTGTCACCTCCAAGCAACAATTGCCGCAAGCTTTGTACTCGCTGTTGCGGCGATGTCTCATAGAGACCGCTCCGCGAACGCTGATTGAAAAAACAGGAAAGCAATTCTCACTGCAACCTGTAGTCAAGGAATACGTTACGGAGCGATTGGTTAAGCAAGTTTGTCAAGAAATAGTAAACTGTACAGACAGAGCAGAAAATTCCTCACCCCTCGCTCTCCTCCAAACTCATGCCCTGATGAAGACGAGTGCAAAGGACTACATTCGGGAAACACAACGACAACTAATTGTGCAACCCTTGCTTGAGCAACTGCTGATAGAGTTGGGCAGCCAGCAAAAGCTTGTGCAAATGTTGAAGGATGTACTGGAGCAGCAAAGACATCAAGCCTCAATACTGGCAGGGTATGCGGGAGGCAATGTCCTCAATTTGTTAGCGCATTTGAGTGCATTAAAACCCTGAAAGTAGATCGCCTTGATGAAGGGATGAACATCAGGGGGGTGACTGGATTAACAGCAGCGCAGATATCAGTACTCTTGGCTTTGGGGGCTGTGGAAGGTGTAGGGTAGGTTTTATTGTTGGCGATCGCTTTTTTTTGTCCAAAGTCCAATACTTTAACTTACACTAAAAAATTTACAGTCTCCTTGCTTAAAGTTTTAGACTTAGTTCAACACGCCCTTTTGCTTTTAGTTCATTAACAATGTCAGAGGGAATATTAGTTATTTGTTTCACTTCAGCTTTGACAGGTATCACAAAAATTTCACCATTTCTCTCAATGTAAGTCCGAATTTCCATGAAGTTCTGTTTTTCATCCAAAATGAGATGACTGCCAATAACTGTACCTCTGGCTTTCAAATCTTCTTGTATTCGTCTTACATCTTCTTTGATTCGCTCAAAATCCAACACTCCTTGTTGAACACAGACCAAGTTAGTAGTTTCTTGCAGTCCTTCTCTCAATCCTTCTTCAACTGCGTCTGCAAGTCGCTTGGAAAGATTTGTGATTTTGTCATAAATCTTATTATCAGGCTTGTCTTGAGAACTCTCTTGTCCATTCATAACAAATTATCTCCTAATTATTACTTGATTGTAGCTTCATGAGTTGTGTTTTCACTCTTTCTTGAAGTTGAGCTTTAATTTCATCAGGAACTTGTGACATAGGAATCCGTTCTTCTTTATAAAAACGTCTTACCTCATCATCATTAAAAATGTTTTGAACCCAAGCCGTTATTCCTTTAACAGCATAACGAGTTCCTTCTTTTGCCATATCAACTAAGGCATCTGCTGAAACATCAATTAGTTTGTCAGTAAAAGCAAGAAATTCATTTAGTACTCGATCAGCCCATGCCTGTAATTCTTTCCAAAAACGACCGACAGCGACTCCAGCAGCAAAGATAAGTATTATCCAAACAAAATTCATAACTGTGTTTCCTCCGTATTAATATTTTTCTCAGATTGATTCTCAGTAGTATCCACTGACATTGTTATTCCCTTGTGTTTTAGTTTTATCTCAGTGTAATTTACTATTTCTTCTTTTAATGAAGCTTCATCAATCCTATGCACCTTTTCAGTTAGCAATACTAAGCCTAATTTGATAGCGATATTTCTGATATCACCACCACAAAGGCCACCGCTAAGAGTTGCCAAATCCTCATAACTTACTTCTTTGGGTACGTTTTCCGATAGGTGAAACCTCCATAGTTGTTCTCTCATGGCTGAATCTGGACGTGTGAACTCTACATGGAAAAGAATTCTTCTCAAAAAAGCCTCATCATAGTTTTCAAAAAGATTTGTGGCAAACACAACAATCCCGTTGAATTTATCTAAGAGAGTGAGCAGAGTACTTTTGGCTGAGTTCACCCCATGATCGGCTGCTAATGATGGGTTGGAAATTCTTCCACTGAGGACTGCATCAGCTTCATCAAAGAATAGTAAACTTTTTGTTTCTTCTGCTGTTTTGAAAACAGAAACCAAGTTTTCAGATGTCCCTCCTACTAAAGCAGATTCAAGCTCGCCATAATTGGCTTTAATAATTGACACACCAAGTTTATGAGCAATGGCTTCAGCCGTTATACTTTTACCTGTACCCGGTAGGCCAAAAAAATTAATGCTCAAAGCGCTTCCTGTTTTCAAGACGCGATTAAACTCCCAATCAATCAAAAGCTTATCTTTGTTTTGTACGAAAGCAATCATCTGGTCAATTTGCTCAAGCGTACTTTTGGATAGCACCACCTCTTCCAGAGTCCACTTTGGCTGCTCTACTAAAGCCTGTGCTTTTTCCTGCTTGTTCGATTTATCTGTATCTTTGACAATTTTGTACTCCATGTTAATACCTTGTATTCTTTACACGCCACGTCACATTGGCACTGAGTTAGGTCGAGAGGGAGTATTCAAAGGTTGAGCCGAGATAAGGGCTAGTCTAAGTAGTTATGCAAAATATTCATCTGCTTCTCAGTAAAATAGAGTAAAACCTCTTAAAAGCAAGGTTTTGAGCTAAATCACAATTGATTTGTTCTTGCATGAATATTTATGCGTAAGTACTTAAATTAGTAATAGGGACAGGTTATCGTAACTTATGCAGTGGGAAAGTCGGCTCGTTCGTAAATTCAACAGCATCTATCCCGGATTTCTCACAAGCCGCAGTGATCGCCATTACCAAAACCTATATCCAGCTTAGATTTTGAGCATTTTAGGCGGAGTTGAAATTATGACAGTGTGTTAATGGGGTTATTTTGTCTCAAATCTAGCTGGTATAAGCAAATAAGAGCGATCGCACTTCTGTAATTGCTCCCTTTATTTAGCCTTAATCCGAGTATGCAACGTTTCCCCTATTTGCACCAGACCAGATATATCAGTTAAGGTATCAGTTAAGAATTTAGTGGAATGCTTGTGTCAGCAAAGAGTGTGCAACGAAGTACAATCGCGCCAAACGCAGTTTCCGGAGGCGATCGCACAGTTAACCCCATCGCCGAAAATTATAGCTTAGAGATACCAGCACGAAGCGATCGCCCACATCAACTCCATTATCAGAAGTGCGATCGCAGTGATCACCTGTTTGATCTGCTCCCCTGATTCAAAGCTAATTCCAGTCTGCAAAATTTCCCTATTTGCACCAGACCAGATATACCAGTTAAGGTATCAGTTAAGAATTTAGTGGAATGCTTGTGTCAGCAAAGAGTGTACAACGAAGTGCGTAGGCGTAGCCCGTCTTAGACATCGCTCAGTTAACCCCATCACTATAGTGCGTCGCAAGTATTTGGTTGAACCCTTGTCTGAGCAAGGAGTCTTCAACCGAAGTGCGATTGCGCCAAGCGCAGTTTCCGGAGGCGATGCTCCCAGAGGGAGCCGCCCAAAGGGCGATAAGCCGGAGGCTTGACTCACATGTTGCACCAAGAAAAATTGATGTAAATGAATAACTCAGTATTAAATTAAAACCCTTAATTTAGCGATAAAAGCTAACAAAAATCAGGTAGCCTTATTGCGTATCTTTTTACATTCCCTGGGTTTGTACCCAAAGGTGCAAGATTTGAGTTGACGCAAAGCGTATCGCACAGTTAACCCCATCACCAGAAATGCGTAGAAGCTCTGCTTCTTGTCGCCAGACATCGCTTCTTTGAGATAGTTGCTAAGAGTGCGTTCGCGTAGCGTGCCCGAAGGGCATTGGCGCAGAGCGCCCGCTGGAAGCGATGCTCCAGAGGAGCCGCCCTGCATGGCGATCGCGGTTTGTCAATGTTGGAGTTTGAGAAAGCAGTGGAACTGGCGCTTTCTCAGCGGTTAGATACTTTATGATGAAAACAACATACTTTCAGGAGATTGGCTTTCATGACTTATATCTCCCAAAAAACCCTGACTAAAGAAGATTTTCTCTCCCAATACCGAGATAATCCCCGCTATGAATTAGCAGACGGAGAAATAATTGACAGGTCACCCACTGGTCCTCACGAAACCGTGAGTGGCAAAGTTGCAACCCAAATTGGTATACACCTTGTTGCAGAACAACTCTCCTGGTTTATTCCTCGCACTTGCTTGATTTACCCCTTCGCGGATGCAGCCACAGTTCGTCGTCCTGACGTTGTGGTTGTTGATGAAACCGTTCTCGACCGTGAACCCCTTTGGGAGCGAGAACCCATAATTACGCTAGGACGCTCAATTAAACTGGTGGTTGAAGTTGTCAGTACCAACTGGGAAACCGACTATGCTCGCAAAGTTGAAGAGTATGCACTTTTAGGCATTCCTGAATATTGGATTGTAGATTATCGAGGATTAGGTGGAGTCGCATTTATTGGTAAACCCAAACAACCAACCTTCACTGTCTGTCAACTTGTTGAAGACACTTATATTCAACAACAATATCGATTAAATCAATTCATAAAATCACCACTTCTGCCCCGTCTTCAACTTCGCTTAGATGATATTCTCCCTCGTTGAGTGTATTAATATCTACATAGCTAAAGTTTATCCCTACAAGGTTTTGACTTTTAAAAGAACGACCTCTGAGATTTTAACAAGAGTTGTTTTGAGACATCGCTAAGCTGTAGACTGAGAATTTATGGTTGTTTACCGACTCTAGCGCAATATTGCTCTAATAGCGAGAACAATCTCAATAAGTAGCACTGACTCAATGAAATCACCAATGCTTTGTACAGCAGGGCTTTCACTAAAGCTAATAAAAATGTGCTTCTTTCATGAACCGTATTGATATATAGAGAGTCTAAAACAAACAGATGAAAGCGCTAGCCTCTTGTTTTGCATCTATTGTTGGCACAGAAAATACTGTCTGTTGGGAAAATATACCAGTCAGCCAGCAACAATCTATATTACAGGCGATCGCTTCCCCAACGCCTCCCAGTTGTATCGTCTATCCTCACACCACCGAACAGCTAGCCCAAGTCATTAAAGAAGCGCATCGCAACAACTGGCGCGTTTTACCATGCGGTAGTGGTAGTAAACTTAACTGGGGTGGGTTAGCCAAAGACGTTGATGTCGTAGTGAGTACAGAACGCCTCAACCAACTGATTGAACACGCCATAGGGGATTTGACGGTTACAGTCGAAGCTGGAATGAAGTTTTCTCCTCTCCAAGCAATGTTGGCAGACTCTAAGCAATTTCTCGCTCTTGACCCCCTAACACAACATACAGCAACAATTGGCGGTATTGTTGCTACCGCTGATACAGGTTCCCTACGGCAACGTTATGGTAGTGTACGGGATCAACTGCTAGGTATGACCTTTGTACGTGCCGATGGACAAATTGCCAAAGCTGGCGGGCGAGTGGTGAAAAATGTTGCTGGATACGACTTGATGAAGTTGTTTACTGGTTCTTATGGCACATTAGGGGTTTTAAGTCAAGTCACGTTTCGCGTTTATCCGTTACCTGAGGCATCCGGTACAGTGGTGCTAACTGGTGAAGCAAAGGCTATATCTCAAGCTGCTGATACGCTGCGAGGTTCTGCGTTAACACCAACCCAAGCTGATTTGCTATCAACTCAACTTGTGTCTAACGTAGAATTGGGTAAAGGATTGGGATTAATTGCTCGCTTCCAAAGTATTCCTGAAAGTGTCAAAGAACAATCAAACCGACTGTTGGAGGTAGGGGCGCAACTCGGTTTGCAAGGGACGATATATTCAGGGGCGGATGAAGCTGATTTATGGCGCATATTGCGAGAACAAATGCATTCTTCTCCCAATGATGCAATTACTTGCAAAATAGGAGTGTTACCTACTTCTGCTGTTGAGGTTTTGACTCAAGCCGATCTGGGTTGGATTCACATCGCTAGCGGTTTGGGGGTATTGCGTTTTGAGGGTGATAATAAGGTTGATAAGGTGTTGGGGATACGAAATCTTTGTCAAAGTCATGGTGGGTTTCTGACTATTTTGTCAGCACCAGTGAAGATTAAGCAATTGGATGTCTGGGGCTACACTGGTAATGCTGTGCAGTTAATGCGTCGGATAAAAGAACAGTTTGATAAGGAATATATTTTAAGTCCTGGTCGTTTTGTGGGTGGGATTTAAGAAACGAACCGCAGAGGCGCAGAGGACACAGAGAAACAGAGGGGAAAAGAAGAAATAATATGCAAGTTTCGGAAAGTTCTGAGAGTAAGAAGGCTAGTTTGAGTGATTTGACTGGGTTTGATGCGAATCATCCGCCTGAACCGAAGTTGATTGATAGTTGTGTTCATTGTGGGTTTTGTCTTTCGACTTGTCCGAGTTACAGGGTTCTTGGCAAGGAGATGGATTCTCCACGAGGGCGCATCTATCTCATGGATGGGATTAATGAGGGTGAGATTCCTCTAAATACGGCAACTGCACAACATTTTGATTCTTGTTTGGGGTGTCTTGCTTGTGTGACGACTTGTCCTTCTGGTGTGCAGTATGACAAGTTGATTTCTGCGACTCGTCACCAAGTTGAACGGAATTATCCACGCAGTTTGTCGGATACACTGCTTCGCAAACTCATATTTTCTTTTTTTCCGTATCCCAATCGTTTGAAAGTTTTGCTAGTTCCATTGTTTGTTTATCAAAAGTTGGGTTTGCAAAAACTCGTGCGTGGGACTGGGTTGCTTAAGAAAATATCTCCGCGCTTGGCGGCAATGGAATCTATTCTGCCAAAAATTACTCTAGAATCATTTCAAGATAATTTGCCGGATGTGATTCCGGCGCAGGGTGAAAAACGCTACCAAGTAGGGGTGATTTTGGGATGCGTGCAACGGTTGTTTTTCTCGCCTGTCAATGAAGCGACTGTGCGGGTTTTAACGGCAAATGGCTGTGAGGTTGTGATTCCCAAAACTCAAGGATGTTGTGCGGCGCTTCCTGAACACCAAGGACAAACCCAACAAGCCAAAGCTTTGGCAAGGCAGATGATTGATAGTTTTGCAAATACTGATGTCGATTTTGTAATTATCAATGCTGCTGGTTGCGGTCATACGTTAAAAGAGTATGGTCACATTTTAGAAGATGATCCCCAATATCGGGAAAAAGCTAAAGAATTCGCGGCGAAGGTTAGAGATGTGCAAGAGTTTTTGGCGACTGTTGGTTTAACAGCAAAATTGTCACCTCTTGCTGATAAACCCTTGACTTTGGTTTATCAAGATGCTTGTCATTTGTTGCATGGACAAAAAATTAGTGTGCAACCGCGTCAGGTATTGCGGCAAATTCCTGGTGTGAAGTTGCGCGAACCTATCGATGCGGCTATTTGTTGTGGTAGTGCAGGGGTTTACAATATGCTGCAACCAGAGGTCGCTGAGGAATTAGGTAGGCAAAAAGTGCAGAATTTGCTGAATACTGGGGCGCAGTTAATTGCTTCTGCTAATCCGGGTTGTACTTTGCAGATTAGTAAGCATTTGCGATCGCAAGGTAAGGAGATTTCCATCATGCACCCGATGGAGTTGTTGGATTATTCAATTCGGGGTGAGAAGTTGAACTGGGGATTGGGGATTGGGGATTAGGGATTAGGGACTGGGAGGATTGTGGACGGGGATTCAAACCCTGCCCAAATCCTGTAAGAACATCTTCCCAGTCCCCAGTACCCAGTCAATGCACGTACCCTCGACGCAGAGAAATTATCTGTGTGCATCTGTGTGCATCTGTGGTTTAATGTTCATCCAAATAAACTGCGTCCCTCATCGACTCTTGGCGGTTTCCCCCATACAGCGGTTTTCTGTAAGGTGGGCATTGCTCACGAATATCTCAAATGTCCACCAAATGAGCTTTTACGGGCAATGCCCACCCTACGATTTGTGGTCTAATCTTACGGAACCTTCTGCCAAGAGACGAGCGTACTTCTGCCTTCTTCAAAGAGTTTTTTGGTAAACTTTTTGCCTGACGACCAATTAGGATACAAGCCCCCAACTCCGTTATGGAAAAGGAAAAAAGATTTTTTGCGAGACGCATAGCGCGAGAAAAAAGCCGTCCTTGCTTGAAACCCCTGAATTTATTTATGGGGTTTCCCTTCAGCTCCCGCTGCCTTCAGCTCCGGCTGCCTTCTTCATGGAATATTAACTTGATAGAAAAAACGGTTTAACTTATTGATCAACTTAATAAGAAAGGCGATCGCTGGTTGTAGCGCACTGCCCTTGGGGCAATCACTGCTAATTTATCATTTGATAAAGACAACTTTAAATTTGTAGGGTGCGTTAGTACTACTTAGTAACGCTCAGCGAGGTGGTGTGTTTGTCTACTTCAAATTTACTTTATAAACTATCTAGAGTTATTAATTCTACAATCAAGGAATAATATCACAAAACTGATTCAACTTATGTACCCTGATTTTAAAATTTTATAGCTAGAAAAAAATCTTACAAGAATAAGCAAACAACAGTACTTTGGTGGTTGACTTTTCTACCAAGCGGTAGCACAATATAACATCTCTAGCCCTTTTAAAATTCTTATCAACGGTGCATCAATTTCGGTATAAATTATTTTGTTTGTGTTCCTACTCGATGACATCACAGAAAATTGGGGGAGAGGGTGCCTTAATAGTTAACACCCATGTGCAACTATTAGCTAATAAACATTTAACAACATCAACGGCTGAAATGACCTGGCTAGAGGTATGACTTCGTCAAAGGCAGTACCTTTCACATATCTTTATGTATGAAGGATAGTATCTCTATGGCTCCAGTAGTAGTACATATCACCACTTCTTCTCGGGATTTAAGTAGCTACGAAACAAGAATGTACGCACTAGGTAAACATTGCCTAAAGCACTTTCCATGAAACAAAAGTAAGTTATTACCTTTTAAATAAGTTAAAACTTTGATTCAAGCAGTGTAACATTGGCTACATTTTGCCTAAAAATAGGCAGGCATTGTTGTTTGCTGAAACGCCCCTTTGGTCAAAGTTTCGAGCAAGCACCTACCAAGCACCTACATTGATGTTCTGCTAGTACAGAAACCACTTCATTTCTGACTCGTCACATATGAGTGTTTATTAACTTCCTTAAGAACATCCGTTGCTACCCACTCGCCAATATTTTATGGATATCGTTGTTCGTTTGCTTGGCGCATTCGCTGTTTCCCTGACTACATATGCTGCTATGCCTTCTTTTGTAATAGCACAGGAGACTCCAACTGTTCCCCAGCCGGAAACGACGCAGAAGCCTACAACTGTTCCTCCGCCCGGAACAACGCAAAAAACTCCAACTGTTCCCCCGCCCGGTACAACACAAAAAACTCCAACTGTTCCCCCGCCCGGAACAACGCAAAAAACTCCAACTGTTCCTCCGCCCGGTACAACGCAAAAAACTCCAACTGTTCCCCCGCCCGGTACAACACAAAAAACTCCAACTATTCCTCCGCCCGGAACAACGCAAAAAACTCCAACTGTTCCTCCGCCCGGTACAACGCAAAAAACTCCAACTGTTCCTCCGCCCGGTACAACACAAAACACTCCAACTGTTCCTCCGCCCGGAACAGCACAAAAGATATGCTCTTTTGATGCAGTAGAGAGTTTGCTACCTCCACCGACAGGTGAGCAAAGCGCTTCTGGGTTTTCCTATCTAGCACAACAAGGTTTTACACAGAAGCAAGACGGTTCCTGGGTCTGTTACGTGAGAGATAACCAGAAACAGGGGCTTTACTATACTCTTTTTAAAGTTCAACAAATTGATGGAAAGCTTATAGCCAGTTCGTTCTTGAATAACGGCACTTTGATTGAAGGGCAAGAAACTCGCACCTTGGATTTGTTCATGACGCTCATTGAAAATCATACGAAGACCAATCAGGGGAATCGTCAGAGTATACGCAGGTATCTAGAATCTTTCATTGCTTTAGTTAAGCAAGGGAAGATACCGTCTTCTGGTCGTGGGTATCTCTTCGACCAACCAAGCCGAGGGTTCATCTTGTACAACGCTGTTACAGGAGGAGACCTCAAGGGCACAGCAATCACGATTAACATCAACTCACCTCAAAATTTAGGTTCCTCCCCAGCCTTTTAAGCTGGATCCCTTTTGGGCAGGGTGTATGGAGGTATAAAAAAAATCAAAATTCAAAATTGAAAGTTCAAACAATAATTTTCAATCTTGAATTTGAAATTGATTTGTCTCCTACACCGCTAAACTCCTATGCCCTTACACCTTGTTTACTGGAGGTAAATCCCTTGAAGTCAGTTATTAAAAGAACCGCAATTGCACTACCATCCATTGTAGCAGTCTTCACGGCGTGCCAGCCTGCTTCTGCTCAGCTAAGCATTGGACGCTATGGTATTCAACCGGGACTAGAGCAAAACTATCTCCAGTATCAGATATCAGGGCGAGATTTAAGCCAAATGCGAGGCATTCCTGGATGTAGTGTAGGATTTGGTGCGGCTTGTAACAAGCCTGGAGCAGTCTTCCAGAAAATAGTTGAGTCCAATGGTGGACCAACCTACGAGCAGTTGTTGATGCGAGCGGCTGGTGGGGAGGAAAACTACAGGAATTTCGCTTCCATCTACGGAGACAATCCCAATCTTTCTCAGGTACCGTACGCCTCTTTCTGGCAGAACGACGACCCTAATATCGTGGACGGGTACCGATATCTTCTTGGACAGACAGTCAATCGGACTCCTCAAGAAGGTTTAGGGCAAGTTACCAAAAACTTCTACTGGGCACCTGAAACAGGTGGCAACTCGCTTGATCCTCGTAGTGGCTTGCTGGATTTGAAATACTCTTATGGACGTCTGTTGCTTGAGGAGGTGGGAAAAATTCCCAATGCTCAGCAGCAGATTCAAGCTCTGGGTTTAGAGCCGCAGCAAACCAAGTTTTACTTAGACAAACTTTCGACAGCGAAACGTGCGTTGAATGGGAATGAACAGTCTCTCAAAGACACCATTCTCAAAGACCTCTCCGTGCCATATCCACCAGATGGTGCTGAGTTCGGACGCCCAAATCTTGGTATTCCTCCAGCCGATTCGCTCGTTGGAGAAACTCTTCCTGGCGATGCGTTTGTTGGGACAACTCCAGTATCGTTGGAGCCTGAAGCAATCAGCCTTGATATTCCCTCTAGCCTTGCAGAAGTTGATTTTCCTGGCAACTTTGCAGAAGATGTGGTGTTGCAACAAGACTCAGGGAATTCTTTTCCTACCTGGCTGATTGGCGGTGGTGGTCTTGCTTTACTCCTACTTCTTCTTTCTCTTGGTGGTGGAGATAGTTCTTCAAGTCGGGGATCAGCTACAGTAACAGGGGGTATGCCTGTTACTGCTCCACCTTCCTCTGGTGGATCTGTTCCTCCTGTAGACAGTGGTGGTCCTCCTGGTGGAAATCAAATCATTGAAGTCCCGCCCGCTCCTCCTGTGACTCCTCCGCCTGGACAAGAAGTCAAGAAGGCACCTGAGCCCACAACAGTATCAGCCTTTGTGTTGCTAATCCTTCTGTTGTGGTTGCTTGGTTATGGACAGCGGCGCACCCAGATAGATAAATCTGGTGGAGTTTGCTGAACCAAAAATGATACTTCGGTCATTCACGCGGTTGTGGAACCCATAGCCGGGGAGCTTGAGGCTGAGCCACCAATTCACGCCATAAGCGCTCATAACTGTTAACCATCTGTTTGACAGTAAAGTGACGCTGTGCTACCTCTTGACCGCGTTCACCAAGACGGATACGCAGTGCTGGGTCGTCACGCAGACGGCGCAGTGCTGCAGTCAGTCCTTCTACATCGTCTTTATTTATTAGTAAGCCAGTTTCGCCATCGGTTACGGCTTCCGCAACGCTACCCACGCGAGTAGCAACCACAGGACGGGCTGCAAGCATCGCTTCAACGATCGCCAATGGAAAACCTTCTGAACGCGAAGGCATAGCAAAGATGTCAAATTGCGGTAGATAGGCGCGGGGGTTGTCCACCCATCCGGGGAGATCAAGGCGATCGCTCACTTTCAACTCATCTGCTAGCTTCTCCAGATCCGTGCGTTGTCCACCCTCACCCAGAATGACCACTTGCACTCCATCAAGTTGGGCTACAGCCCGTAGTAGGATATCGTGACCCTTCATTGCATCCAGTCTACCGACGCTACCAATCACTAACCCCTCCCCGCCTTCGGCACCCCTCCCCGCTAGCGGGGAGGGGATGGGGGTGGGGTTCTGTGTAATCTCCGGTACGCAGTTAGGTATAGAAATGACCGAGCCTCTACCCAGAGCGTAAAAGTCCTCCATCCGCCTTGCACTCGCCTCACCAACGGCAACATGGGCATCAACTCGCAGCGACAACGCCCTAGTACGCCAAAGCTTAACAGCGTCTGTGGTGCGTAGCGGTAGCTGGTCAACGCGCACCACACGAGCATTTGGTAACGTCAGCGCGGCAAAAAGACCCGTTGCACACTCCCAAGGCGTGCAGATGTTGATGTGTACCACGTCAGGACGGAGGCGATGCAGTACTTGCAGGTGTGCCGTTAGTGAGTAAATTCCTTTTGCAGGTAATACAACTCGGGATGCTTGCGGTCTATGCTGTGCAATTGCATCCACTACTACATTGGAAGTACCAACTACGGTAACGTCTATGTCTTTAGACACATTAGTGACTAGGTGTTTGAGGCTAATTTCCGCTCCTCCAATACCAGCAGAATCTGTATAGGTGACTACGCGCATCATCAGTCATAAGTAATGTAAAGTCTTTGAAACAAATCTACCGTAAGGGGATATAGACCTGAAAGTCATCGCAAGTAGACTCTTGTTGCACCCTTATATTAAAAAAAGCATTTGTTATGGTTGATATTTATATTATTGACCTATTTGTTATTGGTTTACTTCTACTGGTAGTTACCTTAGGTTCAGGCTGGATTTCGCGCTTACCTCTTTCCTTCGCCCTCATCTATCTAGTGGTTGGTATTATCCTAGGTCCCTATGGTTTCGAGCTAATTCAATTGCGCCGCGAGGGAGTATTTAACGCCGAGGTGTTGGAAAGGGTAACAGAATTTGTGGTGATTGTATCTGTGTATAGCTGCGGTTTAAAAATCGTGCGTCCGCTACAATTGGGGGCTTGGGATATAACGGCGCGGCTGATTGGTTTTTTGATGCCGATTTCAATTTTTGGGCTTGCTCTTGTGGGCAAATTCTTTTTAGGTATGGATTGGGGAGAGGCTATTTTATTAGGAGCAATTCTCGCACCTACTGATCCAGTATTAGCTTCAGAAGTTCAACTAACTGATACACACGACCAAGATGAGTTGCGCTTTGGTTTAACCTCAGAAGGCGGTTTAAATGATGCCCTTGCGTTTCCTTTTGTTTATTTTGGCATTCATTCGTTAAAAGATAAAAACTGGGACAACTGGTTTAAACAATGGGTTGCGGTTGATTTAATTTGGGCGATCGCTGCTGGCATAGTTATGGGAATTATCGTTGCCAAAGCTATCGTTTGGATTGATACAAAAATCCAAAAACGCCGTCATGCCGATGAATTAATGGAAGATTTTATTGCCATCAGCACGATTTTGCTAACTTATTCATTAACAGAATTTGTTAATGGTTATGGATTTCTTGGAGTATTTGTTGCAGGTTTAGTTGTTCAGCGCAGTTATAAAAATTCAGAAAAGGCACTGGCACAATTGGAATTTATAGAGCGAATTGAAAAGCTTTTAGAAGTTGGCACAATTTTACTATTGGGTTCAATTTTATTATATAAGCCCATGGTCACTTATGCTACCCAATCTTTATTGGTGGTAGTCTTGGTGTTCTTTGTCATCCGACCTGTGGGAGCTTGGATCAGCACAATTGGTAAATACCCTGTAGATTCGCCTCGTAAAAAATTACATTTGAGAACCCGTTGGTTATTCGGTTGGTTTGGCATTCGCGGTGTTGGCTCTCTATATTATCTTGCCTATGCCTTTGGTAACGGTTTAAAAGGCGAACTTGGTGAGCAAATTGGCTGGATTACTTACACCACTATTGTCGTTTCTGTGATTATGCATGGAATTAGTTCAACGCCATTAATGAATTGGTATGAGCGCAATATAGCCCCAAAACCCCGAGATGCTTCTCCTCCAGCTACAGTTAATGAATTTGAATGAAGCAGAAGGAATGAAGAGGATGAAGAACATAGCCGTTTATTAATACAGCACATTGCAAGTAAATAAAGTACAATCCTCTGATGTGAACTACCCACACTTCTCTTCGAGTAAGTGTGGGCTTCCGGCTTCATTGACAGATGCCCGTCTACCGCAGCGGTTTCTTGGTCTTACTCCGCCTCTGCTCGGCAATAACGGGGTTCCCTCCGCCATTGTTTTGCAATATCCGAACTCCTTCATTCCTTATATTCAGTGCTGCATTACCATCACGGTCGTGATGAGTCTTGCATCTGGGACAATCCCATTCACGAATATCCAGCGTTAACTCATCAAGAACGTGACCACAGCATGAGCAGGTTTTGGAACTGGGGAAGAATCTTCCTATCTCTACAAGTTGTCCATCCTTGGCTTTCAACTTGTAGTCCAGAAAATTAACAAACATCCCCCAACCTACATCGGATATTGACTTTGATAGCTTACGGTTTCGTACCAGTCCCTTGATGTGAAGGTTCTCCACAACAATAATTTGGCTTTCGTCTACCAGTTTCCTACTCAATTTATGTAGGAAGTCCTGACGGGAATTTGATACTCTTTCGTGAACCTTGGCTACGAGTTTTCTGTATTTGTTTCTTGAATTACTACCTTTAACTTTACGATCAAACTTTTTCTGCTTCCTAGCTAGATTCTTCTCATGACGCTTCAGGTGTTTCGGATTTGAATGTTTGGTAACTTCATTGCCATCATGAACAATAGCGAAGTCCTTCAATCCCAAATCAATGCCAAGCGTCTTGTTGCCAGGAGATTGACTTGCATCACCCTCTACTTCACACAAGATTGATGCAAAGTACTTATCTGTTGGAGTTTTGCTTATAGTGACAGTCTTAACCTTCCCCTCAATCCGTCTGTGAAAGACTGCTTTAATGACACCAATCTTAGGAACTTCCAAGCAACCATCCACAATCTTGACGTTTTGGGGATATTGAATTGACTGCTTGTGGTGCTTTGATTTGAATCTAGGGAACTTAGCACGTCCCTCAAAAAAGTTAGTATAAGCCTTGTTCAGATTGATTGCTACGCACTGCAAAACAGCCGAATAACAATCTTCTCTCAACCAAGGATGTTCTACTTTTAATTGAGGTAGATAAGCCTTGTAGATACTCAGCTTTAAGGATTTGCCAGTTTCTTCGTAGTGTTGAATGCAAGCATTAAGAGCATAATTCCAATACCACCTTGCACAACCAAACGATTTGGCTAGAGCTATTTCTTGTTCGGTTGTTGGGTATAGTCTGACCTTAACTGCTTTCAACACTTTTATCACCTCTTTTTCAGAATTAAATTAACATATTAATGTAGCCAATGTGTACCCTTAGTGAAAAACAAACAATTAAGATTAAGGATGTCAGAACGTCGGTTTAATAAATTGCAGTTATATGCAGTTCACGCTGACAAGACTATGACCCAGGTTGTAGAAGAGCTTATTGACTCATTACCTAGCATAGAGATAGACAAAAACGGTACTGTCCCCGTTCCCGCGTTAATCGACGATTAACATAGGTCAGAGGACGTACCGTTTTTGTCCCGCCATTCATCCCACACTGAATGGGTACATTACAGTGTGGGATGAATGGCGGAGCCAGCTAAAAGCCAGATATAAAGCCCCTTTGACTCCTGATTTCTGACTCCCTACTTGTGACTTTTGACTGCTAACTGCTGACTGAGGAATTGCTGCTGTAAGTTGGACAATCTTGCACACTGCCTAAAAATAGACCTCTTGCAAAAGTCGTCACTGGGGTAGTATGGGGTCTGAAAAACGCGATCGCTCACCCAGAAAGTTGCGATTGCCTTCGGCACCAGCGAAGCTGATCGCCCCGCCTGATTCATAAGAAAAACTCATGCACTACCAACAAGCCAAACATCTCAAGCCAGCAGATTTTAAACGGTTTTGGGGTGTCAAGCGAGAAACTTTTAAGCAGATGGTGGAAATAGTTCGCCAAAACGAGGGGCTTGAGACCTGTAGCAGAGGGCAAAAAATAGTTTCTTCCTTCTGCCGCTTCATTTCACCTGTAAAAACTGCGGTGCCTCATTACAAGTTAACGGGTTTAGAATCAACGTTGTTGACGGAAAAATCGCCCAAACTGTAAAATGGTATACAAAATCAAGATTTTTCATAGGGCATCAAAAGGAGGCACCGCAGTTTTTCAATCGTTGTGACCCAACCCCAGCGACGACTTTTGCAAGAGGTCTAGTACTTAGATATGAGTGTTGTCTACAACTCCTAAGCGTAAGGCGACGCGCCTATACTGCTTGGCATCGTAGGGAATACCTGTGTGCATAACTTGCGAGTTGTCCCAAAAAACAATATCGTTCGGTTGCCAAACATGAGCGTAAACTGGTGTGCGACCCAGAACAGTCTCAAACAGTTCTTGCCAGAACTGTTTTGCCGACTCTGGTTTCTCCTCCATACCAACAAGAATCGATGTGTCTGAACCAAGATATAATCCTTTGTGCCCAGTCACTTTGTGGGTTGATACGATTGGATGTATTTTCATAGGAACATCAGTCTCAGACTTCTTAAAAACTGGTGATAAATGATACATAGTCCTTGACTCTAATTGCCGCTGATGTTCTGGTTCAAGGTTGTTGTATGCTTCTATCATGTCGAGAAATTCAGTCGTGTGAGGTTGTCCATCGACTCCTTCTGGAGGTATTTCCACTCCATAAAGCATCACCACATACAGAGCATTCATATCCAGTCCTTCTGTTCGTGGAAGGTGGTCTTTGTCATGATGCCATTGCCAAGCAAACTTATCCACAATTTCCTGAGTATGTCCTTTGGGATTTCCTAAGATAGCTACACCTGGAGAAAGTAAGTTTGGATCGATTTCGGGATCATTGGGTTTAGGCTGCTGACTCCCAAGTATTGAATCACCAAAAGTCTGTTGGGCAAATTCCTTTAACTGTAATGCAGTAAGATGTTGCTGTCTGACGACAATAACACCATGTTTCCAAAGAGATTTTTTGAATTCCCATACCTGTTGATCTGTAAGTTGCATGAGATTGCAACCTTGCAGTACTTCGATACCAAGTCGTTGGTGTTGCTGGACTGTTTTGTATTGCATAGAGGAAATCCTCGCACTTTCTAGTGTCCCCTTTCGATATTCGCGTTACTTTTGCGCGATATACAATTTACAGCGGTTTTCATATAAATAGACCACAGTGAGCGAACCAGCCCCAAGCATCATCAGACGAGATTTTCTCATTAAAGATTTTCTCATTAATAATTTGGGTTAACACACTTATTAAGCGCTTCGTAAGTTCGAGATGAAAGCTGCATCTCTAGTTTACTAGATTTGTATTCTACTCAATTGAAAACTGCTGTAACTTAATGAAGATCAAATTAGAAGTGACAAATTTGAATTGAAGATGAGTCAACAAAAGCCAATCAAAATTAAAAGAGGTTTTGTCTCCTTAGAGTGCGGCCAGGTACATTACCGAACGGTAGGAAATGGTTCTACACTAGTGCTACTCCACAAAACTTACTTCTCGTCGCGTAGTTTTATTAGGTTAATGCCGCTACTAGCTAGTGAATTTAGGGTGATTGCACTAGATATTCCAGGACAAGGAGAATCTGACAATCCACCCATGCAGTGGAATATTTCGCAGTATGCTGGAGCTGTGTTGAACGTACTAGACACATTAGATATTGGCAAGTTTAACCTAGTGGGAAACAGCACTGGGGCAGCAATTGCTTGCGAAGCAGCAGTAATCTCTGCGTCCCGGATCAAAAAATTGGTACTGTTTGGAATGCCGCGTTGGAAAGACAAAGCAGCACGTGATGCTTTGCGACAATCGAAGTTTTTTTACGGACCCCCAGATGTCAAAGAAGATGGCAGCCATTATACAACTAACTGGCAGCGGATTAAACAACAGTGGTCAGGCTATCCTCCTGAATGTTTTGAAATATACTTCACTGAAGTAATGTCTCGCAAACATCGTACTTATGAGGGAATAGAAGCAGTTTTAAGGTACGACGAAGCCAGCCGCTTACCACTGATATCGGTTCCTACTTTATTGATGTGGGCTAAGGACGATACCATGTTTACGCCTTTTATTGAGGATACAGCCCGGTTAGTTCCGCACGCTACCACAAAGGTTCTCAATAGCAACGCTCTGATGTACCTAGGTGACCCAGAACTTTACGCTGCAACTTTACTTGAATACTTGCAGTCTTAAGATTGAAATCAGCAACGCCCGATTTTCTGGCGATTGGCAATGCCTGTGCCCCTTGGGCGATCGCCTCCTTAGACCTGCCCAGAGATGCCCATGACTTCATGGTTACGGGTTATTTTCGACAAGCTCGGTGCGCTCACCGTCGAAAATAACCCGCTCACTCGCGTGTATTCCAACTTTTGAGCCAAAACGTTGAATGGGTGGTAAAAAGTATTAATTTCTCGTGCTTATGAGTGGTATGTCGTAGCAAGTCTAATGTAGGTTCTGTTGATCCCGAGTTCTTTTGTTCTTCACCGAGCCATCTCGCCCCGGAAGCCCCTGTTTTCTAAATATGGGGAGGAAGGGGCGCTTGCGTTTTAATCGCCGTCCAGATATCTTAGAATGCATACGAGTAACCATCCTTTTGATGAATTGGTGTGCAAAATCTATGACTAATACCTGCAATACGACCTGTTTTGGTGGCAATATCAAAACTGCCAGTTTTACGACACAACAATCGACCAACGTACTCGCCCACCTTCTTTCCAGAAGTGACAACAGCTTTAACGATGTCGCCAGTTTTGAAGCCAAAGTGAACTTGTTTTCGTTCTCTGTGCCGAGTTGGGAAACCATATTTATCAGTGCCGCACATTTGGCGAGTTCCCCAACCAGTACACTTGATGCGTAATGGTTGTTGGGTTAGCAACTGAATTGTTTCTATATCTCCAACACAAGCCGCATCAATAAGCGTGTTGTTTGGGTAGCGAAAGTCTTGTTCGGTTGCCCACCGTTTGTCCACCCGTTCCCGTTGTCGTGGGTAAGATATTTTTTAAGGTACGAAACAACTTCCAACGAGTTGAGTTGATTGCTGCCGCGTCTTTTAATGGCTGTTTAGACTGTCGCTTAATTTTCTCTAATCTAAATGCATCTTTTTTAAGGAATTCATCAATAGGCTTTGTTCCTTTTTTAAGGTTGCATCGTTCGCAACTTAAAGTTAAGTTGCTGACACGATTACTGCCGCCTTTTGATTTTGAGTGAATATGCTCAATTTGAAGTGGTACGCCTTCTTTATCGCAGTAAGCGCACTTGCGACCCCATTTTTCAAGCAGATATTCTCGCACCTCATACCCAGCAAGTTCGCCCTGCTGATATTCAACACCGTCAACCTCTGGGTTTTGCATTTTGTGGGTGTCAAATTTGACTAACTCCATCGCTATTTGAGCAATAGGTGCATAGCGACAAAGTCGGTTTACCCAAGTCTCAACTGTGAGAACACGATGCATTAACGACGGGGGCAACCATCCCTCTTTACGCCTGCGATTGTCAAAACGTGGTTGACGATAACGAGTTTTGCGATTACGACGACTACGACGTAGTGAACGTCTTGATTCCAAGCAATCTTTGATCTGCCATCCTCTGTGTTCTAACTCCGCCGCCCAAATAACTTTGTTTTCATCCAAGATTGCAATACCCGTAGCTTTGCTCCCAGGGTCAAGCTTAATTGTTAATGGCTTGGGGTTGGAATTATCAACCACGTGCTTCAAAATGATTGCAAAGGGGTAAACTCGATACACGGCAGCTTTCTGTTTTGTCAGTAACTCTCTCGCTCGTGCAGCAGGTATTGGATTGAGAGGTTGTTTGTTTTGGTTAATAACGAAAACATAATTTTGCATTGCTGCAACTCCAAGTAGCGGGTAAAGTTTGCTTCTCCCAAGGGGAGACGCTGCGCGAACGACATTGTTTAGAGCCGGTACTGTCCGAACGACACTGGTTTATTCTCTATAAGCCTTGTTTAATCGTTCAGTTCTAGAGCGAGGGACTAGCAAGCATCCCAAGGTAGGAACTTTAACGCTTACTCTAAACGGAAGTCTGGTCAGGTGGAGTCAACCACCAAGCCCATGCCTAAAAAGCAGGGGCTTGGCACTCAACTAGAGAATCCTGACGGTAAAGTTTTGCTTCTAAATAACCGCATTCCATTTGCAGTTACAAGCAGAGAAGTTCCTGTATCTGCTAAGACGGCGACGGCTAACCCAACAAAGCCAAACGTTCCCAATAGGAGAAACAAACCCTTTGTTACCAGCGAAAAGACCACATTTTGTTGAATGACTGAAACAGTACGGCGGCTTAAATCCACCGCATAGGCGAGCCGTCTTAAATCACTTCCTACTAGCACGACATCTGCTGTCTCTAAAGCAATATCAATTCCACCAACCGCAAAACTAATATCTGCAGCAGCAAGCGCTGGAGCATCATTGATGCCATCCCCAACCATACCGACTACCCCTGTTCGACGCATCTGTTGAATCGCTTGGAGTTTATCTTCGGGTAGCAGTTCTGCCTGATACTCTGTGATTCCCACTTGTTGAGCAATCTGCTTAGCAACAGCAGCGCGATCGCCCGTCAGCATCACCAACTGTTTTAGCCCCAAAAGCTTGAGCTGTCGCATGGCTTCGCTTGCTTCTAACCGGAGTCCATCTGCCAGTGCAATAACTCCCGATACCCCGTGGGTTGTCCCTACCAGCACAGGGGTTTGACCGAACTGTTCAATTTCAGCCAACAGAGATTCAGCTTCTTGAGACAAAGGAATGTCAAAGTCTGTGAACAACCGTCGATTGCCAACGAAGTATAATAACTCATGAGGGTTATTTTGGCAAGAGGGCAGGCTTATTTGATGAGTTGTGGAAGCGTCCTGATTTATCTGTGGTGTAGCGAAGCCTGCTCTGTTCCTAAACCAAAATGCGTCACCAAAATTTGCCTGAATGCCTTTACCTGGTAACGCCGTAAAATCAACAGCTGTTTCTAACTCCAACCCAAGTTCATGAGCCTTCGCAACAACCGCCTTTGCCAGAGGATGTTCTGAGTGTTGCTCCAGCGAAGCCGCAATCACTAACACCTGGTTTGCGCTCACCTCCCCAAAATTATAAACATCAAGCACCACAGGCTCTCCTTGCGTCAACGTCCCGGTTTTATCAAAGGCAAGGCTAGTCATGTGTCCGGCTGTCTCCAGTGCGTTACCGCCTTTAAATAAAACTCCCTGGCGAGTTGCAGCACCAATAGCGCTGACAATTGAAACTGGCGTGGAAATCACCAAGGCACAAGGGCAGGCAATCACGAGCATCACCAAAGCCCGGTAAAGCCAAACATGAAAAGGTTGAGCAAACACTAAGGGTGGAATGAGGGTAATGGCGATCGCTATCAAAATGACAATCGGGGTGTAAACCTCTGCAAACCGATCCACCCACTGCTGTGTGGGAGCACGACTTTCTTGGGCTTGTTCCACCAGATGAATAATTTTGGCAACAGTTGTATCACTAGCAGTGTGGGTAACTTTGACTTCCAAAAACCCTGTTTGATTCAATGTCCCGCCATAGACAGTATCGCCAAGGGCTTTCTCTTGTGGAATTGATTCTCCCGTAATTGGAGATTGGTCAATCGTGCTTGTGCCAGAAACGACTACGCCATCCAACGCCACACGCTGTCCTGGTCGAATCGTCAAAGTTTCTCCAATTTGAATACTCTCAACGGCAACTGTGATCTCCTTATTCCCCCGCTTCACAGTAGCAGTCGGTGGAGTCAAATCCATCAGGGAGCGAATTGCATTGCGGGTGCGACCAAAGGTAAAAACTTGCAGCGTTGTGCCTAAAGAGAATAAAAACACAACCAGCACCGCTTCAAACCAATCTCCTAAAATCACTGCCCCAATCACCGAAATGGTCATTAGCAGATTCATATCAGCGCGGCGCAAGCGCAACTCAAACAACCCTGCCCGTGCAATTGGATACCCAGCAACGACTATGCCGATGCCATAAAAAGCTCGCGCTATCCAAACGGGTAGGGTTAAATGCTGAGCAAGTAAGCCCAAAAATAATCCTATCCCTGCAAGAAGAACGTTTTGTCCCTGGCGGTTGGTCAGCCAGAATTCCCAGTTTGTTACAGCAGGTTTCTGAGTTGGCTTGGGGATTCGATGCTCGTGCTTGTGGTCATGATGGTAGTAGCTAGCCGATATCTGCTCAACCGTATAACCCAGAGCTATAATCCGCTCATAAATAGTCGTTTCACTGATCTGTTGTGGGTCGTAAGACAGTTGCAATCGTTGCGTCGCAAAGTTGACCGATACTTCACTCACACCTGGGATTTGCTGCAACCCAACCTCAATTGTCTTAGCACAACTGCCACAATCCATCCCGTTAACTTTCAATTGTAGCTTTTTAGCACAAGCGACTTCAATGCTATTGTGATCGTGGTCGTGTTCGTGTTCGTGGCAACAAGAATGGGTATGGGTATGCTGGTGGGAGTTTGCTCCATGACTGTGCTCAACTGTGTAACCCAAAGCTTTGATGCGATCGAAAATCGCCTTCTCATTTAAAAGATCTGGGTTGTAGGAAACCCTAGCTTTTTCTGTTGTAAAGTTAACCAACGCTTCCGTCACACCAGGTAACTGCTGCAAGCTTGCTTCAATTGTCTTGGCGCAGCTTCCGCAGTCCATGCCACCAACTTGTAAGGTTTGGGTTTTGAGGGAAGGAGTTTGAGTCATGGCAGCTTTATAACAAAGGCGACAAGGATAACTGCCATTATTTTAATACAACAATTGAGCAACTATTCAACTGTTCAATCTTGAAAGTTTAGTTAATAATTTAGTTAATATTGATACTGATAACCATTGGCTAAAAGAAACTTGCTATGAATAAGCACAAGGAAAAGCAGGGCTTGGACTTACTCCAAAGTTCTGACGCACCAACCTGTGACACCCATCTGGTGCATCTAGATAATGTACGCTCAACTCAGGCGGAAATCTTGGCTACAGATAAAGCACAGCAGATGGCAGAAATCTTTGGAGTGCTGGCAGATACAAACCGTCTACGCCTCTTATCAGCTTTGGCTTCCCAGGAGTTGTGTGTTTGCGATCTAGCAGCATTAACGAAGATGACTGAATCAGCAGTTTGCCATCAACTGCGATTATTAAAAGTGATGCGTTTAGTCAGTTATCGTCGAGAAGGTCGAAACGTCTATTACAGCTTGGCTGACAGTCATATCATCAACCTGTATCGCTCTTTATTAGAACATTTGGACAAGTCAAATGTTTAATGTTTAATTGTTCTCGTTATTAAAGCTGCTGTCTGTTTGACAATCATTCAAGTCATAGAAACCAGCACTATTTTCACAAAAGTTTAGTGAATAATTGTTGCTAAAAATCTTTTTTCTATGCTCTGGGTGCATACATGATAATCAACACACCCAGTAACGCCAAACAGGCTCCTAGCATATCGTAACGGTCTGGAGCCACCCCATCTACCTTCCAACCCCAAAGCATTGCCATTACAATAAACACGCCGCCGTAGGCAGCATACGCTCTACCAAAGTGAGCTGTTTGGAGAGCCGCGACTATACCGTATAAAGCTAACCCAATACCTCCGATAATTCCCCACCAGACAGGCTTTCCTTCCTTTAACCATTGCCATACCAGATAGCCGCCGCCTATTTCAAATAAGCCAGCGCAGATGAAGTTCAGTAAGGACTTGAGTATTTCTTTCACTTGAAAATGTCCTAGTCCCTATAGAAAAGCTTCTGCGACGCTGCTGTATCACAGCTTCAGAAGCTCAAACAAATATTAATTTTCAGCTTTCATTCACTAAACACTCTTGGGGAGATAACTTCCTCATCTTCTCCTACTTCTACTTACCTGTGACTTTCTCAACCAGTTCTCCAGCTTTGTCAATCAAATTCGGCTGGGAATCCTTCACATTCCTTTCGTAAACCTTTTCCTCAGGGGTTGCAGCATCTTTTACTGCTTGTTCATAAGCCTGTTGTCTGTCTTCTTCACGAAGGCCAGCAGCTCTGTTATATTCGTAAGCACGGTCAATCTTTTCTTCCGGTGTGAGTTTCTCAGATGGAAATGTTGGTTTTTCAGTTGTAAATCCTAATGCATAGCTAGGCTGAACAAAAAAAAATAAACCCGACACGCTGATCAAAAGCATCAACCCTAAAACAACGATGCTTTGGCGTAATGCTTTATTTACAATTCCTAGAATTAGCTGCATTGCACTACCCTCTTTGTTATGATATTTTTCCAGCGTAAGTATAGATAAATACCTACGCAAAAATCAGAGTTTCAGAGGAATCCTACTTGTTTAGGTGTAACTCTGCCTTCTACCAGAGGATACATTAACAATTCAAAATTCAAAATTCAAAATTCAAAATATGCCTTACGGTTAGGCTACACGTTTGTGCAGACCTTCTGTAAGACGCTTAAAATTCAAAGTTAAGAAATATGTAGATACTCGTTTCACATGATTTTCGTGCAAAGTTTTAGTATTTTTACAACCAATTGTGATGAATCTTAATGCCTCGGCTTTGCATTGCTTGCTCAAACAAATCAGTTGGCAGTGCTTCTTCCACAGGTGACACACCAGGTTTTTTCAGCTTGCCATCTAGTAACAATTGAGCAATGCTACCCGTACCACAACCAGAAGCCACGGCGGTATTTTCATGTACTAAAGTAGAGCAAAAGACTGCTTCTCTATCATCTTTGTGACCTGTAATTTCTGAGCGAACAGCTACCCCAATACCACTGAAGCGATTCGTTACATCGGTCATAAAATGACTGACATATGCCAGAAATTCTATCATGGCACGACGCTGCATCAATTGTTTAGGAAAAACGTGAGCAGCTATCCAAGTCATGTGATTGTAAAAATCGGGAACTGAACCAAATTTGGTAATGACGCTTTTCACCGAGGGAAAAGCATGAGGCAGTGTGAAGGTTTCTGGCATATCAAACCAGTAAACTCCGGTGCGTCCATAGGGGGATGGAAAGTCAATATTTTCGCGCTGACTGTAAGGCTTTACCATCTGCCATTGACCATCTATTAAAGATTCAAAAGGCTTTTGCAACCCTAAAAAAGTTGTCCGCATGACAGTGACACCAGCCCCACCAGAACCAGACACCAAATAACTTAAATGAATCTTTTGGGCTGTGTCAAATTGCTCAACACCCTGGCGTACCATGCTGTTAGAAATGCCGGGGAAGATACCAGTGTTAACGATCGCTGTGACACCGGCAGATACGGCTGCATCATTGTACCCCAGAGCCTTACTAGTATAAGAACGGTGGTCACTGACATCGACGTAGTTGACGCCATGTTCAATACAGATTTTGAGAACATTGGCGTCTCGGTAGTGAAAAGGACCAGCACAGTGAACCACCAAGTTGACAGAGGCGATCGCCTTCCTCAATTTTTCCACGTCCGCCAAGTCCAACACCAAAAATTGCACTCGCGGATCATTCATTCCATGATCTGGGGTGCGTCCAGTGATTGTAACTTCTGCTTGTGTATGGGAGAGAATGTCCTGCGCAACACTACTGCCGATCCGCCCCCGCCCTCCAATAATTAAAACCCGCTCAGTCATGGCTCCAGCACTGACAACAGCATTTTTATTACATCAATTTTCAGTTATCCTTGTCATCGGTAACGAGTAAGACGTTTTCTTGCTCACATAGGAAGATGTGTAATCAGAATCAAGCTAGTAGTATGCGCCGCGATCGCACTCGTAGCGCACTGCTCTTTAGGCGATCGCTTACTACTAACTCATCATTCGCCACCAAATACCGATGCAACCGTAGATTTTATCGAATCTCCTGCATCTTTTAATGTCTGTTTCAATGGTTCCTGAGTATGCAAAAACATTTTCGCACAGTTGCGTCCTGGTAACCCAGAGATAGAACCACCTGGATGAGTTCCCGCACCAGTGAGATATAAATTCTCAATTGGAGTTTTATAATTAGCCAATTCTGGTAAAGGACGGAAGCAGAGCATTTGTTCTAAGGTCATGTCGATGTGGTAGTAGTTACCCTTGTAAGTCCCCAAGCGTTCTCCTAATTCAGCAGGACTTTCCACATGACGGGCAATAATCGAGTGTTTGAGATTGGGGGAATACTCTGCCAGTTTAGAAATCACCTTGTCGGCAACTTTGTTTTTCAGTTCATCCGTCCAGCCTGTCCCCTTCAACCCTGTACCTTCTGCACCTGCTATTTGATAAGGCGCAAAAAACTCTATCCATAAAGTATGCTTGCCTTGGGGTGCCATTGAGGGGTCAAGTCCTGTAGGCATCACCACGTACATTGACGGGTTTTCATCGGGAATTTTGCCCAAAGTAATCTCACTATGAGCTTGTTCCACATGGTTCATAGAATCTGCAATCAGAATAGAACCAATGAGATACTCATCTTTGTGTTGGTGATGTTCAAAGCGTAGCGGTTCGGATAAAGCACAATCTATCTTGAGAATTGTTTCGTTATTGTTGATGATGCGGCGGTCTAATCTGTCTCGCAAGTTTGCATCAGCGCTATCCACATCGCTTGTATCCATTAGTTGCAGGAATAACCGCTTCGCATCGAGACTTGAGATGACGCCTTTGTTAGCACGATATTCTTTGCCACCAGCAACCCGCACACCGACAGCTTTACCGTTATCCACCAACACTTTTTCAACTTTTTGGTCGGTGAGGATAACGCCACCAAGACTTGTCACACAATTTACTAAAGCTTCAGTAAGTGCGCCAGTACCGCCGCGTGGGCGTGCCATACCGGGGTTGTGGCGCAATGCCAACATCATTGCCCCAAAGGACATTGCTTTTTGGGAGGGAGGCGAACTCAGTTCCGCAGATAGTCGGGCGAGGGGTGCTTTGACAAATTCAGAATCAAAATACTCGTTGATATTGTCTATCGGACTGCTCAGCAGGGTGCGAACTAAATCTAGAGTCGTGTTGGGACCACCTAGAATTGAGAAGAAGTCTTGCAGATGTTTCAGCCCGTAGTTACCAGCAATGTCAACAATTGACTTTGGTGCTGCATTGAAAAAGGGTGTAACCGCTTTGATAAACCGTTCCCAAAACTCGATATATTCGGCGTATTTTTGGGCATCTCTCTGACTGTAACGGGCAATCTCCGCACAAGTTTTCTCAACGGACTTATGCGCTAAAAAATACTTACCATCAGGATGAGGACAAAAGGCGACCGGATCACAGGAAAGATATTCCAAGCCGTACTTGTGTAATTCTAATTCTTGTATAACTGGTCCAAGGAAAATAAATAGGTGGTTAATAGCGCAGGGGTTGAATTTAAACCCAGGCGCTTCTTGCGGCATGAGTTCTTCGGTTGTCGAACCGCCACCGGGAATTGAACGCGCTTCCAATAGTAAGACGCTGTACCCAGCTTTGAGTAGATAGGCGGCACAAACAAGTGCATTGTGACCAGCGCCAATAATCACAACATCATACGCTTCCATAACTGTAACTGCGGGAGTAGGGTATATTCCCAGATGTTAGAAAGTGGTTAAGAAGTATAAATCTTTCGTGGGTTATAATTAAATATTAAGCATTTATGTGATTTAGTTTTTGTTTGCCTTCAATCCGCAGGCGGATGCCAACCACTAATTACCCTGCGTCTTCGAGCAACCGTAATAACTGAGTTTACAGCCACTGATGAGGGCACGGCATACCGTGCCCCTACAATCGCCATATGAAACGAAATCAAACAAGCTGTCGTTCGCTACGAACTTGTGCAATCTAGTCCCGTGGCTACTGCACTCCAACTGTGGGTTTTATACCACCAGCCGTGACGACTCAACCCGTCTCGGTTTTCAGTCTGATTCGTGTTTCATCCTAACAATTGTCTGTACGTTCAATTTTTCAGTTCAGGAATTACCTAGGATAAATGTGGGTTCTAGGTGCTATCCCTGGATTGACAATTGCTGCCAACTCTTCTTGAGACAATTTGCTGATCTCAGTCTCCAGTTCTTCGACTGTGAAGTCATAGCCACGCTCTTTAGCAATCTTGATGAAAGCTTCTGGGTTAGTTGCAGCTTTGAGTCTTTGCTGTAATGCCTGATCTTGTTTGACGGCTTTAAAAAGTTGGGCTGCGTTGTTCTGTGTCATAAACAGTCTCTCTCGTATTTTAAATATCGGATTTGAAAGCGTAGTAATTTAACTCTTGTAGTTGAGTCAAATGCAGTAAAGGAGGCATTAACTAAGGTTATACACTCCGCTATTGAACCAGAGAGAAAAATGTATTATTGATTTTGAAAAAGAAATATAAATTTACGCTCATGGTAGGTAGCGCGTGAAAGCATAAATAATGCCTGTATTTATGTAGACAAGATACGACCGCAATTTTGATTAGCAGGAACCGCTTCCATCATCTTTTTAGGAAAAGCTAAGTTGAGATTCCCCATCAATTCAATAAAGCTATTGCGATCGCGTCCAGCCAATCTCGGGTTGCAACGTTTTTCTTCGCCAATTGTTGAAACAGTACAACCTTGATAGTCATGACCTGGATAAACCAGAGTTTCATCGGGTAGAGTAAATAGCCGCTGCGTCACAGAGTCATATAAGGTTCCAGCATCCCCGCTTTGAAAATCAGTTCTGCCACAACCTCGGATAAACAACGCATCACCCGTCAGAACTCGCTCCTTGTTGATAAGATAAGCCAGATGAGCATTTGTATGACCAGGAGTGGCGATCGCCGAAATCACAACTGATCCCAACTGCAAGATTTCTCCATCTGCAATATAGCGGTCTGCACAAGGCACTTCTGCCCCAAAAGGAACGACTGTCTCACACCCAGTTGTATCTCGCAGCTTACCTGTACTGGTAACGTGGTCAGCATGGACGTGAGTTTCTAGGCAATAACGTAAAGTAAGTTCTAATTGTTGAAGAATCTGACAATCCCGCTCAAATTGTTCTAAAACTGGATCAACAAGGACAGCAGTCTTCGTTTTGATATCGGCAATAAGGTAAGTATAAGTACTTGATTCCTTGTCAAATAACTGGCGAAATAGCATAACACTTCCCTAACTTGTGAAATATAGGTGTTCTCATCCGGATAAAGTACAAGATTATCTACGTGTATCTGCGTAGATATGCGGTTCCTTAATTCTTTGATGTATACCAATTGAAAACCGCTATAGTAGAAAATTGTGGTAAAAGTTTCAATTTACGAAGAAGGCTTTCTTGCAAAACCCACTCCTACCGATGGATTACCAGAAAAGCGTCCTCTTTCATTAACTGACACCTGGTCTAAAGAGCGAATTTCTACAGCAGATTGAGACAATAACTCCTGTGCCAACAGCATTGCCTGCTCTCGAATCTCCGGGACTGCGATCGTCTCCAAAAGGTCGCCTTGACGTGTGGAACCGAGTGTGTACAAAAACTTTGAACCTACGCCATTTGCGTCCAAGAGCGCTCCATTGGCAGCTGTATTAAGTCCCATTCTTAAGGGATTGCAGCAAACAAGACCCTTAGACAGTAAGCTGTTGACTAACGGATGTGCCAACTTTTCATAATTGGAGGCAGGACCAGTACAGTTAATGACGCGGTTCACCCGTAATACAAGGTCTTCTGTGGTGTGGCGTTTGCGAACGGTGACATCGACACCATGATTATCCTCGTGGTAAGCCTGGATACGACCTGCGTGTATGACGAGTTGACCGCAAGAAAGTAGCTTGTTTACGACCTCTGCGACCTCTGGCGCAATTCGATGACGATGGATATCCCAGTAGGCTCGAACGTGACGTAAGAAGCGCTGCTTTTCGCTCAGAGGAAGAGTTTGCCACAAGCTTTGAGTGACTGGGCGCAGACAGTTAATGACAGCCCGCCAGTCTAGACCACAAGCAGCTGCCGATTCTACTTCTTGGCGGACGAGGTGCATCAATGCTTGAGCTGTTTTAGGAGCTTGGTCAATAGCAACAAAGGGAGCTATGGAAGGAATTGTCTTGTGAGCAAGAGGTAATAACCCATGTCGCGAGACAATGTAAATCTTACCTTTATGACCTTGTCGGAATAGGGTGATAGTTAAATCAACCATCGTCAGCCCTGAACCAATCAGCAAAACTGAGTCGTCGGAGTCGAGGTCTGTCAACGCTTGAGCAGAATATGCATTGCCTTTATAGCGGCTGCTCTTGTAGAAAGAACGGTCTTGAATTGGTGGCTCGGCTGGTGGAAAATTGCCTAAAGCTAGAACAATGCGATCTGCCTGTATACTTTCACCGTTGCTTAAGGACACAGTTGCACCTACATTTCCCGGCTCAATGCCAATAGCTTCATCAGTAATTCGTTCTAGATGCACATAATCGGGCGCAGTGGTTTCTGCTTCATCCAAGATAGCCTGAACATAAGCACCATAAATCTTGCGAGGAACAAAAGAGTTTGCCGTAGCCTCTGAAGTGACAAAACCTCCGATTGTTTCATTTTGTCTTTGAACCCAATGCAGGAAGTGATCAGGGTTATTGGGAAAAGCACTGATTTGCTCAGCAGGAACATTGAGAAGATGATAAGGAGAATAAGTGCCGTAGGCTACTCCTCGTCCTAATAAAGAATTGCGCTCAATTAACTTGATATTGAGAGGAAAAGTTGCTGCTTGTAACAAATGAGCAGCGACCATTGAACCGCTGAAGCCACCACCAATAATAGCAATAGTTGTATAAGGATTTTCTTTAGGCATAAAAACCCACTTTTCTCTAGATTATGCTTTATAAAAAATAGAGATGCGGCTGCCCAATGTCTTGAAGCTTGGGGGCATCTCAATTTTATATTAATCAAATAATCGACAATTTTAAATTGAGAAATTACGCATTAAATATCTTGAAAATCTGACAAATTAAATACTCATACATCCATCGAAATTATTATGAATTAAATTCCGATAACTTTATCGGAATTATTATAAATAAAACCCCGACAACTTTATCGGAATACTTAAAATTATGGTGAAAGCATTATAGCGATTTGCATTTTGCATTGAGGTGCAGTACGCTTTTGACCTCTCCCTACAAGTGAGGAGGAGAAAATACAGCCCCCTCTCTGCTTAGCGGAGAGGGGGTAGGGGGGTGAGGTTCCTCTTATTGAATTTTTTGTTCAGTCAGTGATATTTAAGCCTAATGCCTAATTAATCTTAAACACGGACCCAACTGTTGACTTAATCGAATCCCGTGCATCCTTGAGTGTCTGTGCTATGGGGTGTTTACTCTGCAAAAAGACTCGCGCACAGTTGCGTCCGGGCATTCCTGAAATGGAACCGCCTGGATGAGTTCCCGCACCTGTGAGGAACAAATTCTCAATTGGGGTTTTGTAGTTCGCTATCTCTGGTAGGGGACGGAAAAACACCATCTGATCCAAGGTCATGTCAATATGGTAGTAATTTCCTTTGTACGCGCCCAATCTTTCTCCCAGTTCCGCCGGACTTTCCACGCGACGGGCAATCAGTGCGTTTTTCAGATTCGGTGCGTAGTCTGCTAATTTATCAACCACCCTGTCTGCAACTTTATTTTTCAGTTCATCTGTCCAACCTGTACCCTTCAAACCCGTGCCTTCTGCGCCTGCAATTTGATACGGGGCGAAAAACTCAATCCACACGGTGTGCTTGCCTGGTGGTGCCATCGACGGATCTAACATTGTCGGCACGACCACATACATCGAGGGGTCGGAATCTGGAATCTCTCCTAAGGTACACTTACTATGTGCCTGTTCTACATGAGCAATAGAATCTGCAATCAAAACAGACCCAATGAGATATTCATCCTTGTGTTCGTGATGTTCAAAGCGCGGCGGTTCGTTTAAAGCCAAATCAATCTTGAGAATGGTTTCGTTGTTGTTAACGATGCGGCGTTCTAATCTTTCTCGCAAATTTGGATCGGCTGCATCCACATCGCTATCATCCATCAATTGCAAAAATACCCGTTTGGCATCAATGTTTGAGATGACCCCATCTTTTGCACGATATTCCGTACCATTTGCCACCCGCACACCAACGGCACGACCATTGTCAATCAAAACTTTCTCGACATGCTGATCTGTCAGGATAACGCCGCCTTTACTTGTCACTAAGTTTACCAAGGCTTGCACCAATGCACCAGTACCACCACGCGGTCTTGCCATCCCTGGATCATGACGCATCGCCATCATAATTGCACCAATGGCAATGGTTTTTTGCGAAGGTGGCGCACCCAGTTCGGCTGCAAGTCTTGCCAAAGGCGCTTTGAGAAATTCTGAATCAAACCACTCGTTAAGAATATCTTCAGCGCTGGTCAACATGTTGCGAATAAAGTCCAGCGTCTTGTTAGGAGAACCAATGACTGAAAATAAATCTTTCAGCTTTGCGATGTCGTAGTTGCCAAGAATATCTAAAACTGACTTTGGCGGCGCGTTAAACATGGGAATCATTGCACCTATTGCCCTCTGCCAGTAATCTGTATATTCTGCGTATTTTTTGGCATCCCGATCGCTATAACGGGCAATTTCTGCACAAGTTTTTTCTAACGACTTATGACCTAAGAAATACTTCCCGTCAGGGTGAGGACAGAAAACAACTGGATCGCACTCCAAATATTCTAAGCCGTACTTTTCGAGTTCTAATTCTTGTACGACTGGTCCTAAGTGAATAAACTCGTGGTCAATGGCACACAAGTTAAACTTAAATCCAGGAGCTTCTTTTGGCAAACATTCCTCTGTTGTAGCTGCACCACCAGGAACAGAACGCTTTTCTAGGAGTAAGACGCTATAGCCAGCTTTCAGCAAATAAGCAGCACAAACTAGCCCATTGTGTCCTGCTCCAATAATTACAACATCATACGTTTGCATAGTTTAAGTTTCGGGAAGTACATATACTCCCAATCTTAGAAAGATGTTGACAGATATACATCATTCGGCAGTCATAAAAATTAACCTTTAGGTAGGATTTTTTGATTCTGTTACTATTCGTAACAGATAATTGCTAATAAGGATAGGTGAGTGATTAGTAAGACTTTTTAACAACTAACAACTAAAAATTACCCTCAGTAGCAGGTATTTGTGTCAGACGAGCGTCTACCAAAAGTGTCATACTGCTCTTTTGGACTTCCATATTTTTGACACGTAATACTACATCATCAAACTCAAAATATGGTAAGTTTACCAGTTCTTTGACCTTCTGCATTAAGGCAACAACGACTTCTAGTGAAATGCCTTCTCCCTGAGTCAAGTTAAAGTTTTCTAGGATTATGGGTTTGTGTTCAGTGCGTGGACAAACCTGTGCAGTAAAACCTACTGTGCGAACCTTGCCTTTCTCTGTTAACAAAACCTTTCCCGTAAATGCCATCTTACCATTATCTATTAGGTGAATTTGTATCTCTTGTGGCTGTAAACCGACAATTTCACCATCTACATTCAACTCAAAGTTTGGCATCTTGCTACGAACAAACTCTGAGGTCAAGGCATGGTTAATGTCTGCTTCTGTAAGTACAACACGAGCACTGGTATTTACTGGCTGGTTCAGTTCTATTTGACCAAAAAGAACACTCAATGGATTAATGGCAACGCTATCTGTTTGCAGTTTTATGTCCTGCACGCGGATACCTCGCATCACCAGTCCCCGACCTGCAACAGAAACTCCATCCGCTTGTCCCTGAAACATTTTCAGTAGGTCGGTTTGTACATCTACGTCTATTTTTTCTGCTCCATCTAGCTCTTCAGATAATCTGCTTTGGGCTACCTGTGAAACAATCTGCTCGTCTAGCCGATGCTCTTCTGGCATAAGTTAATTATCTCCTTCGCGTCCTGTTACTGCTTAATTTTGACGCCCAAAACTCAGGAGAGTATCTACATCAAGATATAAAAGAAGGAAGATATTAAAAATCCTGTGATTGGATAATAAACGAACCCACACGAGGCAACAAAGAACATAGACGAAGAAGAGGAAAATACTATCTGTGTTAATCTGTGTGCATCTGTGGTTCCTTAATCTTTATATCTTGAGCAATAGCTACAAATACACAAAATTATTCGCCTTCTTCATCTCTTTAGTAACAACCATCCGCACACCCCCAGAGGGAACAATCGTAATGCCACGACGTACTGGACGCACTGGACGCTTATCAACAAGCTCTAGTTGAAAACGAGACAAAATAGTTGCTACTACTAATTTCAGTTCATACATAGAAAATGCTGCACCGATACAACCACGATAACCTCCCCCAAAAGGCAAATATTCATAAGGTGAAAATTTTTGGTTGAGAAATCTTTCTGGTTTAAACTTTTCTGGTTCAGGGTAAGTTTCTGCACGTCGATGCGCTAAATGAATGCTGGGAACTAAAACTGTCCCCGATGTAAATTTCTGACCCGCAATTTCTACTGTATCTTTTACCATTCGCGGCGTACAAATTAGAGCGATGGGGTGAATTCGCAGTGTTTCCTGACAGACAGCGCCTAGATATGGTAATTGAGTAATAGTTTCAGGATTGGGTGTATCTCCCAAAGTATTCAATTCCTGCATCAGCTTATCTTTTACCAAAGGGTGTGAGTGAATTAAATAAAACACCCACGCTAAGACAGCAGCTGTTGTTTCATATCCCAAAAGCAACAGAGAAACTAATTGGTCGCGTAACTCTTTATCTGTCATCTGCTCTTCGTTTTCGTCACGCGCTGACATCAACAAACTTAGAATATCTGTACGCGAAGCATCATTAGACAAACGCCGTTCGTCAATCTCTGCATAAATCAGTTTATCGATTTCTTCTCGCCTTTTAAGGTAGTTTCCCCAAGGACTCCATGCACCTAAATCTTTTTGTAAAGGCGGAAAGAAAAACAAGGTAGAATACCCAGGTTTCGTGACATCTTCTAACAAAGAACTCAGCAGTTCTTTTACTTTTTGGTAACGCGCACCGGGACTCATACCAAACACCACTTGCAAAATAATTTGCAAAGTGATATCTGGCATAACTTGCTGCATAGAAATAGTCTTACCTTGCGTCCAAGTTCGCGTGACTTCTTCAGTGATTTGGCAAATAGCTTGACCGTAATCCTTCATGCGATCGCCATGAAAAGGTGGCATCAATAACTGCCGTTGGCGATTGTGCGATCGCCCTTCTTGCAATACAATCGAATTTGAGCCAAACAAAGGCTCAAAAACATGAGTTGCCTTTTTAAAATCCAACTCTTTCGCTGGAACCGCAAAACACTCAGCGATCGCTTCCGGACTGCTAAAAAACACCACTGGCGGCGAGTTTATCCCCAATACCCGCACTGTAAACGGGTCGCCATACTTCGCAGCACAATCCTCTAAAAATCTCGTTGGATTAATAATTAATTGTAACGTCTGTGTTAACGGCAGCATCATAATAAAAATGTAGATTTCTTCGTATTCTTTACTTTATGTTTTTTGCGCGTTCTTTTTTATATAACTTTCCCTACTCAAAATTTTATAAGTAAGGCATATGCCCTATCTACAAATGCTCGGTTATTCCGCGTTGAAAACTATACCAAAATCTTGTGGCCTAAAAACTTAACCAGGGGTAGATTTCAAAATTCGAGATTTCATTATCTGACGACTTTTAACAACAAGAGTGAAAATAGCCGTTCCAAAAAGTGCTTTGGCTTGAACTCTTAAAAAAAAGTATAAAAACGTACTTTTAAAGCTCAGTAAGTTGAAAACGGTATTTCAGCTAATTATCTTTGCATTACTAAACAGTAATAAACTGTAATAACCTGAAGGTTGTAAAATTTTTGTTAAATTGAGCGAGCATCTATAGTGTCTCCTCAATAGTTGAAATAAGGTACTCAGCATGACAGCAATCACCCCAAAGGCAACTGCAGCATCTCCCGATTTTTGCGAAGGAATTCAATACTTTGGTGAAGCAATCCCAGGTTTTGAAACTTATGGTGGAAAACCTGCCATAGAATCGGGGGGGAGTGCCAACCCCACAGATCCAGCAGCCGCATTCCAAACCTTACTTGCTGCCGACGCTTTGCGCTACCTGACATTGCAAATCACCGGATCTAAAGCCTCTGGACACCCAGGCGGTTTTGCCTCTCAAGCGGAAGCTTATGCAGCGCTTGTCATGCTCGGTTACAAGAACATTATCACCGAAGTGGGACACCATGCCCCTGGATTTTATAGTGCCATGTTCTTGGATCGTTCGCTAGAGGACATGGGAATTTTTACAGTGCAACAATTGCGCGATCGCTTCCGGGAAAAGCACGGACTTTTGGGACACCTTTCCGGCTACATTCCCGGTATTCTTGCACCTGCAGGTCCTTTGGGACAAGGGCAACACTTTGCAATGGCAGCTGCACTGTTGCACAAAGACAAGTTATTCCCCTTTACCGTTGGCGACGGTGGACTGGGTGAACCGTATATCATAAGTGCGATCGCACACTTCCACACTGCGTTTCCAGGAGCGACCAACTTCTTGCCAGTGTTGGTGTGGAACGGTTACAGCCAGGAACACCATAGCATGGTTTCGCTCAAAACGAATGAACAGATGAAGGCATACTGGCAAGGTAATGGTTTTGAAGAAGTCGTGTTAGTCGATGCCAAAGACTTTGACGACCAAAACCAGCCAGGCGATTATGTTGATAGTACCGCCTTTTCATTTGAGCAGCGGCTAGCTTTCACCAAAGCAGTGCTAACTGGTGTGGATAAAGCTGCTAAATCTGCACTTGGCGGCAAGCTGACTGTCTTCATCATAAAACAACTTAAAGGTGCAGGAGTTCACGCAAGAGGTGCAAAATCGCATAACCTTTATCCTAAAGATACGCTTGATGCTCCGCATATTGTAAATGCGTTGAAAGAACGTGCCTTACCTCCAGAAGCTTGGCAACTGGTACGGACAAATGCTGAACGCGCAGGCGGTGGTCCCGCAGCGAAGACAGTTGTGACAGAATTTGAATTACCATTGCCAGAATTAGGCGAATTGCCTTTAGAAGAATATGCAGTAGGAGGAGATCCAAAAGTTTCCACCACATCTATGGGAAGATTAGTGGGAATAGTTGGACAAAAAGATAAGAATTTCCTGGTGACTAACGCCGATGGTAACGAAGCATCAGGAATTGCTAATATCAACCAAGCACTCAAAATTATTCACCCCACCACAGACGACTTATACAACCAAGCACCAGGCGGACAAGTTTACGAACCATTGAGTGAAGATGCTTGTGCTGGTTTAGCTGCTGGTTTATCGTTGATGGGTGCGAGAACTTTGTGGTGTTCCTACGAATCTTTTGCCATCAACGGTTTACCAATATGGCAAACAGTCACGCAAGCAATGGCAGAATTGCGGCGTCAAACTCCCTCGACTATTACTTTATTCACTGCTGGCGCATTAGAGCAAGGGCGTAACGGTTGGACTCATCAACGTCCGGAAATTGAAGCTTATTTTGCTTCCTTGATGCGGAATGGAAATGTATTCCCATTGTTTCCACCCGATGCTAACAGTATTCAAGTTTGTTATGACTGGGCGCTGACAACAAAGAATAAGGGAATTGTGATTACTGCGAGTAAGTCGCCATTGCCAATTAGAACAACATTTGAACAAACTCGTGAAGGCTTACGCGATGGCGCAGTAGTGTTGCAAGATGTCGATTCTAATCAAGGGGGGAGTAAGAAAGTTGTATTTGCCGTAATTGGCGATATGACGTTAATGCCAGTATTTGAAGCTGCTGCTTTTCTAGAAACTGAAGGTATAGCCGTCAAGATTGTTTCTGTTATCAACCCCCGGCGTTTGTATCGTCCTCATGATACCGCTTGGGATACTTGTTCTGAACCCGATGGCGGTTTCTTGGATGATGAGAAATTTGCCGGATTGTTTGCTGGTGATGCACTCATTGGTGTAACTGGTGGCGCTGCGGCGATGCTAGAACCCATCATGTTGCGGAGTACGGCGAAGCGGGATACCTTTGCGTGGAAGCGCGGGGAAACGACGGCGAGTGCTGGGGAGTTGATGGCGTTTAATGGTTTGACGGCGCAGGCGTTGGCGAAGCGGGGGATGGAGTTGCTGCATTAAGCTAGATTTGACATTCTGCCCCTGTTTCAGTATAAACTGAAACAGGGGATTTTTAATGTATGTATATTTGTTATTGGTTAGGCGCTTCTCATATTTCAACGTTTCTATTAATAAAATTCAGAAATTAAGTACGTCATGAAATTAACTTATTCTGATTTTGTTAATATCATTGCCTGGTTCGTCAGCTTCATTTTCGGTACTATTTCAGCTACATTTGTTCAAAATTATATTAAACAAATAAAAATAATTGCTTGGGCAATCGTTGGAGAATTACATATTATATATAACGAATGAAGTAAATATTAAGTAGGGTGTGTTACGGCTATGTAAGAATTTGAGTGTTTGAGACAGTAAGAATTAGCCGTAACGCACCGCAACTGGTGGTGCAGTACTTTTGGCTTAAACGCACCCTACAATTTAAGGCTTACTTTATAAATCATCTCTAAGTGTCGCAATAAATCATATTAACTAGAGTCAGAAATTTTTAGGCTTTTATGTTTTAAAACCTGCCTACGCAGGTTTTGTTCGTATAGCCGAAATTTTAGTCGTTAGGCACTCATAAGACCTCTTGCAAAAATGCTTGAATTGTCATGTTGATCGGAGCGAAACATCTGGCGAGATTCTTCGCTACACTGCGTTTCGTTCAGAATGACATTCACGATTTTTTTACTTCTGTAAGAGGTCTATAGAAATGGGTTGAGGAAGTGCGATAAATTATGGCGTTTGATATACTTAACAATAATCCAGTCATATTCACTCAAATTCTACAACATTAATTGATCATGAAATTCAAAGTAATTTTTACATTTGATCCTGAATATGAAGGTTACGTCGCTGAGGTTCCCGAACTTCTAGGTTGTGCCAGCCAAGGTAAAACTCTGGATGAGGCGATTGAAAATATCAAAGATGCTATTAAAGGTTATCTTCACGTCCAAGCTAAACATAGCAATCCTTACGTTCCTAAGGATTCGCAAACCTTTATCGGGGAAGTTGTAGTATAAATGGGACGTTTATCAAATCTTTTCGGTAAATTTGTATGTTGCGCGATTTTAGTCGTTAGGCACAAAGAGAGATTGGTTAAAGAAGTGCGATCGCACTTCTTTTGTATCAGACTTAATTGTAGGAAATACCATCAATTTCTCAACCGTGCATGAGCAATTTCTCTACTACCAATGGGACGAACTTGTGCAGCAAAGAGTGAAACAATTGCCACAGTTTCCCCATCCAAGGTGACAAATTCTACCTCATATCCTTCGCCATCTTGATGTACCAAAACAACTGTACCTATATCACCCTGTTCTAAACTGTACTCTGAAATATCAGTTGTTAGAATAACCCTATCAAGTTCTGCAATCATTTTTCTGACCTTTTCAGTCGATAGGCTGTCACAAACTTAGGAATATTGTCCCCTGTTTCAATAAACCAAACAGATTGAATTTAAATTTATTGTAGCCACCTCTGTCATGTCTGCTTACCTTGACCGTCTGCAAGCTATGATGTACTAAAGATTTTACACAAGGATGGAGCCATGACAGATACTCAAGGAATGGTTCGCTTAAACCTAGATTTGTCACCTGAACTTAACCAGATATTGGAAGAACTTGCCAGCAAGATTGGTGGAAGCAAAAGCGATGTTGTGCGTCAGGCAATAACGCTCATGCAAATTATGATAACAGCTAAAGAGCAGACTAAAAAATTAGGAATTACCGAAGCAGATGAACTTATTGTAACTGAAATAATTACGCCATTGGAAGCTGAACCAAAAGCTCATCCGCTTGAAACATTTATGGAAAAGTTTGGTGCTTGGGAAGACGAACGCACAAGCGAGGAAATTATCCAAGATATATATGATAGTCGTACGAGTTCCAACTCTGAATATATTTTGTGACTTATACCAAGTTGCGTTCAAAGAGAGAATTTTCTGAATTAACCGCAGAGAACGCAGAGAACACAGAGAAGAAAAAGAGAAAGTTACCTGTATGAATGCAATTTGGTATTATTTACTTGATACAGATACGTGCATTTATTGGCTTAGAGATGTTAATCTTATTTTCATTCAAATATAATGTATTAAAATATATTAGCAAAAATACGAGTAAAAAATGACTATAAAAGATAAAAATCAGCGTGTACAAATCAGTTTGGATTTGTCACCAGAACTATATGAAACTTTGAATAATGTGGCTCAACAGCTTGATGGAGATATGGCTGAGGTTCTGCTGAAAGGTATAGTTTTGATGCAGGTAGCAGTAGAAGCAAAGCAGAACGGGAAGCATTTGTGGATTACTGACGAAAATAAAACTTTAGAAACTGAAATTGTTGGCATTTAGCTGCATGACAGATTTAAAAGATTTATCCAATTTAATTGCTAAACAAGTAAACCTTAAGTAGGGTGCGTTAGGCTAAAGCCGTAACGCACCGCCATATAACATGGTGCGTTAGGCACTTTTTACATATTTTTGGTGACAAATAATATTGGTATATGTGCCTAACACACCCTACAAAAATTTTATTTTTTACTTTATAAATGACTCTTTAGCGAAATGACAGATTTAAAAGATTTATCCAATTTAATTGCTAAACAAGGTAAAAATCCGCTGATTTTATCATCACTCAATTTTCAGTCTCAAGAAGATGCAGCACTTGAACGAAAGCTGCGAGAACTCAAGTCTAAACAGGAACTCAGAAAAGATTGGATTTTGTTTCTTGTCAGAGATATCGTAGTTTTTTCTGCCGCCGTTGTTTTCATCTTGGGTGTCAGTGGTTACTCTCTATTCACTTCGATTCACAGATAGTACATCTGAAGATGAAAAAGCGCTGGCTTGAAGGCAAACTTCCTCCAAGCCAGACACTCAGAGCTTTTCAAATTTTTGGGCGAGTCTAATGACTCATGAAGACACTCACAAGAAAGTATGCAATTTAACGTGAGTTCTCAGGACCTCTCCCACCCAACCTCCCTCTCCTTGTAGGAGAGGGAGGAGCTACGTAAAAATGGGATTTTTAAGCCTCTCCCCTTATAGGGGAGAGGTTTGGAGAGGGGTCAAATCAGGATACATCGAACTCACGTCAATTTAGATGTGTTTTCGCTTATCTATAATCCTGGCTTTGAATATCCCGCAAACGAGCAGCATTACGAATACCATATTCGGGACGTGTGAAACGGTTTAATTGAGTCTCAAAAAACTCCCGATTTGCTTGTAAATGCTCAGGATCTGGATCATCTAAAGGATGTAAAAGTGCTGTTCGTAATGCTTGAATAACCGCAGAAGTAACACAGTACATTGACCGTTGGAAACTAATTCCCAACTGAATCAACATATCTTCTTCTCCTCGGCAATGTTGCTTGTAGTATTCAACAAGATATGGTGGTAAAAAGTGCAACATATCTTGCATCAGCAGTGTTGGTGGAATGCCAGCGGTACCTACTGGAAAGACATCTGCATAAAGAATTCCGTAGTGGAAGTCTTTTTGGTCTGTAGGTATTTGCCGTGCTTGAGCATTATAAGATTTTGTACCCCGGAAGGGAGCGGTACGGTAAAAAACAGCTTCCACGTAGGGTAATGCAGCTTCGTGAAGCCATACGAATCCTTTAGATTTGGGAACGATTTCGTAGCATTCGCCACGGATATAAACATTATGGTAAATGGGACGATTTGCAACTGCAAGAATTCCATTCACCAAGAAATTCATTGCGTCTGGGACACTGGCAATTTTCCCTTCATCATACAAGTCTGACATTTCAAAGAATACGGGAGCCATGATTTCCCAGAACAAACCCAGATTAGCATAGTAAGACATCTGGCGGCACTGTTCTATAAACATATCTGGGAACAGTTTGTAGAGTGCCAACATGAATGGGTTGCCTTGGAAGTAAGCTTTGATTGCCCTGTCAGCGTTGGCTTTATATTCTTCGGTGTCCAAGTAAGGGTCAAATTGTCCACCCATACCTCTGTGCCAAAGCATTGCCCGCATACAAGCTTCGGCAAATTCCATATTAATGCGATCGTGGAATAAGTGATGCAATAACTTGGGCATTTTGAAGGTTTCACCCTTTTCCATAAATGCCAATAGTTCTGGATGCGCAGTTGCTTCACCGCGCCAAACTCTCAACTCAGCATCATCGCCTGCATAATGATTGTGCAGTTCTAAATACTCTTTAGGCAAGAAGTATTTGAAGAAGGGAAATGGATTTAAAAATACGCGTTCGGCAATATATAATAAGTCGCGCCAGTAGAAGTCCATCGGCACTGCATAAGCTTTGTAAATACCGATGATTTGCATTAAGTTTTCTGGGGTATCGGGCAACATTGCACCGCCTGCTTCTAACCGATGAATGACTTCTGCAAATTCATGGGTAGAAGGAGGTAATTTAGTTGAAGATTTCTCTGGAGTTTGTACCATTTGGATTTCCTCAAATTTAGCTATAGCAATCCTATTTCGTTTGTGTGAAAGTGCCTGCGCGTAAGCGCATAAATTGGTCTTCTTCAGATCCCCGACTTCTTAAAGAAGTCGGGGATCTTATCTTTTCAGATTATGAGTTTTTGGTTGTTAGTGGTTAGTTCTGAAAAAGAAGGGTTTTTAAGGCAAGTTCATTGATTGAGAGCGACTTGAGCAGTTACGCCTTTCTCAACAGGAGGAATAGTCGCAACCATTGCTGTAGATGTTGGTTCACTCCAACGCACTAACCAAGTGGGTTGTATTCCTAAGAACAAGATGAGAACTGCCAAGACAACGGCTGGCATTTTCTCAGACCACAGAACTTTGGGATAATAAGCTAAGTTGTTGTCAAGTTTGCCAAAACAGGTACGGTTAAGGAGGATGACAAAGTAGACTGCGGTTAAGCCACTCGCAACTACACACAATAGTGTTGGTATGGGAAAGACCGAGAAACTACCTTGAAACACTATAAACTCAGCAATGAATCCTACCATGCCTGGAATGCCAGCGCTTGCCATACCACCTAAAACTAGTAGGGCGCTGATCAGGGGTAGTCCGCGTATGGGACTCATTAAGCCGTTGAGTTTATCCAACTCACGGGTTCCTACCTTTGCTTCGACAACTCCCACCAGATGGAAGAGGATGGCGAGGATGATGCCATGACTCACCATTTGGGAAATGGCACCGATGAGTGCTAAGGAAGTGCTGGCGGCAGCTGCTAGCAATATATAGCCCATGTGACCGATGGAACTGTATGCTACCATGCGCTTGATGTCTTTTTGGGCAATTGCTGTAAGCGCCCCGTATATCGCACTGACTGCCCCCCAAATTGCCAAAGTCGGCGCAAGAATACTCCAAGCTTGGGGAAACAGCGCCATTCCAAATCGCAAAATGCCATAAGTTCCTAGCTTTGCTAGCACTCCGCCGAGAAGAATAGCAACGGGGGCTGAAGCTTCAACGTAAGCATCGGGTAACCAAGTATGCAAGGGAATTAGAGGAATTTTGATACCAAAACCTAGCACTATTCCTGCAAGTAGAATGATTTGCAGTGCTGTTGATAAGGTTTGGGTGGAGAGTGCATCGTAATTAAAGCTGGTTGAACCAGTAAGCCACACTGTACCTAAGAATGCCGCCAGAATTAATGCTCCTGAAACAGCAGTATAAATCAGGAACTTCATGCCAGCATAAGCCCGCTTTTCACCACCCCAAATAGAAATCAGCAGATAGAAGGGTATCAATTCTAGTTCGTAGAACAGGAAGAAGAGCAACAAATTCTGTGCTGCGATCGCACCTGCTACCCCTCCACTGACGAATAAGATGAGGGCATAGAAAAGCCGGGGTCGTTCGGTTTGTTGACTGCTGCTGTAAATAGCAATCCAAGTCAGCAAACTGTTTAAAATGAGCATCAGTATGGAAAGTCCATCAGCCCCCAATTGATAGCTCAAGCCCAGGGTATCATTCCAAGGTAAATATTCCTGTAACTGCATTCCTGAATTGGAGATATCAAATTTCAGGAATAGGAAAATATTCCAAAGAAGAGCTAATCCAGCAACAGTTAAGGCTGTCAAACGAACATTAATTGCAGGAATAGCACGAGGCAATAAACTAATAACAGCGGCACCTAAAATAGGTAGCCAAATTAAGGTACTGAGCATAGAGTGATTCGACTCAAAAGAAAACTTGTTAGTGAGTTGTTATTAGGCGCAAATTTCTGACTAGTTAGTCCTAACTAACCATAGTGATTTTGCCAGTATCCAAATCGTAAAAAGCACCTACAATTGTCAATTTGTTGGTATCAATTAACTGAGAGAGAACTGTTGACGATTTCAACTTTTCCACTTGCACCAAAATATTTGCTTTAGTAGCGTTTTCTAGCTTGTCACCTGGTATGTTTTTTGACCTTTCTACACCTAGTTTAATGGCATCAAGCAAATTGCCAATTTGACCGGGAACTTGAGCACCTTTTATCGTGGCATCTACCGCACCACATCTTCTATGACCAAGCACCATAATGACCTTTGACCCCAATACCAAACTGCCAAATTCCAGGCTGCCAATCTCCTCTGGAGTGGCGATATTACCAGCTACACGACACACAAATAAATCTCCAAATCCTTGATCCAAAACAATTTCAGCAGGAACCCGTGAATCTGCACATCCGAGAATAGATGCAAACGGCTTCTGACCTTTTGCGACTTCAACAAGACGTGTAGGAGTTTGGTTAGGGTTGCGACGTTTTCTTGCGACAAAGCGTTGATTTCCCTCGATTAACGATTGCAGAGCCTGATCGGGAGTGATGTCTTTTTGTTGTGCTACGGCTGGTTCAGAAACCATTAACTTGGAGCCAATTCCTGCTGTTAATACCCCTGTTCCTATTGCTCCTGCACCAAATTTGAACAAATTTCTTCTGGAAAGATTTCCCTTCTGTGTTTTTTTATTCATCGTCTTTTTCTGATACTTCTACTTGCTGATTGTTAATTATTTGTTATTAATGATTGGTTGAAAATTGAGTTTTTTGTAAGGGCGCAAGGCTTTGCGCCCTTACTCGACAAAGGAATCCCAAAACTAAAACACCAAATCTAAAAACTGAACTCCCCAGTATTGCCAACTCACAAGCATTCCTAAAACTCCTACTCCCAATAGCACAGTGAATGCATAAAACTGGGTTTGTCCTGAGGTGCTGTATTTCAAACCTTCCCCACTCAAGATGGAAATTAAGCCAACTAAGTTAACAATTCCATCAAATATTAAGCGGTCAATCATGTCGGCAAGTTTTGAAATCAGGTCAACACCCAAAACTATGCTCACCCGATACAGTTTTGGTGTGTAGAAGTCGTATGCTACCAAGTCTTGCAAAGCTTTGATGGGCAAGCGAACAGGTTTGGAAATGACATTGCCCAGATAAATGACACCACTGATGCTGCACCCAAAAACACTTGACCAAATCAGTAGTAGTGCGACATCTTTGTTGAGAGTTGCCCAAGATGGTAACAGTGATAAGCTTTGCAACACCAAGGGTAAATGGAGAGCAAAAGCAAGCAAAATAATCATTGGTAGAGCCATTTGCCAACTCACTTCGGGTGAGCGATCGCTCATTTGCTTGGGTTTACCGCCAAAAATTGAACTGAATTCCCTAGTTAAACTGAAAGCTGTTAAAGCGTTCACCGCTATCACCACTCCCACTAACCAAGGTTGGGTTTCCCACAGCCCTGAAGCTAATTTCAGTAATGCCCAAAAGCCGCCCAAAGGTGGAAACCCAATTAACGCCAGAGTCCCTACTATATAAGCTAAGCCTGATACTGGACGGCGTGACCACAGTCCTCCCAGTTGGGTGACATCTTGGGTGATGCTGTTCCAGATAACTGCACCAGTACTCATGACTAAGAGTGCTGCGGCTAAGGCGTGAGTCAGTACCAATAACAGTGCTGCTTCGTCTTGTTGCGTTCCTACGGCGATAAACACCATACCCATGTAGGCACTCACAGAATAGGATAAGCAACGTTTGATGTCAATTTGGGCGATCGCAATTAAAGAAGCACCCACTGCTGTCACTGCACCAATAGCCACCATTGCAGAAGTTGCTACAGGCGACAAGCTGAAAACCGGTTGCAGCTTAATCAGCACCCAAGCACCAGTGGCAACGACCACTGAGTTCCGTAAAATCGTACTGGGAACAGGTCCTTCCATCGCCTCATCCAACCACAGATGCAAGGGGAATTGGGCACACTTACCCATCGGACCTGCAATTAATGCTAGACAAACCAAAGCTATTAAGGTAGGGTTGACGTTGGCAGTAGCCGCCCACTCGGCGAGTTCCGTATAATTCCAAGTGCCTGCTACAGACCATATTGCCAGCACTCCCATCAGCAGAAATAAATCTCCCACCCGCTTGGTTAAGAAAGCATCTCTAGCACCCGTGACAACCAAGGGCTGACTGAACCAAAGTCCCACCAATAAGTAAGTACCTAAAGTTAGGATTTCCAAAATGACATAGCTGAAAAACAAAGAGTTGCATAATACAAGGGCACATAGCCCAGCTTCAAACAATCCCAACAGGGAATAGAAGCGTCCCCAGCCCCAGTCCATCTCCATGTAGCCGACAGCGTAAATTTGTGCTAGCAAATTCAAGCCAGCAATCACAACCATCGCGCTGACACTTAATGAGGAGATTTCTAAATCAATAGAGAGGTTTAAACCAGCCGTATTCAGCCAAGGTATAGATATCTCTAATGGCAGTTGATTCCAAGTCGCTGGTAATGCTAAAGCAGCATGAACAAACGCAAAAAATGTCATTACCAAGTTGACATAACCTGCCGGTCTTGGTCCGGTGCGTCGAATGATTCCTGGAGACCAAGGCACGGCTAAAAGCCCGCCAATTAAGGCATAGCAAGGTACTAACCAAACGCTTTCAAGCAGGAAATGAGCCATGAACTGTCCTCTGAATTTGCAGCATAACGGAATGCGGTTGTCAACTAACAACCGTTGCTTCAAATCACGCAGATATGCGAATTGAAAAATTAATTTTTATTTAAGCTTCTTAGATCATAGATTACCGTTTATCACAACAAAAGGGAATAAGTAAGCTAAATAATTAATAGATGTTTACTCTAATAAATTCTTATACTTTTGAAAACTAATAGTAACTATTGTTTTCTATCTATAGTAGTTCGATAGAAAAAAGCAGAGACGCAACTTGTTGCGTCTTTGGATGCTTTTCGCTTGAATTAGTAGATTTTTTCTACGACTGCTTGCCCATTTTCTGGTAAACTGTACGCAACTACTAATGACTGGTGTGACAACTGACTGATAGGGGCAGGTTTCATTTCGCCCCGAAAGTCCAGCAGTTGCACAAGGAGAAGGTAGGCAATTGCCAAAAGTATGGAAATTGCACCTGTAATAATTGCAACTATTTTTCCACGATTCATCGAAAATTATGGGTCTCTTGCCCCGTGCTTTTAGCACGGCTTTACATTTGAATGCTGGTTTTTAAATGGATATAATCCCAGGAACCAGCAAAACCCGTAGTTAGTCCCCTCGCCCACCTAATCCAAGATAGCTTGGTGAGACCAGTGCTGAAGGAGGGTCTCCCGACCTAGGCAACTGGCGCACCCGTAAGGGCATTACCCAACGCCCTTACCAATCAAGCTTAGAGATAAATCCTCCCTTATGGGAAGCATCCGGAAGTCTGTACCAGAATTAGGCTCCCAGGGGCTATTCACCTCTTGCGTTGTCCGAATTGGTTCGGTCAATCCTCCTCCATGACGGGCTCGGTTGGTGAACAGTCTTACCTGCAATGTGAACTATTGTATTATGCCTATAGTAAGATTGCGATCGCACATCCTAGAGTGTTATATATATTTTTTTTCCGGGCTAACAAGGTTATCTATTATTGAATTGAAGAACTTTTGGACCAACAGTATACGACAAGCAATTCTTTCAGCAAGACGAAAGCCACAAATTCTTTGGACAAGACGATAAAATGGTCTTTGAGAGTTTCGCTTAAAATCTGGAAACAGAATTAAAGCTTCTTCTAACAATCGTATGTATTGTGAGTAGTTGTCAATCAACAAAGAATCTCTAGCCAGTTGAAAATAAGATTTAGCTAAGGCATACCGATACCTCATCGTAAGTTGGTTCATTTGTATCAGTTTTTTTTCTGCCTTTTCTAAGACTGCACAGTGGCTTTCTATCCAACGGGGCCTAGAGCTACTAGAGACTGTGACATTGCCATATCGTCTGTATACAGAATAACACCCAGGTTGATAGACAACTTTGGCACCATTCATGGCGACTGATAAAAAGAAATCTCTATCCTGTGCAGCAGGCAACCTTTCATCCCAACCACCACTCTTTTCAACAACAGTTCTCTTATATAGTAAAGAAGCTACAGCAGTCCACCAATTGGCAAGTAGAGACTCAAGTATATCTATTTGTGTTCCAGGAATCTGTACTGTATCTAGAAAACTTGTGCCATCAGGCAAATGATGTTTGTGTCTCCAATCACCATAAACAACATCTGCTCCAGTTGCCTCTAGAAAATGCACTTGCCTTTCGATTTTTTCTGGTAATATATAGTCATCAGCATCCAAAAACTGGATATATTTCCCGCTAGATAGAGCAAAAGCTCTGTTTCTGGCGTGATTTCCCCCTTTATGAGGCAAACTTTCGCAAATTATTTTTTTTTCAAATGTTTTGATAATTTCCCAAGAATTGTCAGTTGAACCATCATCAATGACAACAATTTCAATGTTCGGATAGGTTTGTTGCAAGCAGCTATCAATTGCTTCTGCTATCCATCTTTCTGCATTAAAGCAAGGTATAATCACCGAAACAAGAGGTGGCATATCTTTATTCCTGAGTTCTAAACAACGTGGGGAATAAGCTAAGTTGGAAGCAAATGCTTTATATCTGCATCAATTTCTTAGCTTAGGCTTACTTATTCATCGTTTTTCCACGAGAGACCCCACCTTCAGCGGATCTTGGTGGGCGAGGTTGTTCGGGTCAAACTTGATGGCTCGATGCCATTAAGTTTGACAAAGTCCTTTGTTGACAGCACGATTAACCCCGTGCTTCGCTGTATCAATCGGACTTTCTTAACTGTGAATTGTCCAAGACGCTTCCAGGACGCATCACTTACTGAAACTTGTTTCTCAGTGTCCCCGCTCACCCAACCGCGATAAGTTTTACTTCCCTGGGTTGCCTCAACGTAATCACCTTTCCGGAATCCATGACGGGTTACAGTGCCACCATATTTGCGCCTGACCCCACCCTTAGCTGGAACCATTAAGTGAAGCTGGCGACGTGAGACAGGAGGACGTTTGACGACAACAAACTGGGAAGAAGTAATGCTAATTTGTCCTTTCCAACCCATGCTATTTGCTGATGTTATTCCGTACTTTACCCATCTGCTAGCGGCAATCGTGATACCGTCAATGGCATGAGTTTCTGGTGTTTGGCGTGATTTGTCTTGTTTGTCTTTTGGTAGTTTTAATTGCTTGCGTAAATTGGATGTCTCCCATCCTTGTATGGTTGATGGCGTAATGCGTAACTGTTTTTCTATTTGATCAAGCAACCATAATTGACCAACCATAACAGGGCTAAAGCCTTTATCACCTCGTGCCATAACACGCTCAACGATAACACTTTGAACTGGGTAAAGCTTGTCTATTTCTTTTAGTATCCGCAATTCAAGTGTTTTGTTTGAGCGAATACTAGGAGGTACCTTTCTTTGTTTGCGGTTGTCAAATCTAGTTTGGCGATGGGCACGTTGATTGTATGGTAATTTACGATCAATCCGTCGTCCTCTACGTCCACGCCGCATCATCGCTCTTTGTTCCATTCGGTCTTTGACTGTTTTGAATGGCAAAATCAGATGCAACATCAACAGCGTCCATTTAGTAGATTGAACTCCGATACCTGAGTAAAGCTTGCCAGGGTCTAACCCAACAGCAATCGGCTGTGTTTTTGTGTCGCTCGGTTCAACGGTTAATTGCACATAAAACAAGCCGAGTTTTGACCATCCGGGAATTGCTTTTCCTTCTTTAAGCCATTTTCTTGCACGACTAGGAGTTGTTGGCATGAGTGGCTTGCCATCTTTTGAAACTACCGGAATTCGCATTAGTTGTTCTCCTGTTACAGAGTTGATGTCCCCTCGCCCACCTAACTTAGAATGTCTTGGCTTGCCCAACGCCTTAATAAGAAGGCTTACAGTGAATCCGCACTGGGGAAGTATGCGGGTGTGTGTATCAAAGTTAGGCTAATAAGGGCTAGTCAAACACGTAAGACTTACTTCTTACAAGCCCCATCCCTCTTTAGGGTGGGGTTATTGACGACTTTCCATTTTCGGGGCTGATAAAATAACGATTGGCTTGTCACCTTACTTGCCTTGACTGCAAATCTAAAAGATTCAACAATATCAAAAGAGCAGATGCCCTCTTTTATGTATATTTTGGCGCTGTAGAAACCCGGTAGTAAGCAACAGTAAGGCATTTGCATTTGTATCTCAACTTCCCCAGGAAGTATTTCGAGCAGTTCATTATCACTTCCGGAAGTTATGTATAAAATCCGCTCATTTTGTCCGGATAAAGCTGTGATTAAGACACCTATATTTGCATGATCAATTGTTTTATGTGCTTTGCATTCTATGCACAAATAAGCTGGTTCACCACAAAAAGGGGTAGCAAGTAGATTTCCTTGCTCATCTTTGAAGTAAAGGGAAACCACGTCAACACCCAGACTCTCACTCTTTGGTTTCTCTGGCAAATACATCACTCCCAGAGGTGCGTCTGTTCCTCCCAGACTCAAGTCTTCTTCATATTTACGAATCACTGCTTCTGTCTCGCCAGAGGTAATCAACTTCCCTTTTTGTAAATAAATAGAAGATTCACAGACATTTAAGACGACATGAGGATTGTGAGAAACTAAGATAAAAGCTGTTCCATTTTCCCGCAGTTTTGCTAATCTTTGGTAACACTTCATTCTAAAAGAAATGTCACCCACAGCTAGCACTTCATCAATAAGTAAAATATCTGGTTCTATGTAAACTGCACAGGCAAAACCTAGTCGTGCAGCCATACCAGAACTATAAGTTTGTACGGGAGCATCAATTGCATCTGCAATGCCGGCAAACTCTATCACATCTTGAAATCTCTCTTCGATTTCTTTAGTTGATAGCCCTAGCACTGACATATTTGCATAAATATTTTCTCTTCCTGTTAAGATAGGATTAAACCCTGCACCCAAAGCAATTAATGGAGCTACCCTACCCCTAACTTTTACAGAACCAGTATCTGGCTTGATCAAACCACTAATGATGCGAAGCAGTGTACTTTTTCCAGCTCCATTTGAACCAACTAAGCCTAGCGCTTCTCCTCGTCGTAGTTGAAAGCTAACATCTTTGAGCGCCCAAAATTCTTTTGTTCTGAGAGTATCACTTTTTCTCCTTCCTCCTACCAATTCGGTGGCGATATCCTGAATTCCGTAAAATAAAGAGCGTTTTAAATTTCTACAAAACTTTTTAGAAACATTCTCTATTGAAATGACAACTTCAGTATCCTCAGAACTGAGAGAAATTTCTTTTTTTATCAAATTAGTCATTATTAAGAACTCACTCTTTCAACAACGAAAGGCATAGCAAGACGAAATACAATCCAAGTTAGTAGTAAACCAACAAAGGAAAGCCCACTCACTACCCAAAATCTTAAAGGATCTGATACAACTCCTGTTGTTGCTAACTCTCGCGCTGTTACGAGTAAAGGAGTGACGGGATTAAGCTTGACTAAAAACCCAAAACTTCCTGCGCTGGGAACTGGATAAACGACTGGAGTCAAGAATAGCCAAAATCCTGTCACTAAAGTTATTCCTCTAGAGACATCTTGATATAAAATTCCTAACGGAGCTAATAAAACACCGAAAAATGTTCCTAGAATAACTAAGTGAATTAATGCCACTGGCACTAAAATCACTGTCCAAGTAACAGGAATGTGAAACCAGATATATAATGCGGCTATCAAAATCAGCTTGATGGCAAAGTTAAAAAAGACTTCTCCTACCTTTGCCAAAATCAGTGCTTCTCGGGGAAAGTTGACTCTGGCTAGCATCGGTTTTGCCACTGTCACAGCTTGCACTGGACCATTCAAGGCTTCTACAAATGTCTGCCACAGTGCTGTACTGAACATAACATAAGCTGGATAAGGGATATCTGTTGCCCCAATATTGATAACATTGGCATCATTCGCCAGGGTGAATCCAGTAGCCATAACAATTGGTGGTAAAAAAGCCCAGGCTACCCCTAAAAATGATTGACGATACTGGGCGCTGATATCCCGTACCATTAATCGCCAAGCAAGTTCGCGAGAAGCCAGCAAGTCTCGCCACATTTGTTGGAACAATTCACGAGGACGCCTCAGCTGACTTTCTGGTGTATAAACAACTTCAGCAGGCGGTTGAGATTTGAGGACTTTATTGTGCTTCAAAATTTCTTACCCTGCAAAATAGTGCTTTATGTTGATAGCGGTTTTCAATTGAATAAAATACAGTTGTGGATTTTTGTGCGATGGACATCCTGCGCGTCCGGGCGGGCTAGAAGCCCACCCCACAAGAAAAAGGTTGTAGTGCATTCATATAGACAAGATTGCATCTGTTTGATTCCATCTGTGTCCATCTGTGTCCATCTGTGGTTAATTATTCTTTTTTTTGGAATGAATGCAATCTTGTCTAATTAAGAACTGCTATAGTCACCTCACGCGTAGACAAAGGCGCACTAGAAATCTTTGTATCTATGCGTGAGATTGAAAGAAAAATAATCATGCATAGATGCAACGCCATAAATCTCAACTCTCGGAAGTTGCTGTGATTGCATTCACCAATTGTGGCGATCGCGGATTTTGTACATTGTGCAAATGTCTCTTAGCATAGCGGGTTGTTAGATAGCGGTTTAGCGCCTTGTCCATGTGACGCAGTATTTTCCCTGCTAAGCGATCGCCAATTTTGCCAAAAGGAACTTTACGAGTCAGAGGACTGACAATTGTCATGTCTCGCCGCCATCCTAAACGCTTGTACTTGTTTTGAAAGTACTCGTCTTCGGTGAGGTTCCACTTGTCCCGCAAGCGTTTCAGGCTAGCCAGTTCCCAGGCATCGCTCCAACGCAGCATATAATAGTGTATATCTGTCCACTCAAGTGGTGGTCCTGGCACATAAGTCACCAGAGATTCTGGTTCAAGATAAATAGAACCGCCAGCTTCAGTTACCAGCATACACAAATCGACGTGTTCTTTCGTGTTCAGCAGTGCTTCATCCAAAAAACCAATTTTCTCAAATATCTCTGTGCGTACCATCATGCAGTGGAATTCTGCTAGCCCGGTTTGCTGGCGTTGTAGCTGGGGACGCACGTCTGCTACCTGGCGACCTTGTTTATAAATTTTCTCAATTATTCGCCGTCTTGTTGTCTCACCTTTGGTTTCCACTCTCACCCCAGATTCTCCACCTGCACAATGGACTTCCGTATGTAGTGGAAGGTACTGACAGATAAGGGGACTGATTACAGCGGCTCCTGTTTTGTCAGCACACTCCACCATTGCTTCTAGCCAGCCTGGGGTAACGACAACATCGTTATCGATGAAAACAACATATTTGCTCTTAACTTGTTGTAAACCCAGGTTTCTGGCTCTATTTGGGGAGAGGTAATGCTCAGCGCGAATCAGTTGAAATTTTTTATCAGTAGCTTGAGCTACCAGATAATCCCTGATATGAGAGGGTGAACCACCATCTACGTAAATTAAATTAAAAGGATACTTTGTATACTCGTAGATACTTTCAAGAGATTCACGAGTGTAACTGAAACGCTCCCGTGGAACCACAACAATCGTAACTTGGGCTTCTGCAATTCCTGGTAAATTCATCTCCAAATCCTCTGCTAATCTGAAACGATTGTATGTATTTGAAAATTGCAGCAAATGAAAGCACCCATTTCTTTTATAGTAGCACTATGTACTACGACAAACTTATGTATTCTGAAGGTACTGATGCTTTTGGTAATTGGTTGTATAACTGTGAATCAGTGCTCACGAGTTGCTGATAAATTTCTACTAACTCATCGTTAAGTCTGTTTATATCGTAATGTTCTTCTACATAAACACGACCTGATCTGCCCATTTGTTCCCAGACTTCTGGATGCTCAATGAAATAATCTACCTTTTCGGCTATTGCATCTACATCACGTTCTGGAACAAGAAAACCAGAGATACCATCTTCTACCAATTCAGGAATACCACCGTGTAGAGTTCCTATAACTGGTAAACCCATCGCCATCGCTTCTTTTAACGTGTTGACAGGAGCGTCTTGATTTCCATCTTCAGCGGTTACACTTGGGGCGATAAATAGATGAGCCTTATCCAGAATTTCAATAATTTCTTTCTGGTTTTTCCAGCCAAGCAGCTTGACTTGATCAGCAACATTGAGTTCCGAAATCACCTGCTGCAACTGTTCTTTCAAATGTCCATCACCTATGATATTGTACTGAATATTCTGGTGAAGTCTTGCCACTTTTGCAACGGCACGAATAGCATATTCTATGCCTTTCTTTTCAACCAGACGCCCTGTTGTTACAATGCGAATGCCATCAGGATGGGGATAACGTGGCTTATAGGTAAACCGACTACAATCTATTCCAGAACCGTGAACGACAATTTTTTTTTCGTCACAACCTAACTTAATGGCTCGCTGTCTAAAAAACTCACAATTGGCTAGAAAGAAATCTCCTTTGACAAATAAGTCATCATACACATTTTCTCCGCAAGCTTTCACATACCAGCTGATATCATAACCTCGAAACGAAGTTATCAATTTTCCTTTGATGGCACCAACATCTCGTAAAATCATCCCTTCGATGCCATACATCCCAAATTGACAGTGAATAATATCGTATGGTTGAGACTTTAATAAAGGTATGACTGAGTAAAGCAACCTCATGGAAGCGGCTCGTTTTCCATACTTGAAAAAGTTAAGAGATTGCAGTAAAACCAAAGGTGCTTGATGAAAATTGGTAGATATGAATGCTAACCCTTTGAGAAAGCGCAAGAAGTAATTTTTGGGAATTTCGGGTATGTAGTAGGTACGGTCAAGAAGTTGATATTTTTCCACATCAGGATGAACCTTAGAAGTATCATCAGGCTTACAGCCATAAATGTGAACTTCATGTCCACGCACAAGCAAACCTGTTATCTGGTTGAGAATGAATGTCTCAGATAATACAGGAAATGGTCCTAGTATAAAGGCGATTCTCATAAAAAATGTTACAGCATACTAGCTGTTTCAGTGCTTTTATTGATTTTCAGTAATTTTCTACTACTAAGCTAAAACTTATACCAACATAATCATTTTTTTTTCTATCGGCAACAGCACAGAGGCTATTTACAATATCTTTAAATTAAGAAGATTTATGTTAAGCTTGTGTAAAAAACAATAAAAGTCTGGATAGAAGCAAGTTTTGCATATCTTGAAAAACAAGGTAAACTCTGTTTGATATCGTTCATAACTCCCTATTCGAGAAAATACTTATTGACATTCGATACATCTACCTTGATACACAAGTTATTAAAATTTAGTATTGATTTTACCAAGGAACTTTCATCAGTACCATTCAAAATTAAAAATAATTACTCTCGTAGAATTTACCGTCATGTCCCTAACTGAAAATGTTCTTTCGCAATTACCAGGCGATGTTTTGGGAGGGTTGCGTCAAAGCGATCGCCTCTTAGCATCACTTAAAGAAGGTACCGCATCAGTGCCAATGGTAGTGAAAGAAACTCAGCAACCTTTAGGTAGTGTAGATTGGGACGTTGTGATTTGCGGCGGGACATTAGGGATTTTACTTGGTTGCGCCTTGGCTGTGAAGGGAGTGCGAGTCGCGTTAATGGAACGGGGTATTTTGCGTGGGAGAGAACAAGAATGGAATATTTCCCGCAAAGAATTACAAGTTTTTTTGGAATTAAATTTACTGAGTGATGCAGAATTAGAGCAGGCGATCGCCACAAAATACAATCCTGCAAGAGTCAGCTTTTTTGGTGGTGCAGAAGTTTGGGTAAGCGATGTTCTCAATATTGGTGTCGATCCAGTTTATTTGCTGGAAACTTTAAAGCAGCGATTTCTTGCATCTGGCGGAAAGTTGTTTGAAAACACTCCATTTACAGAAGCAGTTGTTCATCCTGATGGAGTGATGGTAAACCAATTCAAAACCAGATTGTTAATTGATGCAATGGGACATCTTTCTCCCATAACACGACAAGCACGTCAGGGACAAAAACCAGACGCGCTTTGTTTAGTTGTGGGAACTTGTGCTCAAGGTTTTTCGGAAAACGATACAGGCGACTTATTGTTATCATTCACACCCGTGCAAAATCAGTGCCAGTACTTTTGGGAAGCTTTTCCAGCAAGGGATGGCAGAACGACTTATATGTTTACTTACATGGATACCCATCCGCAACGCTTGGGTTTAGAAGCTCTTTTCGAGGATTATCTGCGCTTGATGAGCGAATATCAAGGCGTGGAGTTAAACCAACTGACATTTAAACGAGCGCTGTTTGGGTTTTTTCCCTCGTATCGTCATCCGCTGAAGACACCTTGGAGTCGCATTTTACCTGTAGGAGATAGCAGTGGGAGTCAATCTCCCTTAAGTTTTGGTGGTTTTGGCGCGATGGTGCGTCACTTGCAGCGTTTAACATTTGGTGTTCACGAGGCGTTGCAAACAGATCAGTTATCTACAAAAGCACTAGCACTACTGCAACCATATCAACCGAGTTTAGCTGTGACTTGGCTATTCCAAAAAGCAATGAGTGTTGATCTAAATCAAGAAATTGATCCAAATCAAATTAACCAACTGCTGTCTGCGGTGTTTCAACAAATGCAACAACTCGGTGAACCTGTACTCAAACCATTTTTGCAAGATGTGGTGCAGTTTCCAGCACTAACGCAAACTCTGATAAAAACTGGCTTAACACATCCAGGATTAGTTGCCAAAGTGATTCCACAAGTCGGTTTAGGAACTTTACTCGATTGGATGGTGCATTACGGAAATTTAGGGATTTATTCTATTTTATTTTGGCTTAGTCAAATGCTAGAACCGTGGATGAAAAATTTGCCTAATGTACCCAAATACTATTGGAATCGCTTAGTTGACGCTTGGAAGTATGGTTCTGGGAGTGATTATTCTGATTGATGATTTTACACTCATAAGTAAGTAGGTGAGAAAAAATCAAACTATGTAAAGAAAAGTAAAGCTTGAAAACTAGTTCGTAGTAAGCGCTTTAGCGCTAAAGCGCTTACTACATACCTTTAATTATTTACACCGACCTACTTACGCGATGGGGGGAATTTCAATGTTTTTAAACGCAGAGGAACACAGAGGTAAACGCAAAGGGACGCTGAGCCTTCTCAAGTTGGCTTCCAAGTGCCTGAAATATTCCTTGATTGTCATATTCGCCTTTGCGATCGCCTGCATTTGGAACGAAAAGTCGAACGGCGTTTTTTGAGGCGCTTAAGGCGCTGGCGGAATGGAGCGATCGCCAGCTGTACCGTTCCACTCACAAAACCTTATGGGACACAAATGCAAGTTGAATTGGAAAATGAGCAAATGTGTCCCAACCGCAAAGCAAATGCAGTTAATCAGCGATCGCATTCGTGGCGACTGTTGGGTTGAGGAACGAAACCCAAAATCTGAGCATGATGTTGGGTTTCACTACCATTAACTGCTCGTTTCCGGTGTCAAGTGACAGTAGCTATCATCTTGATAAAATTTCTCATATTCAGTGGTTAATAATTCATAACTGTTGTTGTCCCATTGGTTTAACCATAGGCCAGCCCATCGTACATCGTCATTGTCAAGCTTGAATATGGTTATCTCTGACCAAAATAAAATATTTCCCCCCCATTTATACCTATCCTCATCCCACTCCTCATCGAACGGAGAAAGAATTTTTAAAGACAAGTTTGGATATTCAACATATTCAACTTCATAGCGCTCTACAAATATTATAGGGGACGACCAGGATCTGCTTGAAAAAAGTTTTTTATACCGTTCATTCTCAAACCCTGTTGAAATGAAGTCAATGTACTCTTCGCTAAAGTAGTATATATTCGTTACCAACTCTCCTGTCTCTAAAATATATGTACTTGGAGTTGCTGAGTTTTCGCTCGGCTTAATTATGCTCCACGAAGGGTACAGGTGGAAACCTTCTATTCGTTGAAGTACTTCATTTTTCGCGCTTGTATCTGACTGCTCTAATCGGTGCTTTACTTCGCCACTATCAAGGAATTCTAGCGTGTGTGTCCACTGACGACTGATATTTGGACCTATAGTATGAAAGTTATTAACCTTAAGAGATGTTTGAAACAGGGAATGCTGTTTAATTAGCGTTCCTAACGTTTCATAGAGCGATTTGACTTTTACCGACAGTTCATTGAATTCTGGTTGTCGGCTCTTGTCGTACTGGTAGGCCTTCAGAGAATAAGTAATATTCATTTCCGTATCACTGTAGGGAGGTATCAGCTTGCTGTAGGGAGGTATCAGCTCGTGTTCAGTTTTAGATGAGACATCAATTGGATGTGAGTTGAGTTCTCCTTTATCAGCCCGAAGTTCTATCTTAGAAGCTGCAAATACCTTCCAGCTAAAAGTGATTGGCTGTTTAGCCAAAAGATTTTGATTACTTACCTTAAACTCAATGATTTGAGTGTAAGGTTGTTCTTTTTCAATCGTAGTGGCAAAGTAGCCGTCTTTGTAATTGGGAATATCGAAATAGCTCAGGTACATCTTACTAACGCCTGCTATACTATTCCCCTTAATATCCTCAAGCACAAAATAAACCGTTTCATTTTTATTTAAAACGTTGCTGCCTTTCGGAGTTAAAGTCCAGATGGGAACTCCTCCCGCCGGAGATTTGGTCACTTCCCAACGATTGTTAGCAGAGCTTGAGACAAATTTCAGCTCGATATCGGCTAAATCTGTGTTATCTGTCAATCCATCACCAATACTTGCTAAATCCCTGGCATCATCTCCTCCTTGAAAAGAAAGTTGAAGTTTAGTATTACTTCCTTTAGCAATAGCTTCAGCTACCTCATTAGCTAGATAAAACTTCAAGCGAGTTTTGATGATAGAATCATTGGTTTCATTAATGTAAACCACGTCATCTGCCTTCTCTGGCACTAACAACTGAGTCCCATCGTCACTAACGTTCCAATCGTCAAGTTTCTGAAAATTACAATTGACAGAGTTATTTAAGAAAGGAAGTCCAGGAGTATTAGGAAGTTTGCACAGTTGCACGGGCAAGCTTTTTTGCTTACTCCTTCTTTCCTCTTTAATCTTGTAGGTCAGTTTTAAGGTTTCGGTACTGGGTTGCACGGTTTCTGGAAAAGCAACCTTACTTAAACTAAACTCAATGGTTCTTCCCGAAGATAAAGGAATTTCTTGAGAGGGTTTGAGTTGCCAAGCTTTATTGCTACTGCTATAAGTTGCTGTCCAATGACTCGGACAAGTAATTTGTATGTTAGGAATAATGTCATCCGGAAGAACTTTTGCTAGCAATAGCTCAATTCCAACTCCATTGCTTGTAAAAGTAGCCGTCTCATCGCCATCATTCTCTACCTTCAGCTTGAGCAAATTTTTGCTTTCGTCTGGGGTGATATAAATAATCGCTTTTCCTTCAGCGCCGCTGTAGTTGTTGACGAGGGTAAAATCGAGGGATGGTTTAGACATGGTAGAATTCTCCTTTTAACTGAAAATAAACAAAATTGACCTTGAAAAACTTGAAAAACTGGATTTAATATCATGTTCGGCTAATTAGTTATGATTCCCACGTTGACTGCACCCCACCCCGCCAAAGCTGCGCTTAGGCTCCCCTCCCCGCCGGCGGTGAGTCCAGCGCTGCAGGCGGGTTTCCCGCCGTAGGCGACTGGCGTAAGCGCAAAGCGCAGGCTTCGCCAACGCGTAGCGTGCCGAAGGCATACCCGGAGGGGGAGGGGATAAAGGGGTGGGGTTCTTCAGGAATGATAAGTAATCAACCGAACCTGATATAAGACGGTCATTGAGAAGTCTCAATCCGGCTGAGTCGCAACCACCCTTCTCGCAAGGTTTGAGGATTGTAAGAAACAGCCTTTGGCGTATCGACTCTGGCAATGTCTGTAACTGTGCGCCACCGATCATGGTCTTGTTCAACCCACGACCAAACCAACTCTTTTTGATTTTCTTGGGGAATGGGGAGAGCGAGTTCGGTCAAACGGCTGAGAATGGGAGCGGTTAAAAAATTAGCTTCTATGCTCTTGAGAGCTTGTGTATAGAAAGCAGTCGGCAGGGCGATCGCTTCTGTGGGTAAAATAGCAGTGGTCGCATGAACCTTAGCTCTGGGATCGATTAACAGCGTCAAAATCTGGCTAGCGTCTTGGGGAGCGCTAGACAGGAGCAAGGTGTCTTGAGCAGGAGGAGTGATGTCTGCATGGGAACCATCTGCCGCCGCTGCATAAAAGCGATCGTAGTTATTGCCGATAAAATAACCAATCAAGCCGTCATTGATGTCAGTTAAATTCCCCAAATGGACGGGAAATTGAACCGCTTCAAAATTGGCAGTGCTGCGAGCAAGCCATCCTTGTGCATTGCTCTGCTCGATCCAAGCAGGGTCATCAAGCTCCCACAATTTTTCGGCAACTTGCCTAAATTCAGACCAGCTTTGATTGACCGGTGGTAACCCTTGCAAGTCTAACTTGAGGGAGGTGCGTACCAGCGCCAGGGGGCGATCAATCATGACCGAGACGCTAGAGTCATTGCGCGCACTTTGGGGCAATACTAGAGTTAAGGTGCGGTCAATTGTCTGGAGGAGGGAATCGAGAAAACCTGCTTGTTTTTGGTTAATTTTCAGAATAAAATCCCGCAGATAAGGGTTTTCATTCGCAAGTACCGTTTCAATCGATTGATCCCAAGTTTCCGCGTTACCGGGAGCAGTTTGCCAAATAATGCGACTTTCATCGCCACTTAGATTAAGCGAACCCAAAAGCTTTGCTTGACTAGAGTATATCATTAAACTGTTGTCGAGGCGGTTAAACATGATCCAACCGCAGACGGGACTGCCATCGGCTTCGCTATAGATTTCTTGATTTTCGCTTTCCGCGAGAAGCCAGCGAAATAGCAGTCGGCTAGGAGGAACCAGTCGCGGAGAGAGGGAGATGAAGTTACGATTCTGTAAGCCTCTAACTTTCGGTACTAAGCTTTCAGCAATAATCGGGTTATTAACGTTACCCACCTCCAGCATCCGACCAAACGTATCAATTAAGATCAGGCGTGACAAGCTCAGGTATCCGGCGCGAATCGGGCTATAGTCAGAGTGGGGTAGACCTGCCAAGTCACCACAGGTATCGACAGCCTCCCGTACATCAAGAGCAAAGTCTTTGTCATCTTCAAAACCCCAAAGCGGGTCGCTCACTGGAAATTGCAAGGTTTGCTCGCGGGCGATCAAGGTTTGGTTAAATCCACTCAAGCTTTGGCAGAGCAGGTTACTGTTCTTAACTTGTTGCTGAAGCTCCCTTAAACGCTGTTCCATCTCGCTGTCGTCGGGTAAATACTCTAGATACTCGTCGATTTGCTGTTTGAGGTCGATGGTTGCTCCAGCAGACAAGAGCGTTATTCCTTCATAAGTATCCGAAGACTGATAACTTTCGTGTTTGGGAATCAAATCGAGGTTATCGGCGTCAAGCTGATAATTTCGCTTGATAAAATCAACGTCATAATTGGGATGATCGGGTTCGAGTTTAGTCAGGGGTCGGTTGTCAACCTCCCACTTCAAAAGCATGGGAATCCAGAGATTATCGCTCCAGTTAGCGATCGCAATTTCGTGGGCGGGAATTTGTTGCTCGTCTAGGGAAGCAGTAGAGACCCCACCTGCTTCGGCGACTAAAGCAGCGAGCGCGCTAAAATTAGGCAAAGCGGTTTGAGTCGCTAGCGTTGGTTTAGAGAAGGATAAGATGGCGCTAGTCAAGCGACATTCAAGATAACCATCTGCTCGCAGACGACCATCTTCTCCATAACGGGGTGGAGGAGCGACGGCTGGTCCCGACAACAAAATTAGGGGTTCATTAGGTTGCCAATATCCGGGACCAGGGGTTTCTTGTAATTTATACTGGGAAAATTCTGGTTTTTGTAATTCCGTTTCCAGGTTGGTTTTGTACTGGGCAATTTCCCCGTTCAAGCGGTCTAGGGTTGCTAGTTTCTGGTTGAGATAGTCAATTCGCAGGTCGTCAACGTACTCAGACCAATCATTGATTTGGAAATCGATTAAGTCTATCACTTTTTCAATCGCATCCTCATCGTTATCAAGCCAATCCGCCAATAGCCCTTCGCTTGGAAGAAAGTGTTCCGTGCGAGTGAAGTATTGATATTTATGCCAATCTATATAAATTTGTTGACGTAACGAACGAATTTCTTCGTTTAGCTCATCAGCTTGCCATTGGCGAGTATTTAATTCCCTCAGAAGTGTTGATAGGGTTTCATCGATAATGACGGCGGTTTGTGGGGTTTGAGAATCACTATCTATTTCTTGTTCTTTGATGGCGATTTCCCAGACTAACCCGCCTCGATCAGCGCTAAAGTGGTTTCGATGAATTGTGTGCTTGACTTGCGCCAGCCCACCTGGTTGTTCTAGAGTATCTAAAACCCCCATTTGCAGGGCGTTGAGTAGAGGTTCGAGTGCTGGCTGGGCTAAGTTCTTGGCTAATAAAGCAGAGATGGCTTCAGGGGTATTGTTGGCAACAACCACTTGAGTGTCAGCCGTGAGGCTGTCTTGCGGGAAGTAGGCTTTGCTGGTATCCCAGAGAATTCCCTTGACAATACCACTGTATAAACTATATCCGGGTTTGTTTGTTCCATCGGGAGAATAGCACCATTTTAAAGCTTCGCAATAGGCGATCGCTTCCCCTTCTTGCAGCTTTAATTTCGCCTTGAGATATTTGCCATAAGCTTCCCGATAAGCTGCTATAGCTACCTCAGTTCGCTGCATCGGTTCTGGAGGCGGAGCAAGCTCAAAAGAGTGCTTCCGCAGAGGATCGTCGTTGACGTCGCTAAACCAGCCCACCACGTGATAACTTAATTGATGGTTCGCTGGGTCGTAATCCGCTGCGGCGATTTTCTCAGCACTATCGTAAAAGCCGAAAACATTGCAACAGTTAGGATAAAAAGAAGCAAACGTTAGCTCACCATAGCCGACAGCCGTAAACTGATAAGCCGTAATCAGCTTACAAGTCGCTTCTAACTTTGGATTAGTATAGGTGCGTTCCTTGCCCACATATTCCTGTCCCGTTCCTTCGCGCCAATTTTCATAGTCAAAGACTTTACCTAAGTAGCGAAATGACTGGAGGCGACCATAGTCCCCGTTACTGAGGTCTGCATCTTCGGGATAGACGGGAACGGTTACCTTAGAGAGGTCAATTTCTGGGTTGGGGTCGTCCTTGCTGAGATGATCGCTTTCAATTACCCAAGATTGGTGAGAAATAACTTGACTGTTGTCTCTTTTTGTGCTAATTATTCGCGTGACTAACCAGCGATTGGGAACGAGGGGAAAATCAGTCTGGCCGGTTTGTTCGTTATGAATTCCTGCCGTTAGGGCATCGGGTAAAGCCCAGTGTAGGTGTATCCCGACCGGAAGTTGGGTTGTCGTTTCCCCCAAAACGCTGGCACTGATATAAGGGCCTGTGTTAACAATATCGTCTTCGTTATACTCTTCGTTGGGATAGTAGGGGACTCGGGAAAAGTTTGCCTTCTCTGCGAGAACACTCTCGTTCCGGTCGGGTTCGCCAACACATAAGGCGACCACATCCATCGGAATTACCAGTCCTAAATCGCTTGCCATTTCAATTGCTCCTCATGACTAAGAAGTATGTGGACAAAATTAAGCTCATGGTGGGCATTGCATATCAAAAGCTTGTAACCTTTGTCAAACAACAGTTTTAGGCAATGCCCAACGCCAGATGCTTCAAGCCGGGAAACCCGTCCAACGCACTGGCTCCCCTACTGATATGTTTCATTTACTTATGTCCATTTACTTATTTATTGAAAAAACTGACCTGTTGTACCCCGTCCACCATTTCCAAAGCCAACTCGGCTGAGGTAAAGTTGGGCAAGGTAAATTCTTTTTTGATGCGAGTGGCCAATTCTTGAATATCGACGACTTGTTTATTTCCTGTGCGGAAAGGAACGTCTACCCGCTTTCCGGGTATGGACTCTCCTAAAGTATCTTGGTCTAGAGAACGCAGGAGTTTAGTATAGTTAGAATGCTCAGAGTCGGGAACGTCTACGCCAAAGTGCAATCCTTCTGGGGGTTGGTGGATTCTGACCTGTTTGACTAAACCGTTAAACAAGCAAAGCATAACATTGGGAGCAATTCGCTCAAACCGTAAAAGCTTGAGGGAGGGAACGTTACCCGTCTCCTCCGTATCATAGCCCTCTACTTCTAGCCCAGGATAATGACTAACGACAGCAGAATGCAACAGAAAACCAGAAACCACATTACTAGGAGAAGCTGCTCGCGGAATGGGTCGCTTCAAGCGCCGGAAGCGTTCCTGGTAAGCAGCAATGGCAGCACTTTCTTGAAAATAACCTAACAAAGACCGGTCTTGTTCTAGATTGCCTTGCGTCGATCGCCCGATGCTAAAAGCACCATCAGTCAGGCAATTAATCCAGTCGAGGTCTACTTGAAAGAAGCGCAATGTTTCTGGAGGTAACATCCGCTCGTCGGGAACTAAATAAGGATAAGGAACGCCGTGAAGTAATCGCAACCTTCCCAACCAAGTTTTTACCTTTTCTGGCAGTTCCGTGCGGGGAGTCGTTTCTGTAGTGCGAAAGCTCGTTCTCTTAGCTCGACTCAAGAGATCCTCAAAATTGAGGGTGGGCAGAGGTTGAGGCGGCTGTGTTGCCGTCGTGCGCCCAGCCACGGAGGTTGAATCAAATAGCGTATTGGCTTGTGCCAACAAATTCAAAAGATTACCAACTCCAACCCGTGTCGAACTTCCATTGAGCGAACGCAAAGAGCGACCTAAACCTCCCTCAATAATCTCTTGTTCGGCTTGCTTGATGTCATCGATTTGAGTGTTGTGTTTCCAATCGAATAGTGCCAAGGCAAATTCTTGGTCTTGCAACGCTAGTAAACGCCCTAACTGCCAAGCGGCGGCGTAAGATTCATCGAACATCCCAGTTTCGGGATTGTAACGGACTAAAGCATCGGCAGCCGGGACGGGGAGTGCAATCGTTTTTTCCTTTCCATAGGGAATGAGAGGTCCGCGATACCAAGAAACGGTTTTGTCTCCCAAGCGGGACTGGTGATTCAGAGCAACGTAGCCCATTTTTAGGGCATTTTCAATCGCTTTATCTTCAGCCGTTCCATTGGAAATTGGTTGGGAGGGCAGTAAAAGCGTGTTGGGCTGATCGAGCTGTACAGTTTTCTCTAGTAGGTCTTTAAAGTCTGCTTTCTCTTCTTTGGCGATAAATTGCCAACTTTTAAGAGAAACTAAACGGATGTATTGCGTGCCTGCGGGGATTTGTTGCCCCGATCCTGGCAAATAATCTTTCATTCCCGCCAGACAAACCAGATGGGCGACGGTATGCTCACTCTGGGGCAACCGATTGGCAATGACGACTGAATATTCACCCGACACGTTTTCCGGATCAGTGCTTTTTTTATCAACTTCAACGATCCGAGCATGGGCGAGGTGACATAAATCTTCCGCCGTCGGGGCGATCGCTGTAAATAAATCGACGGGAATGTCAATCGTGACAACGGGGGTTTCAGGAGTTTCTCCGGGTTGGAAGGTTAAATTTTTATAAGAGCAAACGCCCGCTTCAGGAGACTGAATTTCACTGAGCTTGCGAACTCGTGGGTTTGGTGGGGGGTCGTTGGCAGCAAAGACTAATACTGCTAGCCAAGTAGGAACGCTACCACTCGCATCAGGACTTTGAGGGGTATTCTCGATTGTCCATTTCCAGGGTAGGCTCTTTTTGGTCAGTACGATGTGGGGAAGGACATCGCTATGCTCTCCCTCAGTGCGATCGGGGGGAAATACCGCTTTGATATCTTCAGGTAACAGGGCGAATCGCTCGCCCTTAACATAAAAGGTCTGGCTAGTCGAGTAGGTTTCAGACGCATCTGAGACTAGAGCAGAAGAACTGTTAATCTCGATCTGCTGCTCTAAGCGAGCAGTGTATCTTCCGACTTGAAGAGTGGGAGTAAATCGTTCGACAAAAGTAATTTTGCCTGAGAGTAAAATTCTGGGGGTAATTGGCAACTGAGTCATGGTTCAAACTCACAGTTCAAAAATAATGACTAAGGTTAATTTAATGTCCCAACGAACAGAGAACGGGGGAAGCCAGAAGATAATCGTCAGCATCTTTTACCAATTGAGTGACATCCACCTCGACCTCAACCTCAGGCTGTTGACGGCGCAGGGCTTCTATTAAGCTGCGTCGTTTAGCTTTTACTCCACAATTGTTCAGGGTTTGCTGCATCTGCTCTATTGCTCCATTGGGAGCAAAGGAATCCTGTGCTATTTCAGGTACTGACCACTCAAATTCTGCATCTGCCCGTTCAGTATTAAACTGCAACGTGTAGATATCCGCAGGTCCGACTTGTTGTCCTCCAGGCGATGGCTTAGTCTTAATCGTGAAGCCAACCAGGGTATCTTGGATTAAAGAAGTTGGGCTATTCAAGTTGGGTTGTTGCCATCCCTCCGTAGGATTAGGATTCCACAAAGCTTTAGGAGAGTTAGTAATGATCGGTTCGAGGTCAAATCGGTTGCGATCGTTTGGGTCATCACTTTCGATAACGATTTTGTGAGCAGAGTTAAAATTGTCAGCCCCAGCACCACAAGGTCCTACCCCAAAGTCATTTGTCCAGTTTTCTGAAAGCTGTTGGTTCTCAAAAAATGCTGTTTTAGCCGGAATATTGGTCTGAGTGACAAAAACTAGGGAAGCGGGATCGACAATGTAGTTAATGCCATCGTTATTATCTTGCTCGCTTAAATCTTCATTATCTTGCTCGCTTAAATGTTCAAGCAACCCTTCGACAACTTGGATGCTGACAACTAAAGGCTCGTTCGATGCCTGACTGAGTAAGTTCGATGGCTGACTGGGTAAGAAAGAATCCACAAACTCAGACCAAGGAATAGGGGGTAAGCCTGTTGGCTCGTCTGCTCCAAAAGAAATGCTGAAGGAAATACCGATAATTTTAAAGGTTGCAGTTCCCCCAAAGGACGGTCCCCACAAATGAAGCCTGACACCGAGGGAAACCGAAACCGTTATGTAGCCAAATAAAGCCCAGAAGGTATAAGAAGCCCCCAAGCTAATTCCAACTTCAATATCGTAACGAAATGGTTTCCAGGACAGCAAGAAATTAGCGTAAGCCGTAAACCACGCCTTCAAGCCACCACTGCGATAGGTCGCTGATAGTTCTCCTCCTGCCATAATCGCTGAAGGAGTTAGGGCAAAGTAGATACCCCCTTTAAGACTTAACGCTGAGCCTATCTGCCAAGTAAAGCCAAGTCGCTCTTCATTGGGATAGTGAGATGGCTTGGAATAGCGAGGATGATAGCCTCCTAAGGTCATCACAAAATCCCCAGCGTGTTCTCCCGCAAACCACAGATAAAAAGAATATCCTCCATGTATGCGGCAATTAGGGTCAAAGATATAGGACGCATCTGTCAATCGCGTCCGTACTGCCATAAGTCCAGTGGCTGTAGAGAAACTGAGTTGCGTCGCTAATTGAGCGAAAACGATCGGGTTGTTGGCCGTTTTAGGGACTTTTAGCTCGGCGATTCCCATTAAAGCTAATTCTAAATCTTCTCCCCACTTGATGGTCAGCAGACCAAACCCTTCAATTAGCTTATAAGCCGTGAATTGAATTCCCGCCGCTAGCCAGTAGGTATCCGCTTTGGGAATGATACGGGTGTCAAGCTTTGCTAAGCCAGCCGATGGTCGAGAAGACCCAAAAACATCACCTCCCATTGCTGCTGCAACAAACGGAAATTGTTGAATCAATCCAACATCCGGCAACTTCAAATCAAAGTTATAGCCCAATCCTGCTGCTAAGCCCTTGATGTCAACTATTTTTGTCACGCGAATTTTGGGGAAACCGACTAAGACAAAGATAAATAGACCAAAACCTCCCTCCTTATTAAGTTCTGCGTAGGCTCCTAAACCTGTCAGAGAATATTGGCTTGCCAGAGAAATTGAAACTTTTCCAGCATACAATTCCCCGGCTTCCTTCTCTGTATGTAAAAAGGTGCCACTAATGGTTAAAGTCTTTGTTTTCAGTGCCACCCCAAGACCTTCAAGAGTAATCCCATTTGTCTCAGGTTCGTTAAAGGGAATTGCAATGATCAATCTATAAAGGTCTATGATAAAACCAGACACATCGACAACGATTTCGGGAATCAGCTTGAGAGAGCCTTGCGTATCGAGTTCAAAAGTAAGGGTAAGGAAGTGAAAAGAACCAAATCGTTGATTGACTTGAATAACGCCCTTAATTTCAATATCTAATTCACTCTGACTTTCGTTACTGACTAAGGCTGCTGCGCTATAGACTCCAGGCGCTTGATTTTTGACCAAAATCGGAAAAGTATATTCTTTTTCTCCTATGCGAAAACTCGCATTGAGAGTAAGTCCCGGTCTCACGTTATCTCCTAAAAATCTAGGATATTTTTTTTCAATCCGATCAATAGGAAGGAGAGGTTCAGACGCAATGACTAAACTAATTTTATTAATTTCTAAAGGACTAATAATGCTGCCAAGCAAAGGAATACCTGACAAGTCGATCGCATTGGGAAGATTCACCTCAATGCCTAGTATAGTTCCCCAATTTTGTCCCTCAATATCTGATTCGGTTTTTCCTAAACAAATAATAACATTTGGTTTTTCAGGAGATGAACCTATCTCAAGGACTACGTTCCTTTTCTTAGAATGAATGGTAATTGAAACGTGTTTTATTTCAACCGTTAAACCGTTTAAAGTTGGAGGCGGGGAGTTGATAGTGGCTGCTAAAGCAATGTCTTTAAGAATAGTTGACACAGAGGTCTGTCGATTTAACTGACCAGCATAGGTCTGGTCTTGACCTTGTTGACTACAATCAATAGTTAACAACTCATCTTTTACGAGGAATTCGACCGTAAAAGAGTTCTCAAAAGATTGGTCTTTTAGGAGTTTATCTTTAATCTCGTTTAAGTCCATACACTTTTCCGTAGAAAGGATTTAGGCGTTGCATAAATGCGGGATGAATCAGTGAAACACAGGTACTTCCCTATACTTGAAATAGTGAAGTAACAATCGAATTGAATATTTAAGCATATCTATTGACTTGGAATGGTTTGATGACGACCGAGAAAGCGAAACGGCTGGTATTCCCCTTCATCTTTGTTAGCAATCTGAAAAATGTTGGTGGTTACTTCTGGTTCTTCTCCTTCGGGGTAAAGATAATAGCTTTCTACGACCCATTGCTTTGAAAAGTACCATTTTTCAAACAAGCGATCGCCCAACGATTAGGAACGTTAGGAAATGTTATTCCTTCTTCTGTAGACTCACGTGTTGTCAGCCCATCTGGCAAAGCCCAATGGAGGTAAACCCTTGCATTGAGGGTAAAGTTGAGGCTTTCAAAAGGAGGAGACAGTACCGTATTACTGATATAAGCCGCTTCAGTATTTTGCGTTATTTCGCCATCCAATTATCAATCCATATGCTTGTTATTTAGCAGGTTTTAACTTTCCGAATACATTATTGCATAAAGTTTCAAGAATAGGAATATCACAGAAAATTACTATATTTTTTTCCATAAAATTAAATGATCATATTATTATATAAAAAAATTTATATTATTTTTTACTAATTTTTACCATAAAATTACAGTGTGTTATTTTGCTAATTCACACAGTTTATTTAAGCGTATAAACAATATATGAATAGTATTCATAACATTTATAGTAGTGGCTATATCTTGTTAGCATTTATGTTTCAGAATAAAATTAGAGTAATAATTTATACTTTAACATATTTAGTTATAAAACAGTTAAACAGATAGTTAGGTAAATAAATTAGAAGACAGTTAAGACAGTTAAGACAGTTAAGACAGTTAAGACAGTTAAGACAGTTAAGACAGTTAAGACAGTTAAGACAGTTAAGACAGTTAAGACAGTTAAGACAGTTAAGACAGTTAATAAAATCAAAGATAAAAAATTGTTTTTTAACAAAAACTTTGCCAAAAAAAAGAGGGTGAGGTACTTACAAGTAATAAAATGCCCAGCCATCGCTTTCGCCCCTGCACCTTACGCCCCTCTCTTTTTGTGCCCCCTGCTTGCCTTCAAGAGCAAATTTTTTATCACCAAACGTATTGGGGTATTGCACCCATGTCGCTATGACAAGTTTTTAGTTAAACTCAACTTTGGGCGCTCTCCTGCACATTTTGGAGAATTGGGTATAGGTCAATACGGTTGCTGTTAAGGATTTTTGGTGGGATTCGCGTTCTCTGTAGAACCAAGGGATGGCGCGTCTCTACATTGTGGTTTTGATAACGGTTCTGGTCTCTAGCACTACTGCAACCATATCAACCGAGTTTAGCTGTGACTTGGCTATTCCAAAAAGCAATGAGTGTTGATCTAAATCAAGAAATTGATCCAAATCAAATTAACCAACTGTTGTCTGCGGTGTTTCAACAAATGCAACAACTCGGTGAACCTGTACTCAAACCATTTTTGCAAGATGTGGTGCAGTTTCCCGCACTGACGCAAACTTTGATAAAAACTGGCTTAACACATCCAGGATTAGTTGCCAAAGTGATTGGACAAGTCGGTTTAGGAACTTTTCTAATGATATTTAGAACCAAAGTAGAAGTACTGCAACAGCAAGAGGAAAGTTTTTTTGGTCAAGGTGGAGACGTGCGATGGCACGGAGTGCCCGCCGGGGCGTGATCGCAACTTCCCCAACTTAACATTCAACGTTAGCACGAAGAATTGCGTCGCTTGCAACCCGGTTATGTCCGGCGTTTTGTGGAAACTGCGCTACCTTGTGGGGATTAGTATTGAGGGAGACAGATGCACAAGAGATTTTCCAAGCGGCAGAGAACTAGTAATGTGGAAGATAATGTGGAAGAAAGTACCACTAGCATAGCAGAAGAGCCTGAAATCCTATGACTACTCAAATTATCTTGAACTTACCAGATGAAGTCTACAAAAAAGCCGAACATTTTGCCCAACTCACTAACCGCGCTGTAGTTGATATTTTGACACAAGCAATAGCACTTTCCCTGTCTCCCGTCAGTCCCCAGTCTACACCAATTGACAGCAAAGAAACTCTCTCTTTCTCTTCTTTACCTGATGAAGAAGTTATCGCCCTCACGGAATTACAGATGCAACCAGAACAAGACCAAAGGTTAAGCGAATTGCTATACAATCAACAAGCTGGAACACTTGCCAATACTGAGCATTCTGAACTCTTGGCTCTAATGCAAGTCTATCAAGAAAAGCTATTACTTAAAGCTCAAGCATTACGTGAAGCAGTTCAACGAGGCTTGCGGGAACCTTTAGATGCATGAGTTCAGGCTGGATATCAGAAACACTAAGAGAAAAAATTCGTGTTCAAGCTAGCGACCAATGCGGTTACTGTCGTAGTTTACAAATATATATTTTGGGACTTTTGGAAATTGAAGTAATTATTTATCTGTGTCCATCTGTGTCCATCTGTGGTTGATTATTTCTTTGGTGTACCTTAGAAGGGTTGCAAACCACTATAAGTTCATAGTGAGCGCTTAAGCGCTGTTTATGAGTCTAGGACTAAAGTCCTTACTACGAACTTATAAAACGATGATAATTAATGCAAAAAATTTAATCAAGCCAACAATTCATCAACTGCTACACTAAAACCTTTAAGCACAGTTTGAGTGTTGACAACCTCTCCAGAAATAAACACAAGTCGCTGATTTGGTGTTATCACAATAATCCAACGATTTTCAGGAAACACCAGCCAAACTTCCTCGCCTCCAAACTGCAAATATTCTTGAGATTTCGCAATAACCTCTTGAGCCAAATCTGTTGGGGAAACAATCTCAGCAATGAGTGGAAAACTTTGGGGTAACACAGCAGGTTCGCCAAACTGATTGATAAGTTCTGGTGTGAGATAAGCAACATCAGGAACACGTCCCTGCTTATTGGTACGACAAGGTACTTCTGTATAAACTTGTCCTTTGTGTCCGCTGGAGTCTTTGTAATTTCTCCAGTAATAGCCTACATTTGCTTGAATCCTACCATGCTTGAGTGTCACTCCGTTTTTCTCCAATAATTCCCCATCCACCCATTCTGTAGGTTCAGGGGGGTTCTGCATCCAGTCTTCTAAGGAAAATTTTGATACATTTGAAATAACTGTAGATACCATTATTATCTATTCTCCTTAACAGCATTTACTAACATTATTACTGATTATTTCTATAGAGACTCCATTGCTTTTTGTACTTTCTCAACTTGTTTGGGTGCTTGCATTTCGTTGAAGAGGGCGATCGCCTTCTCAAAATTTTCCCTACTTTTGACAACTTCCCTCATTCGTTGATAAGTTAATGCCAGTTGAAAGTAAGCTTCGGCTAAATCCCATTTAGCGCCTATTTCACCTAAAACTTTGATTGCTTTTTCATGACAAGCCACTGCTTCTTCAAAATTTTCCTGTTCTCGATACAACTGTGCTAAACCAATTAAAGCTTTAGTTTTAGCTTGAGTATAAGGACTTTTTTCAGCATAAAAAATATCTTTTTGGTATATTTTAAATGATTTTTCTATTTCTCCTAAATTCTTAAACGTTAGGGATAAGTAAAATAATCTATACTCTGTCACCCATGAAGGTAGCCCTTCTTCCGGTAGTCTATTGTAGAGGTAATTAGCAATCTCACTTGCTTCTTCCTTTCGTCCCAAACAGGAATTTAAAAATGCTAGGTAAAACAAAGCAGATGGAGCATATTTCTCATAGTCGAGTTTCTCACAAAGCTCAACAACTTGCGTGAGAGTATTTACTGCTTCTTCGAGTTCCCAACAACCAATTTGACAAATACCTATAGTTAAAAACGAATTTATGACTATTAATTGAAGTTTTTTAACAGTCTCATTATCATCTTCTTGTCCGATTGATTGCAAGCAAGTGAGCGCTATTTCTCTTGATTGCTTACAATAATCAACAGCTTGGTGAATATCACCTTTTAGCCAGCATATAGCACCTAATGTATGATAAAGTTTGGCAAGGCGATACCCTGGATTAACTTTGTTTAATATCTCAGTTATTGCAGCAGTCATTGGTTTTAATAAACCTCGTTTATAAAACGATCGCCCCAGAGATTCATGAGTTCCCCATTTATTATTTCTCTGTCTGATGATGACATCTGCTGCTTGTTCAAAGTCTTCAATGACTACATAGTGATAGTAAGCTTCCAAGGCTGTCAATGCATCTTTTGTGCCTTGAACTGTATTTACACTATTTGTCCAAAAATCAGCAGCTTTGCGGTTCGCTGTTTCCCATTCTCCACTCAGTCGCAACCGGGCGATCGCCTCCGTCAAAATGACTGGATGCAGCCAGTATTCTCCTTGACGGCATTCTACTAAAGACCGAGCGCGCAGGCTATTAACCACCCGCCGCCGTTGCGACTCTGGCACATCCCACAGCAAACAAACAAGCCCGTCAATAGGTACACGAGGCACATCTTGATAGCGGTAGCATCCCAAACGACAGAGGAGCCGATATGCTTCAGGATCAATTTCTTGCAGACGGTTAAACTGACTGACAACTAAATTTTCTAACTCTTGTTCAATCAACAAATCATCGTGAGTGACATTCCAATAAGCATCTATATCACATTCAAAATCTGCGCAAATGACACCGCTGATGATTCGCATTGCTTTGGCATTGCCCCCATAGGCTCTGCATATTTCACGTAGCGCTGTAGAATCAGGATTAGGATTAATGTTGCGACTGGCAAAAAACTGTCTCCATGCCGACTGCTCCAAGCCCTTGAGCATATAAAAGTTCACATCAACACTCACTTCACATAGGCGTTCGCGGCTGGTAATGAGTGTCACTGAATTGATTGCTGGATCTGCCAAGACTCTCAATAATTCTACATAATGGCGATGAGGGTGGATGAATGTTCCGTTTATATCTAAAGCAGTTTCGAGGTTGTCGATTAATATACGGGTTCTTCTCATTTCATCTCGAAGCTTCCGTTTCAGTCTCTGCAAATTGATCCCCAGAGTGCGTCCTGGTTGTTCATCAAAGTCTCGCCATAACCATTCCTCAACTACGCTCTCTACAGAAATGATGTTCTGGGGTTCCGTTGCCATCGACAGTTCTAAAAATTTGAAACCCTGAGTTTCAAAATATTTGCGAGCTAGCCTTGTTTTGCCAACGCCGCCTTCACCTTGGATGACAATAATCTTTGCAGCTTGGTTAACCATATTGTGAAGTTGGGCGATCGCTTCGGAACGTCCAACAAAATCAGGATCTAGCTCAGTGCTCTTAACGTAGCGATCAACAATATCTTTCCAGTTTGTCAGCCCTACAGCTTCACAAATCTTGATAAAAGTCTCTTTATGAATTGGCTCCCTTCTCCAAAACCGCTTCAAAGTAGCTTTAGAAGTGTGTGCAGCTTGGCACCAAATATCAGCGTATTTATTCCAGCCCCTTCTCAGTCTGGCTTGCTCGACGATTTCTAGCCCTGGTGTAGATGCCCTAACAGAATCCGCCATTTTTCAAAAATTTCGCATCATATTTCTTCTTATGTTACATTTGCTATCGAACACGAGAGCAACTAACGTGATAACCGAGCCAACTGAGCCAAAAAATTGAGCCGTATAGTGAGCTTTCAAGGCTAATTGCTTCAGTCATTCTGAAAATGTGGACGTTTTTACTTCCCATTTAGGAGCCTTGTAACATGACCCCTATTTGCAATAATGAGTGCGAGCATGATCATTGTCCGTTCAGGAGCGATCCCTACAATCCCAACAGACAGGTGTGCGTCAAATGCGGACAAGACTACTTTTTTCGCCGGAATGGTTTTAGCAATTTCTTTGTAATAGCAGCCCTGGTTGTCTGCTTACTGCTAGCGATCAAAGTCGTGAGCAATCACCGTCAAACCATCGACTCTCAACCTGAGACTCAAGCTGATGTCCAAAGTTGGAAATAACAAGTGCGTTTTACCTGTCTCAAACGTTAACAGCACATATCTAGCTATTCTCAGAACCATGAAAACCACCACCGATGATCATAGTCGCCTTCTCAAGTTGGCTTCCAAGTGCCTCAAATATTTCTTAATTGTCATATTCGCCTTTGCGATCGCCTACGTAATGTCAATGAGTTTTGGTATCTTGCACATCGCCGCCATGCTACTACCTTTAGTAGGAAGTTGGTTTTTGCGAGTGGGAATTCTTCTATTGTGTTTGCTAGCAGTAGCTGTCATTTCAGAGTCAGTACGTTAAAGAGTGAGGATGAGGGAAGTGAGGATAATTCAGCTCATCTCCCTCATCCCCCTTTTTGCTTGTCATCCAAAAACCTGAGTTGCCGATATAAACAAGAAATTTGCGGTAAATCGACACCTACAGCTTGTGCCATTCGTAACGGGTTGCCGAAAATCGCTTCTACCTCTAAAGGGCGGCGTTCGTCATAGTCAATTTTCATGCTAGTACGGTAGGGCTTCATCTTCACGGTGTAATCGAGCATTGTTTGAATGAAGCTATCAGGGATAATGCGCCCTGAATTCTTCGCCCCTGTCAGCACTTCATACATCAGCTGTTCCACTAACTTGCAGGTGTGAACATTTGCCATTAATTCCGCCGTTGTAGCGTTGAGAATGACAGAAAGCCCATTATATGGAATGTTCCATACCAATTTTTTCCAACGCCCCAGCAGCAAGTCTTCAGTTAATTCAATCAGGATACCAGCACTTTCAAAATCCTCGCCAATTTGCCGCATCCGTTCTGTGATACCAGCTGCATAATAGTCAGCTGCATATTCGCCTAGGGTAATTTGTCCATAGTCCAAGTGGCAGATATGTCCTGATCCTACTTTATTTGAACACAGAAAGCACAACCCACCAATAACCTTATCATTACCGACAATTTGGGCGACTTCCGCCTCCACTCCCAGTCCATTCTGCAACACCAGTACTACCCCATCATCCTTAACAATAGGGGGTAACAACTTTGGCAGCACATGGTTTTGCGTTGTCTTCAGCGCAACGACTACGACATCACATCGAGGCATCTTTTCTACATCGCAGTAGGCATTGACTTGCCTTAAGGTGAAGTCGCCGTCAACAGACTCAACAACTAAACCGTGTTTGCTGACGTGTTCGTAGTCGCTACGTAGCAAAAAGTGGACGTTTAACCCAGCCTTTTGCAGTCTAGCACCGTAAAACCCGCCTAATGCACCTGTTCCTAAGATGGCGTATGTGCGAAGGGACATGAAGGAAATCTATTATATCTATTATATTTTCTGTGATGATCCTACATTGAAGCTGATAAGATTTTTATTCACATTATTGATAGAGTTATTTTAATTTTTAACTTTACATTTTTTTAAACTTTTGCAAGTAAGATTCAAATTAAAATATTTAATGACTATTTCTCAGAAAAGCTTATCCTTTCTGGGTTTAGCCGCACTGACTCTGCTAATAACGATAAAAATACTTTACTTATCTAAACTTATGTTAATTTAGTCGTTATTATATTAAATGTATACACTAAGGTATGTTTCACTATTTTAGAAATATGTTAAAGGTTGTACAAAATGTTGACATTATCCCCAAGAATTGATGCTTGACCTTAACAGCTTAGCTGAGTTCTCCCGCGCCAACTGTGTAAGTATTTGTGCATTTCTAGTGCCAGCCAACTTGCTTGCCACAATCTTGGCTATGACTTTTGCCGCACTCCGTCGCCCGTCACATTATGTATGGCAAGCATCCGCAATAGGTAGCATATTTGCGTTCATAATGATATTGCACGTCTATACTTGGTTTTTGGCTGGCGTAGTGATGGCTCCTACCTATATCTTGCTGTGGCTAGCACTCACCTGTTTGCTGGCAAATGTAGGGGCAGTTCTGTTTCAAAGACGCTACGCTCAAACCCCTCAGCATAGTAATGGATAGGCTGAAACATAGCACAAGAATTTATTGAGCGCTTGTGGAGTCATAGATTATGGTACCAGGCAAACCAGAAACCATTCTACCAACCAGCGCAAAAGTCACGAACGCCTTGGTGATTTAACTCAAGAGTTGTGACTTAAAGGAATTGTTTGCCGTTTTTTAAAGGATAAAGTTGCCGTGACAGAGGCTGAAAGCATTATTCTCTCCATTCTTTCTGATCTTTCTAAATTAGTTGTCGAGTTCCATTAAATAATAAAGTTGTCGTAAGTTCATGGCTGAATAAGAGTTTTGAGCTTAGCGAGCGGCTCTGCCGCAAGCTGTACCCGGCTTATCGCGCCATGACGTAGATTAATCTGTATTAAACCGACTCGTGACAAACTACCGAACTTTCGCCTGAGAGTTAGCACAAAGTGCTTTTTACAGCAATAGCTCTACTTGAAAGCCGAATAAACACTTTGAAGGTGCTTACTACCATGACAGATCAGTCCATATTCCCCACCAGCTCGTCTGAGGATCTCACACGAGCGCACCTGAACGACTTGCGCCACGGGCTTCTCCGTCTCCATAAGGCGCTGGTGGACTCCGAGCGCATCTCTTATGAGCGGTTCCACGGGCGAGTCACTTCGAGCGGAGAACTTCTACAACTCGTCATCCAACACGAGTGGTTTGCCTGGCTTCACCCTGTCTCCGAACTCGTGGTCCAAATTGACGAGCTACTAGACGCGGACGATCCGATGACGGCAAACGATGCTAGTAGTCTCATAGAACGAGCACGCGCATTGCTCAACCCGTCCGAGTCGGGCGCTGGCTTTGAAAAACAGTACTATGATGCCCTCCAGCGCGACCCTGACGTTGTGATGACACACGCGCAGGTGTTGCAGCTCCTTGCGCCCGACGTTCAGGTCTGATCCAAACGCACCCGCTGTGGGGAAGCTGGCGACAGCTACCTAGATCCCATCTTTCTCGAAACAAGTGTTCCAGGTTCCTTCGCTGCTGGCGACGTTAGGCATGGCTCCGTAAAGCGAGTTGCTTCAGCCGTTGGTGAAGGTGCTATGGCTGTGACATTTGTTCATAGATATCTAGAGGAAACGGCGTGGATCTAATGTTTATATGTAGCGAAGAGCAATACTAATTTTGGTGAGCAACAAGAGTCCTGATTCTTATGTCACCATCGCCAACGCCAGGGAAAACTTATTGCGGGTAGAACGGGGAGAAGTGACGCAAAGAGTAGACACCAGCTTTAGAAGCTTTTGTTAACTTTGAAGAGTTCTGAGGAGGGTTTCCCTCCGGGAGAAACTGTCCGTCCCGTTGAGACGACTGGCGTGCCAAGACGCTAAGAAAAACTTTGCGCCTTTGCGTCTTTGCGCGATAAATTCAGATACGGTGCATTACTGCGTTAACGCACCCTATATTCTTCCTTGGCGTTCTTGGCGTCTAAAGCCCTTTGGGCATGCGCCTTCGGCGTAGGGCGGTTCGATAAATTCAGATAACAGCTTTACTCAACATTACGAATCTGCATCTGTATCCATTCACGCTCAAGCATGGCATACAGCACTGAATCTCGCCACTCACCCTTAACCCATTCATACTCTTGCAAATACCCCTCCTGACGCATCCCACTTTTTACCAAAACTCGCATTGAGAGAACATTTTTCGGGTCACACGTTGCAAAAATCCGATGTAAATTAAGTTGCTGAAAACCAAAATGTAAGAGCTTCCCTACAGCTTCCGTTGCGTATCCTTGCCCCCAAAATTCCTTAGCTAAACAGTATCCAATCGAACCTTCTTGCTTGTCTGGATTTGTCACGCTAATACGACAAGCACCAATTAACTGTTTATCATCTTTTAAAGTCAGTGCTAGAGCAAAATGCTGACGGGGTTGTTGCCGTTGTATTTTAATCTCTCTTTGCAAAAAAATCTTGGTATCTTCTTCGCTATTAGGACCAAAAGGCAAATAGCGAACCACTTCTGGATCAGAGGCGTAGCTATGCACTCCTTGCCAATCTGATTTTGTAAAATCCCTGAGAATAAGACGTTGCGTTTCTAGCTGTAGGTTGATGCTCATTACAAAATTAAGAGTTAAAAGTTATGAGTTAGGAATACAACACATAGCTTATAACTTATAACTCATAACTATACTGAAATCTTGCACCATTCTCAATAACTGTAGGGTGGGCACTGTTCACAACGTAAAAATAAGGGTTTGAGGAAAGTTAGGCAGTGCCCACCTTACTACAAAAATTGCAATAAAGCAGCTGGTGCAAGATGTGGGTATATTGATATCATGTGCAATTTATCTTTTGAGGGGGCTTGGGGGAGCTATAAGACTTAGGCCCTACCCGTAAGGGAGGCGTGGGATACATGGACTCCCCCAGGTTAATTTTATGGGATTCAATATCCCTAAAATTAACTTTCTGTGTTGGCGACGTTTGCTGCTATTCCTAACAGAAATGATAAAATTAATAAACCGTCTAACCAACGGTTGCCTTGACTCAAACGAACACGTCTCCCGCAACGTGGTGAACAGCGCAAACGGCATAAACTGGTCTGAACCTAGACAATTTAAGTTAGGGGGTTCCAGCTAAAAACTTTGGGTGAGATGTGCCCAATTCTGTAGTTGGGTAAAAACTTCACAGTACATAGGTGTACTCCAATTCGTATCAATCGATTGGTAGTCAGTACGCACGGGCTGTGCGGAACGGAAACCGCCTGGGCAATCGATCTGCCGGGGAGTAAGTCATGAGGCTGCTCTAGGTAAGTGGTGAAACACCCTAGAGGTGGAAACAACCAGGAAATCTCAATCGCGAGGTTGGGAAGCCTACACTCACCCGATAGCGGAGTGTAGGAGGATGTCACTCGCCAAACCCCCTCTGCGCTTGCACGTCTTGGGGTAAGGGACTTCCAATTAAAAAAATCTCCAATTTGTAGTGAGCCAAACATTGGTGGGTTACGGCGCAATGCAAGTCCTGAATGTAAAACCTCAAGTGTCGTGCGCCTAACCCACCCTACAGAATGGATAATTTATTTTTTGGTACTCCCTGAGGGGTGGGGTACTTAGTTGACAAACTCCGTACGGAACTGATTCACTACTTTATCTAGTGCCACTGAATGCGCTGCCTTGAAAAGAATCCTATCACCCTCTTGCACAAAAGTTTTTAAACAGGCAACTAAGTCTGCATGAGTTGCAAAGCACTCAGATGGTATACCTTCAGCACTTTTGGCTATAGCTTTGGCATCTTCGCCATCCGCCAAAACCAACAAAGCATCCAAATTCAATCTTCGCACTGTTTCCCCAACTTGCTGATGCAAAAAGTGCGATCGCTCTCCCAATTCCTTCATCGCACCCAACACCGCAATGCGTCGTTTTCCTGGCGTATCTGCCAACAAGTGTAAGGCTGCTTGCATTGCTTCTGGTGCAGCATTATAAGTTTCATCTAAGATTACCACATCATTAGGTAAAGTAAAACGCTGCGATCGCCCTTTTGGCATATCCACCATCACACCCGATTTCAGGCATGACCAATCAATGCCCAACACTTGCGCCACTGCTAAAGCTGCCAAATAGTTAGTTGCATTGTGTCGTCCACTCAAGGGTAAAGGCAATTGCATTCCTGCCACTTCCAACGTCTCGCTATCAATCAACTTTCCTTGGATATCGCCGCCAGATAAACCAAACGTCAAAACTTTCCCTTGCCAGACTTTCGCCGCCGTTTCAATTAACAAGGGGTTGTCATGATTAAGAATAGCTACACTATCAGCAGGCATTTGAGCCAATAACTCGCATTTTGCGGAGGCAATAGCTTCTTCTGAACCAAGTAACTCAATATGCGCCGTCCCCACGTTGGTAATCACACCAATCGTTGGACGGGCTATTTGCGTGAGTTCAGCAATTTGTCCCTTTCCCCGCATCGCCATTTCAATGACAGCGAAATCATGTTCTGCTGTAAGTTCTAGGAGAGTTTTCGGCACTCCAATTTCGTTATTGTAATTTGCATAAGTCTTGAGGACTCGTCCCTGTGTCGCCAACACAGCCGCAATCAGTTCCTTAGTTGTGGTTTTGCCTACAGAACCCGTGACTCCAATCACTGGAATAGAAAACTGATCACGCCACCACCTGCCAATTTTTTGATATGCCTCTAGCGTGTCTTTTACCTGCAACACAGGAAATTCAGAATTGCCGTATTCAAAATCAGCGATCGCCGCCATTGCACCTTTTTCTATCGCCATTGGGACAAAATTATGTCCATCAAACTTTTCACCGCGTAAAGCCACAAACACTTCACCAGGCTTGAGGATACGGGAATCTGTCTGTATACCGCAGATCAAATGTGCTTCATCAGCTTCAGATAAGTTTGCTGCTGTTGCAGATAGAACTTCAACCAATTGGCTTAGAGTGGCAGAACAAGGCATAACACTAGGGTTTTTGGATTCCAAAATTTGTTGCTTAGATTCAAGGAGACACCTCGTCTGCAAGTGCGACAAGGACAAAATTCCTTAAATTTTATATTTTTTTTGGTGAGAATATAAAGTTAATGAATCTACTATACTCAGATATACTTGTCAAATCAGAATAAAAACAGCCTCAAAATTTATAAAATTTTCTCATAAGAACGAAGCAGAGGAGGATTTTTTGACCGCCCCTGCTTTCCTTTGATTGTCAAGATAGCCGCTGATTGCAAAATGACCGCTACCCCAGATCCAATATAGAATTTCCGTACACCCTACATCCCACACCTCATTTTGATACGAAGGGCTTTTGATAATTGGCAAGCGCTATCCCCGATTTTTGATCCACATCGCTTGCACAATTTGTGTGGTAATGGCAGCAGAAATTCCCGAAAGTTGATACAAATCGTTTAAAAAATCTTACTCCTGTTGAGTCAAAAGACCATTGGCTAAAACCAGGTCTGTGGCTACCGCAAAAGCTGCTTCCTCCAAGTCGTAGGGTGAGGATTCTTTTGCTGAATGAGACAAACCATTTATAGCATACCGCCTCAAACTGCCCAAGAGTTTGTCAAACATCCTGTTCATCTCATCATTGGAATAGCTTCTGAAAAGCTTCATACGAGACAGCACGGAGAAAATACCACGCGCCTGCTTTTACAGAAAGATTTCCGTCTGAGGTTGTTGCAGTTAAAGTCATTGCAGCAATAGCTTCTGCGCTTATTGAGTGCTTCTTCGACTTGGCTTTGTGCACCCAACATCTTGTCGAATAAACTCATCGTAGTTGACTCCTTCGCTTGCCTCTGTGTAGCGGTACACGCACTGGTGCCTAGGTCAATTTCAGGTCATTGTGCAACGCTGTGAGACTTTTACGCTTCAGTGTTCCCAAGATTTTTGGCAAGCGAACACTTGGACTCGATGGTTCTTGACAACAAGTAAATTTTTGGTTTGAGGTGATCAGAATTACCGTAGGGAAAGCCCCTGTGGATAAAGCGTCTACGCAAACGCTTGGCTTAGTGAAGGCGCTTCGCGTCTACGCCAATACCTGCTTTTTCAAAACTTTCGATAACTGCCAAACCTAAACTAGAAAAGGCAACCAGTAGGAATACCGAAGCCAAGAAGGCGTTTACAAGCATCCGGAGGGCGTCATCAAAGAAAATGTAAGTGGTCATTGTTTTGTCTACTCAACTCAATGGTGCTAGTACTCATTTATATTCTTCACACCGTGATTGGCGTTTTCCGTCTGTAGAATACCAGCAATTGCATCTTAACAAAACTTTAGCTCTTTCATGACAAAACTTAGATTTTTTTTGTTGAAGTTCAGATAAAATTTTCTCCGCTTTTGTTAAATCAAATACTAAATCGCATTATAAATAAAAAAAATTTTCAATAATCAGGGCGAGTCATTGATGAAATTGGTAAACTCATACCAATTCTCTGTAACAATGCGCTCAATAATTACCCCCCGGCCCAGTGGGTACGGTCACGCACGGCTATCGCCGTATGCGCAAAGCGCACGCCTTAGAGCGTCCCTGCAAGCCATCGGGGGGACTACAGTTCAGTTGAATTAAGCTCAACTTCATAAAGAAATGGTATCAGTTACACAATGAGTGAGAATTACAGACTATGGAACTGTCTCTAGTAGAAATATTTACAAATCGGCTTGTGTTGCTGCCCATATCACAGAAATACAAAGAAGAGATTTTTAGAGAGTTCACAAAAGAAATTACGACTTATATGTATCCTCGCCCACCTCACAATCTTGCCGAAACAGAAGAATTTATTAACGCTTCTCTAGGCGAAATGAAAACAGGAAATAATCTTGTACTAGTTATCTTAAAAAAAGACTCCCAAGAATTTTTGGGATGTACTGGAATTCACGAGCTCCGCAGTAAACATCCAGAACTTGGTATTTGGCTAAAAAAATCTGCACAAGGTAAGGGCTATGGATTAGAGGCTATTACTGCACTGAAAAAATGGGCTGATGAGAACTTAGATTACGAATATCTTATCTATGACGTTGATAAAGCAAATTCCCCCAGCCGAAGAATCCCAGAAAAGCTTGGTGGGCAAATTATTCGAGAGTATGATAAGACAAATTTGAGTGGAAGAGTTTTGTATATACTAGAGTATAAAATTTTGAGACAATAAAATTTGCTTCAAGCTTCTTACAAATACGTTATTGATGTTTTTAAATAAAAGATTATGCAAAAAAACTGTAGACCCCTTCGGAGAATAAAAAATTAAAAATTGAACGCAACTCTGTATGAGCATGGGATTTGAAAAAAGGGGCGAGCACGCCCCGCTGGCGCTCCTTGTGCTCGCCCCTTTTGTCCTTTTCTTAACAGAAAAGATTTTCAATAGTGTTTGAACACAATAAAGCATCAAAAGCTACTTTGTGAAAAGAAAAAAATAGGTGGAAAAAGATGCGGTTAGCATCACACCATTCCACCTGTCATTTTTGGAAGACAACTGGTTTTAGTTGTATTGAAACTTAACGCTTTTCGGTTCCCTGATTGCCAGCGCCTTCAGTAAACTGATCGCTGTTACCAGATTCTGGTATTGAAGATGGCGTAGCATTGGTTTCGTTATTACCAGAGCCAGTATGGCGTTTTTCCTCATCAACAGGGGTTTGAACGCCACCGGAAGCAACAGCGTTTTGTTCGTCAGCTTCTCGGTTTTCTGTTTCCTGGTCTTTTGGATAAGTCATAAAGTAAGCTCCGCATTTAACACTGGCATCATTCTAGGAAGTGTAGGAATGCAATTTCTTCTCTCCAGGATGTAGTTTTGCTTAATCACTCCATCTGTCTTTTGGATGAATTATCACTTAGTTATGTTGAACAAGAATACAAAATTTTGGCGAGTAACCGTATTTACTTCGGTATTAGAGATGAATCAGGGTAAGGTGGGCATTCTTCTTATCTTCGAGAACAGATTCTAAAATGTTGGTAGATAATGCCCACCCTACAGGTGACGGCTAGTACTAGTGACTAATGAGTATTTATTCTCTGTCCTGAAGCACGAATTAATTCAGCGACAAGAGCAGCGATCGCAGACACTAAAATCAAAATAACGCTCAGAGCATTGATATCTGGTTTGACTCCTGTCCTAATGCGGCTAAAAATTTCCATTGGTAGGGTGTTGGAACCACTACCAGCAGTGAAACTGGCGATGAGAAAGTCATCTAAGCTGAGGACAAAAGCTAGCAAACAACCAGCGACAATACCAGGCATTAACTCAGGTAATAAGACTTTGATGAAGGCTTGCACTGGTGTTGCTCCTAAATCTAGTGCTGCTTCTTCTAAGTGGGGATCTAAGTTAGTGAGTCGAGAAGACACAACAAGAGCAACGTAGGCAAGACAGAACACCACATGAGCTGCAACAATTGTCCAGATGCTGAGGGGAACGGCAAACGCCGCTAGAAAAACTAAGGTAGCAACGGCGATCGCAATATCGGGAATAATCAATGGTAAGTAAGAAATACCACGATACAAGCTCTTACCTAAAAACTGATAACGTGCCAACCCCACCGCCATCAAAGTTCCCAACACTGCTGAAATCCCGACTGCACACAAAGCTACTATCAAACTATTTTGTAGAGCTGATAAAATCCGCTCATCACTGAACAATTTACGATACCATTCCAGGGTAAATCCTTGCCAAGTTGCACTGTAGGGCGAAGAGTTGAAACTATAAAAGGCAAGAACCAGTATCGGTAGATACATGAAAACAAATATCAGTAGTGAGAAAACCGCCTGCCATGTAAAGGCACGCGGTTTTTTCCGGAATGGACTTGTATTCACGTTTTGTTATTTTTACTTATTTTTTATCTGCGCTATTATACCACATTTTAATTTTATAGTCAATCCTCTATCTCTGGTTTCTGCGCTGCTCATTTGAGCATAACCTCTCCCCCTACACCCTACTGAGAGCTTCTGCTTCAACACGGGCGGCTTGCTTCCGCTCTAACATTTGTTTTTGTGATAGACAAGCCTCAAGATATTCACAATTCTCACAGCAAAGCTGTTTTCCTGGATGAAGACAACCACAGGGAAGATGTAGGAGACACTCGGAAGAATTTTTGGATTTACAGTTATCAACTGTTAACTGCAAACAAAGCATTAAATCTTGAAGGAACATAGCGGTGCAATCTAATAACAAAAAGGACTGTGTTGTACACTGCTTAAGCAGATTCAAAATATTTTTTTGGTTCTATTTATATTAATGATAGTTCGTCAAATCAATACCTCTTCCTCAAAGCGTATTTTCAGCCTACTGAAGGAAGATTTATGTAAAATAATTATAAAAAATGTAGAGATTTATGATTGTATATAAAACTTTTTATATAAAAAATATTGAAGAGACTTTTGGCAAAAGTACCTAGTCCTTATAAATTGCGTCTACACACGCAACACTATGAGTAGCACCCTAACAAATAGAAAGTCCTTGTTCTACTGACTTTCCTAGTATACCTTCAGATTTCGAGTCAGAAGGTACAAAACTTTTGTAAGAGATCGATGAATTCAAAAGTCCTTCTGACGAAAGAGCAAATCCAGATTTTGATTGTCTAGAGTAATTTCAGGAAAGCCGGAATTGTCAAAGCAAAAATCTTGGATAGAACCATGACTAATCAACTAGAAAAAAATCAAATTAGGCAGCCAGTTAGTGTTGATTGGCACGCGAAAGAAGAGCCTACAGCTAAGGAAAGAAACTTAACTGTGAATCCCGGAGACGCAATTGCCCAGAAGCCCCAAACAGTTCAAGAAAAGGCTAAGCAGGTTGCTGTAGACCAACCTGATATCACAGGTGACTGGATTAAAGTACCCACCTACTTTGTTGTGGAATACCCGAATGGTGAAAAGAAAGCACTCCACCATGTCAAGGATGCAGAAGAAATTTCTGATGTCATTCGCCAAGCAAGAGTCGATGAAAATGGAAATAGGATTTGGTGGTAGTAACTAATGGCGTCAGCTAGCCATCATAAATGAGGCTCACTCGCTCTTGATGTTTCATCTGTCTTATTGCAGAAGTGAGCCTCATAACAGATTTATCAAGAACTGTTAATTAAAAATGAAGTCATTAAAAATAAATTAAAAACTAATTATTATGGTAAACATAATCACAAAACATTTTAACTCTTGGACTACGCAAGAAATCAAAAATGAACTTTTGAATATGGTGAAAGGTCGAGATACAGAACCTTTAAGTACTAAAGTTATCTTTTCTAAAAACGAATAGCGTCCCTATTTTGAAGAGTTAAGCCAACGCAACCCTTTTCCCATCGTTGAAGAGCAACTGCCGATTGTCCTTGGTGTTTGGGTACCAATCTGGTCTACTATACCTTTTCATGATAATTTGCCAGGGCGGATACGTGAGCAATCTTATCAAATTTTTCATGACGATGGTTATTATGCTAATATTGCTCGTTATGCACCAGGGCATGAATCTTCTTTCTGGAAAAAGGTTTCGTCAAGGTTGCCTGCTTACGACTTTATGGTGATGCAAAAATATGAAGTCCGTAATAATCAATGGTGGATTCAAAATGTTGGCATATTCCAAGCTTTTAGGAACAGAGAAATTCCTCTAAGTGTTGACGAGGCAGAGAATTGGTTTACTGATGTCGTCAACACGAAAGTTAAGCCAGCCTTGCAAAAAGGAAACTTACCTGAGACACTCAAATTAGAAAATTTGGACAGAAATACTGTAAAGAAATATGAAAAAACCTACTTGGCTAATTTTTCTTTAGAGCATTTATATGTAGATTGTGACTTGCGCTTGGTTAAAACTCAACGAGAAGCTTCACAGCGACCAAGTTACACAATTGCTGTTCCTATACGCTAATCAGCCCATGCATCAAACATCGCCACAACGGCAAATTCTGAATACTAATAACTATAACTATTTGCTGTTTTTGCCTAAAAGCTATGAAGCACAAGAGTTTCGTTTACCAATGATTTTGTTTTTACATGGTGCTGGTGAGCGAGGCTCTAACCTAGAAGATGTGAAAAGGAATGGTATCGCTAGGATAGTGGAGGAGCAGCCCGATTTCCCGTTTATTGCTGTGTCTCCCCAGTGTCCGCCTGGTGAACGCTGGTCAGTGAACCTGTTGAGTGCCCTTTTAGATGACGTTATTGCTCAGTACCACGTCTCACTGGATCGGGTTTACCTAACTGGTTTAAGCATGGGTGGATATGGCACATGGCACTTAGCAGCAGATCAGCCGGATAGGTTTGCAGCAATAGCACCCATTTGCGGTGGTGGGAACCCTCAGGAAGCTTATCGTTTAAAAAATCTGCCTGTGTGGGCATTTCATGGAAAACGCGATCGCATTGTGCCACTAAGGGAATCTGAAAAAATGGTCCAAGCACTCAAAAACTGTGGCGCAAATAATGTGAAGTTTACAGTGTATCCGGAAGCTGATCACGACTCATGGACCCAGACTTATAACAATCCAATGTTGTACGACTGGTTTTTGCAGCATCAACGTTCAATTACAACTTAATATTGTTTAGCGCTTAGGTGATTTTTTTGTGTTGTAACTATCTCTTGAATGAAACTTTGAGGCAAACTAAGCTATATTAGCTCAGCTTGCACTCATAGTACTATCTAACTGTGTTAACTTATCTGATGAGGTTAAGTAATATACTTTATATATTAGAAAATCTTAAAAAATTTTCTTCTATCTAAAGTCGTAAATATTATCTCTCAAAAGAGAGTGATTTTCTGCTATAACGCAGCATTTTAAATAGAATTAAGGTTTCTTTGAAAATCTGCTACCTCTCAGTCACTAGGAGGATGGAGCTAAAGTCATAAGTTTTTAGCCTTGAAGGCAGAGAGGACTTTAAAAAGAACGCAGAACACACAATATCGCCAACGTAACATTGGCGCTTATTTATTGGCGCTTATTTACCAAGAAAAGAATTCTTTTTTTCTCCATACCATCTCTTAGGAGGATTTTGACCAAGAAAGAATAAGCATACCACAGAGTAGGAATTCAGAATAAAAATAAAAAATAAACTTATTTTTTTCTTTATTCTTCTGCCTTTGTTCTGCATTTTCCTCATCTAACTCATCGTATAGGGAAATTCAAACTCCTACACTCTTAGAGCAAACAAATTGTTTATCAGGAGGTTAACCAATGACAGTGACAAACAGTAAGCGCATTCGTTACGCCGTCATAGGACTGGGTTGGATAGCCCAAGAAGATGTCCTTCCTGCTTTTGCCCACACGGAAAATTCGCAACTGGTTGCCTTATTTTCCGAAGATCCAATCAAGCGTGAGGAACTCGGCAAACAGTATGGAGTCAAGACTTACGCCTACGAAGAGTATGATAACTGCCTCAAAAGTGGCGAAATAGACGCAGTTTACATTGCGCTGCCTAACCATCTCCACTGCGATTATACTGTGCGGGCGGCAAAGGCAGGTGTTCATGTGCTTTGCGAAAAGCCAATGGCAGTCACCGAACAAGAGTGCGAACAGATGATTCGCGCTTGCCTTGAAAACAATGTCAAGCTGATGATCGCCTACCGTTTGCACTTTGACAAAGCAAATATGCAGGCGGTAGAAATTGTTAATTCAGGCAAAATTGGTGAGCCGCGTATCTTTAACTCTGTATTTTCTCAAAAGGTTGTTGAAGGGAACGTGCGGTTAGAACCAATCTCTAATGGTGGCGGTACTGTTTACGATATGGGGATATACTGCATCAATGCTACCCGCTATCTATTTCAAGATGAACCGACTGAAGTCGTTGCCTTCAGCGCCAGTAAACCAGAGAAGCGCTTTGACGAAGCCGACGAAATGACCAGCGCTATTCTGCGTTTTCCTGGAGAGAGACTGGCAACCTTCACTTCTAGCTTTGGCGCTGCGCCAGTTTCCACTTTGGTGGTTGCAGGCACAAAAGGCGACTTGCGGATGGATTCAGCATACTCTTATCAGGGCGAACTGAAGCAACAAATTACCATCAACAATGAGACGCAGGAACAATCTTTTCCTGCTGGAAGCCAGTTTGCTGCAGAAATTATCTACTTCTCAGACTGTGTGCTCACAGGTATTGACCCGGAACCCTCTGGTGAGGAAGGGTTAGCTGATATTCGCATCATTCGTGCTATTAACCAATCAGCACAAACAGGTCAGCCCGTGCAACTCGGTGAGTTCAAGCGACAGCACAGACCAACGGCTGACCAGATCATTCAACGTCCAGAGAGTCAACAGCCAGAATTAATTCACGCAGCAGACCCTTCAGGTAAATCGTAGATAATTCAAAATTCCAAGAAACGGTTAAGAGTGGGGCGTCTTTTGCTCCGCTCTTATTTCAATCCCTGATAAGGATTGATACTTTTTACTTTTTGTCGCGGTCTTATATTTTACCACATTCAAATCACCCAGACGTGTATTCAACTAAATGAAAACCGCCATAACTAATTTCAGAAAAATTTGGTAAAAAATATGGACATTAGAAGCCCAGCTTTTTTTATTGGTAGCACCATCCCATTTAAATACACCTGCGATGGTGATAATATCTCTCCTCCTCTACTGTGGGAAGCACCTCCTCAAGGAACAAAAAGCTTTGCCCTCATTGTCGATGATCCCGATGCACCCGACGGAACGTTTACCCATTGGGTTGTCTACAATTTACCTGCTGATAGCCGTGAATTACCAGAAGGACTTAGTAACCACCCGACACTTCCAAATGGTGGTAGACAGGGAAAAAACAGTTTTGGTGAGTTAGGTTTCGGCGGACCCTGTCCACCCAAAAACGGTGCTCATCGCTACTTTTTCAAAATCTTTGCGCTAGACCAACCGCTTGATTTACCACCAGGAGCAAGCAAAGAACAGGTGATAGAGGCGATCGAGGGTCATGTGCTGGATAAAGCAGAAGTGATGGGACGCTACGCAAGAGAAACTGGTTAATTGGCGGGGCGATCGCCCTCGCGGTGCCGCACGGCTGCGCCGTTCACGTAGTGTGCCCGAAGGGCTTACGGCACTGCGCGGAGCGCAATCGCGCTTTTCTCCCCCTGAGTCCAGCTTACTTTTCACGGTATCACCGAAAACCTCGCTTCTATTTCTCTCTCCTATAAGGAGAGAGACGCAGGAATTTTGGGGAAAGAAAGTTAGATTTTTTGTGGACTTTTCCACATGACGTGAAAAGTCAGCTGAGTCCAGAGGACACGCACTCGCGTGAGTCCCTAAGTTCTTACGGACACGCTGCGCGTATGCCCAGTGGGTACGGCCACGGCTACCGCCTGTACCGTGCGTCCTCCGTTCGCGCAGCGTCTCCGAACGCGAGTGCGTGTCCGTTCGGCCTCAAGCCGTGCCCGAAGGGCTCAGGACATAGGAGACAGGAGGCACGGCACGCTTTGCGCTTACGCTCCGGGGCTTTGCCCCGCATAAAGGCGATTGCAAAGGTGCCAGTGCCAGAATGCGATCGCATTGAAAATGGGAATTTGGTCGATGCACTTTGTTGCGATGCTTACCTTCAGTTTGCCGATTAGGTTAGCTGTCATCTCGAAACATGAGCTTACACCTTTTTGATCAATAAACAAGGCGCTTTTTTCAAAAAGCTTACTAAATATATAGTTACATCTAGGTTTCGTCTTTTCCTACTTTTTCAGTTTGTAAAAATATAAAAACTGGCTACAAATCCCACTTTTTCCACCTACTATAATTGTGACATTTTTGATATAAAATAGATAACTGAGAGTTCAAATGGGGATATAAATATTTAAGCCGCAGTCTGAAAAATTTTCAGATTACGGCTTTTCATTGTTTTAAGAATCAATCACAAGAAACTTTTATTTAAGAAAAAAGAGAGAACAAGCAAGAATGCTTCCAGTTCACACTACCCTTGTTTGACCAAACTTGCTCAAACAAGAATGGGTTTTCCTAGATGGAAAAACCAACCTACAGTTTCATCTGCTTGACATTACTAAATTAACTAAAACCCAGTAACCAACAAGCACAAGAAAAACGCTCAGCCACAAAATTGGTTTGTTCATATGCAGATGTTTGAAAGCGGATTTTTATTGCAAAGAGCGAATATACGCTATAGAAATTAGGCAATAATTAATAACTTTTCCTCAGTTCTCTTAGCCTTTATGGTATGACAACCGAAGTCTATATGACTATTGCCGATTTTTTATCAAAGTTTCATCAAACACTACCAACCTCCCCAGGACTTCTACCCTTTGGTTTTGGCTGATCAGCCACAATATGCTCTGTGGATAAGACTATTTTAGCGATATCAGCAGGGTTTTGCAGGGAGAAACGACGTGATTGGTATTAATAATACAAGTTTTAAAATTATCCAAAAAGGTTATTGACAATGTTGTAAATAATAAAAAAAACCTCTTTGATATTCCTATTGTTCTATTCCTTAGTAAGTAGAAATAATAGATGTGGCAATATCTATTATTTGGGATCAATGACAATCATTCTTTCGATGGAAGAAATGCAAATATAATTTTTATTAACATTGAAGGTTTATTTTCTTTCTTAGACACTAAGTTCCCTACTTAAGATAGAAAGACAATTTTTAAATGAACAGAATAAAGTGCTTATTAAATTCTTACTCAGGTTTGTCTACCAAGTTAGCTCTCACTATAGTTGAGTAGCTGGAAATCATTCATTAGTGAGAAAGTCCGCAGTTTGAATTTAAAATTTAACTTTTTAGACTTTTTAGGAGGTTTTTGATGCGAATTGCCCAAGTTGCTCCACTCTGGGAGAGAGTACCACCTCCAGCTTATGGCGGTATAGAGCTAGTCGTTGGACTTTTAACTGATGAATTAGTAAGACGCGGACACGAAGTCACGCTATTTGCATCAGGAGATTCCATCAGTTTGGCAAAGCTTGAATCAGTCCATCCCTGTGCCCTACGACTTGATCGGACTGTGAAAGAACACAGCGTGTACGATATGCTGAACTTAGCAAGGGTGTATGAGCAAGCTGAAGAGTTTGATATTATTCATTCCCACATCGGGTTTCCTGCCTTGACCTACGCCAAGCTGGTAAAAACACCCACTGTTCACACGTTGCATGGAATTTTTACTCCTGACAACGAAAAGATATTTAAACATGCAAAAAACCAACCTTACGTCAGTATTTCCGATGCACAGCGAGAACAAAGGCTAGGGCTGAACTGTGTAGCAACAGTCTACAACGGGATTGATGTCAACAGCTATAAATTTTATGTCCAACCTGAAGAGCCACCCTATTTAGCGTTTCTAGGTCGGATTTCTCCAGAGAAAGGAACGCACTTGGCGATAGAAATTGCTAAAAAAGCAGGCTGGCGCTTGAAGATGGCAGGTAAGGTGGATGTCGTTGATGTGGAATACTATGAAAGTGAAATCAAGCCTTTGATTGATGGCAAGCAAATTGAATATTTAGGTGAAGCCAATCATCAGCAAAAAAATACATTAATGGGCGGTGCGGTAGCAACCCTATTCCCTATTACCTGGCGAGAACCGTTTGGGTTGGTAATGGTTGAATCAATGGCATCTGGTACCCCTGTGATTGCGATGAACCTCGGCTCTACACAAGAGATAATTACCCATGGTAAAACAGGTTTTCTCTGCAACAGCGTTGAAGAATGTGTGAGTGCTATTAGCAAGGTTGCTGAACTAGATCGCTTTGCTTGTCGGGAGAATGTCTGGAACCGTTTCAGTGTTCAGAATATGACTGATGGCTATGAAGCAGTTTATCAAAAGATTCTGGCTGAACGGTTTGCTCGGAATAACGGATATTTCCGCAAGCCAGTTCTTTTAAGTAACAGCTCGATTTAGGGGATTCGGGATCGTCTATTTGATTTGTTAAAATCGGGTATGCTTAGATTCCCGACTTCTTGAAGAAGTCGGGAATCTTGTTGTTCACGTAGCCGAAGGCAGCCCGCAGGGCTTACGATTTAGGATTGCTATATCTTTTGTTATAGCTTTTCTAAACCTCTGTGATACTCGTCTATAAGTCTCAAAGACTGATTAACAAAGTTCTGATACTCGTCTATGAGTCATAAAGACTTATCTAGGAGGTTGTGATACTCGTCTATGAGTCATAAAGACTTATCTAGGAGGTTGTGATACTCGTCTATGAGTCTCAAAGACTGATTAACAAAGTTCTGATACTCGTCTATGAGTCTCAAACACTTATCCACCAGGTTGTGATACTCGTCCACGAGCGATCGCCTACCCCGTCCTCCGCCTAAATCTTAAGTTTGCTCGGCATAGCCTTGCAAGTTTTCTGGCTCAAATTGGCGCAGAATCCGAGTTGCCTGACGAGTCAATTCTTCAGTACCTTTGATCACAATTAGGTACTTCCCTGCGTTAAGGCGGTTCCGGTAGGGTAGAGCATCCCCACTCCCCACGCTTAAACCAACTCCACCACCGACAAAGTATGCACCCAAAGCACCAGAAGCGGCTCCCAACAGTCCACCAATAAGGTGATTGCCAAGATTGCCAATGGGAAATATTTCAATTCCCGTCAAAACGTTGAAGGCGTAACCAGCAACAAAACCAAAGGGAATCAGCCAAGATGACAAACGAGTCATACCTTTCTTTGCTTGCTGATTTGGGTCAATCAACCCAAACTCATCAGCACTTTTGTACCCTGTACCTAAAATGTCAATTTGCTGAGTGGGTAAGCCTTCTTTTTCTAGGGCAGTGTAAGCTTCTTCTGCCTTTAATCGGTCTGGTAGAACTGCAACAAGATAATTCATAGCATTATTCTGAGTCATGTAGTCGTTGTTAAGTCAAAAAAGTCTTTTGCTCACTTTCATGACCATCAAATAAAGTGAGCCTACTAACCATAAACTTAAGTATCCAAGCAGTAGAAAACGTCAATCTTCAGATTGAGATAAAACTAGAACAGTTCTCTGCCTTTGCTTATATCCAATAGAAATGCCATTTTTCATATACTCATATTTTGGTCTATCCATTTGCCTTGCGGGGTTAGAGCAGTAAGTAGGTCGGCACAAATATACATTTTTTGTTTGTAGTAAGCGCTAAGCGCGTTCGCCGTCAGGCGTGCCGCAGGCTAGACAGCGCTTACTACAAGCGTTTCACGTCAAGTTACTTTTGTTTACATAAGTTTGTGTAATCACGCAGACCTACTTAATCGACTCGAATAATCGCTCGTTATCCGCTCGTTTTGAGCTATGGAAAGCGCGAGGAACAAATAGAGATGTTGCAGCCGCTCAAGTCGTCCTCAACAGAGGGTGTGCAGCCGTCGGGCAGACGGGTCTTGCATGCGCGCAGGAGGGTAAGTTCACAAGAACCGTTACATAAAACCTACCCAAAGCTACCCATAACTGGACAATTCTCGCCAAAGATAACTTGTACCAATTAGATTTTTTGGGTTTCGTTTATTTCCTGCTTCATTCTGGAGAAGTCGGCTTCAACCAGTCCACAGGCTATTACTGTCTAACTGACAGCTTTGCTCAAATTAATCGCTGCGTTTAAATCGCGGTCTAAACTGAATCCGCAGTGGTCACACTTGAACACTCGTTGCTCCAGTCCAAGCATTTCTTTTTTGGTTCCGCAGCTAGAACAGGTCTTACTAGATGGGAACCATCGGTCAACTACAACAAGTTTTGAACCATATAGTTCACACTTATAGGTCAATTGTCTGCGAAACTCATAAAATCCCATATCAGCAATTGCCTTAGCCAGTTTGTGATTAGCCATCAGCCCTGATACATTTAAGTCCTCAATCACTACTGTACCGTGGTTCTTAGCAAGCAGTGTAGTTAACTTATGCAGCGTATCTTTTCGGATGTTGGCAATCTTTCTGTGCAGTCTAGCAACTTGCAACTGCGCTTTTTTCCAATTGTTTGAACCGATAACTTTATGGCGATTCAACCACTGTATTCTGCTAAGTTTGGCTTCATACCTCTTGTAGGACTTAGCTCCTAGAATTACTTCACCAGTGCTGAGGGTGCAAAGGCTTTTAACACCCAAATCAACACCTACAACGTCTGTATGTTTGGATTGCTGCTGTTCTATATCAAACCTAAAACTGATAAACCATTTATCAGCTTGACGGCTAACAGTAACAGATTTAGTCAACACTTGCGGTAGTCGCTCGTAGGTTCTTAAAACACCGATTACAGGTACTTGAATTTTGTTGCTACCTAAGATTTTGACTGTACCTTCAAGTGTAAATGAATCTCTGCGTCCTTTCTTCTTAAACTGTGGAGCGCCAGCAGTCTTTTTGAAGCATCTATCCCAAGCACTTCTCAATGCTCTTAACGCTTCCTGTGGAGACGATTTAGAGCATTCGTAATACCATTCATTTTCGCTCTTTACAAGTGCTACCAACCATTTATGCAGGTCAATAGCGCTAGGAAACTTTATCTTGGCTTTAGGATTAACCTTATTATGGTCAAGTATTTGCTTAGTGAGAGCCAGCCCCTAATTCCAAGCATGACGTGCTACTCCACAATGCTTTAACAGTTGAATGCGTTGCTGCTTATTGAGTTTTAGTTCTGTTTTAAAACCTAACAACATTGCCCTCTCTCTTGTGTATGTTACTATAGTAACATATATAGTTAATATTGTGTTATGCCATTTAAAAAAGGAAACAGGTTAGGATTTAAGCCTCAAAACGAGGAACCATTTGATAAACGTCCTGTGTGTTTCAATGTTCGCTGCGGGAATAAGAGAGAAACTTAAAGCCGTCCCTGACTGGCAAGAACGACTAAGGGAATGTGTAGATAAGTTGATTGAGGAAGTGGAGAAATAGTAAGATGTGGGTAGCTTTGTCCAGAAATTAAGTGACAGCTTCTAACCCCTTTGATTCAAGAATCCCACGGCTTTTCGTTAAACGTCCGCTTGCAATAGTTTAACAGCCGTGGGAGTGTCAACTGCTCTACCTCCTGCTATTTTTTAGTTCCGTCGAACTCACGTTATTTACTATTGATCTAACCAGTTAAGCAGCCCAAGTGAAGTAGCGCCTCCTACAAGGTGAGCGCCAATCAGATTGACGTTTGCCAAAACTACAAAAAGATCTAGGGAACGAATGACATTTTCAGGTCTATAGACTGCCACTCCTTGAGGCAGAGCTAGAACTTTTGATAGTACAGCAATAACGGTCACTTCAGATGCTAAAAAAGCTAACAATAGCCCTATCAAACTGACAATTAATCCAATGCGTAATACTTGAATTACGTCCTCTTTCGTTGGATGTAGTTCACGGTTAGGGGACTGTAAAAGTTTGTCTAAACGCCTGTAGCGGTTCACCCAATAGAGCCTGAAACACAGCACTAAAATTCCAATAATACCAAAAAAGACTCCAAACCCCATGACCGAATTCGTCGTTGTTTGGACAGTGGAACTACGGCTAAATATTGCCAAGAACAAAGCGAAGCTAGAAACACCGCCTAGTGCTAACTGTACCCAGAAGCTAATCGGTCTTACTACGCCGAAGGTGGCTGCAAATTTTTGCTTAGTTGGTACAGGTAGGTATGAATTTAAGTCATTTGACATATTCGTTCTCCTTAAGCCTGATAAACTATCTTTTGATTTTTGAAAATAGTCTTACTTCAGTCATTTTGGGCTTGGCATAGCGCCTTAAATAGTTAATAATTGTCTACTTTTCAATTAGAGGTAGCAGCTGGTAATTGCTCTGGTTTGACTGTGATAATTTGGGTGAAACCATTGCGGTTAACTTTAAATTTAACTTAAAATTGAAGAGTATTTCCTAAAGGTATTGCTTCTACTTGATCTTGGACTTGCTCGGCGTTTTGAATTTAAACTCCTTTGACTGCGGTAATAATATCGCCAGGACATAAACCACCATGGGCTGCTGCAGAATTGGGATCCACAGCTACAATTAAGACTCCTCGCTCTTGATTGACTTTAAAACCAAGATTACTTTGGTTGATTTCCTGTTAAATTTCCGGTGTTAGCTCAATCAGTCGCACACATATATATATGGATGAATAATAAACTATCAAATATTAACCTAAGTCAAGTCAGTCTCTAGAAAGATGTAGCGAGTAGAGATTTTTTATTCTAGGTAGTATGTCGCTCACTTCTCTAAAAAGATGTAGCGAGCAGAGATTTTTTATTCTAGGTAGTATGCTGCTCACTTGACGACGGTAATAGAGAGTATCCAGGGTGTGGGTAAAGGATTGAGTACATTATTAAACCGATGGTGGCTGCCATCATTTGGGAGAGAACCAACGTTCGCACCGTGTTTGTGCCGTGCTGCGGGTCAAGGTAAATGAGAAACGCACTTGAAGTGAGTAATGCAAACAGCAAGTGCTGCCGACTCAGCACTTCGACGAGAGCCAGCACAGTTAGTATTAACACCGTTGGCGCTGTTGCCAATGCGAGTTCACCCTTGAGATCCAGCCTAGTTCGGAGCGATCGATTTACGCCCTCTAAGGGTTTTAAGCTGGAAAAGTTTTGATTCATATCTCTATCTCAGTACGTTCCTGTTCTGGTAAACGCCTTTGCTCTCCCTCCCTGATTTCGCGCTCTAAGAAATAATTCAGTAGAGTTCGCAAAAGAACAATTGCTCCCAGGTTTAGAATATCCTGACGAGTAGGCGCAACTGCCGTACGCAGGATGTCACTGGCAACTGTAAATTCTAATCCCAACGCCAATACCCGCCCCAATTTTAGACGGATCAATTCGGTGGAATCATAATGATGTGTCCTGCGGGAAAACAATTGCCGGACATAAGTAATAATTCCACGAAAAACCGCACCACCAATCACCACTGCAGCGGCAATTTCTGCCCCAGCTGCTAAGTAACCAACAATCACCTTTAGCCATGACTCCAAAGGGCTTTCCAACACTGCTGCTTGTTGGTCAGTTTGTCCCACATTGAGACTCAACAGTAGAACCAGACCAAAGATTAATCCAAGGGGTAACAGAATGTTAATTAGAGAATCATGTCTCGTTTCTCGTTTCATGCCAGCTTGGTTTTGCTTGACTCAGTGTAAGGCTTTGCCGCAATTGCTTCTTCCTTCAAATGAGGGAAGAATTTATGCTTGACAAAATGTAACTTGAGTGCGTATTTAATTAGGTGAAGGTCAATTTATCCCCAGTCCGCGATTCCTGTGTTGCAAGTTACAGCGGTTTTTACTTACATGTAATACACCAAATGATAGGGGCGTTCGCTGCGCGAACGCCCCTACAAATGTATTGTGTTCAATCGAAAATCGCTATAAATACCACTCTTGACGCTTGCGTGTACAAGAGCGGCTTTTGGTGTCTACCGTATCGAGGCTCTTGCAAGCTAATGTTTCAGCACCAGCCGATACCGTGCTTTCCCACTTTGTAGCCGTTCTAATGCCTCGTTCACCTGATCGAACTTAAAGGTTTCGATGACTGGCTCAATTTTGTGGCGAGCAACAAAATCGAGCATTTGGACAATCGTGGCAGGGCTTCCAAGGGGGCTACCAGAAATTGACTTTTGAGCCGCTATTAATGGGAAAACAAGGCTGGAAACGGGGTTAGGAACCACCCCAACAAAGTGTAGTCGTCCTTTTGGACGTAGCAAGGAAATGTAAGTACTCCAATCTAAATCAACGTTGACAGTTGAGAGAATTAAATCGAAGGAATTTTCCACAGATTTAAGTGCATTTGGGTCGCGGGAATTGATGAAGTGATTCGCACCAAGTTCTCTTGCTTCCGCTTCCTTATCAGGGCTAGTGGAGAATGCAGTCAGATCACAGCCCCAAGCATGAAGAAACTTCAATGCCATATGACCTAATCCACCGATACCAATCACACCAACACGGTCAGTTGGTTTGACATCAAACTGCACTATCGGATTAAAAACTGTGATACCACCGCAAAATAATGGTCCAGCACTCACAGGGTCAATGTCAGAAGGTAAAGGCATAACCCAAGCCTCATGGGCGCGTACCTTGTCGGCAAAGCCTCCATGCCGACCAACGATAGTACCTTCGGCTGTCAAGCAGAGATTATGGCTGCCGGACATACACCACTCGCAAGTCATACACGATCGCGAATTCCAACCCAGTCCAACTCGTTGCCCCACTTGAAGTTTTTTCACGGCATCACCAACGGCTGCGATCGTGCCAACCACTTCATGTCCTGGAACAATAGGATACTGAGTCATTCCCCAATCGTTCTTGAGCATACTGAGGTCGCTATGGCAAATCCCACAGTATTCAACATCAATCTCCACATTCTCACTGCCAAGCGGTCCTAGATCGTATTCAAAGGGTTTGAGTTCTCCGCCGGGTTGAAAAGCTGCGTAGGCGCGAACCATAGAAATGACCTCAGGTGATGATGTTAAATTTTTCCAAGTTGTTATTGTAAAGTTTACTCATTGTGTATGAAGCGTTTTATATCAGGTTAGATATAAAACTTTGCAATTCCTATCCAAATTTTAAAAAATATTGCCTAAATTTCTCTCTTCATGCTATTGGGGATGTTTAAGTTTCAACCTAACTGCCGTCGAAACTGACGAATACTCAGGGTCATCAGCACTGTAGCAAAAACTAGTAAAATTAATACTTGACGCCAAAGCGTTTCGATACCGACTCCTTTAAGCAAAATCCCGCGACAAACTTCGATAAAGTAACGTAAGGGGTCGAGATAAGTGAGCCATTGCACGAAGGTGGGCATCGAGGAAATGGGAGTGGTAGCTCCACATAAAAGAGTCAGGGGCGGGTTGACAAAGAATGCTGTTAACTGTGTCTGCTGTTCGCTTTTTGAGTAGGAAGCAATCAAGATGCCGATACTGATACCTACCCAGAAGTAAAGCACGGCAATCATTAGGAACACAAGTAAATTACCCCGCAGTGGCACACCAAAGGCTAGCTTTGCTACGCTAAGAGCAATCAAAACATCAACGGTAAGCAGAACAAGTAACGGACACACCTTAGCGAGAATGACTTCTGTGTTCGAGGCTGGAGTCATAATCAGTTGCTCAATAGTTCCCGCTTCTTTTTCCCGTACCACCAATGATGCGGCGGCTTGAGAACCGATGACTGTAAGCAAAATTCCAAAGACCCCTGAGACTATAAACCAAGAAGTTTCCAACCCAGGATTGTAGAATACTGAAGTCTGAACCTGCACCTGATTGCGCTGGAAGGCTACAGCATTGCCACCCTTGTTTCTATGACGCAAGTTGTAGTCACTGACTAATTGGCTAATGTAACTAGAAGCAATACTAGCTGTGTTTGCATCTACAGCATCATACAGCGCCTGCACTTCGACTGTACGTCTTTTGGCAATGTCATCAGCAAATTCTGGCGGAATAGAGATACCGACGGTCAGGGAACCTTTCGCCAAATCGGCAACCATATCCTCTTCGTTAGCATAGTACCGACTAATCACAAATGCATCAGTCTGATTGAATATTTCCACAAATTCACGCGAGGCACTACTTTTGCTATAGTCGGTAATTCCAACTTTAAGGTTTTGGAAGTCTGGACTCAGAGCAAAACCAAACAACATTAAAAAGACAGTGGGCGGTACCAGCAATTGAATCACTAACTGACGGTTACGCAATATCTGAGCGAATTCTTTCTGGAAAAGCGCCCAAAAACGGCTGCCTAAAAGGGTGTCTATTAAATTTGAAAACATATTAAATATAGCGGTTTGCAATTAGGTAAGGTACAAAAAGAAATAATGAACCACAGATGAACACAGATGGACACAGATAAATAATTACTTCATTCAATTGAGTTGCGCTGTTATTTTGAATTTTGAATGATTTAAGCTCCCAATTGCATCTTCTGCAATTTACGCCAAGCCAAGAAGAAAAATAAGCTTGCAAGGAGTGTCAAAGCTAAGACCTGAAACCAGATTCCCAACCAACCTACGCCGCGAACATAGGCATCGCGAGTTAACTCAATGTAGTATCGAGCTGGAATAATGTTGGAAACCCAACGGATGCCAATAGGAATATTAGCTATTGGGTAGATGAACCCGGATAATTGAAGTGACAGCAAAAATGCCGTAAAGGCTACTGCTTGGATTGCAGCACTCTGTACTTTGGTATTGCAGCCCAGAAAGATACCCCAAAATACACCGCAAGCAATGTAAAGTATTGAACTGAGAATTATGGGTGTGGGATCGCCAACAAATCTCAAACCGAAGAACAGCCATGCTTCTAAATGGACAAACAACACCTCCGCCATACCCACCAGCCAAAACGCTGCTGCTTTACCTAGTAAGTATTCTGTGCCTGTTAAGCTAGATGCATAAACCTGGAGGATAGTCCCTTGTTCATACTCTTTTGCTGTAGCCAAGCCAGCCAGAAGTGGAGGAAACAGGGTGACAGTAATTGCAATAGCCCCAGGACCAATGTATTTTAAGGTTTCTAAGCCGGGGTTGTACCACAGCCGAGATTGAAGCTTGACAAGCAGATGACTACTACCGCGTAAATTTTCCACAAAAGCATTGGTCGTTGCTTTGGCATAGCCTCTAACAATATTGGCAGTGTTAGCATCGGTACCATCTACCAAGATTTGCACTTCGGCTGCACGTCCACTCCGTTTTAAGTCGCGTGAAAACTCTGGAGGGATAATTAAACCTGCTGCTACTGAACCTTTATCTAGTAGTCGCGGCACATTAACCTCTGGTCCAAAAGCAACTATATTGAACTTATTGGTGCGCTCAAAGGTGGCAATATACTCGCGGCTAGTTGGTGTCAAGTCTAAATCTTGAATGGCAAAGTTAATTTTGTTTACTTCTAGGGATACTGCAAAACCAAACAGCAGTAGCAGTATCAACGGCAAGAAGAGTGCTAGTGTTAGGGTTAGGCGATCGCGTCCCAGTTGCGTTAGTTCTTTAACAGTCTGAGCAAAGATGCGTTTCGGTTTCATACTAAGTCCTCATTGCTGAGTGATGAAAAAGTTAAAATGTTTTGACTCTTGACTCCTGACTTTTGACTTTCTTAATCCTTTGGCACATCTAAACCGCGCTGTCGCGCTTGTTCCACCACACTAATGAACACGTCTTCCAGCGAAAACTCCATCTGTCGATGGCTTTCCACTTTTATCCCAGCTTTAACGAGCCAATTTTCAACTTGGGGAATCTGCATGCGCGGCTCATCTAGAATAGTATGCAGACGCGAACCGAAAATCGACACCCGCCTGCGCTCCAACTTCTGCTTGAGCACATCCGAAGCCTTTTGCACCTGCTCACACTCCCATTCCACCAATTGTCCTGGCTGCTCTTGTTTGACTTGACGCGGTGTCCCTTGAGCTACGAGTTCCCCTGCTACCATGAATCCCAAGCGGTGACACTGTTCGGCTTCTTCTAGATAATGGGTAGTTACCAGTATTGCCATGCCTTCACCAGCAAACTGGTTGATCCAGCGCCAAAATTCTCTTCTTGCAAGCGGATCAACACCAGAAGTTGGCTCGTCAAGAAACACAACTTTTGGTTCGTGCATCACTGCTGCGCCAAAAGCCACCCGCTGCTTCCAACCTCCTGGTAAGTCCGCAGTTAGCCTATCCTCTTGACCTAGTAAATCACTCATCTGGAGTACCCAGTTTTTCTTTGCTCGTCGATGACGGCGAGGTATACCATAAACACCGCAGTAAAACTCCAGGTTCTGTCCTATCGTCAGGTCATCGTATAGGGTAAACTTTTGTGACATATAGCCGATTTTCTGACGTACTTCGGCACTGCGTAATTGACCCGTTTCCCCTACCAGACTGACTTTGCCAGAACTTGCTGGCAGCAAGCCACAAAGCATTTTGATGACGGTTGTCTTTCCGGCACCATTCGCCCCCAAAAGACCAAAAACTTCACCGTATTTAATGTCTAAATTGATATTATTAACTGCGTGGAAATTACCAAAAATTTTATTTAGATTTTCCGCCCCAATGGCTGTTCCCTGAGATTTTTCTTGATGGAAAATTCGCGGATAATTGCCTGTAGAAGTTTCGCCTTTGAGTTCCCGCAACCGGGCAACAAAGGTATTCTCTAAAGTTGGGGTATCGGTAGCAAGATTTTCAACTTTAATCTGTTGCTGCTGCAAGACGCGCTCAATTCTGTGACTGGTTTCTTTAGGCTGCGCTGTAAGTACATCTAGGCGATCGCCAAAGCGTTGCACATCTTGCGCCAAATCTCGTAAATCAACGTTATTCTTGAGAATGTCTGCAGCTTTATCTAATTGCGCCACAGGGATATAAACTTCTAACCGTTGCACGCCCAAGCTCGCTTTTACTTTAGCAGGCGTGTCGCATTGCTGAATTTTGCCCTCATACATCAAAGCAATCCGCGAACAGCGTTCTGCTTCATCTAGGTAGGGGGTAGCGACTACTGTTGTCATGCCTTCACTCACAGCCAAATCTGCTAAGATATCCCAAAACTCGCGACGCGATACCGGATCTACACCCGTTGTTGGCTCATCCAATAACAAAATTTTCGGCTGGTGAATCAGCGCACAGCACAAAGCGAGTTTTTGCTTCATTCCCCCGGAGAGGCGTCCCGCTAGACGTTCTTTAAACTGTGCCAAGTCTAGTAACTTTAAGTAGTGTTCGCTACGGCTTTTCAAAGCCGCTTCAGTGACCTCACGTAAGCCTGCGGCATAACGCAAATTTTCCCATATGCTCATATCCAGGTAAAGACTAAAGCGCTGAGTGAGGTAGCCCATTTGCAGGCGCACATCCCAAGGTTTGGAATCGAGTACCTCGACGATGCCGCTTGTTTGTGGCATGACTCCTGAGAGAATTTGAAATGTGGTGCTTTTGCCTGCCCCATCAGGTCCTATTAGCCCAAAAATCTCACCTTGATAGATGTCTAAGTTGATACCTGCTACTGCTTCAGTTTGTTTGCCGTAGCGGTGTTGTAAGTCCCGGATGGAGATGACGGGAGAGTTGGTGCGTTTTTGTGGAGTGTTTGTCTGGAGCGTTGCTGTCATAATTTTATGAACGACTAGCTATATAGCAATCCTATTTGAGTTGTGAAAATTATTTTTTGAACGAACCGCCAAGTCGCCAAGGACGCCAAGAAAAGAGAGAAAAGAGAATTTCACGAATGATTTAGGATTGCTATAGCGGTTTGCAATTGGGTAAGGTGCACAAAGAAAGAATGAACCACAGATGGACACAGATAATTACTTTATTCAATTGAATTGCGCTATATATGACAGGCATCTTGCCTGTCCCACAGGACGCAGAGGAGAGAATTATTGTTTGGATTTCCACGGCAGAGAAAGCTGAGTAGAAGCAGGCTTTTGCTGCGTTTCTGGTACAAGAATTCGACCATCGGCGGGCATTCCCGGTTTTGCTAAACCTTGAGGATTTTTTAGGGTGAGTTCTACTCCAAATACTTGTGTTACCCTATCTTTTTTAAAATAAGTATTTTCTGGGGTGTAACTGGCTTTGGGGTCTATACGAGTGACTGTTGCCTGTAGCGGTTGCTTGGGATAACTATCTAAGTACACTAAACTAGACTGACCAATTCTGACTTTGCCGATTTCTCCTTCGGGGATGAAGCCACGTAGATAAAGATTGTTAAGATTGATGATTGTTAACAGTGGCGCACCTGCTGCAACGACTTCGCCTGGTTCTACAGAACGGGTGATGACATTACCAGCTAAGGGGCTTTTAATAACTAAGTAATTTAAATTTGCTTGAGTTTGCGCTTGTGTCGCTTGGGCGTCGCGGACTTCCTGCTGGGAGACTGATATGTCGGTACGGGCTTGGGCGATTTGTTTTTCAACTTGTAATGCCGCTGCGGCGCGAATTGGTGGATTGCTGAGAGTGGCTTGGGCTTGGGTTAGGGTTCCTTGCGCTGACTGAACCTGCTGCTGGGCTGCAGCAACGCGGGCTTGTGCCACACCCAATGCAGCATTATCTTCATCCCGCCGCTGGGCTGACACAGCACCTTCGGCATACAAGGAACTGGTACGCCGTTGTCTTGCCTGTGCTAGCTTCAAGTTTGCTTGAGCCTCTACTAACTGCGATCGCGCAGCTGCTAAAGCATTCTCTGCCTGCACGACTCGACCTTTACTTTCTTGATTCGCCTGCTGGGTAGTGAGATTAGCTTGTTGTAGCTGTGCTTGGAGTATGGGCAACTGCTGGCGGGCGCGTTCTAACCTCTCCTGTGCCGCACGTACACGGGCAGCAGCTCCTTGTAGTTGGGCGCGTAATTCGGAGTCGTCTATTTGCACTAACAGTTGACCTGGCTTAACCATATCTCCTTCCCTAACGCCTACGTTGGCTATTCGACCACCGATTTTGGCAGACACATCGGTTTCATAGCCTTCAATACGTCCACTTAAAAACAGACCATCAGGCTCTGGTTGATAAAAGAATACACGATAAACTCCGTATCCAACCCCACCTAGGAGGGCGATCGCCCCCAAAATCAGCACTGGTTTAGGAATGCGTCGTCGCGGCTGCGGTGGCGGCTGGGGCTTGGAGGGTTGCTTTAAGTCGTTGTCAGCAATGCTGGGAGCCTGTTTAGAGTCATGGGTAGGATTGGGCTGCGTTTGTGTCATAACAACTCCGTGGGTAGTGATGAACTCCTAGAAACTTTAAATTGATTGATTGATTAATCAACTTTGCTCCAAAAAAAAATTTGGCTTCAAGCTTGGTTGTAGCCGTTTTCATTCAAGTCAAACACACCTTGCGGCAGAGAATATGGTATTGTATCTGCGCTGGTAGCAGAACGTCTGTATGAATCCTTATCAGGGATTAAAACCATGCCTTGCAGGAAAACCTCGACAGCAGTTGCTACCATCGTATCAGAGCTAATTTGCTGAGCATCGGGTTGTTGGAATACTTCACGCGTGAGTATGTACGCAATAAATGGACCCACAAAACAGCGAGCTGCTGCTGCTGGGTTCATAGGTTTCATGACTCCAAGTGACATTTGCTTTGCCAGATAGCGAGTTAAGAAAGAAATAGAACGACTCGGTCCAATTTTGTTAATTATCTCCGCAACTGCAGGCTGCCGAAACGCTTCACCCAACAGCAGCTTCATCAGCGCGATAGATGTCGGGTTTTCCGATACTTTGAGAAAGGCTTTACCAAAGATGGTGAGGGCATCCTGCGGTGGTTTGCTCATTATGTCCTCCTCACTGTGGATCAGCAATTGCAGCACTGGAAGGCGTTGCTCAACCACTTGCTCAAACAAGTCGCTTTTATCCTTAAAGTAGTGATATATCAAGCCAGGTGAGCCAATCCCCGCTGCTGCTGCAATATCTTTGTTGGTCGCCTTCTCGAAGCCTTTGCTAGCAAATACTTGCAAAGCACCGTCAATAATCTGCTGTCGCCGCCCTTCAAAGTCTTGTTCGTCGCGTGGAGGCATAACATCCTTGATTGATTGGTCAATCAAAAATATAACATGATTAATTATGGGTGTATATGCAAATGAAAAAAACCTTAGCATATAATAATAGTATTAAGGACGCTAAGTATTACCGAAAAAGAGCTTGTAATACCAAAAGTGTAGAAATATAGCATCGTTCTAGAGAAGGATTTTGAGAGCGGTGCTGTCTGCAACTCAAATTCCTCCTTTGTGGTGGCTTTCTTGGTGGAAATGTTGGTCTATATTTTAGCTAAACATCACAGGTAGATTGAGCAAAATCTCGCTCAAACAGATTTAATAAGGCGCGATATTAAAGTTGTTGCTTTTAAAAAAACACCATAAAAGTTTTTCACTGTATATTTTTTTACTTTTAACTATGAAATCTCGCTTTTCTAAATTGCGTAAAAGTCTTGCCTTCTTTCTTGCTGGCTTAGGTACTGCTGTAGGTGTGGGATTAGTGACTCCTACACCAGTGGGTGCGGTTCCCTGGGCTGAGTTACTTTTTAATGGCGTTCAGCTGTTGCAACTGTCTAATTTGTCAACACAGCAAAAAGTCGAACTGGGTAGCCAGATTCACCAACAGGTACGCAGTAATTATAGACTCGGCACCAATGATAATGTTACCCGCGTGGGTCAACGGTTAGCTCAAGCGAGTGACTGTTCTCAAACTCCTTTTAAATTTTATGTAGTTCAAGACCGAAACATTAATGCCTTCGCAACCACAGGCGGCTACGTTTACGTGCATACAGGGTTGCTTAATGCGGTAGATAATGAAGACCAATTAGCGGCGGTTATGGGTCACGAAATAGGTCACATTTGCAACGACGACGTTATCAAGAAGCTTAGACAAGCGCAACTCGCTCAAGGTGCAGCCTCTGTGGCTGGTTTAGACAGAAGTACTGTGGCTGCCGCAGCTTATAAACTAGCTGTAGACCTACCTAATAGCCGGGATGCTGAATACAACGCTGATGACAAAGGACTGCGGTATATGCAACGGGCAGGTTATAACCCTAATGCTATGCCTGCATTTTTAAGCAAATTGGTAAAGCAGTCTTCTTCACCGTCGTTTTTAAGTAGCCACCCAGGAGCGCGAGAGCGGATTTCTGTTTTACAAAGAAAAATTGCCGCAGGTCGGTAAAGGTAGCAAGGAAACCAGTTTCTCTATAAACCTGGGTTCCTAACAAAGAAGCTCAAACTTTTGATAGGGCAGCAACGGTGGGTGAGCTGGAAGATGGGGGGACTACCGCAGTTGACTTGGCAGCCCACCATAGGACAACAGCGGGAACCACACCCAGCAGCACACTGATTGCTGTAGGAATCCAGAATCGGCTGCCGAGTTGACTAATCGTGATGATGGCTCCGAAGGCAAAGTTAACCAGGTAGATGAAGAGCGGAACCCGCAGTTGATTACGGATCAGTTGCGTTGAAGGGGTACGCCAGAAAAGGGCTGCCACAGACATGAAAAGTGCCCCAGTTCCTAACCACCCGCTCAGGTTACGGTAGGGCATGCCAAAGAACTGTCCCAGATCTTGAAATTCCCAGAAAGGGTAAGGGGTCTGGCTCATGGCGGGATCTAACACAAAGTCCCAGGCAGTGAGGAGGAGGGCACCCAGAGCGATCGCCCCCAGCTGCTTAACCCAACCATTAACCCCCTTAGCTTCCAGCGCAACTCGCGCCAGCAGATAGGTAGACATTCCCATATAAAACCAAGACAATGGAATGGTGAATGGCACCAATCCCGCAATTTTGTACCCTAAACCGCTCAAATACTGATAATGACCAAACGGAAAGCCTGTGCTGGTTCCTAGCAGTTCACTGCACAGTGACAAAACCACGGCAGGTAGCATAAACCCCAGCCAGTTTTGCCAACCCAGCATTCGGTAAGCATAAATCGCAACGGTAGCTGTTCCTAAAAGAATGTAGACAGCGCCGCCTCCGATCATGCTCCAGCCAAAAAGTGTTTGACCAAAGGGCGGTAAGGTCCCAATAAAGGCAGGATTGGGCAATACAAGCAGCAATCCTGCCAATCCAAACACCAGCGACAAAATGTGACTTGCCAGACAGAGGCGCTCAACAGTAATTAACGGCTTCATCGAAAACTCCTTGGATATAGTCATGCTGTGGATTTAGCGCCCCATGTTTACCTTTAAGGTAACTGGGGCAACTGCAGGTCGGGCTTGCTCCGCTCTTAACGGTATCGCGGAAGTCCCCACCTTCAATGTACTCATAAGGTGGGCGACGGGTGGAGCAATGATGAAGACATCCCCGACTGATTCAATCCTTGGGATTGAGAGGGAGTGGGATGGTTGAAGAATTGCCAATCTCTGGGGTCGATAGTCGCTTGATGTAGTCTCTTATCAATTCGGCTGACGAAATTCCTTTTCTTTGAGCAGCGTTCTCCAATTTGTCCCATTCTTGCTGGGTTAGTCGAACTCGAAATATCTTGTCTCTTGCCATAATCGTAGCCTATTTGTGCTACAATTATGGTATCAGCGCTCCCACTGACCAACTCGACACAAACGGACTAGCTGTGCTAGGTGAACAGTGCGAACGCGAGTGCGTGCCCGAAGGGCATACGTTGGGGACGGTACAGAACCATGACAATTGGTATGGGGTTGCATTGAGAAGAATTGCTTCGTGCATGAAACCATCAATGCGTAAAACCAGTATGTAGGGTTGTACAGAACTTTGGTTCCTTGTACAAAGATTCCGTGGGGCGTCAGGAATCTCTAAACTGCCTGTGGAGGTATCGTTCTCGGGGATAATCATACGCGAGTGTGTTTATCTAGATGCGACCAATGAAGCAGGAAATTTCTTTGGGGCGACCTGGAGAAGCCCCATCCTCAGTCGTAAGACAGGATGGGGAGAACGTCACGAGCACTTTGTAGATAGACAATGAGACTTCTCATAGATTTTTCTGGGAGGAGTTCTTAAATCCCAAACGATTCCTAGCCATGAAAGTAGCTTAAGAATGTAATGGGTAATATCTATTTCCCACCAGTAAAAACCTTGCCGTTCTGAAGCAGGATAGTAATGATGATTATTATGCCAACCTTCGCCTAGAGTAATGAGAGCTAAAAACCAATTATTGCGACTAGTATCTGTTGTATCAAAACGACGAGAACCAAAGATATGGGCGAGAGAATTAATTGTAAAAGTCGTGTGATAAAGCAGTAAAGTACTTAAACAAAATCCCCACACAAACATCTGTAAACCAGTGGTTTGTAGCTCAGGGGTATACAGCTGACATAGTATTCCGATTGCTATCAAAGTGAGTCCTAGCACAGTAGGAGCAATCATATGAAAACGGTTTAAGTACTGCAACTCCGGATATTGTGCAAAATCTCGAACGTTCTGTTCATTCGTTTTGGAATATTCAGGACACATCACCCAGCCAATATGCGACCACCAGAAACCATGAACAACGGGGGAATGAATATCTTGTTCCGTATCTGTATTGCGGTGGTGATGACGATGATGCGCTGCCCACCATAATGGACCTAACTGAGCTGAGGAATTGCCTAGAACAGCAAGAATAAACTGAAACCAACGCGTTGTTTTATAAGCACGATGTGAAAAATAACGGTGGTATCCTGCTGTCACTCCAAACATCCGCACAAACCAGAGTATAAAGCACGTAATGAGAGCAGCCCAACTAAAGCCCACCCAAAAAATAAACAGGCAACCGATATGAACGGATATAAAGGGAATATTACCTAAAATATCTATTTTATGTTCTTGTCTTGATAACATATGTGAGCCGTTGAGTCAGGTTTGGAAATAGCAAAAATTATTAGAAAAAAACCTTCGGGAACTACCGCTGCGAAGATGTCGGTCTTCATGGAGAAGTTCTTAATGTGTACTTTTACAGCATGGCAGATGGGTGCTTGAGATTTGGTATTGGCAAAGGTTTGAGATGTATAAGATGAGTTTATAACGTTTGAAATTGTTACAAAAGTTAAAAAAATCGATAACATCTCAGTACCACTTGTCATTTAGAGTTGTTAACTCATACCTAGAAGGGCAAAACTCAACATTCATAGGGTGTTTATGGGATGAATTCCACAACTTGACCTAGAAGATTCAGTGTGAAGAACGTTTGAGTTAGTTTCATTTTGATGAAATTAGAGTATATCTCTGACTTTTGTATGATTTCAACAGAGCATAAAATTATTACCATACAAAAAAGTATAATATCTTAGATATTAAAAAAAGTTTATGTTTTTAATTTTAGGATCAAGGTTTCTATCCCATGGTCAAGCGATCGCTCCAGGCATCACTCACTGGGATTCAACAGGCGAAAAGAGCGTTTGCGCGCAAGGGGTGGACTCAGGAAAATCTGGCTCTTGAAGTCAACTTAAAGACTCGCCAACCCATTTGGCGGTTTTTCAGTGGGCGTCCGGTTGAGCGTCATATCTTTTTAGAAATTTGTTCTGTGTTGCAATTGAATTGGCGGGAGATTGCTGCCAATCCCCCGGCAGAATTCTCTGAACCCGGAGAAGGCACCCAGACGCCTGTTTTGGGTATTGATGCCTTGGTGCAACAGGTGCGATCGCAACTTAGCGACAAAATTGAAGACCAGTGCGGCATCTTGCAGCTATTGGATATCAGCCGTCCCGTTAGCATCGATGACATATATATTGATGTCAATATTTTGGAGGAAATCGCAAGCTTTCAGTGGTTAGAAATCGCTGACCTGCAAAACCTTGCTCCAGAAGAATTTGACCGCTTTGGCTTAGGTGAGGTTGACCAGAAACAAATACCGGGGATGCGGGCAGTCGAAACCTATTCCAAGCTCAGGGTGTTGGGCAAAGCGGGGGTAGGTAAAACCACCTTTTTGCAACATCTCGCCATCCAGTGTAACCGAGGCGCGTTTGCGGCGAACCAAGTTCCTATCTTCATCACACTGAAGAATTTTGCTGAAGAGTCTAGAGGAACAAACGAGTTCAGCCTATTAAACTACATCCGCTCCTGTTTTCTCACGTCTGGAATTTCAGAAGAGTCAGCGATTGAAACTTTGCTTGGTGCAGGCAGAGTGTTGCTGTTGCTTGATGGGATGGATGAAGTTCTTAATCAAGAGAGCAATGCTGTCTTAAAAGAAATTCGCTCCTTTTCGGACAAATACCACAAAAATCGGTTTGTGGCGAGTTGTCGAACGGCAGATCAAAAGCTCAGGCTGCGAGGCTTTACCGATGTTGAAATTGCCCCGTTTACCCAAGAACAAATCCGAGCCTTCGCTCAAAAATGGTTTGTGGCATTCACCAAGACGAACACTCAGAATGGGCTGGCGCAATCTGTTCAGTTTATTGAGAAGCTGGATTTACCCGAAAACTGGCAATTTCGCCAACTCGTCGTCACACCCCTGTTTCTGCATCTTGCTTGTTGGGTGTTTCATGGTCAGGAAAAATTTCCAACGAAGCGGACTGAATTTTATAAGCAAGGGCTAGATCTTCTCTTGGGCAAATGGGATGAAGCCAGAGGCATTGAACGCGATGACGTTTACCGAGGGTTTTTATTGCCACAAAAGCTCAGGTTGTTGAGTCAGGTTGCAGCGGCGACGTTTGAGCAGGGTCACTACTTCTTTGAGCAACGCGTCATTGAGCAATACATTGGTGAGTATATTCGCAATCTGACCGATGCTCCAATGGAACCAGAGGAACTGCAACTAGAAAGCGAAGCGGCGCTGAAGGCGATCGAGGCGCAACATGGGCTACTGACAGAACGGACGCGGGGAGTTTTCTCCTTCTCTTATGTAGCGTTTCAAGAATACTTCACGGCAAGAAAAATTGTTGCCAGTCACAACCTACAAGCATTGGAGCAAGCTCTGGGTGGACTGGTCAGTCACATTAGTGACCCTCACTGGCGCGAAATCTTTTTGTTGACGGCGGCTATGCTCCGGAGTGCAGACGGGCTGGTGCAGTTGATGAAGCAACACATTGATGCACTGGTTGCCCAAGACCCTTATCTACAAGAGTTTTTGACGTGGGCAAGCCAAAAATCAAAGGATACGCCATTGCAACCAAAGCTAGCGACGGTGCGAGCATTTTACGTTGCCCTTGCCCGGACTCCTCACATGGCTTCTCACTTTACTCTAGCCTGCACTCTCGACCAGGGGATGTTTCTGGATGCGGCGTTGGATAACCTGCTGCGCTCGTGTGCGATCGACCAAAGTCAGGACTTTGCCCAGGCTCATGCCTGTGGAGATGCCCTCAGTAACATTCTGGGCATTATTCTGGATGCTGGACTTTATAAATCCCTGCAACAACTCAGGGATCAATTCCCAAATCCGAATCAAAACCGAGAACGGTTTCAGGTCTGGTGGGTGGCACACTCTTCAGCCTGGGTTGAACAGTTAAAGACGACGATCATTAATTATCGTAATATTAACCACGACTGGCAGTTTAGCGCTGAGCAACAGCAAGTGCTGCAACGCTACTACGATGCCAATCAGCTACTGCTCGATTGCCTAAATAGCAATTGTGAGGTGACGGCTGCGATTAGGCAGGAAATTGAAACCACCTTATTGTTGCCGACTAAGGAACTTGAGGACAGAGAATGGCAATAGAACCGTCATTGGTCAAAGCCGATCATTAGACCTCTTTAGAAATTTCATTTCTAAAGAGGTAGTGCAAGGGTTTCAGATTAATTTGCGGAGATGTCTATTTTGATTAATGATTTTTTTTTAAGATAAAAGCCTTGCCAGATAAAGCTTGTAGTCTCAAGTGGCTTTCAAAATTCAAGTCGTTTTCCTATTTTTAAAACTTTATCCTACTAAATGCTGGCTCTTCTTTTACTGTCACTCTTTTATAGTCTCAATTCACTAATTCCTGGTTTATCCGGATAGGTGCAATATCTGAGTTAGCTGAAAATAACTCTCCTTAATTTAACTTAGTCTGGAATGTTTGATTACGGTTTTTTTCCGTGTAATACTTGCTAACGCGGTGTTTCTAACAATCTGTGATTTTGCTCTATTTTAATTCAACATCTTGCTCAAAAACCAAGATAAAATCATTTACGGTTTTTTTGTACTGAAAACCATAATCTAACAAAGCTTGCTTTAAAGTTTGCAACTCAGATTCTTTGAGTTTATCTTTCTTGGGTGCTATCTCAATAGCTTCCTTATTTACTGTAAAACTAAAACAGTCTTTGAATTCGTTATAATCCCAGTTTAATTTTCTTGCTACATTTAACTCGATGGCAGCTAATGTATCATCAAATTTGCTTGTAACCATAACTTTGCCTCTTACATGAGCTTACCTACATTTTAACAATCACAAGAGAAAAAAACTAAACTTAAATATTAATTAATAGATAACAAGGAAGACAACCCATTTTAAAATAAAAAATCCATCTATTGGTAAATGTCTCGAAGGGAATAATAGAGTAGTAATTTTTAGTGAATAAATTGATAGTATTCCGATGTACATAAGTTTTAAATCAAATTAGAACAAAATTGGGCAATACTGATGATAATCCTATAAAAAATGATTTTTATAACCACAAAAGGCTGTACTATTTCATTAAGCTAGCATACATTACCTTTATTGCCGGGTTCATCCACTTTTGCAGCCAGCGGAGCGCACTGCCCGCGCATGGCGATCGCTAAGCTGGTAATTGTTCTGGTCTAACTGCTCTGTGTTTTAGTTAGCAATATTTTTATCATGTATTTAAAATAAATTTAAAAGTATGAGGTAGTGTTGTGGAATTAGCAGCATCGCTGATATTGAGACTGGATCTTGCCTCTGATGGCAACGATATTCCCATTACCCCTATTTCTTTAAAGTGACTCACTTTCAACCTTCTCAACTCCGGCATTCAGCGCTTGGTGCGGTGTGCCGTAGCAGCCGAACAGGCACGACTCAAAGTCGGCAATTGGGACTGGGTTGCGCTCTAATACGTAATGGATGGCGACCTGCTCTTCGCAGCACTTCGCTATCACGTACGAGTATTTTTCTTTGAGAAGAGGGTGGGGATGCACCGCCACGTACCACGGTGTATTAGTCTCAAACTCACATTTAGTGCCAATTTTTTCAAGGATTGGTTTGTTCATTGTCGCCTGAAATCCTCATAGCGTTATTTGCGAAATGCTGTCCCAAATAACTTAATTTGGAATTGGGACAGGGAGCTTTAGATGTTGGTATAGAAGCTGATGTAAATTTGTCCTTTTAGTTGGCTAACGAGCAGCTAAAAAGCCTATCATTGCCCTACTGCATAGCAGCGATTAGGTAGTCAAAGTAACCTCCAACAACGCTTGCGTCTTCTGCAGACATCATCGAGTTGGTCACATTTTTCATCGCACGGATGCTTTCAGCAACAGCCTCAATCGGAGTGCCAAGGGACCTGTACATTTCGCGAACACCAATGACCCCAATTTCTTGAATCGGCGTGATTTCACCAGCCACAACACTGTAGGTGATCAAGCGCAGGTAGTAATCCATGTCCCGCAGGCAAGTCGCAGTCATTTCCTGACCGTAAGCGTTGCCACCAGGAGAGACAATGTCTGGGCGCTTTTGAAACAGCTGGTTTCCAGATTGCTTAACAATGCGCTCCCGGTTTTGTGTTAAAACCTGAAGAAGGCGCAGACGACGCTCACCACTTGTGGTAAAGCTTTTAATCTGGTCGAGTTCGCCTGGGCTGAGATAACGAGCCTCAGCGTCCGCGTTTACAATCGACTTTATGATAAGACTCATTAACAGACTCCTTAAAAAAATGGGCGTTGCTGAATGGAAGTATGAATCAGGCGATCGCCTCAAGCTTGCGGGCGCACAGCGCCCGCAGCGCCACGGAACCGTACTTGAGATAATATATTACTAATCGAATTGAATATTTCAGCATTTGTTCTGATTTCGAGTAGCAGAAAGTTTTACGGTGTAGACGAGCAAGATAATGCCTTAAACGGCTATTTTCACCTTCTACTCTTGTCATATATGTTTTGCTAACAATGTGGTCTTCATTGCTAATAAAACAAGGATAAACTGGATAACCATCTGTTACATAAAAATATGAATTCCAACATCTAATAATCACCCACAATAATTTAAATGTTTCAGAGCTTCTATCTCCCAAAACCCAAGCTAAAATTCCTGGATAATGCTTCTTTACTGCCGTCCACAGCCAAATCTTGTTTTTTTTTACCAACAAAAGTTTCTAGCTCATCTATTTGTGTAATTTCAGGAATTTCATCACTTTCGGGTGAATTGGGTAAAATCTCAGCCGTTTTCTTTACCCAAGTTATTACGGTTGTATGATGTACATTTTTTAGTCTTTCTATCGCTCGAAAACCTAGACCGTTCACATACATTTCGCGCACACTCACGTTTTATTTCTTCAGAATAACCTTGCAAATCGTAAGAATCTATAAACTGACGACTACACTGAACACAAATGTAATTTTGTTTACTTGCTTTTTTGCCAATATGAGCGAATATGAGTTGATCCACACCTTGGGCATTGCATAGCGATCGCTCGAATTCATACTTCAATTATGCAACGCCAAAAAATGAAATCAAGTTGATCTAAAACTGTCGCGACTCACTAAAGATAGTGGCATCATTGTTCATACGAATGATGAAAGGTGGATACCGTTCACAAGAGATGTTGACGAAATATCCACTGACAACGCAACATAAAGTATTCACAACACTAAAACGTAATCTTTTAAACGTTGTAGACGTTGTTGTCAACATAATGCTTGGTCAAAAAATGAGTCACTCAGCAGCTAAGCTTCAGCAGAAGGGTAATTCTTTGGCACTTGTAAGCGCAATTGAATTGAATCCGCTTATCGATTGGGCTACGGATTCAACTCAGTTTTTAACCAAAGTAATTAGCAGAATTTAAGTAGTCGTTGTGCATTTTCCCATCAGGCATTTTTGCCCCTCTCAGATTAGCCCCGCTTAAATTTGCTCCTCTCAGGCTGACCCAATTTAGATTGGCATTGCCTAGATCTGAGTTACTCAAGTCTGAGTTGGTGAAATTTGCCCCAGTAAAATCTACTTGCCTCAAATTTGCTTGAATTAAGCTTCTTCCTCTCAAGTCTGCCTTCCTAAAATTTCTTTCCCCGGCTGCACATCGCCTCAAAACTTCATTGGCATCCATATTGGCTGCCTCGCAACGAGTAGCGTTGTCGCTGTTTATATATTTTAATTATACTTGACAATTCTCCAGTTTTCCCAAATGACAAATAAGAAATCACAAATAGGTAAAGTACAATTTGACTACTCCAATATGCGCCTGTATAACCAGGGAATAAGGTTTTTGTCTGAAAAGCTTACTGGATAGGAGGATATAGGATAATTTCGTCATATCCTAATTTAAGGTATTAGTTCCACTCACATTATCTAAGAAATAAGTAGAAGGCACCTATGCTAAAGGGAAGATAGTTTTTCAACAAAATCTTGCTTCACTTACTGATGTTATTTTTGTTCACCTACTTAATTTTAATTTTTTCTGAAAAATATAAATTAGCAAGGGTTATAGAAATTAAATTATAGATGCTTACACAACACGTTATTTTGGATTAAGTTATAATTAAATTATCAGAAATTCTTTTCGGCTACGTAACTGAAGTTTATCAACAAACACCTCTCCGAATCTAATTTTATCTACCCCTTGATCGCGGAGATTTTTTCTGTCAATTTATGTTAGCAATCTCTCTTATGAGGTTGAAGAAAATGACCTCATACAGATATTTTCGCAACATGGATATGTGAACCAAATCCAAGTAGCCGTGAACCAGAAAACTGGCGAGAAGAAAGGATTTGCCATTATAGAAATGAAAACTGATGCCGAAGAAGCAGCGGCAATTCGGGCGCTGAGAGGCATTGAGTGGATGGGTCGTAGCCTCAAAGTTAATAGAGCGAGGACTAAGTACAGCATTTCATAAATATATGTGGATTCAACGACAAATTAGCGCCGCCGTCTCTAGTGAAATATGAGTCGGACATCAATACAAATCAGATAAAAAAATGCAAGTTTTATTAAAGAGATCGAGTCAATCAGTGACTCATCCTACAACTGATAACAGCCAAGCAAATACAACTACATATACTTGGCAAGCTGTGTGGAGTAAGCATAGTTGCCCTTGCTGCTCATACACTTTACTCCGTCATATGCGTTTAGGAGGTATTTACTGGCGTTGTAGCCATTGTTACCAAGATATGCCAGTTTATACCCCATAACAGGAAATGATATCTGTACTTATCAGCTAGCGAAAAAATTTCATCACAGCTATTTGAAGCTACAAATGAAGTTCAAAAACTCGCACCAGAAGTTTTGAAGTGAAACGACTGGAAAAAACTGAGCCAGCACGCCAGTTGCTGTAAGTTCGGGCTAAGCTTCTTGCAGCACTGGCTCCTTTATCAACTAGTTTTCTCTTCATATCTATCTTAGAGTCAAGCGCCTGAACGTATTCCTTTGGTAAGATGTGATGGTGAACGTCGATGCGGTATGCTTCCATTACCTTTTTGTTGTTTATGATTGACGCAGCAAATGCTCTATCACATTTCAAAGTAATAGCTCAAGTCGAAAGTCTCTTCTTCCTCTAGGTCGAGACACTTGAGCGGAACTATTTTTAATTACCGCTTTTTCTAACGAATGAGAACTTAAACTACAGTAGAAATAGACTTTGTGTTCTTGTTGATAATATTTTATATTTTGTAGTTGATTAAATAATTATATTTATTGAAGTCGTACTTATAAAAAAATTAGATAAAATAAATCCTCCCCAAGATTGATGCTCAATTAGAGAAGAATTTGCCAATAATTATAAGACTCGATTCGTCCCTTTTTGAATTGATTAACTAAGTCAAAGATTTTGACTTGAACCTAGAAAGGGTCAAAAGTTCTATGAATAGATTTAAGCAAATTCAATTAAAACTAAAGTATTTTTGGGGTTCACTATTTTACTTGAAGTACTTGCCCCATGCCATCTTGTACACTCGCAAGCGAGACAGACTAGAACGTGAGTTTTCCAAGCCTCCAACTGAAAAAGGTTTTGACAAACCAGGAAAACTCATCCGCGCTGAACCTGCTGCTAGAGGTGCTAATTTCTATTTTGAACTTGCAGAATTGGAAGTTTACTTTTTAACTGAAGATTTAGTTAGAGTTAACTGGAAACCTGGAATACCTCCAATTCCTTATGCTATCGCCCGTAAAGATTGGCAAGAAGTAGAAACTCAATTGGAAGAGACAGGCGAAGGTTTCTCTGTATCCAGCCACAAATTAAAAGTCGTTATAAAAGAAGATGGTAGCCTAAAATTCAGTGATTCTTTAGGACAAATTCTACGGGAAGAAATGCCACCTCAACGTAAAAGCGACGGGTGGCTTCATCAAGCGCGACTGCGTCAAGAAGAACACATCTATGGATTAGGAGAACGGGCTTCTTCTCTCAATTTGCGTGCAGCTAAAGACGAGAAGCAACAACCTAAAACTTATCGGATGTGGAACTATGATGCTGCTGGCAAATATAGTCCGGGATCAGACCCAATGTATATCTGCATTCCGGTGTATTTGGGTCTACACTCTTGTGGAAGTTACCTAATTTTCTACGAAAATTCTTTTGAAGCTGATTTTACCTTTGCTGAAACTGCTGTAGCCGACTTTCAAGGGGGATCGCTGCGTTATTACTTCAGTTATGGTTCACCCGCGCAATTGTTGGAACGCTACACTGAGTTAACTGGGCGAGCTTGCCTACCTCCCCGGTGGGCATTAGGGTACCACCAATCTAAATGGGGATATCGTACAGAAGAAAAAGTCCGAGAAGAAGCAAAGGGGTTTCAGTCTCACAACCTACCTTTAAGTGCTATTCACTTAGATATTGACTGTCAAGTTGGAAACCGAGCTTTCACTATCGACCCAGACCGCTTTCCCAAATTGGCAAGTTTTACGCAAGAACTCAGGGAACTTGGAGTACAATTTATTGCCATTCTTAACCCAGGAATTAAGTACAGCCGCAACAGTAACTTATTTCTGGAAGGTCAGATACTCGATGGGTTTTGCAAACTTCCCAATGGTAAACTCGTTGTTGCGCCTGTTTGGCCTGGTTGGTCAGTTTTCCCAGATTTTACCAACCCCAAGGTTCGTAGGTGGTGGAGTCGGCAATATCAATACCTGCTCGATGTGGGTGTGGCGGGTTTTTGGCATGATATGAATGAGCCTGCGGCTTTTATTACTTCAGGCGATTGCCCAAGGGGCAGTGCGCTCCGCGCAATCGCTCGCTTCCCAAAGTCACACAACATTATATGGAAGGCAGAGGCGGTGACCATCGCGAGGCGCATAATGTTTACGGGTTACTGCAAGCGGAAGCGGCGTATGAAAGCCTATGTCAGTACTCAACCGACAGACGCCCCTTTATTGTCTCCCGTGCAGGATGGGCAGGACTTCAGCGTTATGCTTGGACTTGGACGGGCGATGTTGAGTGTACCTGGGCTGCGTTGCGAACCACAATGGCAACAGTTGTGGGTTTAGGGCTTTCCGGCATTCCCTACAGCGGTCCTGACATCGGTGGTTTCCAGGGTAATCCTGGTGGTGAACTTTACCTGCGCTGGTTCCAAATGGCAACCTTTTTCACGTTCTACCGCACTCACTCTTCTAATAACGTAGAACACCGGACACCTTGGACTTATGGCGAACCTTACTTAAGTATCATTCGGCAATTCTTAGAACTGCGCTACCAAATGCTTCCCTACTTCTACACCTTATCTTGGGAAGCGACACAAAAGGGTTATCCTCCGGTGCGCCCAGTGTTTTGGGGTACGATTGATGAACCTGCGCTTTGGGGTGTAGAGGATGCTTTCTTATTAGGTGATGCGTTACTAGTTTGTCCAATTGTCGAGGAAGGAGGGCGATCGCGCCAAGTCACTTTACCGAAAGGACGTTGGTATAATTTCTGGGATGATGCTGTTATTGAAGGTGAGCAGCAAGTGAGTTTAGAAGCACCCTTAGAAAGAATTCCCTTGCTGGTGAGAGCAGGGAGTATGATTCCAATGGAGCAAGGTAAGCAACTCATTCTCCATATTTATCCACCTGTAGAGGGAAGCAGCGAGGCAATTCTCTACTCTGATGCGAATGATGGGTATGGAGAATCGCGACTCGATAAGTTTCGCATAGTGCGATCCCAAAATAATCTAGAAATAACTTGGGAAGAACAGGGAGAATATCCTTTCCCATACACAGGTGTGAAACTGCATCTGCATGGTATGAAGTTACAGCAAGCCTGGATGGATGATGCAGAAGTTGCTTGTCAGGAGCAAATTATCGAGTGCGCCCGCCCCGAAGGGGCGATCGCTCTGCGCCATCGCTTTCATAAGCTTCGCATTCAGTCAGAGTTTGCTGGCATTCTACCTTGATCATGAATCCGCTACATAAAACCTACTCAAATCTATCTATTCGGTTTGAGAGGCTTTACTTCCTGCTTCCACCAAGGGAGTCGGCTCCAACAGTCCCCAGGCGTAAACTCGGGAGTAGCTCTCCCTATTTTCTCTAAATTTAAAGCAGCATTCAAATCTCTATCTCCAATCCAACCGCATTTTGAGCATTCAAAAATACGTTCCTTCAAGGATAAAGATTCTTTTTTGTCATCGCAACAATTGCCTTGTTTTAGAACTTGGAAACCAGCGGTCAGCTATAATCAGTTTTGAACCGTAAAGTTGACATTTGTATTCCAGTTGTCGTTTCAACTCATAAAAACCACCATCGCTAATAGCCTTTGCCAATTTCTGGTTTGACAACATCCCACTAACATTTAAGTCTTCAATCACTACAAAGCCGTGGTTTTTGGCTAAGTAGGTTGTCAACTTATGTAAGTAGTCAGTACGAATATTCGCGATTTGGTTGTGTAGTCGAGCTATTTTCAGATTGGCATTTGCTTGCTTTAAATTTTCTCAAACTATTCTGGGGTGGGCAGTCCGATCCCCCCAGATCATGCAAGCTTATTTGCGTAACAGCTTAGTACACTCTTCGAGCTAGCTTATAGTACAAGAAAATAGCAATCATTGCACCCAATACAGCAACGAACAAACCGGGAATACTAAAACTTGCTGCAGTTAACGTGAAGCTTCCGGTTTCTAAAAGGTTAACTAAAGTTCCTCCAAGGATAGCACCAACAATTCCCAGGAACATTGTGCCAAGAATGCCGCCTCCTTGGTAGCCAGGATAGATCGCCTTTGCAATAGCACCTGCAAGTAAACCCAACACGACCCAAGCTAGAATGCTCATTGTTTTACTCCCCGCAGCGGTATTGAACGATGCAAAGCGTTTAAAGTACTTAAAACAACTTTTATCTTGCTTCTAATCTACTCGCATCCGTCGGCTTAACATCACTGTCTAGAGAAAGAAGGGCGCTCTTGCTCAAGTTAGATTAGACAATAAAGGATAGCTGCCTCAAAAGACAAAAAGACAATGCACTCAGTCAAGAAACGACATGACTCCTCTTTCGTTACTCTCACAATCTTTTTCTTTTTTTGGCAAATAAACTCAGATCCTTTTTTAACAAATTACAAAGGACATAGACTAAAGAGAAATCAGAGAAAATTACAGATTATTTAGTTTTACTATATCTCACGTAAAAAAATGAGTTGTTTAACCTAAATTAACTTTAAAAATTTCACCTCAATGCTAAAAAAATCTTAATCAATTATCATCTCAGCAGATTTCTATCTAACTATTCTCTTATCTCATGTTATTTGAATCCCATGCCATGTTATTTATTTTATCTCAATACTATTTCAACGAAATGTATTGCTACAAATTGATATTTCTATATATTTTAATTGCTAAAAAGGAATGCCTTGCTACAAATTGATATTTCTATATATTTTAATTGCTAAAAAGGAATGCCTTGCTACAAATTGATATTTCTATATATTTTAATTGCTAAAAAAATATATGTTTTGATAAATTTATGTTTAATAGTACATTTTTTTCTCTCAAAAACGTATAATCATGATAACGTTTATGGTAGAAACGCAATATAACCCTAATTTTTCAGCAGGGGAGCATAGCCAAATAATGTTGTTCAGTGTTTGCATAACTTGCAATGGAACATATAGGAGCGCATTTGTGCTTGTAGCTAGTAGGAGTCACCCGTAAAAAAGGTTGACTTAAATCACCTTACAGGTTAAATTCTTAACAAATCTACATCAGTCTGCCTAATCCACGGATTGCCCCAAACATTTAGTTATGTCGGGGTAATTGTGGAGCGGAGGAACCAAGTTTGGGGCTAATCTCACAAAAGAGGAAAGAATGAAAAATGAAAGAATGAAAAAAGACAAAATTACTCTAGTTTTTTCTTCTGTCTTTTTTTTTCTTCTTTTCTCTCCCACAGAAGGACATCTCTCAGTCCTAGCCCGTCAGCTAACTTCGTCGGCATTGGGAGGAGACTGAACGAGCAGCATTCTTACGAGTAATGCCTTGTTCTCGTCAGTGTCCTTGGCTGGTATCTGTGCGCTTCGTTGTACCTGCCCTCGATCTTGAGAAAAGGGTTCTAGTACCTTCTCTTTTGGTAGCTGAGGCAGGAATATTGCCATATGGTGAAGTTCAACTATGTTACCGACCAAAAAACATCGCATCGCTCTGATTTCTGTTGATGGAGACCCGGCGGCAGAAATTGGACAGGAAGAGGCTGGGGGACAAAATGTCTATGTGCGTCAAGTAGGTTGTGCGCTTGCTGAGCAAGGTTGGCAGGTGGATATGTTCACTCGCCGAAGTAGTCGTGAGCAAGCTGCCATTGTGCAACATGGACCATTATGTCGCACTATCCGCTTGAAGGCTGGACCTGCTGCGTTCATAGGGCGATATGACTTATTTGACCATATGCCTGAATTCATCGCAGAGTTCAAAGCATTCCAGCAGCAGGAAGGATATCAGTACCCTCTGATTCATACCAACTACTGGTTGTCCTCTTGGGTGGGTATGGAACTGAAAAAGCAGCAACCGTTGATTCAGTTGCATACTTACCACTCTTTGGGAGTAGTCAAGTACAGTGCTATTTCTGATATCCCAGCAATTGGTAGCAAGCGACTAGCCGTTGAAAAAGCCTGTCTGGAAACTGTGGATCGAGTCGTTGCAACAAGTCCTCAAGAACAGGAACATATGCGAAGACTCGTTTCCACCCAAGGGCAAATAGAAGTCATTCCTTGTGGGACTGATATCGATAAGTTTGGGTCAATTCAAAGGTCTGCAGCACGGCAGGAATTAGGAATTGCACCTGATGCCAAGATGGTTCTCTACGTCGGTCGTTTTGATCGGCGCAAGGGAATTGAGACACTCGTGCGAGCTATTGCAAAGTCTAGTTTGCGCTCTTCACCTAACCTACAACTCGTTATTGGAGGTGGCTATCGTCCAGATCACAGCGATGGAATTGAGCGCGATCGCATCGCTGGGATCGTGGCTGAACTTGGATTAGAAAATTGCACAACCTTTCCAGGTCGCCTTGATGATTCTGTTCTCCCCTTGTACTATGCAGCCGCAGATGTGTGTGTTGTACCGAGTCACTACGAACCTTTTGGTTTAGTTGCGATTGAAGCAATGGCTAGTCGGACTCCAGTCGTAGCTAGTGATGTTGGAGGGTTGCAGTTTACAGTTGTACCTGAAGTGACTGGGTTACTTGTTCCCCCTAAAGATGAAGCCGCTTTTGCCGATGCTATTGACCGGATTCTGATCAACCCAACTTGGCGAGATCAATTAGGTGAAGCTGGTCGCCAACGTGTAGAAATCGCCTTCAGTTGGCATAGTGTGGCATCGCGGTTGACTCAGATCTACACACATCTACTGGCTCAAACCATGCCCTCAATAGAGAGCAAAGCTCAAGTTGCAGCTTAATTTCTACAACTTTAACAGTGTTGTGTGTCTAGGGGCAAGAACAACCTTGCACCCATACCAAGTGCTGATTGGAAAATGCTCCGGACTTAGCACTGAAAATGCAGCACTAGTAAAAAGAGCAATTCTGTCTAATGGCTATGCCGAGTGACAGAAACGCGCACAAACAACAAAAAACAAGCCAATGAATCTCTCACATCAGGGAGTTATGAATATGCTGAATATCGGAGATTACGTACGGCATCAAATCACTGGACAGATAGGTCAAGTGATCGGTTATGGTCATCAAATACTGCAGGGAGTCTATCTAACGACCCTAAAAGTACGAGCCAGCAACAGTCACTTAATTGATAATCAGAGTAAATTTATTGAGGATGTGTATTCTGAATGGGTGCTAGCAGAACCAACAGAAAGCGGGGTAGTACTGCAAGCTTGATAGCTTGAGAGACAACAGTATTGTGAACATAGTGGGGGAAGCCTACTGGGCTATTCCTCTGCTATGGCGTTGCACATTATAATCATGCTTACCAAGGGGTGGACATTTTTAACCCACCCCTAATTAGAGCGATCGCCAGTTTAAGACCCTGTTTAAGACATTGTTGTTTGTGCGTTGTTCATTGACAACCCATCTTTAACCAGAACTTCATCTTCTAAAACATCACCCAGTGATGCAAAAGAAAAATCCTGAAGCAATTGCCGTAGCTTTGATTCGGTTGAGAGCCGATTCACGTAATGAGTTATGCGCTCCTTCCAATTAAGCGGTACTGGTGGATGATTTAGGTCTAGTTCCCACGGGTGAATGTAGAAGACTACATGATCACCTTGTCGCTCTAATGCACGAAAATTAGAATATGTCAACCTGTAGGGGTACAGACGGAAATAAGCACCACCAGATACAGGGATGTTTTGATTAAACATTCGCCGCACCGAAACTGGCATCTCATAAATTGAGCCAGATGAAGTATTTATTTGCTGTGGTTGCGGATAGAAGTCTGGAATTCCGTAGCGCCAATTTCGTATTGGAAAGATACTACTATCATATCGAAATCCCAAATCTGCAAGAATTTCAAGTGCCCATAGAGATTTACTTGTTATCGAAAAGTAAGGCGCACGGTATGCAGTCACTGGTTTACCCGTCAAATCAGCAATCACATCCCTTGCACGCTTAGTCTCGTCACGAAATCTTTGAGGGGACATGGTATATATCAGCTCATGGAACCAGCCGTGACAGCCAAGCTCATGACCTGCTTCAGCAACTTGCCGAACAAGATTTGGATGTTCTGCTGCTGCAGGACCTAGCCAAAAAAAGGTTCCTTTTGCATTGTACTCTGCAAGGAGTTCCAATAATATGTCAAGCCCGTAATGTAGACGGCGCTCAGCAGATGCCCTTATTTGTTCATCAGCTATACCATGGTACCAATCTTCGACATCTACAGTGAAAATGTGCCGCATACGAACGGTTTGTTGCGATTCCTCTGATAAGGATTTCATATCAACTCCAGAGACAAGAAACATTGTTAGCAAAAACAACTTTCGATCTTCAATACCTACTTAAAATTCCTTGAAATCGGAGCTACTTAGCCATGTTGTAGGAAAGATGCAGTTAAACAGAGAAAGTAATTGGAAAACTTGTAAGACAAACAAGATGACTAACCTAGGACTATGCCATAAATTTCTATACCAGAGTCGTCGAGGTTCTAAACAAAGCCGAAAGAGCCATTCTAATCCCATGTTTTGCATCCAGTGTGGAGGGCAAGGTTTAAATCCAGAAAGAAAGTCAAAGGCTGCACCTATCCCTATCATGACTCCTGGAAAATGCTGTTTGTGCTTCGCCATCCAGTACTCTTGTTTAGGACAGCCCAAACCCACAAAAAGAATTTGAATTCCTGAGGTCTTGATATCTCGCATTATCGCTGTTTCTTCCTCTGAACAAAGGGGGCGGAAAGGCGGTGAGTAAATATAGCCTATGTTAAGAGCGGGATATCGCTGTTTCAAATTTATTACCAACGCTTCTAAAACTTCCTGAGAACTCCCGTAAAAACCTACCGATATTTTTCTCTTGGCTGCTTCCTCACAAATGGATAGAGTTAAATCCCGACCACAAATCTGCTTTTGACTTGTTATTCCTAAAATACGAAAGCTCCAAACTATCGACATACCATCTGGAGTCGTTAAATCTGCTGAATTTAAAACCTTCCAAAAGCTTTCCGAGTCGTAAGCCTCCATAATCATGTGCGCGTTGGCTAAGCAAATATAACGTGACTCCCGCCGTTCAGACCAGTCGAGCACTTTTTGTGTAACATCTTTACACGTAATAATGTTGACCTTGCTTCCTAAAATGTAGCGTTTACCGCTATCATGCACTGACACTTGGCTTGCTTTCTGTACCAAACTCATTCTTCAACTCCTCAAAAATCTCTGAGTTATTAATAGAAATAGTTTGGTAGATGCTGCTAATAAAGCTTTGCTATAACCAGGAAATATCTTGCATAAATTTCTAGAATCCACGTCTAGTCAAGGTGCAAGCAAAGGGAAGATTGGATTCCCTCGTCGCTTGTAGGGGGGTTAGGGTCATTGGTATCAACTTAAGGTTCAACCCTTTATTCCACGTTGATTTCACCCCACTCGCGCTCGCGCGGCTAGGCGTCCCGTGAGGGATACGCTCAAAACGAAAGTAATAATTCAAAATTCAAAAATAATTTTGAATTTATAATGCGCGAATTTTGAATTCTTTAAAGAAGGTGGGGTGGAGCGAGAATTATGGGCAAGTATAAAGGCATGATGTAAGGTAATTACAAAGCTTTCAGCTTAAGTTGACACGTATGGGTTAGGATGGAGTACTAGATATTTGTACAAAAAGTCTACTTAGTCATCGCCTTATCATTCTCAATATGAGTCATAAAAACACATAAGCATAAGAATGTATTAGCTTTACCCCTGATACACAACTCTAAAGTAAGCAAACAATAACTAGTATTCCTTTTTTTTTCTTTGTGGCAAAAATGTATAGAAAATCCCTGGCTCTAGCAGATTTTTGAGAAAAAATTCGGATTTCAAACAGAATTAAACTTGAAATTTGCCACTAACCGAATGATGAAAACTATACATTAATTCCAATACCAAAAAAACAAACTTTACAAAAATAAAAGTCTCTTGTTAAAGAAAAAAGTATAATGATTAGGCTAAAAAAAAAGTCTAATTATATAAAAAAATAAATTTTTAAGACCGTTCTCTTGACACATCTACACATCCACCATTTTCAGCGAAATCGAAGGTTGGAAGCCCCTGAATTCTATTCATGAGGATGAAGCCCGTTTGCGTAGTGTGCCGTAGGGCATACAAATTCATCTTCCGGTTGATGACTTGCACAGTAAAACCATCTGCAGTGCTTTGATTAACTTAAATGCGATACAAACCTCTCCAGAGAAAGACGATAATTAGTCTTTAATCTTCATAGCATCTATGTAGCTTGACTTTAAGACCGATCAAGGCAGGAAAACATTATGCGGTTTAATTTGACTTTGCTTTGGGTAACGTTATCGTTCGTGGTTGTGGGAGCGATTATGCTGCTTCTGCAACCTGCGATTGATTTTCACTAAAGAGAGTTGACTTTTGACTGATGCAAACAATTCCATCCCAACAAAATAGATCCTCCTGTGAATCTAAACCTTATAAGTTGGAAGACTGGCGGGGAGGGAATTGCTCCCTTAAGCAAGAGTTTGACTATTCGATTGAGGATGTAGAGGGAGAGATTCCAACCAATCTGAACGGTACACTGTTTCGCAACGGTCCTGGTCTACTAGATATCTTCGGTCGGGAAATTCATCACCCTTTCGATGGAGATGGTATGATTTGTGCTGTCTCCTTCTCCAACGGGCGCGCTCATTTCCGCAATCGCTTTGTTCGTACAGGTATGACTAGGAGCCTTATTTTCCGGTAATTTATCGGTAATTCCGGCAATATCTTGTAGCTAAAGAGTGATTAAACCTCTAGCCACCCTCTCTAATAAATCTGATATCCCAGAGCAATTATGCAATGCAGCTTTCTCCTCCCACCATTGTTTAGAACTAGGTGTTAACGATGCATCTAGCTTTACTTTTCTTTCTCCCCAAATAGATTTTCTTGGCATAAGTGTTGACATTGGCGATAATATGGTATACAGTACCATATTATCGCCGCTCAACAACATTCGTCAAGGAGGTGATGATCATGCAATTGTCAGTTAAAACCAAACTTGATTTAACCCAAGAACAAGAAAATTTAATGGCAAGACACGCGGGCTTTAGTCGGTGGGTTTTTAATTGGGGGTTGGAGTACTGGCAATGGGCATATAATCAAGGTTTAAAACCGAATCACTACGGACTTAAGAAGTTTTTTAATAACTATGTCAAGCCAGAATATGCTTGGATGAAAGAGTTGAATGCTAGCCCTAGTAAGTTTGCATTTGATCATCTTGGCAACGCTTTCAGTCGTTTCTTGAAAAAACAAGCTAAGTATCCTAATTTCAAAAAAAAAGGTGTTAAAGACAGTTTTACCCTAGATAGAAGTCCAGGTAAAATAGCTGTAGGTGGGACAAAAGTTAAACTGCCTAAACCATTTGGTTGGGTGAAAAGTTTTGAAGGTTTCCCACACGTAGAAGTTTCAAAAGTTACTATCTCTCGCGAGGCGGATGGATGGTATATATCATTTACTTACGAGCAAGAAAAACCTGAAGTTAATCCAAATAAAATACCATTTGTAGGAGTTGATTTAGGGATAAATGCTTTAGCTACCCTGTCAACTGGTGTCACTTTTAATAATCCTAAAGCTTATAGAAAAGCTAAAAAGCAATTAGCTAGGTTACAACGGCAGTTACAACGTAAAGAAAAAGGATCTCAAAAAAGAGAGCGATGCAAACGCAGACTAGCTAAAACTTACCAGCGTGTTGCTAACGTCCGAAAAGACACAATCCACAAGATGACTCATTACCTCTGCAAGAACCACGCTGTTATAGGGATTGAGGATCTTAATGTGTCAGCGATGATGGCTAATCACAAATTATCTAGTGCTGTTGCTGACTGTGGGTTCTACGAGATATCACGTCAAATTGAGTATAAAGCTGAAAAGTTTAGCTCTCAAGTCGTTGTGGTAGATAGGTTTTACCCATCATCACAAATTTGTTCTAGCTGCAGTCATCAACAAAAAATGCCTCTATCAGAGCGTATCTACCACTGCGGTAAATGCGGTCAAACATCAGATCGAGACTTAAACGCTGCGAGGAATTTATCCCGGATGGCTCAATCGGGACTGACCACAGAGGGTTAAAGATGCCGTCATCACCTGTTGAAGTGGTAACTAACTACCTGTTATTTTGAGGTATTACCAGGATTTACCAGGGAATTAGAGAGCAGAAGGTTACTGTGCAGAACAGAAAGCAGGTAGGATGCTCTACCGAGGTGTGTTTGGAACCGAAAAACCAGGAGGCTTGCTGGCAAACGCTTTTGACTTAAGAAAGAAGAACGTTGCCAACACCAATATTATCTACTGGGGCGACAAACTGCTAGCGCTGTGGGAAGCTTCCCATCCATATCGTCTTGATCCCGACACGTTAGAAACTTTGGGGATCGAAACACTGGACGGCGTTCTGCACAAAGACTCGCCCTTTGCCGCCCATCCAATGATAGATCCTGGTGATGAAAATCGGGAACCGCGTCTAGTCACTTTCGCCATCAAACCTGGTCCGATCACAACCATCACTGTTTATGAGTTGAATCAGGCTGGCAAGGTTGTGCAACAACACGACCATAAAATTCCTGGATTTGCCTTCATCCACGATTTTGCGATTACACCAAACTATTGCCTGTTCTTTCAAAATCCAGTTTCCTTCAATCCCCTACCATATGTGCTTGGCTTTCGGGGAGCAGCAGAGTGCATCAAGTTTCATAGCGATCGCTCGACTAAAATTTGGCTCATTCCTCGCGACCCCTCTCAAGAAGTTCAAGTTCTCGAAACAGACCCCTGTTTTGTTTTCCACCATGCCAACGCCTTTGAGCAGGGCGATGAGTTGATTGTGGACTCAGTTTGCTACGAAACTTTTCCAGGCATTGACCATAATCTAAATTACCAGGATATTGACTTTGATGCTCGACCTCCCGCACAGCTGTGGCGTTTTCACCTCAACTTGAGGACGAAAACAGCACAAGGAAATTTACTTGTTGAGCGTTCGTGTGAGTTTCCATTTATTCATCCTGATCGGATTGGTCAGCCTCATCGGTGTATATTCTTAGCAGCTGCTCACCAACCACAAGGCGATGCACCCCAGCAAGCGATTCTTAAAGTTGATCCCGAATACGGTGAACAACAATTTTGGAGTGCTGCACCTAAAGGTTTTCTTGGCGAACCTGTGTTTGTGCCTCGAACCCCCCATATCCCCCCTTATCAAGGAGGGACTAAGGGCGGTGAAGATGATGGGTGGGTGCTGACATTGGTCTACGATGCAGATCACAACCGGACTGATGTCGTTATTTTAGACGGAACTTGTTTGGAAAAAGGGGCGATCGCTCGTCTGCACTTAAAGCACCACATTCCCTACGGATTGCATGGAAGCTTCACAAACGAAAGAATGAAGTATGAAGAATAAAAAAACTATACTTTATTTATTATTCTCATTTTTACCTTCGTCTCATACTTCACAATTTAGGCTTTAGAAGTTATGGGTAGAAAAGCCGTTTTGTTGATCATCTGGATAGGATTTGTTGCCTACACTATATGGTTGGCTCCACTCGATCAAGCAGACACATGGTCTTTAGGGGGGAAGCTGTTGACACTCCAGTGGGGAAAGCTTAACGCCATCATCCCAGCTATATTCTGCCTGATGGGTATTTGGCCCATGATTTATGCTTGCTTAATGTTTGCCGATGGCAGAATGCAAAACTTTCGTGCTTGGCCCTATTTCATTGGGTCAAACTTCACAGGTGTCATCTGCCTTTTGCCGTATTTAATTTTTCGTCAATCTCATCAACAATTCTTTGGAAAAAAGGATAAGTTATTGGAAATTCTTGATCGGCGCTCAACAGGAGTTTCTCTTGTGATTGGTACAATTTGCATACTAGCTTATGCAGCAATTGCTGGAAATTGGGAAAATTATGTTCAGCAATTTCAGACTCAGCAATTTGTTCACCTCATCAGTATCGACTTCTGTTTGATGTGCCTAATATTTCCCATAACTTCACTATTCGATGATGATATGGCACGAAGAGGTCTTAAAGACCCTCGTATTTTTTGGTCAGTTGCGCTCTTACCCTTGTTTGGTCCATTGTTATATCTTTGCTTGCGTCCACCTCTACCAGAGACTGATGCACAAGAATTATTCGCTTAACAAAGTCAGAATCTGTTGTGCAGCACGCTGACCACTGCGGATCGCACCCTCCATATAACCGCGATACTCCACAGAAGCAGTATGCTCGCCAGCAAAGAAAACCCGACCAGCAGGCTCCGTTAAATATGGGTCAAAGCGATGCAACTCTCCCGGTCTAAAATAGCAGTAGGCACCTCGCGCCCATTGATCAGCACTCCAGTCATAGGAACGAGAGGTGATAATTTTGGGTGCATCAGGATAAACACTATTTACTGCTGCCACCGCTAACTCACTAGCGCACTCAGATAGCTTTAAACTGCGAGTACCCCCACTGAAACAGGAAAGGATTTTTTCCGTCCCCATCTGAGCAAAAGTCGGCTCCCAGATAGCCTGGTAATCACCCTCAAGCAACACAATTCCAAAGTTTGGCTTTGACCAAAAGCGGTGTGGGTATTGCAGTAAGGTCTTGACGACACCACCGTAAGGTAAGCTGGAGATAGCCTCTCGCTGTGCGTCAACAAGTGGTGCTTCTATCGGTATGTGACGCAGCACGCTCCAAGGAATCGTCACGATCGCGCTGTCAGCCACAACCTCAACTAAACCGCTTGCTGTCTCAACATTAACAGTCACAGTCTCACCTGTTTGCTGGATACGACGCACGGGAGTGCTAATGTGAACTCGCTCTTCCAAATGTTGAGCTAAGGCATTTACCAGACGCGAAATACCGCCACGAACTCGCATATTGCAGCCTGTGTCGCTGATACCTGTAAGATAAGCAAAGAAACCTATGCCAATCAACTCTGGGTCGGTTGCAAAGAATGAAGAAGCGAGCCAACGGGCAATTCGACGGGCAAAGGGCGCAATTGAGTGGGTATCCAACCACTGATCTAAAGTCTGTTGCGGGTCTTTTTGCTCTTCAAGCAGGCTTTCGAGTTTTGCATAGAAATTGTCTAAACCATTGCTTTGTTCCTCTGTGAGGGACATACGGTTGCGAAGACTTCCCTCTATAAACCAGTACAGGTCATCAGGAAATCTGCTGGCAGGGTCAAGTTGGATACCGAACTCGGCTGCATAAGTCATTAGCGCGCTGTGGTTATCGTCCACAAACTCGGCACCTAACTCGCCATATTGTCCTGCACCTAATTCAACTGTGTAAGCGCGACCACCCACACGCTCACGCGCCTCAAAAACCTGGACATCCAACCCTGCGCGTACCAGTTCATAAGCTGCACTTAGCCCTGCTAGTCCTGCACCAATGATAATAGTTTGATGTGACACCGCTTCACTCCCGAAAAACATCAATCAAAACTAACTTATCGTGATATTTGGATCTGCATTTTATTTCATTCTCTAAGTAGACTGATAAAACTGACACAACCCTCCCTTAGTCAGAGGAAAGGAAATTTATAAGTTTTTAATATTAGTGGATAAGACCAATAAAGATTAAGCAAAAGCTTAGAACCCAAGAGCCAAAATTCAACATGAAAAGGGTAACCAAGGAAGGATGCGCTTTTATCCTTAAAAACTCATTCCTTTAAAAACGAAAAAGGAGCGCTACACTATGCTATATAAAAACCGAAAGGCAGCAGGTCAAATTTTGGCTAAAGAGTTGGCAGCTTATGCTAACCGCCAAGATGTGCTGGTGTTAGCGCTCCCAAGGGGGGGTGTTCCCGTCGCTTTTGAAGTTGCTAAAGGATTAAATGCCCCTTTAGACGTTTTTGTGGTACGCAAACTCGGTGTACCCGAACAACAAGAACTCGCAATGGGAGCTATAGCTTCTGGTGGGGTGCGGGTATTAAATGAGAATATTGTGCGATCGCTTGGGATATCCGAGGCAGCTATTAACCAGGTAGTCGCAAAAGAACAACAGGAACTAGAGCGACGGGAACACCTTTATCGTGGCGATCGCCCCGTTCCAACGCTGCATGAACGTACTGTGATTTTGGTAGATGATGGTTTAGCAACGGGTGCAACTATGCGTGCGGCTGTTGTAGCGTTGCAGCAACAAAAACCCGCCAAGATCATAGTTGCCGTACCAGTTTCTGCTTCCGAAACTTGTCAAGAATTTCAATCCAAAGTAGATGAAGTTGTTTGTGCGGCGACACCAAATCCCTTCTACAGTGTTGGTTTGTGGTACGAAGACTTTCCGCAAACAACCGATCAAGAAGTCAGGGATCTACTAGAGTTGGCTGCAAACAGCCAAAAGACAACAGCGATCGGCGCATAGATGAATGTCATTTCCACTCAAACCTTGATACAGGTGGGAAGCCGCCGCCGCTTGTGTACAAAGAAAATTCAGAAACTTAAATCACGCCTTATGAAAGTTGCACCAGAAATTACTTATCGCAATGTAGACAAAAGTGATGCCATTGATAACTTAGTCAACGAAAAGATTGGCAAACTAGAGCAAGTTTGTGACTATATTAGTAGCTGCCACATTGCAATAGAAAAGATACACGATCGCCCGCGTAGTGGTTCTCCTTACCGAGTGCGGATTGATATCACTGTACCACCTGGACATGAACTTGTAGCCGAAAGCAACCCATCAGACACTAACCAGTATGCGCCACTTGATGCAGTGGTTCGAGATGCCTTTAAAGCGGCTGTTCAGCAACTCAGAAAACTCTCCAAGCGCCAGCAAGAAAGTGATAAAGCCAAAACTCACGATGACCCGCAGGAGACCATAGCACTTGTCACAAAGCTATTTCCAGACAGAGGATATGGTTTTATCAAAACCATAGACGACGCTCAGGAAATTTACTTCCACCGCAATAGCGTTCTCCATGACGACTTTGACCGCATAGAAATTGGTACAGGTGTCCGTTTTTCCGTCGAGGAGGGTGAAGAAGGTCCCCAGGCAACCACAGTGCAGATTGTGAATAAGCCAGGTGCGAGCGTCGGCAAGTCCGAGCAAACCCTAATCGAGCCGCCGCTGGGTTGGAGAGAATAGGCGATTGGAGAGCGCTTATTTGGATGATGATAGCGGTTCTCATTTGAATCACATACACCAACCAGGAATAATGTAGAGACTGTACAGTACAGTCTCTACAGCTGTGTCTTCAGCAATTTAAGTAACCGTCTTATCGTTGCTAGTACTATATAAAGGCAGCTTATATATATAGAAATATTACATTTTTACATTTAATATAATTATTTTCATTTTGTACGACTCAATGTTGTCATGTTGATGTTAAAATAAGAAATGCCAGGTTAAATCAAATTAATAGCTAACCGCTTCCTGTGCGCTGTACCTTGAAAACCTGGAATATGGTGTTCCATCCAGTAACTAGATTTCATTGAAATCGCTTTCTGTGGATGGGTAAAATTTCAGCAGTACAAAGGTTTGAACATTTTGTATTGTTCAACTGTACGGAGGGGCATCTCGTGCAGTATAAAGAAAGCTCAGTCAATGTCCGACGGGATACCGGGAGTCGCTGAGAAGTCCGCACTTACAGCGCAGCTGTTGTGTGGGAGTATGTCACAAACTTCTAACGCCACGTAAACGGAAACACAAAACTTTTTTCATCTGTTTTTGCCTATGTAAGACTGCAAGCAGATGGATAGGGATTTATGTGTAGATATACATAACTGTAGAAAAAATAACTGTATAAAAATAGCTCATGTTTAGAGCCAACTTTGGACAACATGCGATACATGGCTCACTATGCAAATTTGTCAAAATCCCAGTTGCTCCAATCCCTTCAGCGCTGACAGCAATATATTTTGTACCAGTTGTGGACAAAGCAACTTTGGTAAACTCCTGAGGAGCCGCTATCGTGTATTAAGATTATTAGGCGAAGGCGGGTTTAGCAGAACATATGCGGCTCAAGACGTTGATAGACTAGATGCTCCTTGCGTCATCAAGCAATTCTTCCCACAAGTTCAGGGAACTTCAGAACGTACGAAAGCAGCAGAATTGTTTAAGGAAGAAGCGAAGCGACTTTATGAACTGGGAGAAAATCACTGGCAAATTCCCAGATTACTTGCTTACTTTGAACAAGGTTCTAGCCTCTATTTGGTACAAGAGTTTATTCAAGGGCAAACTCTGTTACAAGAACTTCAGCAACAAGTCTTTGGTGAAGAGCAAATTCGAGAACTTTTAGCTGATTTGTTACCGGTTCTCCAATTTATTCACGAGCGTAACGTTATTCATCGAGATATTAAACCAGAAAACATTATCCGCCGCCAAAGCGATCGCAAACTCGTTTTGATTGACTTTGGCGGTGCAAAGCAGGTAACGCAAACCAGTTTATCAAGACAAGCGACAGTGCTTTATACAATTGGTTATGCACCTAGCGAGCAAATGGCTGGATTTGCCTGTCAAGCGAGTGATTTGTACGCCTTAGGAGTCACTTGTGTGCGTCTTCTGACGCACTGTTTGCCCCTACAAGATCCTCATGGACAAATTCATGATAGCCTTTACGATCCCATGAACGGTAAATGGTCGTGGCGAGAACATTTACAGCAAAAAGGGGTGACTATCAGCGATGATCTAGGGCAAATTCTGGATAAGTTGCTGAAACATTTGGCAAAAGAAAGGTATCAATCAGCAATAGAAGTTTTGCAAGATTTGAATGCAACAAAATTTTTTGCACAACCCATTTTGGCGATTTCCGAACCGGAATCACCGCCTCAACAACAGAAAGTGACAACGCCAGTTCCCGAACTAGAAGCGTTCTTAGGATTCCACTCCTTACAGACTTTTGAATTTGACGTAGTAACAGTAGACGCACAAGGTAACGAAATCAGCCGTGATTGTCACAGTGCAAAGTTTTATGCAGAAAATTTAGGTAATGAAGTCACGCTGGAAATGGTAGCAATTCCTGGCGGTACTTTTATGATGGGTTCAACAGATGATGAAGGGGATGGTGACGAACGTCCACAACACGAAGTGACTATCAAACCTTTTTTTGTGGGAAAGTTTCCCGTGACTCAAGCACAATGGAAAGCGGTAGCAGCTTTACCCAAAGTCAAACAATCTTTAAACCCTTATCCATCCAAATTCAAAGGTGCAAATCGACCAGTTGAAAATGTCTCTTGGCACGAAGCGGTAGAATTTTGTGCAAGGCTGTTTGCAAAAACTGGACGGCACTATCGCTTACCCAGTGAAGCGGAATGGGAGTATGCTTGTCGTGCTGGAACGACGACACCTTTCCACTTTGGCGAAACAGTTACCGCTGAATTAGCAAACTGTGGTGAAAGTGAGACTCACAGTTACGAACAAAAAGCCAAATACCGAAAAGAAACAACACCTGTAGGTAGTTTTCAGGTGGCAAACGCCTTTGGCTTGTATGATATGCATGGGTTAGTCTGGGAGTGGTGTGCTGACTCTTGGCACAAAAATTACGATGGCGCACCCACAGATGGATCAGTTTGGGAAGTTGGCGGCGACAATAATCGTCGGGTGCTTCGCGGTGGTTCTTGGAGTTTCAGTTCTGTGCTTTGTCGTAGCGCCAGTCGTAGCTGGAATGAACCTGATGGCGGACTCAGGATATGCGGCTTTCGAGTTGTAGCGAGTTGGTCTGTTTAGACTTGTTGGCGGCTTCCACCTGGAAATGCCTTATCCACAGCAATCTGCCTGTGCAACAATATAGTTACAAACTATATTTAAAGGAGCAACTATGACGCTGAAAGCATTTAAAAAACTCAATAATTCTTTAACGCCATTTTTGAGGCATATGGGTCAGACACCAGAAGAACAGTTACAAAAAAATCAAGCTGTCATGAAACTTTTAAGAGAATGGATAGAAGAAGAAGTTTCAGAAGAGGAGTCAAAACAGAGGGAAAGTTGTTTTGAATCTTTCAAACAAATCGTCGATAATGAACGACTGCCTGGAAATAAGCTTTACTCCAAAGAATGATTATATTCTTAGATACGGGAGTACTGGGTTTAGTCTCATCTCCAAGTGATACTGGAGAAGCCAAAGAATGTAAACAATGGCTTTACCGTTTACTTTCTAGAAGTGCCTATGTGGTCACTTCAGATATTTGTGACTATGAAGTTAGAAGAAGTTTGCTCCTGGCATCACTGCCTAATCCAACAGTTCAAGGTATAGTAAATTTAGATGCTCTCCAACAAGTCATTGACTTTTTACCATTATCTAAAATAGTCATGAAAGAAGCGGCTCAACTTTGGGCTGAAGCTCGTTGTCAAGGAATTCAAACTGCTGATAAGAAAAATATTGATGCAGATATTATTATTGCTGCTCAATGGAAACTTCTTAAAGAAGAATACCCCGGTCAATACATCGTCATTGCTACTACAAATGTCAAACACTTGGAACGTTTTACTGAAGCTAAGGAGTGGAAAAATATCAATTTTTAGGGAAGTTGATAGCAGCTCTCCATTTAAGGAAAAAGAGGGTTTGAAAAACCTATGCCCATGAACAAGAAAATAGGGGTGGGCATTTTGCCCACCCCACAAAAGTTATCCTTTTACTATGCAACAGCCTTAAACCAGTTTCATGAACCGGATGGCGGACTGAGGATATGCGGCTTCCGAGTTGTAGTGAGTTGGTCACTTTGACACTTTCATGGCTAAAGCCGAATAATGAGCGATGACGTTCTTCTTTTACTAATGTGTTAGTGATACGCCTTTATGCGTCTGCGCTGCGCGCGATTGGCTTTGCCACTCACTGCCCCTTGGGCGATTGGGCTTTAGCCCACTGCGCTCCGCGCAATCGCCTGCTCAATTGCCGTTCGTGGGATGGCTATTGAGTTATAATTATGGACACAAACACTGCTCCAGTAACTATTTCGGCATAAGTCCTTGGCTATCAAATGAATGAGCGTCAGTCTAACGAAGCTAAATCCACTGCTAAGGAAGAATTAGTTCAGGAGCAGGAAACAAAGAAAGAATTATTTCCTATCGTTGGGATTGGAGCTTCTTCTGGTGGATTGGCGGCATTCAGCGAGTTGCTTAGGCATCTACCGATTGATACTGGCATGGCATTTGTGCTGATTCAGCATTTGGCTCCCGAATACAAGAGCTTGTTGAGCGAGATTCTTGGCAGGGCAACCCAAATGCCAGTGATTGAGGTGCAGGATGGCATATCAGTGGAACCTAACCACGTCTACGTCATTCCGCCGAACACGAAGATGACCATTACCCAAGGCAGGCTTAGACTCTCGCCCCGCCAAAAGACGCGTGGAACGTATATGCCAGTCGATGTTTTCTTTCGTTCATCGGCGGGAGAGCGCGGGAGCAAAGCGATTGGAATTGTTCTGTCGGGGACAGATGGAGACGGTGCACAGGGACTAAAGGCAATCAAGGCGGCTGGCGGGATTACCTTTGCTCAGTGTGAAGCAACGGCAAAATTCACTAGCATGCCGAACACCGCTGCTGCTACGGGTCACGTGGACTTCATCCTGCCTCCTGCGGCGATCGCCGAGAAACTGGCTAATCTCAGCCGCCATCCCTATGTCACCCACCCAACGCCAGTAGAAACGGTTGAGGAACTCTCGGTTGGCGAAAATGCTCTGCATAACATCTTCAAGTTGCTCCAAACTGCCACGGGAATTGATTTTACCCATTACAAGCACACCACCCTCAAGCGGCGAATTGTGCGGCGGATGTTTCTGTACAGGTTGGAAAAACTGGAGGATTACATTACATATCTTCAGAACAACTCTGGGGAAGTGGAAGCTTTGTTCCAGGATTTATTGATCCATGTCACCAGTTTTTTCCGAGACAGTCATGCATTCCAAGCCTTAAAAAATCAGGTATTTCCCAGCATAATGCAGAATAGATCGCCCGATGACCCAATCCGCATCTGGGTGGCAGGGTGTTCAACAGGTGAGGAAGTGTACTCGATTGCCATCTGCTTACTGGAGTTTTTGGATGATCGGCAAAGTTCGCCCACAATCCAGATTTTTGGCACAGACATCAGCGATTTTGCCATTGAGAAAGCCCGAGGAGCTACATACATACCGAGCCTAGTAGAGGGGATTTCACCAGAACGTCTACGACGCTTCTTTAACAAAGTGGAGGGCGGATACCAGGTCAGCAAGTTTGTCCGCCAGATGTGTGTCTTTGCTAAGCAAAACCTGATCGGCGACCCACCTTTTTCCCATCTGGATCTCATTAGTTGTCGGAACGTACTGATTTATTTGGGACCGGTTTTGCAGAAGAAGGTGATACCGTTGTTCCATTACAGCCTCAAACCAACAGGCTTTCTTCTGCTGGGAACCTCGGAGAGTACGGGCGAGTACTCAGACTTGTTTACCTTAGTAGATAAAAAACAGAAAATTTATTCCCGAAACTTGACACCGACTCGGCTAAATTTTGACTTCTTTACCAGCAATTATTCTCCAGAACTCGTGAAAGATGAGGCTAGGGACTCGGATGCTGGCGAAGGTCTTGATTTGCACAAAGAAGCTGACCGGATTGTCTGGAATAAATATGCCCCGCCTGGTGTGATTATCAACAACGATCTGGAAATTTTACAATTTCGGGGAGAAACCAGTCCCTACCTTGCACCAGCACCCGGAAAGCCAAGTTTCAATTTGCTCAAAATGGCTCAAGCAAGCTTGCGCTTAGATCTGCGCACAGCGATCCTCCAGGCGAAACGCTTAGATGTCCCGGTGAGAAAGGAAGGCATCCAACTTACAACTAAAGAGCAATTGAGGGAAGTCAATTTTGAGGTTATTCCTTTCCAGGTTCCCCCTTCAGAAGAACGCTACTTTTTAGTTTTGTTTGAGGACGTTCAAGTGTCAGCTCTTCCTCAGTCAGTTGATGACGAGGGTCGGGTGAAGCCTAGAAGGGGGAAGCAGACAGCCACAAAGCAGGAAGTTATCCAGCTAAAACAAGAACTTGCTGCCACTAAACAGGAGCTTAGTGCAACTAAAGAGTATCTGCAATCGATTATTCAGGATCAGGAAGCAACTAACCAAGAACTCATGACCGCTAATGAGGAGATCCTGTCGAGCAACGAAGAGTTACAAAGCACAAATGAGGAACTAGAAACCGCCAAAGAAGAGATTCAATCGACTAATGAAGAACTGAGCACAACTAACGACGAATTGCACAGTCGGATTCAAGAATCAAACAAGATTAACAACGATCTGCGCAATCTACTTAGCAGTGTCAATATTCCCATTGTGATGTTAGCAAATGATCTAACTATCCGACGTTTCACCCCGATGGCGGAGAAAATCTTCAACCTGATCCCCACTGATGCGGGGCGACCGCTTAATCATATCAAGCCCAATATTAACGTTCCTAACTTAGAGCAAATGATCTTAGAGGTGATTGACACCTTGGTCATTAAAGAACAAGAAGTTCAAGACACTGAGGGTCATTGGTATGACCTACGGATACGCCCTTACAAAACCCTGGAAAATCAAATTGATGGCGCGGTGCTCGTGTTGGTCGATATTGACGCCTTAAAACGCAGCACCGAGGAACTTAAAGAATCTCGTGATTATGCCGAAGCGATCGTCGAGACAATACAGCAACCTCTCATAGTGCTTGATACGAACTTGAGAGTGGTGACAGCGAATCAGTGTTTCTATGAGACTTTCCTGGTTTCACAAGTAGAAACAGAACATCATAGTATCTTCGCTCTTGGGAATGGTCAGTGGAACATTCCCCAGCTGCGATCGCTGCTTGAAGAAGTTCTCCCTCAAAACAACCAGATTGATAATTTTGAGGTTGAGCATACATTTGAGAACATCGGACGCAAGACAATGCTGGTTAATGCCTGTAAAGTCCTGCAAGCAAACAATCATCAAATGATACTCCTCGCCATAAATGACATCACTGAGCGTAAGCTGTTTGAGTCACAACGTAACCAGCTACTGATTCATGAGCAGTCGGCTCGCGCAGCAGCCGAGGCAGCCAACCGTACTAAGGATGAGTTCTTATCAATCGTCTCTCACGAACTACGGAACCCTCTGAACTCCATACTCGGCTGGGCTACGCTGCTGCGTAAGCACTCTTTTGACGCCCAACAGACTGCTAATGCGCTGGAGATAATTCAGGCTAGCGCCCACTCGCTAGCTAAGCTGGTTGAAGATATCCTAGACATCTCACGCATTACCACAGGCAAGCTCCACATTAATGTCAGTTTGATTGCTCTGGCACCTGTGATTGAGGCAGCCATTGATGTTGCCCGTCTATCAGCTGAGGCTAAAAACATTCAAATACAAACCGTGCTTGAATCACCGCCTGACACCCTATGGGTGTCAGGCGATCCGGAGCGCTTACAGCAGGTGTTCTGGAATCTGCTTTCTAATTCCATCAAGTTCACCCCAGTCGGGGGACGAGTGACAGTCAAACTTGAGCATATTGGCTCATTTGCCCAAATTCAAGTCATTGACACAGGTGAGGGCATCAGCGCCGACTTTCTACCCCATGTCTTTGAGCGGTTCCGTCAAGCAGATAGCAGTAGCACTCGGTTGCATGGTGGACTCGGACTCGGACTCTCAATTGTGTCTCATTTGGTAGAGCAACACGGTGGCACGATCCAAGCAGAAAGTCCGGGTGAGGGGCAAGGGACAACAATGACAGTGAGGCTACCATTAGTTACTTATCACACAGGCACTGTTGTGTCAAGTGATTTGTCGCAGGTATCGAGGGCAGGGCAAGAAGTGCCATTAGATACCACGCCAACGCTCTTAGGCGTGCGGGTACTTGTCGTTGATGACGAGGCGGGTCTATTAGAGTTACTGAGGACAATTCTTGAACAGTACGGAGCGCAAGTGACGGCGGTTACGTCGGCAAAAGAGGCGATCGCCCTTCTAAGAGCGAATCCTGCTGAGTACGATGTTCTGTTGTCAGACATTGGCATGCCGGATGAAGACGGCTACGCGCTCATCCGTCAAGTGAGGGCGCTTGATGGCGAGTTAGGGGGAATTCCGGCGATCGCCCTATCGGCATATGTCAGGGAAGAAGAGCAAAGAAAGTCTCTTACTGCAGGTTTTCAAAGGCATCTTGCCAAACCAGTTGAACCAGCTCGCTTGGCATCAATGATTGCGGAACTTGCTCAGTTCAATCGGATGGGAAACCCGTGATCTGCGTGTCAATACGGTTCGGATAAGAAATTTGCTCGTGAACGCGAGTGCGTCTGGGCTACTGAGAAGGCAAGCTCTTGAGCCTAAAAGCCTTGAGTTGGCTGACGATTAGCGTTCCCCCCCTGCGCCCTGCGCCCTGCCCCCCTGCTGCCTCAACGAAAAAATGTTTTAACCGAACGGTATTGATGTGCGTGTGTGTTCCAGGCGATTCAGTACACGAGCAATTAATTCTGGTGGCAAAATTGGCTTACTCACATAGTCATCTGCACCCGCAGCAAACACCCGATTCACAGTTTCCGCATCAGAGTCAACAGATAGAAACAGCACGGGTAACTCACTCCACCGTGGATCGTTTCGCACCACCTCGCACAGTTCAATGCCACTTAACTCCGGCATTTCCATATCTAGAATCAGCAAGTCGGGGTTAGACACCTCCAAAATGGTCCAAAACTGCTGGGGGTTATCCAGCAGAGTTAGCTTGAATCCCCAAGGCTCTAGTAAAGTGCGCACAATGTCCAACAATTGGCGGTCATCGTCCACAACCAGAATTTTTGCCTCAACGATGTCAGATGGCTTCGCAGGAGGTGGTGGGTTGATTGCGGCTGGTTGTTCCAGTTCTTGCCGCAACGCTAAAACAAGTTGAGAGAGACGTTCAACTTGAGCTTGACTCTGTTTGATTCCACCCCGAAAAATTTGTTCAATCTCGCGGCACAGACGCGAGCCTTCAGCAAAACCAAAGCTTGCCAGCGATCCAATCAGCAAGTGGGCTTCTTGCTGTGCCTGTTGCCCCAATTCTTCACTGAGCGTACCCGCAACCAGGGTCGTAATAGCTTGTTCTAAGACCGTAACGTGAGCGCTGTACTTGGGTTGAAATCGCGCCCAAATGGCAGCCAATGCGGAGGAGATTTTTGCCTGAGGTTCATCTACTACAGTTTGGGAGTGAACCGTTGCCGCTGCCTGATTGTTAAGTTCATCTTCCCCTAATTTGAACCGATACCCTAGTCCGTAAACTGTCTCAATCAATCCATCCGCCCCAGCTTTCTTAAGTTTCTGCCGTAAAGCCTTGATGTGTGCTCTGACAGTATTCTCTAAACGGATTTCTTCAGATGACCAGAGATAATCGAGCAGGTGTGTTTGGCTAAATATCCGGTGGCTATTACGCAAAAGTAGTTCGAGTATAGCATATTCCTTAGCAGTCAAATGCAAAAGTTGTCCATCGCAAGTCACTCTACAGCTACTGGACTCAAGCCTGATATTTCCCGCCTGTATCACTGAGGAGAGAACTGGAGTTCCTCGACGTATCAAAGCACGTATCCGAGCCAATAACTCATTGGTGTCAAAAGGCTTGACAACATAATCATCAGCTCCTGCATCTAATCCAATGACTTTGCTAGTGCTACTGTCCAAAGCTGTCAAAAGGATAATTGGGGTGCTATTTCTGCGATCGCGTAGCTGTCTGCAAAACTTTAGACCATCCAGTTTTGGCAACATGATATCTAATAAAACCAAGTCATAAGTAAACGCTTCGACTAAGGACAGTCCAGTCTGACCATCCATCGCCAAATCGACTACATAATGCTGAGTTATTAGAGTATTCTTTAAGATTTCAGCACTCCCTTGTTCATCCTCTACTAGCAGAATTTTCATAGACAACTATTGATACTTGCTATATTCACGTCACGTTTTTTAAACATCCCTCCCTAGGAATATTTTTGCTCTGACTTAATAGGCAAGTCTCTTACATGACTCGCACTTTGATTGCAGTTGACTTGAGAAAGAGCGCCACTTTTTTAAACACGTTCTTATATTATCTACTGACTCATTCACAAAATCTTCACTTACTTTTTTTATATTTAACTAAGAACTCAGGAGTCAGAATTCAGCGCAAGTGGATTCTGTACGAGTGGGTGATGAGTCATTGGTTTAAAACCTCCTCCCGCAAGTGGCGCGAAAAAAATGTTAAAAAATTATTCCTTCTCAAATCTCCATGCTCAGATCTTGCACCTATTTGTAGGAACCGAGCCTATGTAAAAAACGGTGCGGTAAAGTTAGATGACTTTTTTGGACTTTTTCCCGTAAATAAAGGGCTTTGGGTTTGATACTGAGTGATAAAATTACATAAACTTTTTTTGGTGCAAGATGTCAGCATGCTCTTGTGGGTGGAGTATTCTGAGTTCTACATTCTGACTCATTTTTCCAGTTAGACAGGGCTATTTCCTGAGTTAGCCAAGAGCTTTTACTGTAAACAAGATTGAAAGTTTTAAGCATAGTCAAGTAACTATAAGTGAGAGAGTCAATATGTCTTACCAAATATCCAATCTAGAGAGTGATCTTCAAGCATGGAGAGGTATTGACGCCGAGAAAATCGAGGAACTTGAGGAGAAAGTAGAGTTTTTACTCGAACTAATAGAGAGCTATAAGCTAGCTCTGTGTTACAAGAATGATGAACTGCAAGAGATAAAGCAAGAGTTGAGTTATACAAATCAAGAGTTATGCGCTGCACTCATTTCAACAAATCAGCTAACTATTAATGAGGCGATGGAATTAGGTAAAAAGTTGTTGGCAAGGGAGAAACCTACCGAGGATGTTCTACTTGAATTACTCCTTGCTATCTATAGCTCTTGATAAGTAGCAATAGGGAAAGCTTTTCAAGCGCTAGAATGCGATTCCAGTCATTGTAATCACTAACTAAAAGGTTAAAATTAATATGCAAAATAGTTTTTGCGACTCGCATCCGGAAAATTACCAAATACCACAAAGTAATTCTCCATCTCCTGTCCTTGATGGGTTGCGTGTACTTGTGGTAGATGACGATGTAAATAACCTGAATTTGCTGGAGGTCATTTTTGAACAGCACCAGGCTGAGGTGAAGACGGCAGGTTCAGTGGATGAAGCTATTGAAGTGATAGAAAAGTGGAAACCAGACATTCTAGTCAGCGATATCAGTATGCCAAACAAGGATGGCTATTCACTAATTCGCTCTATCAGAATCAAAGAAGCAGAGGTTGGTGGGTTTCTTCCCGCCGTTGCTCTTACAGGTTGTGTGTTTCCAGAAAATCGTAGCCTAGCTTTCAATAGCGGGTTTCAGATGTTTATTCTTAAGCCATTTGACTCTGATGAGCTAGTTGCAGTTGTGGCAAAACTTACTGGAAGAAGTGTTGAAGTCACGGTTTGAAGCTTTTGCCCAAAATAAACCAAAAAACAAGGGCGGGCATTTTGCCCACCCCACAAGAGTTATCCTTTTACAGTGCAACGCCTTTAGACCAATTTCAGATCGGGATACTCTGCTAACACATCATCAGAGGTGAGGGTGTCGCCTTCAGCTTGGGGAGTCCAAAGAACTTCCATAGCCAGCAGTTGCTCACCAGGGATGCTACCAAATTGACGTAAAGCTTGACGCAAGTCGTCAGCGCTGTTAACTTCTGGTAGTTGGTATTTACCTAAGGTCGCAGCTAGTAAAGTGACGATAATGTATTCTCCAGGTCCTTCGGTGATCAGACGGGTTGGGTTGTCGAGTTCACCACCAGCAGCAGGTAAAGCATCTTTGGGAGTCGCTCCTCTAAGCTGATTGTTTACATTAGAAAGAGTTTCTTCACTAAATTTGCTGCGTTCTGCAAGTGACAAACGGTTGAATTGAGTTTCAGCTGCATTTAAACGCGCTTGTTGAGTACCACCACCTGCATACACCCAGTATTCAGGATGGCGTAGCAAAGCGAGGCTTGCTTCTTGCAGGATTTCTGCTCTACCTTCTGGTGAGTTGGTATCAGCAGTTTCAGCAATGCGGTTGAGTTCGGTTTGCAAGTCACGGGCGCTGGCTAACAAGCCCACTTGCAAACGAGTTACGGAAACATTAGGGTTGCTGCTGTAGCCCACTTCACTGTCACCAGAAGCGTCACCAGAAGCGACACGACGGAAGGTTTGCAACAGGAAATTGGCGATCGCAATAAAAACTAAGATGCCCAGTAAACCGCCGAATCCTCCCCCAATACCCCAAAATGGAAGCAGGAAGGGAAATCCAAAACCACCGCCATAAGGAGGAGCGTAGTATCCTCCACCGTAACCTCCACCAGGAGGTGCATAGGTGCGAGGAGACGAGTAAGGACGGCTTGAGGGAACTCTGAAGGAACCACCGCCAATTCTACCCCCACTGGCGGCTAGAGCCCCATCACTATGACCAAATGCCAATGTAAAAACAAGGCATAGGAGGAACAGGGATTTTAAGAGGGGTTTGATAGCTTGTTGTAATTTTTTACCCATGACACAGTCGCTTGAAAAACAGTATTGGTTATCTTTATCTCCCAATGCACGAATGAGTGTTGTGCTTGGTCAATAACGCCAGCCCATAGCCCCACAGAGTGGTTGATTGGCAGTAGCTCTTTAACAGGCTACATTTCAAATGTATCGTCTCTGATGTTAGACACGCAGCAGGCTTTGGGGGGATTTCTGGAGTAGATAACCGTACCTCATCAGCAATTGAATATTTAAAATTTGATTAAAATTTTAAATTCGCGATCGCCAGTTTCCGCAATTGTTTTGCCAAATTCCTGTGTCCATAAATATACACAGCGGAGGATCCCAGTTTTATGGTTTTATATTATACAATACCCTTTTGTTTCTTAGTCCTTTTTTTTACTTATTTTTTATATTTTTTAATATGTAAAAAAATATATTTTAAAATTCTGTATATATTTTAACAAAAATTATATGTTTTACAAAAAAAAGTTAATTTAAAGATTTTTTCAAAAAAGATAATTAAGAAAGATAGCTTTTTGGCATTTTGGCATAATATTTTGAGTGGTATGAAGATATCCTACTAACAGCAGCCCGAGTTAAAAATCTCGACAGGAGTCATTTGAAGTATGAAGTATGAAGTATAATTTTTTTGCTCATAGCCTGCACTTAAGTTATGCTGGTAAGTATATACATCCTTTAAACTTCATCTTTGGTTCATCTACTTTTGATAGCTTCATATTTCAAGAATCAGGGTGTTAAATTGAAAAAAATTTGGTTTTGAAAAACTGAATTGAAACATTAAAAATTGAATTTTGTCCTAAAAATATAAGCATTTTACCTGTAATATTATTGAGGAAAGTAAAAAAAATAGTAATTAATAATTCATCATTCAAAGTGATGTAACTTAAACTAAGAATGACTGATAACTCATGTTTGGTAAATTTTGTTGTTCAGGATATTTAAGTCTTTTTTAGCTCCTAAAACCTGGAACAAAATTGTTTTGATTTCTTCAATTGATTTGAAAGTAGAAATTACAAAGTTCACAAAACTTTATGTAGGTTTTTTATGCTGTTTTGACGTTTAGTTATCAAAATGTCTGATGGAAAATATTTCACGTATAAGAGCAACAATCCGAGACAAAACTGCGTCATATCCGGACATCCTAGTTATATCTCGTAGCTTCCAACCAAAAGAGGGTGGAATTGAAGAATATATCTATAATCGCTGCTTGCAAGACCCAGAGCGAGTCATAGTTTTAGCGGCTAGTTGCTCGGGAGATAAAATATTTGACAGAGCGCAAAAGTTTCCGGTATACCGCTGGCCCATTTCTCAACTTTGGCGTGGTAGTTTTTTGGGAAGTATACTGCAAGCTTTCCTGAATATGGTTTGGTCATGTCTGCTCGCAATCAAACTGTATTTTCGCTATCACTATCGCTATATTGAATGGGGTCACGGCTACCATTTTCTTTCTGTTTTGGTATTAAGTTATCTTCTACCGATTCGCTTTTTTATTTACCTGCACGGGAAGGATATTTTTGAGGCGTCACGCAACCCCGTATTGCGTTCTCTGTTTGAATTCACCCTCAGACGAGCCGAAGGAATTGTTTGTAACAGTTCCTTGACTCGGGATGAGCTGATTACCCATTTCCAAGTTGAGACGCCGACCCATGTGATTAACCCTACTGTTAGAGTAGAAAAATTTGGTGTTTCGGCTCATCAAGATAATTTGGATGATTTACGTGTCCGGGTGCGGAGTGGATATAACATTCCAGAAACAGCAGTAGTTATTCTCTCAGTCGGACGACTCGTCAAGCGTAAAGGTTTTGATCGCGTGATTGAGAATTTAACACTCCTCTTGACTCTGGGGATGGATGTTCACTATATACTTTGTGGGCAAGGTCCTGATGAGTCTGCGCTGAGAAATCTAGCCAATCGTTTGCGGGTACAGAGACGGGTTCATTTTGCTGGGTATGTACCTGAGGGGGAATTGGCCGGATACTATGCAGCATGTGACATACTTGCAATGCTGAGTTTGGGAAACAAAAAAGCCTCGATTGGGGGTTTTGGAATCGTTTGTTTAGAAGCGGGTTATTTTGGCAAACCTGTGATTGCATCTGGCTTGGGGAGTGTAGTAGATACAGTTCACCATGAAGAAAATGGTATACTCGTGAATCCCAATTCCGGCTATGAGGTTTTTCATGCTTTTAAGCGGTTGTGTCAAGACCAAAAGCTGCGCGAACAACTCGGTCGTAAAGGAAAACAATTCGCTAAACGCAAAACCTTACACCGCTCGATTTACATTCCTGAGTCTGGCTACTCATGTTTATTGACTTAGCCACCACCAACGATGGTGACTATTTCCAAGCGATCGCCCTGCTGTACTTCTGTTCCTGACCAAAACTGACGGTGTAAAATTTCGCCGTTATACTCTACCGCCACCAAGCGGGGATTGAAACCCAATTGTTGGAGTAAGTCGGGTAAAAGTGTTTGGGGTAAGCAGGAACGAGTTTCCCCATTGATAACAAGTGTAATCTTATCAGACATAAGACATACCAGATTCTGGTTTCATGCGACTTATTAGCTGTGAGAGGAAAAATTGTGTCACCAGGGTAGGTTGATCGGCTTGCATGAGACTACGCACCACCGCCACACGGTTTGCTCCGGCGTTGATCACGTCATTAATGTTATTTGGATCAATTCCCCCAATGGCAAACCAAGGTATAGAACAATTTTTAGCCGCATAGCTGACGTATTCTAAGCCAGCTGCTGCTTTTCCTTCTTTTGTAGGAGTTTGATAAACAGGTCCCACACCAACATAATCTGCACCTTCAGCGATCGCAGCTTGCATTTCTTGCGAGTTTGTGGTAGAGCGACCAATCAAACGGTGAGGACCAAGTAATTGTCGGGCAATAGAAATGGGCAAATCTTGTTGTCCCAAATGCACTCCATCAGCATCTACCGCTAGAGCGACATCCACCCGATCATTGATAATAAAAATAGCGCCGTAGGCGTGGCATAGTTGCCGTAGTTTTTTAGCTTGTTCTAGACGCACAGTATCATCGGCTATTTTGTCGCGATATTGTACCAGCGTTAATCCTCCTTTCAGGGCTGCTTCGACAATTTCCACCAACCTTTCATTTGGGGAGGTGACAAAATACAGGCGCGATCGCGATAGCAGTTGCTGCCGATGATTTCCCATCAGATCACTTTCCAGGGTATAAATGCGATAACGCATCTGCTTAAAAGCTTTCCCCATATTTGGGTTGTAAAGCTTGCTATATTCTTCCAGCACCCGCAAAGCTTCTTGCACTCGGCAGAAGTTAGCTTGCAACAACGATTTGATGTTCGTACGTTGTTCTTCCTGAGGATGGGTTAACTCAGTCCCAGGATCGCCCGGAGTATCCCGCGCCGCCCGCAATTCTGTGGTATGCCAACGAGCTATCTCTTGTCGCTCTTTTTTGCATTGCGCAGCTAACTGGGCGTTGTTCAACCCAAAGCGACACCATTCCTCAATGATTCGCAAGCCCTCACGAGCGCGGTCTAAATTTGCATCTAAAATGCGGTAAACAACTTGCTGGATTTGCTCTGTTTGGCTGTATGGCTCGACCATTACAACAACCCCATTATTGCTTTCATCGTAACAGCCAGCCTGTTTCATATTGACACTGTTCTTCGCATCTCTATTGATTCTTAACTAACTTAACTTTGTATCAAAAAGAGCGAACAGGTCAATATCTGAGTAACCTTATCCACATACTTACGTCTACAAAAGTATAAAAAGTTTTTTGGTTGAAGGAGTGTAGTCAAAGTGATTCACCACGACGTTTTTCCTAAGTCTTATTGGGCAAACGATTTACCAGTAAAGCTAATTGCCAAAGGTCACAAACCATATTCATTCCTCAGTGTAGCAATATTATCAGTGTTTCGTTTTTTCGTTTTGTGTTTCACGACTGGCATGGGAGTGGCATACATGGCAATGCTTGGGGCAAGCTTTGATGCCGCCATTGCTCAAATGCCCGCAACAACAGATAGAGCGCAGATCGGTGCCAAAACAATGTCTCAGGTTAACGTGCTTTTTGTCAACCCAAGTGCCGGGGATGACAAGGTAGGCAATGGTGGTGAAGGCACTCCTTTTAAAACGATCACCCAGGCGCTACAAGTCGCTGGTTCCAACACAGTCATTATGCTCTCAAGCGGCACTTACACCGAGGGAACTGGAGAGAGTTTTCCTTTGAGACTCAAACCAAATGTTTCCATTCAAGGGGACTCTCGCACTAAAGGACGTGGTATTGTGATCCAAGGAGGAGGTGCTTACCTCAGTCGCACCTTTGGCGGTCAAAACGTCACTATTGTAGGCGCAAACCAAGCGAAGTTGACTGGCGTAACGGTAACTAATCCCAACCCTCGTGGTTACGGTTTATGGATTGAATACAGCAATCCAGTCATTGTGGAAAATACCTTTACTGGCAGTACCCAAGATGGAATAGCTGTGACTGGCAACAGTGCGCCCACCATTCGCAGTAATTTCTTTTATCAAAATGGGGCGAATGGAATCACAATTTCCGGGAACTCTCGACCGGAAGTGCGGGAAAACGTCTTTCAAGAAACGGGCTTTGGCATTAATATTACCCAAAATGCTCAGCCGATAGTGGTTGGCAATTCTGTTCAATACAACAGAAGTGGCATTGTGGTACAAGCGAATGCTCGCCCAATACTACGGAAGAATCTCATTCAAGGCAGCAAAGAAGATGGCTTAGTAGCTATTTCTCAAGCGATCCCCAATTTAGGCATTGCCTCTGAACCAGGTGGTAATCAGTTTCGCAACAATGCTCGTTACGACATTAACGCCAGCGCTGCCAAGCAAATCTTTCCTGCTTTTGGCAACACCCTTGCCAACAACCGCATCAATGGCAAGGTGGATTTGGCTGGGACAACAGCAGTAGCCGAGGCGGGAATGGGGGGACTCAGCGCAGAGAACCCGAGGATACAGGAACGCGGGAATTCTTTAGCAAATGTAAGCGCGTCAACAGCGTCAGGGCGTCTCCCCCTAAGCGCGTCTTCCAGCAATGCTTCTGGACGATTGAACAATCAATTGCAGCCATTATTGCCGATCAATTCACCCCTTAGAGCAACTACTGTCAATCAAAAACAATCTCCTCCTCTCAATTCTGGGTTGTCAACTCCTAATAGCTTGACAAGGAGTCGGCAAGTTGCCCCAACTGCAAGGTCAATTCAATCACCACCAAATACATCCAATACATCACAGCAAGCGAATTACGTACGTATTTCTTCTAATACCGTAGAATTCACTGCACCCCAAACGACGGCTAACACCGTTGACGCCGGAACACAAGAACGCCCAGACGCAATGAATTTAGAACAAATGGCTCCGCGTCCTCCCCTCTCGGTATCTAGGCGTCAAGTCCGACAACAAAATGTAACTTCCTATGACCAAGTCGCACCAGTACCCGTACAAAGAGCGTATCAAGGACAGTCGTCATTGCCAACACTAGAAGCTGCACCCGTCGGTAATGCAGCTCTTTTGCCCGTTCCCAATTCCAATATCCCTTTGGGCAATACTGGCAATATGCGAAAACAACCAGTCGCTCAAAGTTCTTCGACGACTGCGTATGTCTCGAGTCCATCTTCATCGCCTGCTGGGGAAAGTCAAATCAATTTACGTTACCGAGTCGTAGTTGAAGTACAAAATGAAAAGGATCAAGACTTAGTTAAATTTCTTGCTCCTGGTGCTTTTCGTACTGTCTGGCGTGGTAAGGGAGTGATGCAAGTCGGTGTTTTTAGTACTCGCTATAACGCTGATAGCGTCATCAAAATACTTAATAATAACGGTTTAAAAGCTGTGGTTGAGCCGGTAAATTAAAAGGGATTGGGTATTGGGGACTAGTAGAATATAATCGCTAAAAACCGTATAAAATGACAAGGAGTGCTGACCACAAAACCGGAAAGGGGGCGCAATGGAACGGCAAAGGTATATTGTGCGGTTAAGTGAGGAGGAGCGGCAGGAATTA
>Ga0209902_100105_pt1:0-45000 | contig 162151 bp, 141 predicted proteins | sample FECB27metaG_FD_188304 | JGI IMG/M metagenome (GOLD analysis project Ga0209902, IMG submission 188304) | Cyanobacterial communities from the Joint Genome Institute, California, USA - FECB-27 (SPAdes) (version 2) | ecosystem: Environmental > Aquatic > Thermal springs > Hot (42-90C) >...
CAGGCTCATCATGTCGTCGGTCATCGGTGGTCTCTCCCAGAAAGGTTGGCTTCGACAACCAGACCCTACCGGAAAGCGCCGATGACCACCGCGCTACCCAGCTACACCACGTCCAGGGACGTCACCCGATCATTGTCGAAGCGCTCATTCAGGTCTCCGGTCGGCTCGATGTGAGGGTTGTAGCGGAAGGCGTGAAGACGTCGCTGCAGGCTGACCGGCTGATGCAGATGGGATGCAGACTTGGCCAGGTTACCTCTATTCGAGACCTGTTTCTTCTTTGGATGCGGAAGAACTCCTCCGTAAACTCGCACAGGGAAGAATTCTGTCGAACAGTCCGACGAAATCGGTCGGGGCTCCTTTTTTGCAGGGAGAAAAGCGGAGGCCGTAAAACGCACGGTCCTCGGGGGCGCTTCGAGAGCCGCGGCCGTTGTCCGACGCGCTGGGGGTCCGTGGCCGGCGGCTGGGTGCCTGCGGCTTACGGTCGGACCATGTCATTCCGGGTCATGGGTCGGTCTTCCGGCTTGTTGCAGATCCATGCGGCGGTCCTCACGGCTGCCTCCAGCGATCGAACGTCTCGAAGATGCTCATGCGCCCGCCGCCGCAGCAGGGGCATGGCGGGCGGAAGTCCATCGGTTCGTCGAAGTCGCGGAGGTCGGGCGGCACTGCGGCAGGACATGGGTCAGGAACCGGCGAATGAACTCGTCGGCAGCAAGCCTCATGATCTGCTGCCGGTCAGCGCCGTCGCGGCGGTATTCCTTGTAGCGGAAGGTAGCAACCCGGCGGGTGCGGAGCGACAGATAAGTGTCTGCGCCACCGCAAGACCTATGCGTCAGATCACAGCTAGACCCGCAGCGCTTCACCCGAAGTGTGCCGGTACGGCCGAGGGATCTGGATCCGGTGATGGTTCGACGACGGACACCATCCCTAAAGCGGCCTGCTGCCGAATGCTGGCCCACACGATCGCCCCGCTTGGCGACAAGCGCGACCACTGCCGCCTTTGCCTGAAACGTTGATCTCGATCAATGCGCGACCCAGCCGTCTTAAATACGAAAGGACCAGCTTCGTGCCGGTGGTTCCTAGGCATTCGCAAGTTTCCTCCCGCGGGTTCTATCGCACGCAACTACAGCGGCGGGTCGACGAGATCCGCATTGGAATGCATGGAAGCCGCGACCGATGCGCATCCGATCAATGGCAACTCCCCTGATGCAAAGCGCATTGGGCATCCTAGGCGGTAAGGCAGTGGCTAGGAATGGCGTGACCGTTTGGCAGCGTGCGCAGCAGACTGTGAAACAGGCCGGGCTAGGGCTGCTGGTCGCCTTAGCGGCCTGCCAGACCGCTCTCGCCGGGCCGGAAGAAGCCTTTGTCGAACGCACCCATACACGTTTTGCAAGCCTGCGGGCTGCACCCAAGGAGGCACGGCCAGCGGGATGCAAGGCTCTCTACAGCGCAGCCTTTGATACCGCTGCGGTTGCCGCTGGCGCTGCCCGTAAGGAATGGAAAAGGATGAAAGCCTCCCGCCAGGCTGCAATGGTTCAGTCGACCGGGCAGCGGCTGGTGCGCGAATGCCTATCGGTGCTGGCGCGGCCCGAGCCCGGCCCGCCGGTCATCCTAAAGCGGGCGCAGCTTGGCTCTGGCCTGAAAGTGACAGTGCAACACATCGGACCGCAGGGAAAGGACACTATCGTGACCTGGACCCTTAAACCGGGCGGCCCCTTTGGCATGCGTGCGCTTGACGCGACAGCGGAAGGACGGGGACTCGTCGCCAGCCTGCGTTCGGAATTCGACGGTGCCTTGGCCGCGACGGGCGGCAACATCGACAAGGCAATCGTCGCCTTCGCAGGAAAACGGTGATTCATGCAGCCGCTGATCAGCCTTTCCGGCGTGTCACGCGATTTCGATAATGGCCGTATCGTCGCGCTTTCGGGCGTGGACCTGACGCTTCATACCGGTGAGTGCCTGGCCTTGGTGGGGCGATCGGGTAGCGGCAAGTCCTGTCTGTTGAACATGGCCACCGGCCTCGACAGGCCAGACAAGGGCACGGTGAGCTGGCGCGGGCAACCGCTTTACTCGCTTTCCAGCTGGGCGGAACTCCGACGCGAATCTATCGGCATCGTGTTTCAGGAATTCCTTCTGCTGCCGACGCTGACCGCTCTGCAGAACATCGAGATCGCCCTTCTGGCCGGCAATCCGCATGGAAAGGGGCGCGACGCCGCACGTGCCATCCTGGAGCGCGTCGACCTTGGCAGGCGGCTAGACAGTCTGCCGTCGCAATTGTCCGGCGGCGAACGCCAGAGGGTAGCGATCGCGCGAGCGCTCGTGCGAGAACCCGATATCCTATTTGCCGACGAGCCCACTGGTAACCTGGACAGTACAAATGCGGCCAGGATAGCCGACCTGCTGTTCGAATTGCATGGTGAGCGCGGCATGGCGCTGGTCGTCGTGACCCACGACGAGGAGCTTGCCGAGCGCTGCCCGCGCGTCGTCCGACTGGCAGACGGACGGATCAGCGAAGACCGTCCCGGAAAGGGGAAACTATGACATTGGCCGGGTTTGCGCTGTCCAACATGATGCGACGACCCGTGCGCACCTTGCGTTGACAGCGGGATGCGGTGGGGATCAGTCCTCGTGCGCCGGTCCTTGAGCCGGTCGGGCGGAATGGTCCAGACCTTGTGGTCAAGATCGATCTCCGACCACCTAGCCCCGATCACCTCGCCGGTACGTAGCGCCGTAAGCAGCGTCATTTCCATGGCACGAGCGGCCATGCTGCCACGGCTGCGGACCATCTTCATGAACTCTGACGCCGCGAGATAGTCCAAGGCCGCCTGTCGACCCCGGGTGAGCTTCGTAGGCCGCTCGAAGCCACGATCCCGCAGGTCCCGCCAGTCGGCGGGGTTGTCCCACCTCGCGATGCCGTTCTTGTCGCGCAGGTGAACACGGGCATAATCGAACACACGCTGCAGGCGGGACAGCATCTTCCGGGCGGTCTCCGGCTTCTCCCGCCATACAGGCCCTAGCACCCGCTCGATGTCGAGCGTAGTGATGTCGTTCACCGGCTTCTCAAGGATGCTGCTGCAGTAGCGGGGCCGAGCAGCAGCTCCCACTGGTAGCGGACCTTCTCGTTGGTGGAACGCCTCTGTGCGTATGCGATCACCTCCCGGCCGATGGCTCCGAACGTCGGAATGGAGGCGGACAACGACCTTGCGTCCCGTCGCGCGGCGATTGGCCGATTCGTGGACGCTATAGGACTTCTCTGGATTTCGGAATGGTGCCGGCTAGGGGCACCATGAACTCTCCCTCGCAGCAGGCGCTGCCGGCCGGTGCCAAGGGGAGCGCGCGGGCGAAGCCTCTTGGCGAGACGGTTCGATTCCTCTAGGTATTGTGCGCTGCAGCATCGTAGCGGCGGGATGTCCTCGTATCCATGCTTGACCCCGGTTCCAGCTATTTCGAACTCTACCGCAGGTTTCGCTGGGACATCCCGGCGCGGTTCAACATCGGCGTTGCCGTGTCCGACCGCTGGGCGGCAGTCGACCCCGAGCGTATCGCATTGCTCGAATACAGGGTGGACGGCGCGCCTGGTCGGATGAGCTTCGGCGATCTCTCGCTTGCCTCCAATGCCTTTGCCAACGTGCTGCGGGCGGGCGGCGTGCGGCGCGGCGACCGGGTGGCGCTGCTCCTGCCGCAGGGTTTCGACGTGGCGATCGCCCATGTCGCGATCTACAAGCTCGGCGCGATCGCCGTGCCGCTGGCCATGCTGTTCGGCGTCGAGGCGCTGGAGTATCGGCTCCAGACGGCCGGCGTGAAGGCGATCGTCACCAATAGCGCCGGCGCGGCCAAGCTCGGCCGCATCGCGGCGAGGCTGCCGGCCCTCGACATGGTCGTCTCCACCGATGCCCCGGATGGCACCGCGAATTTCCACGCGCTGATCGCCGCGCATGCGGCCGTGCTCGAAGCGGCCGACACGACGCCGGACGATCCGGCGATGATGATCTTCACCTCGGGCACGACAGGGCCGCCCAAGGGCGCGCTGCACGGCCACCGCGTGCTGCTCGGCCATCTGCCCGGCTTCCGGCTGCACCATGATTTCCTGCCGAAGCCGGGCGACCTGATGTGGACGCCGGCCGACTGGGCCTGGGCCGGCGGCCTGTTGAACGCGCTGCTGCCGTCGCTCTATTTCGGCGTGCCGGTCGTGTTCGGTCGCTTCGACCGGTTCGACCCGGAAGGCGCGCTGCTCTTGATGGAGAAGATGCGCGTGCGCAACGCGTTCATCCCGCCGACGGCGCTGCGCATGCTGAAGACCGTCGCCGGGATTCGGGAGCGGTTCCGGCTCGACCTGCGCACGATCGGCTCGGCCGGCGAGGCCCTGGGGCGCGAGACCTATGACTGGGCGCTGGCCGAACTCGGCATGCCGGTGGACGAGTTTTACGGCCAGACCGAGTGCAACATCGTGCTCTCCTCGGCATCGTCGCTCGGCGTCAGCCGAGGCGGAGCGATCGGCAAGCCGGTGCCGGGGCATCGCGTGGCGATCATCGACGCCAAAGGCAGGCCGGTGCCAACAGGCGAGGTCGGCCAGATCGCGGTCGCGCGGCCGGACCCGGTGATGTTCCTCGAATACTGGCAGAACCCGGAGGCGACGGAGAAGAAGTTCATCGGCGACTGGATGACGACCGGAGACCAGGGCGTCGAGGACGCCGACGGCTATTTTTCCTTCTTCGGCCGCGACGACGACGTCATCACCTCGGCCGGCTTTCGCATCGGGCCTGGCGAGATCGAGGACTGCCTGACCGGCCATCCCGCGATCGCGCTGGCGGCCGCCGTCGGCAAGCCCGACCGGCTGCGCACCGAGATCGTCAAGGCCTACGTCGTCCTCAAGGACGGTTTTTTCGGCTCGGACGCACTTGCCGCCGAGATCAGCGACTGGGTGCGCGAGCGGCTCTCGGCGCATGAATATCCGCGCGAGGTGGCGTTCGTCGATTCCATGCCGCTGACCTCGAGCGGCAAGGTCATTCGCCGGATTTTCCGCGACCGCGCGCGCCGCGAAGCGGCGCTCTGAGATCAGTGCCGGCCGAGGAGCTGCTTCACGCGGTTGCGCAACAGGCGCGCCATGTTGCGGGTCTCGCGGTAGAGATGCAGCTGCGAGGCGGCCTGCCGGGTGGCGCGGTCGGCATCCGGCGTGAGGCCGACGACCATCGTCCCCATGGACCTGCGCTCGGTCCACAGGCGGCTCATCACCGGGTGGTCGGGCATGGCGCATGAATCGGTCTGGTCGATGTTGGGATCGTCGAGATGCTGGCGCGTGACCTCGATCATCAGGAGCGTACCTGGCGAAAAGGCCGCATAGGCCTCGTCGTAGGCGGTCTTCCACGTGTAGGCGACGCCGCCCTCGATGAAGACGATGAGGCTTGCGATGACCTCGCCGTCGAGGGTCAGCGAATGGACGCGGCACATGTCCTGCTCGGCCAGGCGGTGGACCGCCTCGCGCGCGAAGGCCGCGCGATAGCGGTCGACCGCCATGGCGGTGCGCTGGCGGCCCTTCCAGCCCGATGCCTCGAGCGTGAGGAAGGATTCGACGCCGTTGCGGATATCGTCCTCGGAGCGCGCGACGACATGCTCCAGCCGGCCCTTGTCGCCCAGCCGCCGCTTCATGCGGCGGAACTCGCGGTAGTGATGCGGCTTGAGCGCTGCCTTGAGATAGTCCTCGCCGTCCAGGCGGCTGTCGAGGAAAGGCCGCTCGACGATGTCGGTGGTCTCCAGCGGCAGGCCGCGGCTGCTCGCCACCGAGGTCAGCATGCGCGCCACGGGACCGGCCATGTGCATGTCGGGCAGCACGAGGACTTTCGGAAGCTTCAGGTGAGGACGCGACAGCATGCCGAAAAAGTCCTCGACGACGCCTTCGGGGTCGTCGCGGTCGAGCAGCGGCGTGCCGAGCGGACCGAAAGGACTCGACCAGGTCCGCATGATGGGGGCGGCAAGCGGCACCGGCGGCCGCTCGACGGAAAAAGGGACGAGAAGGCGCAGGCGGTTCCTGAAATCGTCGCCGTCGCGGATGACGGCCAGCCGCACCTCGCGGTCCTCCAGTCGGGGCATGGCAGGCGCCAGGAAGCGCGGATTGAAGAAGATGTTGGGTTCGATGGTGCGCGCGCAGAGATAGTCGAGTTCCTCGACGAGATCGAAACCGGCGGCCGCGGGGTAGATGGTCAGGCGCCGGGTCGGGCGGTTGTTTTCCAGCAGCTCGACATGGGACTGCCCGACATGGGTGCGCCCATAGCCGGCGAGCTCGGACAGCATCGCGCCCGCAGGGCCGCCGCTGACCTCTTCGAGCAGGGGAGACGCAGCCATCGTCAGACCTTTCCAGTCCGGGTCGGAGGCAGGAAGATGACCATGGCGATGCCGAGCTTGCGCCATGCGGTGAACGACAGGGCGCAGGCCTCGAAGGCCATGGCCACCGCCGTCGCGATGGCGGCGCCCCAGAGGCCGAACTGCGGAATGAGCACCATGTTGAGCCCGATATTGACCGCCAGCGTCAGGGCATAGACCAGTGCGCAGACATTCTGGTGGCCGCTCATGGTCAGGAGGCTCTCGCAGGGGCCGACGGCAGAACGGGCGACGACGCCGAGCACGAGCAGGAAGAGGAGGGGATAGCCCGCCTCGAAGCCAGGGCCGAACAGTTCGAGCATCGGCTCGCCGAGCACAAGGACGACGATCGCCATGAAGACGGATGGCCAGAAGGTCCAGGCCACCGTCTCGCGGGCAAACTCCGCGAGCTTTTCGGGATCGCCATGGGTGAACTGCGCATAGCGCTGCGCGACCCCCGCCTTCACGGCGAAGTAGACGAAATGCACAAGCGCCAGCGTCTTGACCGTGGCGAAATAGACCGCGACGTCCTGCGGATCCATGTAGGCGCCGACCATCAGCACGTCGGCGTTGGTCAGGATGAAGAAGAAGCTCTCCACCAGGAATATGGGCAGCGAGACGATGAACCATGCGCGCAGGTTGATCGTGCGCTGGCCGGCGGGGATGCCGGCGTCGACACGCGCGGTGACGCCGATGAGCTGCCAGATCGTCGTGGCATAGGTGGCAAGCACGGCCGCGATGATCGCCGTCTCGGCCGTCGGCGCGTAGCCGAGATAGAGCGCAAGCGCCATGAACAGGAGGATCAGGACCGGGCGGGTGATGTAGGTTGGCGCGAGCGCCGCAAACGCCCAGGAATGGGCGCGCGTGATGCCCTGCAGCACATCCGACAGCGCGATCATCGGTAGGCAGATCAGGCCGAGCACGAAGGGCACGACATAGTAGCTCTCGATGACGCCCGACGAGAGCCACACGAACAGCATGCCGAGACCGGCGACGGTGGATGAGGCAACGAGCACGAAGAGCCGGCTGGTGATCAGGATGCCGCGCAGTTCCGGCATCAGGTTCTTCTCGCGGAATTCCGGGATGAAGCGGATCACCGAGGTATGGAAGCCGAAGCAGGACAGGTTTCCGGCGATCACCATGGTGACCCAGACCAGCACGAAGATGCCGTATTCGAAGCTGCCCATCCAGCGGGCAAGCAGAACCTGGCTGACGAAGGCAATCGCCGCGCTGAAGATGCGGATGGAAAACGCGATGAGCGACATGCGGCTCGCCTGGCCGCGCTCGTCCGAATTGTGGATCAGCGCATCGACATGGTCCAGCAGCGGCCGCGCCCATTGCGCGACGCTCTCCGGCAAAAGCCGTTCAGCTGTCGTTGCCGCGGAAAAGCGCACGCGATGGTCTCCGAATTCCGCCCATGAAAACTACTAGGGCTAAACTCTTTAAGAAACGGTTTGGCGACGCGAGGCGGATGGCCCTTCGGGCTGTTCCATGGCTCTAGCCAGCCGCCGCAAAGCCGGGTTAGGTTGCCGCCGCAATCGAGGAGCGCGAACGACAGCCGGCAGGAACATTGCCGTTTGCCGGCAGGCGCTTGCGTCAGGGAGGACCACCGTGAAGAAGATTCTCAACGACCCCTACAGCTACGCCGAAGAGACCCTGCAGGGGTTGTGCCGCGCCTATCCGCAGTTCTATCGCATGGCGCCCGAGACCAGCCGCGTCATCGTGCGCGCGGACGGGCCGATCGAGGGCAAGGTCGGCATCGTGTCGGGCGGCGGTTCGGGCCATCTGCCGATCTTCACCGGCTATGTCGGCCCCGGCTTCCTCGACGCGGTCGCCTGCGGCGACGTCTTTGCCTCGCCGTCGGCCGAGGAGATGGCGACCGCGATGCGCCAGGCCAATGGCGGTGCCGGCGTGCTCCGGCTCTACGGCAACTATGGCGGCGATGTCATGAATTTCGACATGGCCGGCGAATTCGTCGAGATGGACGACATCGAGAGCACGACGGTGCTGCTGGCCGACGACGTGGCGAGCGCGCCGCTTGCCGAGCGCGAGAAGCGCCGCGGCGTCGCCGGCATGGTGCTGACCTTCAAGATCGCCGGTGCTGGGGCTGCCGCCGGGCTCGACCTCGCGGCCGTGACCGCGGTCGCCCAGCGCGCCGCCGATGGCTGCCGCACCATGGGCGTGGCGCTGTCGTCCTGCACGGTGCCGCAGGCGGGCAAACCGACCTTCACGATCGCCGAAGACGAGATGGAGGTTGGCATGGGCATCCATGGCGAGCCGGGCGTCAAGCGCGAAAAGCTGCGCACGGCCAACGAGATCGCCGATGCGCTGATCGACCCGATCCTGGCCGACCTGTCGCTGTCGCCGGGTGCGCGTGTGACGGTCCTGGTCAACAGTCTCGGCGCCACCCCGGTCGAGGAACTGTTCATCCTCTACAACCGCATCGCCGACCGGCTCGAACAGGCCGGTGCCGTCATCGCGCATCCGCTTGTCGGGCGCTACGCGACCTCGATGGAGATGGCGGGCGCCTCGCTCACCGTCTTGCCGCTCGACGAGGAACTGGAGCGCTTTCTCACGGCGCCGGCCGCCTGCGCCTTCTGGACGGTGTGACATGCCGGTCACGACCGCTTCCCTGCGTAACGCGACCACCGGCGTACTCGCCAAGCTGGAGACCGAGCATGAGCGCCTGACCAGCCTCGACGGGCTGATTGGCGACGGCGATCTCGGCATCACGCTGATCAAGGCCTTCCGGGAGCTCGATCGGGTCAAGGACGGCTGGCCGGACGATCTCGGCCACGCCTTCATGCAGGCGGCGCAGGCCGTGTCGAAAGTCTCGAGCTCGAGCTTTGGAACGCTGTTTGCCACCAGCCTGATGGCTGCCGCCAAGCACGGCAAGGGCACGACCGAAATCGCCTGGTCGGACGTGCCGTCCATCCTGGACAAGGCGGTCGAGGCGATGATGGCGCGGGGCAAGGCGTCGCTTGGCGACAAGACCGTGCTCGACACGGTCACCGCAGCGTCGCGGGAGGCCGCCGGCAGGGACGATGCGGAAGCGCTTCTCGCCGCGCTGAAGACCGGGGCCCAGGCCGCGCTGGACGAATTCCGCGACAGGCCCAACAAGATCGGCCGCGCCCGCATCTTTGCCGAGCGCACCGTCGGCATGGACGATCCGGGCATGGTGGCGTTTCAGGTCATGCTGGACGGGCTGGGGTGACCGCGGAAGGGGTTTTCCTCCTTCCGCCAAGAAGCGGAAAAACTCGCTCAGCTACCGCGCGGAGTAGCCGCCATCGACCATCAGCATCTGCCCGGTCACGAAGGACGCGCCGGGGCCGATCAGGAACTTGATCGTCTCGGCGATTTCCGACGGTTCGGCATAGCGCCCAAGCGGATGCGCGGCCTTGATGGCGGCGGCGCCGGCCGCCGGATCGTCGAGCGAATCGAGGTAGCGGTGCAGGAACGGCGTGTCGACCGAGCCCGGCCCGACCGCGTTCACGCGGATGCCATAGGAGGCATAGTCCACCGCCATCTGGCGCACGAGCTGCAGGAGCGCGCCCTTGCTTGCGCAATAGGCCGCCTGCGAGGGCAGGCCGACCACGCCCGAGATGGACCCGGTCGCGACGATGGCGCCGGCCTTGCGCTGCATCATCGCCGGCAGCGCGCGACGCGCCATCAGGAAGAAGGATTTTGCATTCGCGTCCATGACGCTGTCCCATTCCTCCTCGCTGGTCTCGTGGGCCGGCTTGGTGACGATGTAGCCCGCATTGCTGACCAGGCCGTCGACGCCCCCGAACACGCGCTCGGCGTGCTCGTAAATGCCTTCGACATCGGCAACCTTGGTGACGTCGCCCACGACCGTCGTCAGGCGATCAGCGGCGGGCGGCGAAAACATGCCGGCGTCGATCGCGAGGTCCGTGGCGCAGACGCGCGCGCCTTCGGCCAGAAGGCTGGCGACCGTGGCGCGGCCGACGCCACCCGCCGCTCCCGTGACGATGATCCTCTGGTTTTCAAGCGTAGCGCCCATGATCGTTCCTCCCCAACTGTGGCGCGCATGCGTAGCGTGACCGGGTGACCGCGTAAAGCGCCGGTGGGCGACCTTGCGACTTGTGCGCGACTGGACCTTTGCGCGCCGTCGCTTTGGCTGCATATATCGAGAGGGCGGGCGCACGCTTCACCCGCCGGCAAGCAGACGAGGAGACGGGCGATGGACGAACCCAATCCGTGGCGGCACATGTCGAGCGCACCCAGGGACGGCAGCCGCATTCTCGTGACGGTGCGCCCCGTCGAGCAGGGGCCCGCGGAGGTCGACGTCGCCTTCTGGGCGCGCGCCGACCGCTTTGGCATCGAGGGCTGGCGGGCCGCCGATTCGACGCCGGGCGCGATCGTCGGCTATGCCGACCCCGAGCTGAAATGCTGGATGCCGCTGCCGCAGGCCAATCTCGGCCAGCAGCCCGACACGATGCCGCTGCCCTTCGAGGGCGACGAGATCGAGGTCGACGGGTCAGGGATATAGGCTGTCGAAAGCGATGCCGCGCTGAACTAGACTAAGTGGACTAAGTTCATCGGGTTCATCTTGGAAAAGATCAACATCCACGAGGCAAAGACGCATCTTTCGCGTCTCGTCGAGAAGGCCGCGAAGGGCGAGAGCTTCATCATCGCCAAGGCGGGCAAGCCGATGGTCAAGGTCGTGCCGCTCGATGAGGCACCGAAGCCGAAGCCCCAACGGATCGGCTTCATGCGCGGCCAGATCGGGATTCCGGACGATTTCGACACGATGGGTCAGGAAGAGATCGAGCGCATGTTCTCCGGCGAATGAGGTATCTGCTCGATACGTACCTGCTGCTTTGGGCAGGGCAGGGATCCGAGCGACTGTCTCCGGCTGCGCAGGATCTGATAGCGTCCGACCGCAATCCGCTCTTCTTCAGTGCCGCGAGCATGTGGGAGATTGCGATCAAGGCCTCTCTCAAGCGAGGGGATTTCGAGATCGATCCCTGCGAGTTTCACAGGCAATTGCTGGCGAACGACTACATCGAGTTGCCGGTTGTCGCAGCGCATGCGGTGGAGTTCGCGAGCTTGGCGGCGCGCCACAAGGACCCTTTCGACCGCATGCTGCTGACGCAAGCGATCCACGAGAGCTCACACTTGTGACGGTGGACCGAGTCCTTGGCGGCTACGACGGACCCGGCATGCGGGTCTGATCGTCACCTCACGCAAACGCGCCGTGGCAGTGCTTGTATTTCTTGCCTGAGCCGCAGGGACACGCCTCGTTGCGGCCGACCTTGCCCCAGGTCGATTCGTCCTTCGGGTCGCGCTCGGCGGCCGGCACGACGCGGGCCTCGCGCAGCACGGCAACGTCGGAATCGCCGAAATCGTCCTCGCCGGTGAACGGATCCTCGTGATGGCCGAAAGCCTGCGGCGCCTGGGGCGGGGGGGATTCGGCCGCCTCGCGGACCAGCTCGACCCGCATCAGCTGCGCGGTGACGGCCTGGCGCAGATTGCCCAGCATCGCCTGGAAGAGCTCGAAGCCCTCCGACTTGTACTCGTTGAGCGGATCGCGCTGGGCGTAGCCGCGGAAGCCGACGACGGAGCGCAGATGGTCGAGATTGACCAGCTGCTCGCGCCACAGGTGATCGAGCGTCTGCAGCACGACGGAGCGCTCGACATAGGTCATCACCTCCGGCCCGAAGCGGGCGGCGCGCTCTGCTGCCGCGGCATCGGCTGCCGCGGTGATGCGCTCGCGGATGTCGTCTTCCGCGATACCCTCTTCCTTGATCCAGTCGGCGATCGGCAGGTCGAGGTTGAGGGATTGCTGCACGCCTTCGGTCAGACCCTTGGCATCCCACTGTTCGGAATAGACATTCTCCGGAATGTGCTTGGCCACGAGATCGTCGATCACGTCCTGGCGCATTTCCGCTATGGTCTCGGAGATGTTCTGGCCGTCCATCAGCGCGATACGCTGCTCGAACACCACCTTGCGCTGGTCGTTCTGGACGTCGTCATATTTCAGGAGGTTCTTGCGGATGTCGAAGTTGCGCGCCTCGACCTTCTTCTGGGCTTTCTCCAGCGCCTTGTTGATCCAGGGATGGATGATCGCCTCGTCTTCCTTGAGGCCGAGCTTCTGGAGCATGCCGTCCATGCGCTCGGACCCGAAGATGCGCATCAGGTCGTCCTGCAGCGACAGGAAGAACTTCGAACGGCCCGGATCGCCCTGGCGGCCGGAGCGGCCGCGCAGCTGGTTGTCGATGCGGCGCGATTCATGGCGCTCGGTGGCGAGTACATAGAGGCCGCCGGCGGCGATGGCCTTCTGCTTCAAGACTTCGATGTCGGCGCGGATGGCCTTTTCGGCCGCCTCGCGCTCCGGACCGGCCGGCATGTCGGCGAGTTCCTCGGCAATGCGCATGTCTGCGTTGCCGCCGAGCTGGATGTCGGTGCCGCGGCCGGCCATGTTGGTCGCGATCGTGATGACGCCGGGCTTGCCTGCCTGGGCAACGATCGAGGCTTCCTGTTCGTGGTGGCGCGCATTCAGCACGCGGAAGTCCTTGAAGCCTTCCTTGCGCAGGCGATCGGCCAGCTGCTCCGACTTCTCGATCGAGGTGGTGCCCACCAGCGTCGGCTGGCCATTGGCGTTCGCAGCCCGGATCTCGGTGACGATCGCCTTCATCTTCTCCTCGACCGTCCGGTAGACCTCGTCATCCTCGTCGATGCGCGATACCGGCTTGTTGGTCGGGACTTCCGTGACTTCGAGCCCGTAGATATTGCCGAACTCCTCGGCTTCCGTCAGCGCCGTGCCGGTCATGCCGGCCAGCTTCTTGTACATGCGGAAGTAGTTCTGGAAGGTCACCGACGCCAGCGTCTGGTTTTCCGGCTGGATGGTCACGTGTTCCTTGGCCTCCAGCGCCTGGTGCAGGCCCTCGGAATAGCGGCGGCCGGGCATCATGCGGCCGGTGAACTCGTCGATGATGACGATCTCGTTGTTGCGGACGATATAGTCCTTGTCCTTCTGGAACAGGCGGTGCGCCTTGAGCGCATTGTTCACATGGTGAACGATCGCCACGTTCTCCACGTCGTAGAGCGATTCGCCCTTGAGGTGGCCCGCGGCGCGCAGCAGGTTCTCCAGCTTCTCGGTGCCTTCCTCGGTGAAGATCGAGGTCTTCTGCTTCTCGTCGATCTCGTAGTCGGCCGGGCCGAGCTGCAGGATGAAGGCGTCGATCGTGTTGTACATTTCGGAACGGTCCTCGAGCGGACCGGAAATGATCAGAGGCGTGCGCGCCTCGTCGATCAGGATGGAGTCGACCTCGTCGACGATCGCGTAATTGTGACCGCGCTGCACCATCTGGGCGCGCTCATACTTCATGTTGTCCCTGAGATAGTCGAAGCCGAGCTCGTTGTTGGTGGCGTAGGTGACGTCGCAGGCATAGGCAGCGCGGCGCTGCTCGTCGTTGAGGCCGTGCACGATCACGCCGGTGGTCAGGCCGAGAAACTTGTAGACGCGGCCCATCCATTCCGAGTCGCGCGAGGCGAGGTAGTCGTTGACCGTGACGACGTGAACGCCCTTGCCGGCAAGGGCGTTGAGATACACCGGCAGCGTGGCGACGAGCGTCTTGCCCTCGCCGGTGCGCATCTCGGCAATGCCGCCATTGTTGAGCACCATGCCGCCGATGAGCTGCACGTCGAAGGGGCGCATGCCAAGCACGCGGCGCGACGCCTCGCGGGCGGTTGCGAAGGCGGGAACGAGCAGGTCGTCAAGGCTGGCGCCGTTGGCGATGTCCTTGCGGAACTGGTCGGTGCGGGCGCGAAGCGCTTCGTCGGACAGCGCCCGCATCTCGTTTTCCATCGCATTGATCGCCTCGACGCGTGGCCGCGTGGATTTGATACGCCGGTCATTGGATGAACCGAAGATTTTACGGGCAATGCCGCCAAGACTGACCATCGAAGGCCCTTTCAATTCAAACCTGCCGGCGGATCGGCCGGCCAACCCGCTCAACATGATGGGAGGCGGATTCCAGTAGCAAAAGGCGCCCGGAAAACGGTTCTGGACGCCAAGTCGAAGGACAGATAAGAGGGGGCACAAGCGATGTCAACGTAGCAGACCTGCTCGCATTCGCGCCCATTTCGGCCGCATTCGTCCATGAACGGTGCGCGCCACACGACCCGATCCTCGTTTACTACCGGAGAGTTACCCATGCAGTTCCAGTCTCGCCGCGCCCGCGTCGCCACCCTCGCCCTGGCGATCGGTCTCCTTGGGATGACATCAAACGTCCTCATGGCCCAGGAAGACAAGGTCGTCGCGACGGTCAATGGAATGACCATCACGGAGCAGGACCTGACCATGGCGGTTTCGGACCTCGACCAGCAGTTCGCCAAGCTGCCGCCGGAACAGCGCCGCGCCGCGGCGCTGTCGGCGCTCATCGAGATCAGGCTGGTTGCCGCGGAAGCGGCGACCAAGGGTCTCGACAAGGATCCCGAATTCCTGCGCCGTGTCGCCTTCCTGCAGCAGCGCGCGCTGCACAGCGAGGTGGTCGAGAAGGAGATCGCCGACAAGATAACCGACGATGACATTCGCAAGCGCTATGACACCGAAATCGCGGCGGCGCAGCCGGTCAACGAGGTCCGCGCGCGCCACATCCTGGTCGCGACACAGGAAGAGGCCGACGCCATCATCAAGGAACTCGACGGCGGGGCGGATTTCCAGAAACTGGCCAACGAGAAGACCAGCGATCCGAGCGGCAAGACCTCGGGCGGCGACCTCGGCTATTTCGGTCCCGGCCAGATGGTGCCGGAGTTCGAGAAGGCCGCCATGGCGCTCGAGGTCGGCGCCTACACCAAGGAAGCCGTCCAGTCGCAGTTCGGCTGGCATGTCATCAAGGTCGAGGACAAGCGCGCCAAGCAGCCGCCGGCCTTCGACGACGTCAAGGACCAGATCCGCTCGGTCCTGCTGCGCGACCGCTATTTCGAACTGGTCAAGACGCTGCGCGCCACGGCCAAGCTCGACGTGCCTGATCCGGAGCTGAAGAAGGCGGTCGACGCGGTCGACGGCGGCGCCAACTGATCGCTCTTCGAAGCCCGGGTTGCACCATGTCCGACACCGTTTCCCCGCTCGCTCCGAAGAAGTACCCGAAGATGCCGGCCATCGAAGGCGTTCGCATCGCGACCGCCGAGGCCGGCATCAAGTACAAGAACCGCACCGACGTGCTGGCCATGGTCTTCGACGCGGGCACAAAGGCGGCGGGCGTGTTCACGCGTTCGAAATGCCCGTCGGCGCCGGTCGATCTCTGTCGCCAGAACCTGGCCGGGGGGCAGGCACGCGTCCTGGTCGTCAATTCCGGCAACGCCAATGCGTTTACCGGCAAGAAGGGCCGCGAGACGACGAGCGCAACCGCGAAGGCCGCGGCCAAGGCTGCTTCCTGCGGCGAGGGCGACGTTTTTCTCGCCTCCACCGGCGTGATCGGCGAGCCGCTCGATGCCGGGCGCTTCACGCATCTGCTTTCCGACATGGTGCGGGATGCCAAGGCCGAGTTCTGGACCGAGGCCGCCAAGGCGATCATGACCACGGACACCTATCCGAAGGTCGCGACCGCCACCGTCAAGCTCGGCGGCGTCGACGTCACGATCAACGGCATTGCCAAGGGCGCCGGCATGATCGCGCCGGACATGGCCACGATGCTTTCCTTCGTGGCGACAGACGCGCCGATCTCGGCCGCAGTCCTGCAATCACTCCTGTCCAAGGGCGTGGGTGACACATTCAACGCGGTGACCGTCGACAGCGATACGTCGACCAGCGACACGCTGATGCTGTTTGCCACCGGCGCGGCGGCCAGGCGCGGCGCGCCTGCGATCACCGACGTCAGGGACGCGCAGCTGGTGCCCTTCCGCCGTGCGCTCAACCGCATCCTCAAGTCGCTCGCGCTGCAGGTCGTGCGCGACGGCGAGGGCGCCCGCAAGCAGGTCGAGGTCACCGTCACCGGCGCGAGGTCCGCGCGCTCGGCCAAGCGCATCGCCCTGTCGATCGCGAATTCGCCGCTGGTCAAGACGGCGGTCGCCGGCGAGGACGCCAATTGGGGCCGCGTCGTCATGGCCGTCGGCAAGGCCGGCGAACCCGCCGACCGAGACCGCCTGTCGATCTGGTTCGGCGACAACCGCCTGGCCTTCGAGGGCGAGCGTGACCAAAACTATTCTGAGGAAGCGACGTCCGCCTACATGAAGGGCGAAGACATCCGCATCCGCGCCGATATAGGCATTGGCCGCGGCAAGGCCACCGTGTGGACCTGCGACCTGACCAAGGAATATGTCGCCATCAACGGCGACTATCGCAGCTAGGCGATGCGGAATTTCTCCAGCCAGATGGTTTCGCTGCCGGGCCGCGTGACATTGTGAGCCAGGATGCCTCGCTCATGCCGGAACTCGCGAAGGTACGCCGCTTCGAAGCCGCGGGCTTTCGCGCCTGGCCGGCGGGCACCACGCATTATGACGGGACCTGGCTGTTGCGGCTAACCGCCGGCTATCCGGCGAAGCGGCTGAACTCGGTCAACCCGCTCGATCCGAGCGACCTTACCAACCTGCACGAGCGAATCGGCGAGGCCGGGCGACGTTTCGACGAATTCGGCCGCCCGCTGATCTTTCGGATGTCGCCGCTGTCGGGGCGTCCGCTGGAAGCCCATCTCGACAGTCTGGGCTGGGCGCGTTTCGACGAATCGCGTGTCATGCGCCTGCCGCTCGACGGCGCAGCTGTTGATGATGCGATGGACCAGATTCCGCTGAAGGACGTCGCCCGCTTCATCGGCGCCGCGCTCGACGTGCACGGCTATGACGCTGCGCTTCGCCAAGGCCTCGCCGACGTCGTTGCCGCAATCCAGCCGGAAGCAGGGCTGTTCGTCCTCGAGCAGGACGAGCACCCGATGGCGACGGCGATCTGCGTGCATGACGGCGACCTTGCCGGCCTGTTCGAAATTGCGACCAGCGCTGCCGAGCGCGGCAAGGGCTATGGCCGGCGCATCGTTCTCTCGGCGCTGAAATGGGCGCGGCTGCGCGGCGCCACCGAGGCCTGGCTGCAGGTGGGCGCCGACAACCAGCCAGCCGTCAAGCTTTACGAAGCCATCGGCTTCACCGAAGTCTATCGCTACCATTACCGCCGGCCTCCGGAGGCGTGATCGATGACGACCCCGGCCGGCAAGAGCATTCTCCTCGTCGCCGCCTGCGCGCTGATCGATGCCGATGGCCGCGTGCTTCTGGCACAGCGCCCGCCGGGCAAGACGCTTGCCGGACTGTGGGAGTTTCCCGGCGGCAAGGTGGAGCCGGGCGAGACGCCAGAAGAGGCGCTGATCCGCGAACTGCGGGAGGAGATCGGCATCGAGACCAAGGCCGCGTGCCTTGCTCCGCTCACCTTCGCCAGCCATTCCTATGAAACGTTTCACCTCCTGATGCCGCTCTTCGTCTGCCGCCGCTACACCGGCATCGCCGTGGCGCGCGAGGGCCAGGTGCTGAAGTGGGTGAAGCCGCGGCAGATGCGGGACTATCCGATGCCGCCGGCCGATGTGCCGCTGATCCCGATCCTGATCGACCTGCTGTAGCAATTCTGGCGTCGCGCCGCCTTTCCGCCGGATCTTCCCCTCAGTGTTAAGCAATCCTTCAGCCAGCCGTGGCAATTCTATCCAATGACTCCGTCTGGGGTCGGGCACATGCGGGTGTGCGGAATTCCTGGGGTAGGGCGGATGTCGATCGACAATGGGTGGGATGCGGTGCGCAGCCGGCGCTCGCGGCTGGAGATGGCTAGCATGGGGGCGCTGCGCGTGGCGCTTCTGTTCGGCTCAGCCGCCGTTGCATTGGCGCTGATCCTCGCCCCGGTTCTCGACAACCAGGTCAATGACTACCTTGCGCGCAATGATTCGGGTCGGGGCCTCGACATGATGAGCACGGGCACGATCGGCGGCAAGGCGTCCTACACGATCCGCAAGAGCGTGCTGCAGAGCACGCCGAACTCGGTCTGCATCCTGCGCAGCAACGGCACGCGCAGCGGCGACTGCTGAGCCGAAAGCCATTTTGGGACAGTGCGCCGTTAAGCTTCCTTAACGTCTGGCCTGTATCATCCGCGCCGTAACAGGAACGATGCTATGCGAGCGCTTCTCCGCGGATTTGTCCGGGCAAGATCGGGTGCAACTGCCATTGAATACGGGCTGATCGTCGCCGTCCTGTCGCTCGGAATCGTCGCGGGCGTCGGCACGGCGGGCAACTCGCTCAAATTTCTCTGGGGCGACAACAACAGCCGGCTTGTCCAGGGACTGCAATAGGCTCGCCGCAGGCTCTATTCCCCGCGCTCCCGCGCCGCATCCAGCGCCTCGGACAATGACATTTTCGCCGATCCGGGCTTGAGCGGCTTCTGCTGCGAGGGATCGGGCGCCCATCCCGACATCCACAGGATCGCGAATGTCGCCCGGATGCGCCCGTCCGGATCGGCAAAGCGCTCGGCATAGATTTGTGCTGCGCGCACAAACAAGGCCCGTGTCGCGGGCCGACGCGAGCGTGCGACCAGTGCGCTGGTGGCGCCCATCGCCCGCAGATCTCGCATCAGCGCGAACATGTCGGCATAGCGGACCGTCACCGTCTCGACGTCGGCCACCGGCAGCGCAAAGCCGGCACGCTGGAGAAGCCCGCCTATGTCGCGCACATCGGCGAAGGGAATGACGCGCGGGCTGACACCGCCATACGTTTCGGTCTCGGCGGCAAGCAGGCTTTCGCGCAATTCCTGCAGCGTCGCGCCGCCGGCCATCGCGCCGAGGAACAGGCCGTCGGGCCTCAGCGCCCGCCTGATCTGCACCAGCACGCCCGGAATGTCGTTGGCTTCGTGGAGAGACAGGATCGAGACGGCGAGGTCGACGCTACCGGGCTCGAGCGGCACCTGCTCCGGCGCGGCCACGAGACCCGGCTCACCCCTCAGAAACGCGGCATCGGCTTCGATGCGCATGACATCGTCGACCTTGCCGCTGCCGGCAAGGGTGAGCGCCGCATCGGGCGTGACGCAGAACAGGGCGGCCGCGTGGGCGAAACGCCGCTCCACCGTCGCGAGCCGGTCGGCCAGGTCCTCGCAGGCGCGCCGCATCAGGAAGTCGGCGCCCGTGGGGCCGAGCGCCTGCGCCCGACGCTTGCGCAGGGTCGATAGCGTGGTGTCGAACAGCGTCTGCACGGGCCAATACCTGTCACTTGGGCTGCACGGGGACGTCTTGGTGCCCGGCACGGTTCTGCTATGCTGCCCGGGCGGAGGCAAGGCAAGTGGGCGACCGGGCGCTGCATATCAAGGATCTGGCGGTTTCGGCACTGTCGATGTCGGGGCGGCTGCTGTTTCCGCCGGTTTGTGCCGGATGCCGCCGCATCGTCTGCGAGCCGGGATCGCTGTGTGGCGCCTGCTGGCCGAAGCTGCGCTTCCTCGAGCGGCCCTGGTGCGAGGTCCTGGGCACGCCCTTCGCCATCGACATGGGACCGGGCATCCTGTCGGCTGCCGCGATCGCCAACCCCCCACCCTTCGATCGCGCCCGCGCGGCCGTGGCCTATACCGGGGTCGCGCGCCGCATGGTGCAGGGCCTGAATACCATGACGGCACCGATCTCGCGCCCTGGATGGCGCGCTGGATGCTGAGGGCGGGCGCCGAACTCATCGTGGATGCCGATCTGGTCGTTCCTGTGCCGTTGCACTGGCGCCGCTTCTTCCGGCGCCGCTTCAACCAGTCAGCGGAGCTTGGGCGCACGATCGCCGCCCGTACCGGCCGACCCTACGCGCCGGAGGCTCTCGTGCGGGTCAAGCAGACCAGGCAGCAGGTGGGGCTCGGCGCCAGCGAACGCGAAAGCAACGTGCGTGCGGCGTTCGTGGTGCCGAAATCGCTTGCCGGCATCGTCGCCGGAAAGCGCGTCCTGCTTGTCGACGACGTCTTTACCACGGGCGCGACGGTGTCGTCGGCCGCGCGCGCGCTCAGAAAGGCAGGCGCGCGCGGCGTAGACGTGCTGACCTTCGCCCGCGTCCTGCCGGGGGACTTTCAGCCGGAAGAATGACGGCCTATATAGGTTCAGGTTGCGGGAAGCATGGAATGACCGAGGTCACGATCTATACACGCATGATGTGCGGCTACTGCGCAGCGGCCAAGCGCCTGCTAGACCGCAAGGGCGTCGCCTATACGGAGCACGACGCGAGCTTTGCGCCGGAGTTGCGCGCCGAGATGATCGCGCGCGCCAATGGCCGGGCCACCTTCCCGCAGATTTTCATCGGCGACGTGCATGTCGGCGGCTCGGACGATCTGCACGCGCTGGAAGCCGAGGGCCGGCTCGACCGCCTGCTTGCTGACGGCAAGCCTGCCTGAGGAGTTGACCATGAGCGTTTTCAAGGCTGCCGCCGTCCAGATGCGATCTGGCACCGACATCAGGCGCAACGTCACGGCGCTGGAGGCGCTGGTGCGCGAGGCGGCGGGCCAGGGCGCGACCTATGTGCAGACGCCCGAAATGACCGGCGCGCTGGTGCGCGACAAGGCGGCGGGCTTCACGACCGAAGACAAGGATCTCGTCGTGGCCGCCGCGTCGCGTCTGGCCTCGGAACTCGGCATCCGCCTGCATATCGGCTCGACCGCCATCCTGCGCACCGACGGCAAGATTGCCAACCGGGCGTTCCTGTTCGGGCCGGATGGCGCGATCATCACATCCTATGACAAGATCCACATGTTCGACGTCGATCTCGACAATGGCGAGAGCTGGCGCGAATCCGCGACCTATGAGCCGGGTAAGCGGGCCATGGTTGTGGATCTGCCTTCGACCCGGCTCGGCTTTGCCGTCTGCTACGACCTGCGCTTCCCGCATCTGTTCCGCGCCGAGGCGCTGGCCGGCGCGCAGGTGCTCACGGTACCGGCTGCCTTCACGCGCCAGACCGGCGAGGCGCACTGGCATGTGCTGGTGCGCGCGCGCGCCATCGAGAACGGCGCCTTCGTGGTCGCCGCCGCGCAGGGCGGCCTGCACGAGGACGGCCGCGAGACCTACGGCCACTCGATGATCATCGATCCCTGGGGCCGCATCCTGGCCGAGGCCGCGCATGACGAGCCTGCGGTGATCGTCGCCGAGATCGACCCGGCGCTGTCGGTTCAGGCGCGCAAGAAGATCCCCAACCTCAAGAATGCGCGGGACTTCGTGGTCGAGCGGGCTGGCCAGGCCGAAACCGGCCTCAGAGGTGCGGCGTCTTGATCCGGTTCTCGCTTGCCTGCGACCACGAGCACGAATTCGAGGCCTGGTTCCGCAGCAATGACGACTTCGAGACGCAGCAGAAGCGTGGCCTGGTGGACTGTCCTTCCTGCGGCTCGAAGAAGGTCGGCAAGGCGCTGATGGCGCCGGCTGTCTCGACCGGGCGCAAGCGCGAGAAGATCGCGCTCGCCATGGGCGAGGAGCAGCGCCGCGCGGTCGCCCAGCTCAAGCAGCTTGCCGACAAGATCAAGGAAGGCGCCGACTATGTCGGCGCCGGCTTTGCCGCGGAGGCGCGCAAGATCCATTTCGGCGAGACCGAGCAGCGCGGCATCTATGGCGAGGCGACGGTCGAGGAGGCGAGGAGCCTTGCGGAAGACGGCATCGACTTCATGCCGATCCCGGTGTTTCCGGATGATCGGAACTGACGGCGGCTCGGTGTCAAGCGGCGCGCGGTCAGATTAGGTGAAGCGTCGCTTTGCCCGGTGCCTCGACTAAATTGCTCCGGGTGTTCCAAGCAGTAGAGGCGGCCCATAGCCTTTAGAGTCACGAACCCCGAAACTCTCGCACTCGCTCAACGGTTTGCCGCGCGCGAGAAAATCGGACTTGCCGAAGCAGTGCACTTGGCACTCTGTCGCGAGCTTGAGCGTGAACTCGCCAGACAAGCCCTTGTCGAGCGCACCCGGGCATTTACCAAGGAGCTTCGCGCGCAGAGCGATCCGGCAAAGGGATTGCCGGCCGACAAGGACTTCATCGACAGCCTGTACGAAGACTAGCCCCTACACCGCTCCCGAATCGGTCGCGGTTCCCCGGCCGTTCGCCGCACCCTTCTCCGCCAGAACCATGTAGTTGACGTCCATGTCTGGCGAGCGCGACCAGCGGTCGGCCAGCGGGTTGTAGACGACGCCCGTCCTGTCGATGATGCTCATGCCGGCGCCGGTCAGGGCGCGTTCCAGTTCCTCGGGGCGCACCAGCTTGCCATACTGGTGAGTGCCGCGCGGCAGCCAGCGCAGCACATATTCAGCGCCGACGATGGCAAGGCCGAGTGCCTTCAGCGTGCGGTTGATCGTGGCGACGAACATGATGCCGCCCGGGTTCACCATCTCGCCGCACTTGGCGATGAAGAGATCGACATCGGCGACATGTTCGACGACTTCCATGTTGAGGATGACGTCGAATTTCTCGCCGGCGTCCGCAAGGTCCTCGGCGGTGGTCGCGCGGTAGTCGACGCTGACGCGCGATTCGGCGGCATGCAGGCGTGCCACCTCGATATTGGTCTCCGACGCGTCGGCGCCCACCACCTCGGCGCCAAGCCGCGCCATCGGCTCGCAAAGCAGCCCGCCGCCGCAGCCGATGTCGAGGAAGCGCAGGCCCTCGAAGGGCCGCGCGGAATGAGGATCGCGGCCGAAGCGCGCCGCCACCTGGTCGCGGATGTAGGACAGGCGCACGGGATTGAACTTGTGCAGCGGCCGGAATTTTCCGTTCGGGTTCCACCATTCGGCGGCAAGCTTCGAAAATCGCTCCACTTCGATCGTATCGATGGTGGATCGTCGGGCTTCTGGCATGGCACGGCCTCCGTTGCGTGCAAGGAAGTCGGGCGCGTGGAGCGGAATGTCAAGCACCAGTGTCGGGATGTAGCGGAAGGTGACCGCCCGGCGGCCAATCTGTCAGGAGCAAGTCGGTCGGCGGTTGTCATTGCGCAGGCAGCGACACTATATGCGGCTCTCGCCAGAGGCTTCCCATGAACCAGATCATCGCGACGACCTCCACCGGCCGCGCCATTCCCGCCCACGCCATCGCCAGCGAACCGGTCATCGTCGTGTCGGGCCTGTCGAAAACCTACGCCACCGGCTTCCAGGCGCTGAAGACGATCAATCTCGAGGTCCGGCGCGGCGAGATCTTTGCGCTGCTCGGCCCCAACGGCGCCGGCAAGACGACCCTGATCAGCATCATCTGCGGCCTGGTCAATCCCGGCACCGGCACTGTGACGGTCGACGGACACGACATCGTCAAGGACTATCGTGCCGCCCGAGCCCGCATCGGGCTGGTGCCGCAGGAACTGACCACCAACGCCTTCGAGACGGTGCTGGCCGACGTCACCTTCAGCCGCGGCCTGTTCGGCAAGAAGCCGAACCCGGCGCTGATCGAGAAGATTTTGCGCGATCTCTCGCTGTGGGACAAGAAGGACGCCAAGATCATCACCCTGTCGGGCGGCATGAAGCGCCGACACATGATCGCCAAGGCGCTCTCCCACGAGCCCGAAATCCTCTTTCTCGACGAGCCGACGGCCGGCGTCGACGTGTCGCTGCGGCGCGACATGTGGGCGCTGGTGCGCACCATGCGCGACAATGGCGTCACCATCATCCTGACCACCCACTATATCGAGGAGGCCGAGGACATGGCCGACCGGATCGGGGTGATCAACAATGGCGAGCTGATCCTGGTCGAGGACAAGGCCACGCTGATGCGCAACCTCGGCAAGAAGGAACTCGCGCTGGAACTGGCCGAGCCACTCGCCGAGATCCCGCCCGGCCTTTCCGAATTTTCGCTGGAGCTCGCGGGCGAGGGGCTCGAACTCGTCTACACCTACGACAAGACCAGCGAGCGCACCGGCATCACCCGGCTGATCGCGGCGCTGCGGGATGCCGACATACGCTTCCGCGACCTCAGAACGCGCGAGAGTTCGCTCGAGGAAATTTTTGTCAGCCTGGTCAGGGACCGCACATGAACCTCCGCGCCATGAAGGCGATCTACATGTTCGAGATGTCGCGCACGGCGCGCACGCTGCTGCAGAGCGTCGTGTCGCCGGTGCTGTCGACGTCGCTCTACTTCGTGGTGTTCGGCGCTGCCATTGGCAGCCGCATCACCGCGATCGATGGCATCGAATACGGCAGTTTCATCGTGCCGGGCCTGATCATGCTGACCTTGCTCACCCAGAGCATCGCCAACGCCTCGTTCGGCATCTACTTCCCCAAATTCACCGGAACGATCTACGAGGTCCTGTCGGCGCCGATCTCCTATTTCGAGGTCGTCTGCGCCTATGTCGGGGCGGCGGCGACCAAGTCGATCATCCTCGGCCTGATCATCCTGGCCACGGCAGCCCTCTTCGTGCCGCTGCACATCGCCCATCCCTTCGTGATGCTCCTGTTCCTGGTGCTGACCTCTGTCACCTTCAGCCTGTTCGGCTTCATCATCGGCATCTGGGCCGACGGCTTCGAGAAGCTGCAGATCGTGCCGCTTCTGATCGTGACGCCGCTGGCCTTCCTCGGCGGCAGCTTCTACTCGATCTCCATGCTGCCGCCCTTCTGGCAGACCGTGTCTCTGGCCAACCCGGTCGTCTATCTCGTCAGCGGGTTCCGCTGGGCCTTCTTCGAGACATCGGACGTCGGCGTCGGCGTCAGCCTCCTGATGACGCTCGGCTTCCTGGCGCTCTGCATGGCCGTGGTGACCTGGATGTTCAGGACGGGCTACCGGCTGAAGAGCTGAGCCGGCTAATTTTTTCCACCACCGATGGACCAAGGTCCGGACGGCGCCGGACGAAAGGGCCGACGTGCCGCGCATAGGTCCCGGCCGGGTTTCGCAGCCGGCATGCCCCGCCTAGCTTCTCGTCATTCGGCGCACCAAGCAGTCGAAGCAATCTGAGGAGAAAGACATGCGCAACCTACTTACCAAGCGTCGGCTTTTCGCGGCCACCGCAGCCTTCGCACTGGCCGCCGGCTTTGCCGCGGCACCGGTTACATTTTCCGTTTCGGCTGACGGCATCTCGGTGAAAAGCGCCGACGCCGAAGCCCGCCGGGGCCGTGGTGCCGACGACTTGCCGGGAGACGACCGCGGCCGCGACCGCAATCGCGACCGCAATGGCAGCGACGACGGTCCGGGTGACGACAATGGTGGCGACCGCAACAGGGGCGGCCATGGCAGCGACGACGGCCCGGGCGACGACAATGGCGGCGACCGCAACAGGGGCGGCCATGGCAGCGACGACGGTCCGGGCGACGACAATGGCGGCGACCGTGGACGCCGCGGTGGCGGTGACGACCATGGACGCCATGGTGGCGATCACGAGCACGGTCCCGGACATCATTAATCGGGGCGTCGCATCCTTGTGCCGGAAGGTGGCAACGCCACCTCCGGCGCACGGATGCATTTCGTCGGACCTTGGTCCGCGGACACAAGCGACGCGGCGAACTAGGTTGGTCTGTGGTTTGGCGGCAGGATAGCGCGGCAATGACACGGCTGGTGTCGAGATGGGTATCCCTCAGGGCGTGTGCCGGCGCGGCCGCGGTCTTCCTGTTGTGGTCCGCCGCAGACCAATTCGGCGGTCCGCTGTCCGGTCTGGCCGTCGTTACGGTGGCGCGGGCCGACAATGGCGGTTCGGGAAGCGGCGGTTCGGGCGGCGGCAAGTCCGGAAGCGGCAAGTCCGAGAATGGCAAGTCTGAAAACGGCAAGTCCGAAAGTGGCAAGTCTGGGAGAGGAAAATCCGGAAGCGAAGGCTCTGGTGGCGGGGACGAGGACGGCGACAAGGATGCCGAGAAGGCCGAAAGGGCCGAACGCAGATCCGTCGAACGATTCCTGAGCCGGTTGCGCGAAAAGGGCTCCGTGAACTGGGCCCAGGTGCGTGATGAAGGCGTGGAAGTCCGCTATGCCGATGGATGGTCGGAGAGCGTTTCCGGCGGCCGTTACCAGCTCTTCGACACGCGCAGGCGCGTCGTCACCGATCGTCCGGCTACAAGAGGTGACCTGAGGCGCCTCGCGGCTGCCGCGGCGACACGATAGTCGCTCAGCGGCTGTCCCAGCGCTCCCTTGCACGCACCGCCGCCTCGACGCGGTTGCGCACCTGGAGTTTCTGCAGGATCGTGGTCATGTAGTGCTTGACGGTCTTTTCCTGCAGCGCCAGCCGTCGTCCCACCTCCTTGTTGCTCAAGCCCGTGGCAACCAGCTTCAGGATCTGCTCCTCGCGGGCAGTGAGTGTGTCGAAGGCCGATGCCGGGTCGCCGGCGGGGCGTGGCGACTTCAGCGAAACCAGCATGCTGGCAGCCAGCCCCGGCGTTACATAGGCTTCCCCACGCGCAATGGCCCGGGCTGCGGTCGCCAATTCCGTCGCGCCGACACCCTTCACGACATAGCCGCGCGCGCCGGCGGCCAGCGCCTTCATGGTTGTCTCGCCATCCTCCGAGGCGGTCAGCATCATGATGCCCACCTGTGGGCATTGCGCGGCGATGCTGCGGGCGGCCTCGATCCCGTTGCCCGGCATCGAAATGTCGAGCAGGACAAGCGCCGGCGCGTGCAACTGGCAGAGGTTCAGCGCCTCTTCCGCGCTGGCGCCCTCGGCCAGCACGACAAAATCGTCCGCCTCCTCCAGGCTTCTCACGACGCCATTGCGATACAGCGGGTGGTCGTCCACCACGACCACGGTCACCAATTCAGTCATCTCTTTCCCCACCGACCTCGAGTCCGACACGCATCTCGGCAACCGCCCCCCGATCGCCCGTGCGCACGAAGCTGAACCTGCCGCCGAGGCTCTCGATCCTGTCCCGGAGGCCGGGCAGACCGAGCCCGTGCGAGCCGGCTTCCTGGCCCCTGGCGGGGGTGCCGGGGCCGTTGGTCACGCGGATCCAGAGATCGGATCCCTCCAACCCGCAAGCGACTTTCTGGCCGACGCCGCCCGCGTGCCAGAATGCGTTGTTGAGGGCCTCCTGCGTGAAACGATAGGCCCCTATGCGAACAGCTTCGGCTACCGGGAGGGTGATCTCGACGAGGTCGAGGTCCACGGGAGTGCCTGTACGGAAACCGTGTGCGGCGGCGACGCGCCGCAACACGTCCGTGATGGTCAGGGCCTCGATGTCAGGCGCCGAAAGGTCGGCGCACACCAGGCCGATGTCGCGCAGCGCCTCGCCAAGGGCCGAGGCCACGATCGCGATGTCGCGCTGGCGCGCATCGTCGTCCTTTGCTGTTCCGATGGCGCCGAGACGCAGCGCGGCAAGGCCGATCAGTTGCTTCGGTCCGTCGTGCAGCTCGGCGCCGATGCGCCGCAGCGTGCGCTCATTGACCTCGCTGACGCGGCGCGAGGCCCGCTCGACGCGCAGACGCAAGCGGCGGTTCTGTTCGGACACGCGTTCCGTTTCGACGATCTTTCCCTTGAGGGCCTCGGCCTGACTGGCGATGAGCCGGCTGCCGCTGTGGACGATGCCGAACAGCGCCGAGCCGATTGCAAGCGTAACCGCCGCGACGATCGCCCAGGTCTGGAGCCGTGTGCTGTCCAGAGCTGCCTCGAGATCGGTGGCGTTCTCATATATCTCCATCGCGCCGAGGATCCTGCCGGAATAGGCCTGGCGCAGCGGGCTGTAGATCTCGAGCAGGGGCATGCCCTTGGCGCGCTCGGCGCTGTTTTCCTCGTTGGACAGGTCGTCGAGCTCGGCCATGACCCGGCCGGAGAGGGCGGCAGTCAGGCTCTCGGATGGCTGGAATCGCTTGCCGACGATCGCGGCATCGTCCGAATAGGCGACCAAGCCGCCAACCTTCCAGATCTTGACGGCGACGATGCGCTTGCCCAGTTCGCTGCCGCCGAGCATTTCCTCGATCGCCCGGATGGGGCCGATCGACAGCGTGTCGGCCACGACAAGTTCCTGCGCAAGCGGCGCGATGAAGCTGTCCATGTACAGCGCGGTCGCGTCGGCGCTGTTGTCGATCACGTTCCTCTCGATGGAGCGCGTCACCCACAGCCCGATCGTCACCATCGCCAGGAGCATGACGATGCCTCCCGTCGCGGCAAAGCGCTGTGACAGGGTCAGCCGGTCACGCAGGGCATGCCACGCCGTCGAGTTCATGAGATGACGCTAGCCAGAAGTCCGGAGGGCAGCAATCGACTTTGGTCCGGTTCATGCCCGCCAGCCGTCGGCGCTTGCCTCTGCCGGTCAATTCGGATAGGACGCCCGCGCATTCGGCGTGCCCGGAGGGGGTGGCGCTTCCACATCATTTTCCACGGCTTTGACCAAGCCCGGACATTTCGACGGGACATCCGCTTTCCATGGCGCGCATCGTGATGAAGTTCGGCGGGACGTCCGTCGCCGACCTCGACCGCATCCAGAACGTCGCGCGTCACGTCAAGCGCGAGGTCGACGCCGGCCACGAGGTGGCGGTCGTGGTGTCGGCAATGTCGGGCAAGACCAACGAACTGGTCGGTTGGGTACAGAACATGCCCAAGGTCGCCGGCTCCAATGCGCCGATATACGACGCCCGCGAATATGACGCCGTCGTGGCATCCGGCGAGCAGGTGACCGCCGGGCTGCTGGCCATCGCGCTACAGTCGAACGGCATCCATGCCCGCTCCTGGCAGGGCTGGCAGATCCCGATCCGCACCGACAGCGCGCATGGCGCGGCGCGCATCGCCGAGATCGACGGGTCGTTCCTGATCAAGCGCTTCGGCGAGGGCCAGGTCGCTGTCATCGCCGGCTTCCAGGGCATTGCGCCCGACGGCCGGATCGCGACGCTCGGGCGTGGCGGCTCCGACACGTCGGCAGTGGCGATCGCCGCCGCGGTCAAGGCCGATCGCTGCGACATCTACACCGACGTCGACGGGGTCTACACCACCGATCCGCGCATCGAGCCCAAGGCACGACGGCTGGCCAAGATTTCCTTCGAGGAGATGCTGGAGATGGCGTCCCTCGGCGCCAAGGTGCTGCAGGTGCGCTCCGTCGAGCTTGCCATGGTCTATGGGGTGCGTACCTTCGTGCGGTCGTCCTTCGACGATCCCGACGCGCCTGGAATGGGGGATTTCGACAATCCGCCGGGAACGCTCATTTGCGACGAGGAAGAGATCGTGGAACATCAGGTCGTCACGGGAATAGCCTATGCCAAGGACGAGGCGCAGATCTCGCTGCGCCGTGTCGCCGACCGGCCGGGCGTGGCCGCCGGCATCTTCGGGCCGCTGGCCGAGGGCAACATCAATGTCGACATGATCGTCCAGAACATTTCCGAGGATGGCTCCTTCACCGACATGACCTTCACGGTGCCGTCGGGCGACGTCGCCAAGGCGCTCGCCATCCTCGACCGCATCAAGGCATCGGTCGGCTTCGAACTGGTGCAGCATGACGAGGGCATGTCGAAGGTTTCGGTGATCGGCATCGGCATGCGCAGCCATGCCGGCGTTGCCGCGACCGCATTCAAGGCGCTGGCCGAGAAGGGTGTGAACATCCGTGCCATCACCACGTCGGAGATCAAGATTTCGATCCTGATCGACGGCGCCTACACTGAACTTGCGGTTCGGACTTTGCATTCCGTCTACGGTCTGGATAAGCAGTAGCAGACAGTTTTTCGGTCTCGGATTCGCCGGCTTGCCGATGGCATGTGCCGGGTCGAACTTTTTGGAGACGAAGTCACATGCGTGATGCGGTCGTTGGCCCTCGCGTTCTGTTGCGAAAGCTCCGGGAGCTCATGGCGGAAGCGCTTGAGCCACAAGAACGGCTCGATCGCATCGTGCGCGACATCGCCAAGAACATGGTGGCCGAAGTCTGCTCGCTCTATGTGCTGCGTGCCGATTCGGTTCTCGAACTCTATGCCACCGAAGGCCTGAACCCGGGCTCGGTCCACCTGGCGCAGTTGCGCCTGGGGCAGGGCCTTGTCGGCACGATCGCGGCCAGCGCCCGGCCGCTCAACCTGTCCAATGCGCAGGAGCATCCCGCCTTCGCCTATCTGCCGGAGACGGGCGAGGAGATCTACCGCTCGTTCCTGGGCGTGCCCGTGCTGCGCGCCGGGCGCACGCTCGGGGTGCTGGTGGTGCAGAACCGCACCATGCGCACCTACCGCGAGGACGAGATCGAGGCGCTCGAAACCACCGCGATGGTGATCGCGGAAATGGTGGCGACCGGCGATCTGGCGCGGCTGTCGCGTCCGGGCATGGAGCTCGACCTGCGCCGGCCCGTGACGTTTACCGGCCAGTCCTTCAACGAGGGCGTCGGTCTCGGCCATGTCGTGCTGCACGAGCCGCGCATCGTGGTGACCAATCTCTTCAACGAGGATTCCGACGAGGAGATCGCACGCCTGGAAAAGGCGCTGGGGTCCCTGAGGCTGTCGATCGACGACATGCTGTCGCGCCGCGACGTCGCCTTCGAGGGCGAACACCGCGACGTGCTCGAGGCCTATCGGATGTTTGCCAACGACCGCGGCTGGGTGCGCCGGCTGGAAGAGGCGGTGCGCAACGGCCTGACGGCTGAAGCCGCGGTCGAGAAGGTGCAGAGCGACATGCGCGCCCGCATGATGCACATGACCGATCCCTACATGCGCGAGCGCATGAGTGATTTCGACGACCTCGCCAACCGCCTGCTGCGGCAGTTGCTTGGCCGCTCGGCCGACGACATCGCCTCGGCGCTTCCCAAGGACGCGATCATCGTCGCCCGCTCCATGGGGGCTGCCGAACTTCTCGACTATCCCCGCGAAAAGCTGCGCGGCGTGGTGCTGGAAGACGGAGCGATCACCAGCCACGTCGTCATCGTCGCGCGCGCCATGGGCATTCCCGTGGTGGGCCAGATGAAGGGCGCCGTTTCCATGTCGGAAAACGGCGACGCCATCATCATCGACGGCGAGGAAGGCTCCATCCATCTCAGGCCGCAGGGCGATGTCGAATCGGCCTATGCCGAGAAGGTGCGCTTCCGGGCGCGGCGCCAGGAGCTCTACAAGGAGCTGCGCAAGCGTCCGTCCGAGTCGAAGGACGGGGTTGCGATCGATCTCATGATGAATGCCGGTCTGGCCGTCGACCTGCCGCAGCTTGCCGAGGCAGGCGCCGGCGGCATCGGCCTGTTCCGCACCGAGCTGCAGTTCATGGTCGCCTCGACCTTCCCGCGCGCCGAAGCCCAGGAAAAGCTCTATCGCGACGTGCTCGAGGCGGCGCAGGGCAAGCCGGTCACCTTCCGCACCATCGATATCGGCGGCGACAAGGTGCTGCCCTACTTCAAGGGCACCGGCCAGGAGGAAAATCCTGCGCTCGGCTGGCGCGCGATCCGCCTCACGCTCGACCGGCCCGGCCTGCTGCGCACGCAGATCCGCGCGCTTCTGAAGGCTGCCGGCGGCCGCGAGCTGCGCGTCATGCTTCCGATGGTGACTGAACTCGGCGAGATCGCCCAGGCCCGGGAGATCATCGACCGCGAGGTGCGTCACCTGTCGCGCTTTGCGCATCATCTGCCGACGAGCCTGAAGCTCGGCGCCATGATCGAGGTGCCGTCGCTGCTGTTCCAGCTCGACGAGCTGATGGCGGCGGTCGATTTCGTCTCGGTCGGCTCGAACGACCTGTTCCAGTTCATCATGGCGACCGACCGGGGCAACAGCCAGCTCGCCGATCGCTTCGATCCGCTGTCGGTTCCCTTCCTGAGGGTGCTCAAGCAGATCGCGGACGCCGGCAAGCGCAACCATACGTCGGTGACGCTGTGCGGCGAACTGGCGGGCAAGCCGATCTCGGCCATGGCGCTGATCGGGATCGGCTACCGGTCGATCTCCATGTCGCCGGCTTCGATCGGACCGGTGAAAGCGATGCTGGTCGAGTTGCCGATCGACGAGTTGACGGCATTCTTCAACGACAATCTCGCCGGTCATTCGGCGAGGCTGCCGATGCGTGCCCTCTTGCAGGCCTTTGCCGACGACCGCGGGATTCCGCTTTGATCAAGGGCATAGATCCGCGGCTGGTGCCGCACGCGTCAATCGATGGTCCAGTCCTCGACCCGCAAACCTTTGACGCGCTGGAACTCGCTGACATTGTTGGTTACGAGCGTCAGACGCCGCACCTTTGCCTGGCCGGCTATCAACACGTCATAGGGGCCAATCGGCGAGCCGCTCATGCGCAAGTCAGCGCGGATTTCGCCTGCGGCCCTCGCATCCTCGCGATCGAAATCAAGGACAACGAAATCCGTAAGGACAAGTCTCACGGTCTCCAGATTGTATTCGATGCGCTGGCTTTTGTAGGCGCCGAAATAGAGTTCATGCGCGACGATGGAGCAAAGACCCAGTCTGCCCGGTTCCATCTGCTCGACCCGGCGCAAGAGGGCGCTCGACCTAGCGCCGACCAGCATAATGACGGCATTCGTATCGAACAGGTGCGTGATCACTCGAACGCAGTGTCCAGATCAGGTCGCTCCTGCTCGCCAGGTTGGCCCCGAGTGTCAGGACTGAGATCGGAGCCGCTTTTGCGGGCAATGGCGGCGTGAAGTGCAGCCCACCGCGTGGCGGGATTCATTCTTGGCCGCAGGACGAGAGCGTTGCCTTCGCGCGAAATGTCTACCTCGGACACGTTCAGCCGAAACTCCTTGGGCAGTCGCACGGCCTGTGAGTTTCCAGAATTGAAGACGCGGCCGATCTTTGACAACGAAAGCTCCAGTGCAGCGTAGTATATACAGGAGAGTATATACACTGTCTCGTCGCGATGCACAAGATCGCAGTGCGCGGTTGCGTTGAGCTTTGGCGCGATCTCCGATATTGCCCAACACTGCCCACAGGAACCATCAAGCCGGCATGATCCACCTTCCCCACGACCGCATGGACCAGCTCGTGAAGCGCTTCGAGATGCTCGAGGCGCAGATGTCGGCCGCGCCGGATCCGGAAGACTATGTCCGCATGGCGTCGGAGTATGCCGACATCCAGGACATGGTCGGCAAGATTCGCAACCTGCAGGCGGCCGAGCAGGAACTCGCCGATCTCTCCGGCCTTGTCGCCGACAAGGCGACCGACAGCGAGATGCGCGAGATGGCGGAGGCCGAGATTCCCGAGATCGAGGCGCGCATCGAGGCTTTGCAGGGCGAGATCCAGATCCTGCTGCTCCCCAAGGATGCCGCCGACGACAAGAACGCTATCCTCGAAATCCGGGCCGGAACCGGCGGCGACGAAGCGGCACTTTTTGCCGGCGACCTCTACCGCATGTATGAGCGCTACGCGGCTGCAAAAGGCTGGCGCTTCGAGCTCGTTTCGGCAAGCGAAGGGGACGCCGGCGGCTACAAGGAAATCATCGCGACCGTGTCGGGGCGCGGCGTCTTCGCGCTTTTGAAGTTCGAATCCGGCGTGCACCGGGTGCAGCGCGTGCCGGTGACGGAAGCCAGCGGGCGCATCCATACGTCGGCCGCCACCGTCGCCGTGCTGCCCGAGGCGGAGGAGGTCGACATCGAGATCCGTCCCGAAGACATCCGCATCGACACGATGCGCGCGTCCGGCTCGGGCGGCCAGCATGTCAACACGACCGATTCGGCCGTGCGCATCACGCATCTGCCGACAGGCGTCATGGTGGTGCAGGCCGAAAAGTCGCAGCACCAGAACCGGGCAAGGGCGATGCAAATCCTGCGGGCACGCCTATATGACATGGAACGCGGCCGCGCCGACAGCGAGCGCTCGCAGGCGCGAAAACTCCAGGTCGGGTCGGGCGACAGGTCGGAGCGAATCAGAACCTACAATTTCCCGCAGGGACGGCTCACCGACCATCGCATCAATCTCACGCTCTACAAGCTCGACAAGGTGATGATGGGCGAGCTCGACGAGATCATTTCGGCGCTCGTCTCCGATCACCAATCCAAACTGCTCGCGGAACTCGGTACCGATGCCTGACACCATGACCACCACCCTGGACGACGTCCTGCGCGAAAGCCGCGCGGCGTTGCGCGAGGCGGAGCTCGAAGACCCGGCGCTCGAATCGCGAATCCTGGTCGAGCACTTCACCGGGACGACGCGCGCCCACGCACTGACCTCGCCGCGCCGACCCATCGAGCCCGAGGTTGCCGAGCAGATCATGGCCGCCGTCGACAGGCGCGCGCGCGGCGAACCCGTCTATCGCATCATCGGCTGCCGGCAGTTCTACGGCCTCGACTTGACCGTATCGCCGGCCACGCTCGACCCCCGGCAGGACACGGAGGCACTTGTCGACGAGGTGGTTGGCTTCGTGCACGAGGTGTCTGCCCGCAGGGGTTCCTGCCGCATCCTCGACCTCGGAACGGGTACTGGCGCGATCGCTCTCGCGCTCGTGTCGCAGGATCCGGCTGCTGTTGCGACCGGCGTCGATGTTTCAGCCGATGCGCTTGTCATCGCCACCGGGAACGCGGAGCGGGTCGGCGTCGCCACGCGGTTCACGCCGCTCCTTTCCGACTGGTTCGGCGCCGTGTCGGGCCGTTTCGACGTGATCGTCTCCAATCCGCCCTACATACCGACCGGGTTGATCGCCAGTCTCGACCCGGAAGTGCGCGACTTCGATCCGGTAGGAGCGCTCGACGGCGGCGAGGACGGGCTGGACGCCTATCGCCTGCTCGCCCTGAAGGCCATGGACCATCTCGAGGCCGGCGGACGGATAGCGGTCGAGATCGGCTGCGACCAGCGGCTCGACGTGGCGATGATCTTCGGCACGGCCGGCTACGCGCTTGTCTCGGAGCGTCGCGATCTGGCCGGACATGACCGCGTGCTGGTGTTTTCGGCGGGCAGTCCGGATGCCGTCGCATCCTGTGCGGCATGAGGGCGACGGAAATATCGCTTGGCAATCATGGCGAATGCGGCTAGGGTCGCACCACCGGATGAGACGAAGCAGGCAGTGCTCTTACCGAATTCGGTTCCCTGAAAAACCTGCCTTCTTGCGCAATGACGCTCAAGCTTCGTACTGGGGTCAACCGGATAGTGATATGAGACCGGACAGGATGGCTCGTGACGCCACCGCAATACCTGCGGGCGAACACCGTCAGAAAGACGCGAGACGGCAGGCAGCCGAAGGCGCTCCCGTCCGTGCATGATTTTTCAAAGATGAAGAGAGTCGGATGAGGCCACAACAGCAGAACAGGCGCATGCGCGGTCGCAACAACAGCGGCGGCGGCGGCGGAAACAATAACAACAACAATAACAACAACAATCGCAAGGGGCCGAATCCACTGACCCGCAGCTACGAGAGCAATGGGCCGGACGTGAAGATCCGCGGCTCGGCTCAACAGATAGCCGAGAAATACACGACGCTGGCGCGGGATGCGCACACGTCCGGTGATCGTGTCATGTCGGAAAACTATCTGCAGCATGCCGAGCACTACAACCGCATCATCGCGGCGGCCCAGGCGCAGATGCCCATCCAGCAGATGCAGAACAATTCGGATGACGACGGCGACGAGGAGGATCGGTTCGGCAGCTTCGACGGCGGCATGAACGGCAATGGCAATGGCGAATCACACGCGCCCGCCATCCAGCAGCAGCCGGCACCGGCCGCAAGCGGATCCGGTCCGCAGCCGGTGATCGAAGGCATGCCGGCCGAAGTCGCGCTCAACCCGGAGGCCTCCGGCCAGTCGCCCCCCCGCCATCGCGAGCGGCGCCCGCATGTCAACCCGGCTCCCGCCAATCCGGCGCCCGAGGCGCAGGCAGCGCCGGGTGAGCCGGTTGCTGCGACAGCCGCCGACGATGAGCAGGCCGCCCCGCGCCGCAGCCGCAGGCCGCGCCGCGGCGACCGCAGTCGCGGCGACTTCGCCGCCGATCAGGGTGGCGAGACTGCAGCCGCCGCGGATGGCGACGTCCCCCCGGTCACGGAAACGTCGGACGGCGCCGCGGCACTCGCGGCATTCGACAACTGATCGGCCCACAGCCGGCAACGGTCCCATGGCGGAGGCGACAAGTCTCCGCCATTTTTGTTTCTTGACCCTGGTCAATGCGTCTTGAGTGCTTTCAGCTGAACTCCCATATCAGCGGGAACGTTGGGTCCGGCTCGTAGAGCGGACCCGTCACCCGAGAGCTCACCGGTGCCGCCAAGCGGGCCGGGACGCAATGGAGAGACATGATGGACCTCGAGAAGTATTCCGAACGCGTACGCGGCTTCATTCAGTCCGCGCAGACCGCCGCCCTGTCGCGCAATCACCAGCAGTTCACCGCCGAACACCTGCTCAAGGTTCTCGTCGACGATCCCGAGGGTCTCGCGGCTTCGCTGATCACGCGCGCCGGCGGCGACCCGAAGGCCGTGCAGCTCGGCGTCGAGGCAGCCCTTGCGGCGCAGCCGCGCGTCGAGGGCGGCAACGGCCAGCTCTACATGTCGCAGCCGATCGCCAAGGTGTTTTCCACCGCCGAAGAGGTTGCCAAGAAGGCCGGCGACAGTTTTGTCACGGTCGAGCGGCTGCTGACCGCGCTTGCCGTGGAGAAATCGGCCAAGACCTCCGACATTCTCGCCAAGGCCGGCGTCAACGCACAGGCGCTGAACCAGGCGATCAACGACATCCGCAAGGGCCGCACCGCCGATTCGGCGACCGCCGAGCAGGGCTATGATGCGCTGAAGAAGTATGCGCGTGACCTGACCGAAGTCGCCCGCGCGGGAAAACTAGACCCGGTCATCGGCCGCGACGAGGAAATTCGCCGCACCATCCAGGTGCTGTCGCGGCGCACCAAGAACAACCCGCTCCTGATCGGCGAGCCGGGCGTCGGCAAGACCGCGATCGCCGAGGGCCTTGCGCTGCGCATCGTCAATGGCGACGTGCCCGAGACGCTGAAGGACAAGAAGCTCATGGCGCTCGACATGGGCGCGCTGATCGCTGGCGCCAAATATCGCGGCGAGTTCGAGGAGCGGCTGAAGGCCGTTTTGTCGGAGGTCACCTCGGCCGAAGGCTCCATCATCCTGTTCATCGACGAGATGCACACGCTGGTCGGCGCGGGCAAGGGCGAGGGCGCGATGGACGCGTCCAACCTGCTCAAGCCGGCGCTGGCGCGCGGTGAGCTGCACTGCGTCGGCGCCACCACGCTCGACGAGTACCGCAAGCATGTCGAGAAGGACGCAGCCCTTGCCCGCCGGTTCCAGCCGGTCTTCGTCAACGAGCCCTCCGTCGAGGACACGATCTCGATCCTGCGCGGCCTGAAGGAGAAGTACGAGCAGCACCACAAGGTGCGCATCTCCGACTCCTCGCTAGTCGCGGCGGCGACCCTGTCGCACCGCTACATCGCCGACCGCTTCCTGCCCGACAAGGCGATCGACCTGGTCGACGAATCGGCCGCGCGGCTGCGCATGCAGATCGATTCGAAGCCCGAGGAGCTCGACGAACTCGACCGCCGCATCATGCAGCTCAAGATCGAGCGCGAGGCGCTGAAGCTTGAGACCGACGAGGCCTCGAAGGACCGGCTTTTGCGCATCGAGCGCGAGCTTGGCAACATCGAGGAGGATTCCGCGCGGCTGACCAGCCAGTGGATGGCCGAGAAGGAAAAGCTCGGGCTCGCCGCCGAACTCAAGCGCCAGCTCGACGAGCTGCGCAACCAGCTTGCGATCGCGCAGCGCAGCGGCGAGTTCCAGAAGGCCGGCGAGCTTGCCTATGGCCGCATCCCCGAGGTCGAGCGCAAGCTGAAGGAGGCCGAGGCACAGGAAGGCCGCGGCTCGATGGTCGAGGAGACCGTCACGTCGGAGCACGTCGCGTACATCGTGTCGCGCTGGACCGGCATTCCGGTCGACCGCATGCTGGAGGGCGAGCGCCAGAAGCTGCTGCGCATGGAAGACGAACTCGCCAAGCGGGTCGTCGGCCAGGGCGAGGCCGTCCAGGCGATCTCGAAGGCCGTTCGCCGGGCGCGTGCGGGCCTGCAGGATCCGAACCGGCCGATCGGCTCCTTCATGTTCCTCGGCCCGACCGGCGTCGGCAAGACGGAGCTCACCAAGGCACTCGCCGACTATCTGTTCGACGACGAGCACGCCATGGTGCGCATCGACATGTCCGAGTTCATGGAGAAGCACTCCGTGTCGCGGCTGATCGGCGCGCCTCCCGGCTATGTCGGCTACGAGGAAGGCGGCGTCATCACCGAGGCGGTGCGGCGCAGGCCCTACCAGGTGATCCTGTTCGACGAGATCGAGAAGGCGCATCCCGACGTGTTCAACGTCCTTCTGCAGGTCCTCGACGACGGGCGCCTGACGGACGGGCAGGGGCGCACGGTCGATTTCCGCAACACGGTCATCATCATGACCTCGAACCTCGGGTCGGAATATCTGGTCGCGCTTACCGACGAGCAGGATGTCGACAGCGTGCGCGACCAGGTCATGGGCGTGGTGCGCGCATCGTTCCGGCCGGAGTTCCTGAACCGCATCGACGAGGTGATCCTGTTCCACCGGCTGCGCCGCGAGGACATGGGCAAGATCGTCGCGATCCAGCTGGTGCGGCTCGAAAAGCTGCTCGAGGAGCGCAAGATCGTGCTCGAACTCGACGACGAGGCGATCGCCTGGCTCGCCGCGCGCGGCTACGACCCTGCCTATGGCGCAAGGCCGCTGAAGCGCGTCATGCAGAAGGAACTGCAGGACCCGTTGGCCGAGCGCATCCTCCTGGGCGACATCCTCGACGGCTCGACCGTCAAGGTCACCTCCGGCTCCGACCGGCTCAACTTCCGGTCCAAGCCGGCGGTCGTGAAGACGGACGCCGAGGCGGCTTAGCTGCTTCCCCCTCGCAGGGGACGCTGAACTGCCACCCCGCTGCGATTGCAGCGGGGAGGCAATCCGGGTGAGGGGTCAGTCTGCGGAGTGCGGGCATCGTGCGTCACCCACCGGCCCAAGGACTGACGCCGAATATGGCAACACAGCCCGTTTGGGCGGGGCGATGCCTTGATCATTCCACGCTTGCGCCATTGAGCCGCCGACGTCAGCGCATTAGCATGAAGAGGGTCTGATCTTCGGGCGATAGGTAGAGATGGGCGGCCGTCATACCGGAATCGTGTTCGCAGCGTTGCTGGCGCTGTTTGTCGCAACGCCTATGGTCGTGTCCCGGGTTCATGCCGAGGACGACAAGGTTTTGCGTGGGGTGGCGCTTGTCATTGGCCAGGCCCGCTACGATCATTTGCCCGCGCTGTCCAATCCGGCCAACGATGCGCGCGCCGTCGATCATTTGCTGGGTGAACTCGGCTTTGACGTCACATCCGTAACAGATGGCGACAGGGCCAGGCTCGAGCGCAGCCTGCGGCGCTTTGTCGAGGATGCCGAGAGTTCCGATGTCGCGTTGCTCTATTACTCCGGTCACGGCATCGAGGCTGGCGGCGAGAATTACCTGGTGCCGGTCAGTGCCGACGCGTCTTCGCTCGCTGATGCCGCCAACACGCTCATCCCGCTGTCGAACCTGCTTGCCGATTTGAGGGCAAAGGTTCCCGTCGCCATCGTGCTGCTGGATGCCTGCCGCACCAATCCATTTCCCGCAGGCGCAACCATCGTTACAGATTCGGGCCCGGTACCCGTCGCCGCCGCCGGTCTCGACCTGACGCGCGGGGCAGTTCCCCTCGCTGAGGTCTCCAGGGCGTCGATAAATCTTGGTGAAGTCATCGGCTTTGCGGCCGAACCAGGTCACGCAGCGCTCGACGGTGATCCCGGAGGAAACAGCCCCTATGCCGCCGCCCTGTTGAAACACCTCGCCGCAGGCGGCTTTGCATTTGGCGACGTGATGACAATGGTTGCCGAGGAGGTCTACGTCCAGACGGCGGGCCGCCAGCGGCCATGGACCAATGCAAGCCTGCGCCGACTTCTCTATTTCGGCCTTTCTCCCGAAAAGAACGCCGGTAGTGACGACGCTGCGATCCGCAGCGAGCGTCGCGAACTGTTGCTGACCATCGCGACCACGCCCTCCGATACGCGACGCCTCGTTGAGGCCGCCGCCAATTCTGAAGCCGTGCCGCTCGGGACGCTTTATGGGCTTCTGGCCGCGCTTGGCACGGACATGCCGAGCGACATGCGCGAACTCGATCGGCTGCTGCGCGGCCAGACCGCACATCTCAAGACGATCAATGCGGAACGCCAGGCCCTGAAGAGCACGGATGCCGACATAATTCGCCTGTCTGCACTCGCCGAACGCGCGCTGGGCGACGGCGCCGTGCGGGCATCGATCCAGTTCCACGAACAGGCAAAGAAACGGGTCGCCGAGCTGTCCAGGACCGTCGACCAGGCAGAGGCCGACGTCAGAGCCAGGCGCCTGGAGTTTGCAGACGTCTATGGCCGCAGCGCCGATACCTATTGGCTTGCCTTCGACCTGATGAAGGCCGCCAAGGACTATCGCAAGGCGTTCGAAGAAGTACGCAAATGGGATGCGGGGCTCGCCTGGCAGTACAAGCTCGCCGAAGCCAACGCGTTGCGCACCCATGGTGAGTATCGCGGCGACAACGATACGCTGCAAACGGCGATGCGCACCTTCGCCGAGGCCGCCAAACTGCTGCCGGCAGATCAAATGACCCCGGCGTTGGCTCGGACACAGAATGATTTCGGGCTCGCGGTGCACACGTACGGACTACGCCAAGGCGATGCAGCGGCGCTGGAACAAGCAGTTGGGGTCTTCAGCGCCATCACGACCAGCGGCATCGAGCAGGTCGATGCGTCCATCTGGGCAACAGCCGAAGCCAATCTCGGCATGGCCCTGGTATCGCTTGGGGCACGCCAGAGCGGACCGGAGCAATACGAGCAGGCGGTCGAGGCCTTCCGTTCCGCCCAGCAGTCGATATCGCGTGTGCACGAACCCCTCAAATGGGCATTGGCGCGCAAGGGCGAAGCCGATGCCATTGCCTGGATCGGCTTGCGTGCGAACCAGCCCGACCGCTTGCATGAGGCCGTCGATGTCTATCAGGACGTTTTGACGACGCTGACGCGCGATCTCGATCCGCTTTCGTGGGCCGCGACACAGGATGGTCTCGGCACCGCCTTGTGGGCGATCGGCGATCGGCTCGACGGCACCGAAACGCTGCAACGCGCCGTGGAGGCCTACCATGCCGCGCTCAGCGAAAACACGCGTGAACGCGTGCCGCTCCTTTGGGCCACGGGTCAGAGCAATCTGGCAAACGCTCTTTTTTCCCTTGGTCAGCGCGAACAAGGGCTCCAGAGCCTGACGCTGGCGGCCAGCGCGTATCAGAACGCGCTTGCCGAGTGGACACCGCAGCGCGAGTCCTTCGGATGGGCGACGGCGCACAACAATCTGGGGCGTACGCTTGTCATCACCGGCCAGCGCTCCGGCGACGAGGCAACCATCGAGGCTGGGATTGCCTCGTTCCAGGACGCTCTCAAGGTATGGACACGCAAGAGCGCTCCGCTGCAATGGGCATCCCTGCAAGCGAGCCTCGGGGAGGCACTGCTCATCCTCGGGCGCAACAGATCCGATGCAGCGCTTGTCGGCAGGGCGCGCGACGCGATGCAAACCGCATGGACATTCTACCGCGAAGCTGGCTATCCGCAGTATGATGGGTTTTTCGGGGAGCGCATGGCGCAGATCGACCAAGCGCTGGCGACGTTGAAATAGAAATCACCTGGCTCATGCGGCAGCAGGCGTTCGCGGAAGACGGTGCGCGGGGACTCGGTCGATTCGTGCTCAGGCACCGGCCATCTTCATGCCCCGTTCATGTCGGAACCTTTAGCCCTTAAGGATGATTGCATCGGTCATGGCGGTGATTCGATGCGTATCGGATGCAAACGCCCAATCGAGTGGAAAGCTTGGACGCCATGTTTCGCAGACTGATTTTCCTTCCAGCGCTCGCCGCGACACTCGCCGCGACGAGCGCGCTTGCTTCCGTCCCGGCGAATCCGTCCTTTCGCGAACCGCCGTCCGCGCGTTCCGCGGCAGAGGGGGTCCAGCTTGCGCAGAATGCCGACATCGAGGTCTATTTCGATGGTGACGGCAATCGCGTCATCGTCGATGCCTATACGGGCGAGGTCATCCGGATCGAACGGCCTCGCCGCATGACGCGCGAGGCCGCACGACGCCTGGCGCGTCAGCGCGAACTCGGCCGCGCCGAGCCGCGCTATCTCGACGAGTTCGAGGATCCCGCCCCTGTCCGCCGCGGGGGCGTCTATGATCCGCGCTTCGACGAGAATCTCGGGCCGGTGGAGAGCTTCGATCCCTACCTCGATTCCGCGCCCGAGTACGGAACCAACGAGTTTCCCGAACCGCCGCGCAACCCCTATCTCGATGCCGAGGAAGACCAGGCGCCGATCGTGCCCGAAGACGTGCGCCGCGAGCCGCTTCGCGCGCCGGCGCCCGAGCAGCAGGTGAGGGCCGGGGAAGAGGCTGACCAGGCCGCGCTCGAGCAGGATACGGGGACAGAGGTCATCGTCGCCGATCCGATCGCCGAGCCGCCGATCACCTTTTCGGCGCGCGAGGAAGTGGCGGCGGTACAGATCCTGATGGACAGGGCCGGTGCGTCGCCGGGCGTCATCGACGGCAAGTTCGGCTCCAACGTCGACAAGGCGTTTGCCGCCTACCGCACCATCACCGGCACCAACCTGAAGTCGACCGATTCCGCAGGCATCAAGGCGGCCCTTGCCGCGACCGGCGGCGACCCGTTCATCACCTACACGATCACGTCCGAGGATGCGGCGGGCCCGTTCGTCGCCGCCATTCCAGCCGACTACAGCGAAAAGGCGCTCTTGCCGAGCATGGCCTACACGTCGGTGACCGAGGCGCTCGCCGAGCGATTCCACATGGACGAGACCTATCTGAAGGCGCTCAACCCCGAGGCCAATTTCTCGCGGCCCGGCACGATGATCCGCGTCGCCAATGTCGGCGCCAACATCACGGGCAAGGTCGCGCGGATCACCGCCGACAAGGCGCAGAAGCAGGTGCTTGCCTACGACGCCTACGACAAGCTCATCGCTGCCTATCCCGCGACGATCGGCTCGGCCGACACGCCGTCGCCGACAGGCACGCATGCGGTGTCGCGCATCGCGCTCAACCCGAACTATACCTACAATCCCAAGCTCAATTTCAAGCAGGGCGAAAACGACAAGGTGCTGACCATTCCGCCAGGACCCAACGGCCCCGTCGGCTCCGTATGGATCGCGCTCGACAAGCCGACTTATGGCGTGCACGGCACGCCCGATCCCTCCAAGATCGGCAAGACGGAAAGCCATGGCTGCGTGCGCCTGACCAATTGGGACGCGGAGGAACTCGCCAAGCTGGTCAGCGCGGGCGTGACGGTGGAGTTTTTGGAGTAGCCGGCAAGGCTTGACGCCGGCCTGGCGCGGTCCCGGTCGGCGGTCTCAGCCCGAAACCTTGGCGCTCGCGACTTTCAGCGTGCCATTCGGATCTTCCTTCAGCAGCGCGTCGATCCGGTCGCGCTCGTCCTTGAAGCGGGCCATTTCCTCGCCCTTCAGCACGCGTCCGACCGGCAGGCGCACGCGCATCGGGTCGACCTTGGCGCCGTTGACGATCAGCTCGTAATGCAGGTGCGGCCCGGTCGAGAGGCCGCTGGTGCCGATATAGCCGATGACCTGACCCTGCCTTACGCGGGCCCCGACGGTCACGCCCTTGGCGAATGCGCTCTGGTGATTGTAGGAACTCTCGTAGCCATTGGCGTGGCGAATGATGGTCTGCCGGCCATAGCCGCCGGACCAGCCTGCCTTCTCGACGACGCCATTGCCCGCCGCGATGATCGGGGTGCCGACGCGCGCGGCCCAGTCGGTGCCGGTGTGCATGCGAACGTATCCGAGGATAGGATGCCGGCGCGGCCCGAAGCCGGAGCGGAACTGCCCGTTGGGCACCGGCTTGCGCAACAGGAACTGCTTTGCGCTCTGGCCATTGTCGTCGAAATAGTCGACGCTGCCGTCTTCCATGCGGAACCGGTAGAAATTGCGGGTCTGGCCGCCAAAGGTCGCCGAGACGTAGAGAAGTTCCGATTCCTCCGACATCTGGTCGTTGCCGTCCGGCTGCGAAAAGAAGACGTCGATCCGGTCGGAAGGATTGAGCCGCGACTGGAAATCGACATCGGAGGCGAGCAGCTTGATCAACTGACCGGTGACGCTCTTCGACATGCCGTAGGAATAGGCCGTCTGGTAGATGCCATCATAGACAGACGGCAGTTTGGCGCGCCCGGGCACGATCCGCTGCGGCGAATCCTCGAAGGCGGTCTCCACCCCGGGGTTGGGATCGGGTTCGGGCGTCGCGACATAGGTATCGCGGTCGTTCAAAGCCACGGTGATGATGTGCTGGGTGCGGTCGTAGACGCTGGTGCGCACGACCCGCGCGATCTCGCCGCGAACCTCGAGTCCGACGCAGAGCACCGTGCCACCCTTCAGCGTCGTGGCGTTCAGCCGGCTGGCGATCGCCGCGGCCATGCCGGCGGCGTCCGGTCCCGTATAGCCGGATTCGGCCAGCGCCTCGGCGATATCGCGATTCTGCGTGAAGGGGATGATCTCCTCGGCATACGCCGGGGCCTCCTCGTCGGCGGGGCGGCGCGGCGTGACGGACACATTCTCCGGCACGATCTTGACGCCATAGGAGGCGGTCAGCGCCTGGGCGGCGAGCGCGTCGCCGAATCTGGAGGGGTCGACATAGTGAAGGGCGGCGACCTGGATGTCGCCCTCGGTCAGAACCGAACCGGTCGAGCGCACGACCTCCTCGACCTCGGCTGCCGACAGGTCGCTCTTTTCGTCGAATGCGGCCTTCTCCATGGGGAAGTCGAGCGACTTCAGACTCATGTCGCTTTCGACCTTGGCGCCATAGATCTGCCCGGCCGAGGCGGTGGCTGTCACGGGCTGCGGCGCGCCATC
>Ga0209902_100105_pt1:50000-162151 | contig 162151 bp, 141 predicted proteins | sample FECB27metaG_FD_188304 | JGI IMG/M metagenome (GOLD analysis project Ga0209902, IMG submission 188304) | Cyanobacterial communities from the Joint Genome Institute, California, USA - FECB-27 (SPAdes) (version 2) | ecosystem: Environmental > Aquatic > Thermal springs > Hot (42-90C) >...
GTACGCAAGTATATGTGGGTGGCACAGACCAGGGGGTAGCGACTGTTTATCAAAAACACAGGGCTCTGCGAAGTCGCAAGACGACGTATAGGGTCTGACGCCTGCCCGGTGCTGGAAGGTTAAAGGGAGAGGTGCAAGCTTTGAACTGAAGCCCCAGTAAACGGCGGCCGTAACTATAACGGTCCTAAGGTAGCGAAATTCCTTGTCGGGTAAGTTCCGACCTGCACGAATGGCGTAACGACTTCCCCGCTGTCTCCAGCATAGACTCAGTGAAATTGAATTCCCCGTGAAGATGCGGGGTTCCTGCGGTTAGACGGAAAGACCCCGTGCACCTTTACTATAGCTTTACATTGGCATTCGTAGTGGCATGTGTAGGATAGGTGGTAGGCTTTGAAGCAGGGACGCCAGTTTCTGTGGAGCCACCCTTGAAATACCACCCTTATCTCTATGGATGTCTAACCGCGGCCCGTTATCCGGGTCCGGGACAATGTATGGTGGGTAGTTTGACTGGGGCGGTCGCCTCCTAAAGAGTAACGGAGGCGCGCGATGGTGGGCTCAGACCGGTCGGAAATCGGTCGTCGAGTGCAATGGCATAAGCCCGCCTGACTGCGAGACTGACAAGTCGAGCAGAGACGAAAGTCGGTCATAGTGATCCGGTGGTCCCGTGTGGAAGGGCCATCGCTCAACGGATAAAAGGTACGCCGGGGATAACAGGCTGATGACCCCCAAGAGTCCATATCGACGGGGTTGTTTGGCACCTCGATGTCGACTCATCGCATCCTGGGGCTGGAGCAGGTCCCAAGGGTATGGCTGTTCGCCATTTAAAGCGGTACGTGAGTTGGGTTCAGAACGTCGTGAGACAGTTCGGTCCCTATCTGCCGTGGGTGTAGGAATATTGAAAGGATCTGTCCCTAGTACGAGAGGACCGGGATGGACGGATCTCTGGTGGACCTGTTGTGGCGCCAGCCGCATAGCAGGGTAGCTATATCCGGACGGGATAACCGCTGAAGGCATCTAAGCGGGAAACCCACCTTAAAACGAGTATTCCCTGAGAGCCGTGGAAGACGACCACGTTGATAGGCCGGGTGTGGAAGTGCGGCAACGCATGAAGCTTACCGGTACTAATAGCTCGATTGGCTTGATCGTTCTCATTACTAATGCCCACCATTGATTTGGTGGAAGCGGATCAGGAGTGATCCGACGGCACAAAATCCAGCTTCTCAATGTCAACATGCTTTTTGCCGACCTGGTGGTTATGGCGGAGCGGCTGCACCCGATCCCATTCCGAACTCGGCCGTGAAACGCTCCAGCGCTGATGGTACTTCGTCTTAAGACGCGGGAGAGTAGGTCGCTGCCAGGTCTACAAAACGCATGTTGCACAGTTTCTCTTTTCGACTCGACTCTTGCTTTTGACGCGGGGTGGAGCAGCCCGGTAGCTCGTCAGGCTCATAACCTGAAGGTCACAGGTTCAAATCCTGTCCCCGCAACCAGATCATCAAGCCCGTTGGCGAAAGCCTGCGGGCTTTTTGTCGTTCTGGACCCGGCGGCCGTCGGCTTGCCGGCCTTGACGTTGCCCTCTGGGTCATAAGTCCAGCTTCTCAGTTTCGGGGCTTATGCCCGCAACGAGTATCGAAACTTGCCCCGGTGCTTACAGTGCCGGGGCATTTTTTTTGCCGTTTTGGGGCCTTGAGGACCGGCGATCGGTCGTCGGCGGGTCTCGGCCCGGCCAAGTCGTGGAGCGGCCGATCCTGAAGCGTGGGGGCCGATGCTGCGGCGCCGAAAGGCTGGGCGGATGAAGGGCGGCACCCACCTCTGCGGCAATGAGTGAGCGCCGAAGCCGTCGCGGTACCGTCTGGCCTCTCGCCGCGATGTGGTCTGAAGCGAGACGATGTAAAAGGCGGATCTCGTTCAGGAAATGATCGCGCCATCGGTGTGCGCGCGCGACTCGTCTCGAGGCTTCTGTCCGACGTCGGAAAGCCGTCACTTACCGGGCTCGGGAGACCGGGCAGTTGCCAGTTGACAATGGTGCGACGATTCTTCGGGGTAGTGAATTCGATGGCGCTGATAAAAAAATCAGTACCAAAAGAATGATAAAATCGGCCGGCGTATTGAATGCATCCGCGACGATATCGGGCTGAATTAAGCGAAAATTAACCGAGGGCTTCTCTTTTCGATTCGCGCTCTATAGCATCAACGGATTGGGGTGGGAGCGTCATAGTGCGGAAAGCACGAAGCGTCGGGGAGCAGTATTCTCGATTGACGGCAAGTTTGGAGCGCGCATCCCTCGATCCGTCGGACTGGGAGCGGGTCAGTGACGAGCTGGCAGCAATGGTGGGCGCGACCGGAGCGCTGATATTTCCGTTCGATGCCACCGCTTACGGTGCGGCACTGCCGCATTCTTCGAGCCTGCAGGACGTGTTCGGGCGGTACGTTTTTGGGCACTGGATCGAAAGGGATCCTCGCGTCAAGGGCCTGATCAAGGCACGGCGTGCGGGCTTCATGACGGACCAGGACCTGATCACCAGCGACGCAATGGGACGGCATCCCTACTATGGTGAACTGCTTGCCCCGTCGGGTCTGAAGTGGTCGGCCACGATCAGTATCGACATTGGTGGTACGGTCTGGGGAGCGTCCGTGCATGGCAGCCCGGAGCGCGGAGCCTTTCAGCGCGAGGACGTGGCGACGCTCGTGCGGGTGCGTGGCGATATCACGCTGGCAGTCAGGCGCGCGGCAGCACTCGGCAACCAGCGCATCGCTTCGCTGGAGACAGCACTCGGCAGCGCGCGTGCGGGTTTTGTCGCGCTCGGCTGGAACGGGAAGGTCATCTGGCAGAATGCCAGTTCCGAAGCGATGCTGCGCGAAGCGGACCTGACTGCCAATGGGCGTATCCGCAGCCGCGACCCGATCACGGATGGCCAGCTTTCCAACCTCATTGGAATCGTCGTCGGCTTTCGCCAACTCGGCGAAATGGCTCTTCCGTCGCCCGTCGTCATACCCTTGACCAACGGGCGCCGCTTTTCGATCGACGCTATTCCGATGCCGAGGGACTTCCAGGCGCTGGCCAGTGGCGCCTCGACGCTCATAACGATTACAGAAATCTCCGGTGCCGGCCGCTCGGGGCTGGAGCGCCTGAAGACGCTTTACGGCCTCACCCCGCGCGAGGTCGAGCTCTGCCAACACCTCCTGGCCGGGACGCGGCTGGCGGCGGCCGCAGTGGACATGAAGATCTCGGTCTCCACCGCCAGGCAGCATGTGAAATCGGTCTTCGCAAAGACCGGCACCCACGGCCAGGCCGAACTCGTCGCGCTGCTCGGCCGTATCAGCGGCGAATTCTGACGCCCGCCAACCCCCCGTTTTCGCTGTTTTTTTAAGCAGAGATGCACAAAAGCCTACCAAATGGGTCATGTGCGGGCATCATGGTTATGCAAACGTTAATGCGGGGGATGGTGCCGGCAACCCGCTGGTACAATCCACAATAGCTTCTGGCAGTCCGTCACGGGCAGAGGGATGCGACGAATAATCATCGTCGCATAAGCGCTGAAGCTATGCCTGTTCGTGTATTGAAAAATATACGAATTAACCACGCGAACTATTTGTTGGTTGCCAAGCGATTAGAGATTGTGCACCCAACAATAAAAGATCGACCGCAACCGGGGGAGCGGGAGGTTCTATTCAAGAAAAAACCCGGAAGCGTAAACAACTCCCCGACTGGGGATCAACAGGAGAAGTGTCATGAAGAATAAGCTCACAGCCGGCGTCGCCGCTCTGGCTCTCGTTGCATTCGCCAGCTCGGCGATCGCTGCCGGCCCCGGTCCGGCTGCGAACCAGTACACAGTCGATGTCAACATCGAGGTCGAGCCTGTCGTATCTATGTGGTCAAACGACAACACGATCACGCTGACCATGAACGGCGCCGACGCCAACAACAGCGCGACCGCCGCTTCGTCGCTAAGCGTGATCAACAACGTCGACGCAAACGTCACCGCATCAGTGACGGGCACGCTCCCGGCTCCGATCGTGCCCGGCGGCGGCATCAACTTCTTCATCTTCAACAACGTGGCGCCGGCTGCAGCCGTCGCCGCGATCGGGCTCAATGCCTACAACCCAGCCGGCGCACTTGTCTGGAACAGCGCCAACATCGCCCTGCCAAACACGCAGACGCTGATCGCCAGCACGGGCGTCAACACCAGCATTGCCAACAAGCCGATCACCTATGCCTCGTCCGCGCCTGGCGAAATCCCGCTGCCGAACGACTTCGCGCTTGAGGTCGTCTACACGATCACGGCCAACTGAGCCGGAAGCCACATCGGGAGAGGGGGCTTTTCCCCTCTCCCGGACCACGGGCGCAGCCCGAAAACAAGAAAATCGCATTCCAATTCCAAGGGGTAGTCAAAGCATGGCAAGTCGCTCGCAGCGCAGCACAGTCGATCTTCTGATCGGCCTGATGGCGTTTGCCGCGGTAGCGCTCGCCTGGTTTCCTGCGAGCGCGCAGGGCTTCATGGTCAAGCCCATGCGCATGGAAGTCTCGGCTCCGGCCGGGCGCACCATCGAGGTGCCGCTCGAGATACGCAACACGATGGGTTCAGACGTTCGCGTCATCGATCTTCGACTGGCGGAGATTTCGCAGAACCCGGATGGCACGTGGCGTCTCATCGAGCCGGGCTCGACGGAAGACACGTCGAAGCTTTTCTCGAGCCTTGCCTGGACGTCGCTTGCGGAATCGACTGCCAATATCGAGCCGCTGGAGCCCGCCGAAATCATGGTGCGGCTGACTCCGCCGCCGGATGCGCGCGGCGCCTATTTCGTTGCCATCGTTGCCGAGACGCCGGCTCCCGAGATTTCGGAAGGCCTGGCCGTCCGGGTGCGGTTCGTCATTCCGGTCATCGTGGAAATCGAAGGGCGTCCGGCTCGCCAGCAGGTGGTGCTGCAGGATGTCGTCATGAATTATCTCGACGGCGCGGATGGGAAGGCGCCCACGACGACGGCGGCCTTGCGCATCGCCAACGCCGGCCGCACCTATTCGCGGGTGAAGGGATATCTGACGGTCGAGCGCAAGAGCGAGGAGCGGTGGCGGCCCGTTACGCGCTTCGAGGTTCGTGAGCGCGCCATCATCCCCGGTGTCACGCTCGAACTGGGCGATGACCTCAAGCGCCGCCTGCCATCCGGCGACTATCGCCTGCGCGGCGAGTTGAGCGTCGATGGACGTCGGGTCACGCCCGTGGAAACTGAATTGGCCTTTGTCGGCGATCCCAAGGCCGACACGCTCGCCTACGACACGGCGCTGATCCTGACGCCCGGCCTCGTCGCGATGGACATCGTGCCCGGTGCGACACGCACCACGGTGCTGCGCGTCGAAAATCCCGGCACGGACGCGGTCAAGGTTCAGATGTCGTCATCGACGCCTCTGGCCCTCGGCGGCGTGGCAATGGGCGACCTCCAGGGAGTTGCGCTCTCGGCCGAACCCTGGACGGAGATCGTCCCGTCCGAGTTCACGATCCGCCCAGGCACGCGCCAGAATGTCAGGGTGATGAGCCGCGTCCCGCGCGACGGCGTCGATCACGGCAACTACTATGGCGACCTCGTTCTGGAGGGCACCTATGCCGATGGGCAGAGCGCCGGAAAGACGCGCTCGACCGTTCATCTCTCCTTTTCGGGGATCGCGTCGATGCCCCAGGCGATCATCGAACAGATCACCCTCGCCGAATCGGACCAGCCCGCAGAGTACTTCGTGCAGATGCGCCTGACCAATATCGGCAACGTCCACCTTGATCCATCCGCGCGGGTGTTCGTGCTGTCGGCTCAGAACCGCCAGCTTCGCAACGTTCCGCTGACCGCCGACGAAGGTCCGCTTCTTCCGCTCGGCAAGCGGACATTCAGCGCCGAACTGAATGTCGAGGGGCTGGAGCCCGGCTATTACGCCTTGCGGGCAACCGCGAAGATCGGCGGCGAAAAGGACATAGCCGGACAGCAGATTATGCTGCTCGAGATGGGCGAGGGAGTGGACGCCGACGGCAAGGCCGTGAGCGTGCCCCGCGTCACGCTCGTCGATCCGGCTACGGCCGACCTGCCTGAAGGTGTCGGACTGGATGTCGGCGAAGGCGCCGTTGCGCCGCCGGAAGAGCCTTCGGCTCCCGGCAGCAGCAGTGGCGGCTGAGCCCGTGTGGAACGAGAGATGCGCGTTCTCGCGCCAGAGACTGAATGTTGGAGGATTATTCCTGTGAACCAGTACAAGCACATCCTATCGAGCGCCCTGCTCGCAGGCGGCGTCACGATGGGCGCGTTGAACGCGCCCACCCAGGCGCAGCAGTTGACGGACGCCAGCTACCTGACGACCGTCACCATCGCCGTTCTGCCGGTCGCCCAGATCAACATCACCAGCGGCAGCCTGCTCTACCTCAAGGTTCCGCCAGCCGGTTCCACCATCCCATCATCCGGCGTGACCTTCTCCGTCACCGGCAATGCGAGTGCAACGCTCCAAGCCGAACCGAGCGCGTTTGTAGCGGTTCCCGGCGAGGGGATTATCGGCAAGGCCGTCCTGAATGGCGAGGAGGTCGGCTACAAGCTGGAACTGCGCTTCCCGAGTATCGGTATGATCGGCTCGCTGCCACAGTATGCAGCGCTGCCACAGTTCCAGGCCGGGCCGACGGTTCCTCCGCTCACCGTCAATCTGATGGCTTCTGGCGGCACCCGAGCTGGCGTGCTGCATATGGAGGCGCACCCCAACTGGACGCCGACGGGCGGCATTCCCCTGCCTGGCATTTATGTCGGTTCGGTCGTCCTCACCCTGACCGCCAGCAACTAAGCCGCCGAGGTCCGATCGCGAAAGCCTTATGAGACACGTCGCCCCCATTGCCACACTGCTCCTGGCGGGACTGATCGCAGGATCACTCCCCGGGGCGGCGCTTGCGCAGGTAAGGGACACGGCAGTCGTCGCGGTCACCATTCGCGTGACCCCGGTTGCGTCGATCGAGTTTCCCGACGGCTTCGAGTTCGTCCTCACCGTTCCCGATCACGACCACGGTCACGGTCATGGAAACGGCCACGGGAATGGCCACAACCATGGCCATGGGAGCGGCCACGACAAGGACCATGGCAAGGACAAGCACGACGACCATGGGAAGAACGGCAGCAACGACAAGCACGGCAAGGACAACAAGAGCTCCGGTAATTCCGGCAAGAAGGACGACGACAAGGGCAAGAAGGACGACAAGAAGAGCTCCGCCAGTTCCAAGGGCAAGCACGACGACAAGGGAAAAGGCGGCGGCAAGCACGACGACAAGGGCGGGGGTCGCGACGACGATCACGATCATCACGACCACGACGATCATCACACCGGGATCAAGCCGGTCCTGATTCCATTCAAGGTTCGCGGCAACGCGACCGCCAGCATCTCGGTCATCCCCGTCGACTTCATGAAGGTGTATCGCGGCCCCTATCTCGGCGCGGCCACGGGTCCGCAGGGCGACCGTCACCGCAACCAGAAGGGCAAGGGCCACTCCAGTCACGGCAACGGCCGCGGACATGGGCATGGGCATGGGCACGACGGCAACGACAAGCTTGGCTACAACGCCATCGTTCAGTTTCCGCTCGGCGGGTGGCACCTTGCCCATCTCGCCAGCTGGCAGGGTTTCGGGCCAGGCTACTGGAGCGGCTTTGCCAGCCTGACAGGGCTGAATGGCGTCGGCACGCCTCCGTTGAGCGCAGATCTATCGCTGCGCCGGCACGGCGCTTTCGGAATGATCTATATCGTCTCGAAGTCCAGCTGGACGATCGATGGCAAGGATGCCGCGCCAGGAAATTATCGCGGCGAAGTCCAGGTGACGCTGACCGCCGATGACTGACCTGCATCCGACAGACGACCGTCACGGTTTCCGGAGATCGGACCATTGCGAGACCGACGAGCCAACGCGGCGACCGTCGCCGAGGGCGCGGCGTGCGGGCCTGTCTTGGCCTGGAATGAGAAGGAGGCGCGCGTGATCCGGATCCTGACCACTGGAGCCATACGGCTGTTCGCGGCGCTGCTTTTGTTGATGTCGCCATCCTGGGCCCAGGACCAGACGCTCGTCAGCAACGTCTTCTACCAATCGGACCTGCGCCAGGCGATCGAGGATGTTGCCGCGCAGGCCAAGGTCAACATCATCGCCGACCCGAGCGTGCAGGGCGTGGTCTCCGTCACGCTCGACAACGTCACGGTCGAAAAGGCGCTCGACCTTCTGCTCGCCGGCACCGGATACCAGATGCAGGTGACGCCGGACTATTATCTTGTGTTCAGCCCGGACGAATCGGCCGGCATGTTTCCGGGGGTTGCCGAGACGCGGATGGTCGGCGTTCAGCATGTTGCGCCGGAGACGGCCCGCAGCCTGCTGCCCAATACGCTGCAACGCTATGTCCGCGTCGATCCGGGCTCCGGCAAGCTTGCTGTCACCGCGCCGAAGGACATCCTCACCCGTATTCTCCTGGACCTCAAGACCATCGACATCCCCAGCGGCGACCAGACGGTTTTCGTGGCTCTCGCCCACGTCAAGGCGCCCACCGCGCGAGGGCTCCTGCCGGAAAACCTGCAGCGTTACGTTCGCCTTGACGCTGACCGCAACACGCTTGCCGTGACCGCGCCGCCCGCCGCGCGCGAACAGATCATCGGCCAGATCGCAAGACTTGACGTTCCACTCTCCCCCGGCAGCTTCGATGTTCCCAACGTCCATCGCACCAAGATCGTCAAGCTCAACCATACCAAGGCGCTGAGCGCCATGAACCTGCTGCCGGTGGCGCTTGGCAACTATGTGCGGGCCGACGAGGAATCCAACACGCTGGCGATCAGTGCGCCATCGCACGTGTTGAAGGGCATCATTGCCGACATCGCCGCCATCGACGTGCCCCGCAAGCACATCATGCTCGATGCCCGGGTGGTTGTTCTCGCCAGGCAGGATCTGCTCGACTTCGGCGCCGACTGGAAGCTTCCGCAACTCACCGCGGGCGGCGTAATCGGGGATGCGCTCGGTTTCCCCTGGGAACTCCAGATCGGCTTCACTTCGGGCCGCGAATTCACCAACGCTCTGTCTCTGACGCTCAACCTGCTTACCCAGAACAACGAGGCGACGATCATCGCCAGCCCGCAGGTTCTCGCCCAGGACGGCAAGGAAGCCGAGATCAAGGTGACGACGGAAGAGTATTTCCAGATCACCTCGGAAACCGGGACGTTCGTCAGCGCCAGCCTCGAAAAGATCGAAACCGGGACGATCCTCGGCATCACTCCGCAGGTTGGTCCCAATGGCGAACTGACGCTCAACATGAACATCGAGGTCAGCGACGTGGTCTCGCGCGGGCAGCAGAATCTGCCGGTGGTCAGCCGACGCACCGCGCGAAGCACGGTGCAGATCAGGAGCGGAGGGACCGCGGCGATTGCAGGCCTGGTCGACACGCGCGCGCAGTTCGGGCGCGAGGGCATCCCCGGGGCCGCCGACCTGCCGCTTCTCGGAAATGCGTTCCGCACCGATACGCTGAACCATCAGGCACGGCAGGTCGCGGTATTCATTACGGCCACCCTCGTGGACGAGAACGACAAGCAGTTCAAAACCGGCAGCAAAAAGAAGCCTCCCATCCACCTGGTTGACGAAACTGTATACCGGGATGAGCTTGAGGCGGCACTCGATCGGTTGGGAGTTGCAAATTGATCATCAACCGCGGCGGGGTTGATCTACGGCTGGCAGGGAAAATAGCTTGCTTCAGTTTGGTGATTTTGACGGGGTGCGCCTCCGTCGATAGCAACATCGCCATGACCAGGGAACCCGTGACCGGCATCGTCTCCGGCGAGGCGACGAATGTGTCGGCAGCCGACCTTGCGGAAGCCATGGTTCGCGCGGGCTTCACCCGCGAACAGATTCTCGCGCAGGGCCCCTCCATACGCCAGTCTCTGGCAACGCATGGCGGCGCCCAGGTGCGGGACGGCAAGGTCGTCGGCGCTCTGTTCTCCATCCACGCGGACAAGCTCTACGTCACGAGCCGCACACGAGGCACCTTTGTGCAGACTCTCCGGCCGGATGGGACCCAGGACGCGACCTAGAGCCTGGTTGCCGGCGGGCCGGAGTGCGCCGCGGCCGTGGCAGTCCGGAGAGTTGGATCATCCGCTGGGGCTGAATCACGACGGGCGGCGACTTGCTGCCAACAGCGCTGCGGTGCTGTGCCCCCCGAAAGCACCAAGCCCTCTTCCTTTGGTCATCCGCCGTATCGTCGGTCAGAGCCGTTTCGCCCCGCATGGAGGCCCGGCTTTGGCAACGCTGGCAGGTATCTGCGTGCGACGGGCGAGCGCGGTTGCGCTGGACGCGTCTGCCCGACTGCTTTGAAGATCTTCGTGTTCCTCGGGAGTGGAGAGGTTTGGCGTGGAACGTTCCTGCACTACGGCGGTTCTCTTCTCCTAACAGGAGACGAATCATGCGCGCATTATGCTGGCACGGAAAAGGTGACGTACGAGTGGACACCGTACCCGATCCGGAGATCCAGCATCCCCGGGACGCCATCATCCGCGTCACTGCCTGCGCGATCTGCGGGTCGGATCTCCATCTTTTCGACGGCTACCAGCCGACTATGGAAAGCGGTGACATACTGGGCCACGAGAACATGGGCGAGGTGGTCGCGCTTGGCGCTGAGGTGACCAACCTCAAGATCGGCGACCGCGTCGTCGTTCCCTTCACGATCAGCTGCGGCAACTGCTGGTTCTGCAAGCAGGGACTGTTTTCCTGCTGCGATACCACCAATCCAAATGCGGAGATGGCCGTCAAGGCCATGGGCCACTCTCCGGCGGGCCTGTTCGGCTTCAGCCACATGCTTGGGGGCTACAGCGGTGGCCAGGCGGACTATCTGAGAGTGCCGATGGCGGATGTCGGCCCGATCAAGGTGCCTGACAGCCTGACCGACGAGCAGGCGCTTTTCCTGTCCGACATTTTTCCGACCGGCTACATGGCCGCGGAGAATGCGCAGATCAAGGATGGCGACACGGTTGCCATATGGGGTTGCGGACCGGTCGGCCAGTTCGCCATTCGCTCGGCCCTGATGATGGGCGCGGGCCGCGTGATTGCGATCGACGAGGTACCGGAGCGGCTGGCCATGGCGGAAGCTGGCGGGGCCGAGACGATCGATTTCTCCAAGGTCGACGTCTATGACGAGCTCATGGCGCGCACCGACAACCGGGGTCCCGACAGCTGCATCGACGCCGTCGGGTGCGAGGCAAGCGGCCATGGCGCCATCGACGCGGTCGTCGACAAGGTCAAGGCTGCCACCTATCTCGCGACCGACCGGGTGCATGTCCTGCGCGAGGCGATCATGTGCTGCCGCAAGGCCGGCACGATATCGATCCCCGGCGTTTATGTCGGGATGGCGGACAAGCTCCCGATTGGCGCGGCCATGAACAAGGGCCTGACCATCAAGATGGGGCAGACCCACGTGCAGGCTTACACAAAGCCCCTGCTCGAAAAGATCGAGGCAGGCGAGATCGATCCAAGCTTCGTGGTGACGCATCCGGCAAGCCTTGAGGACGCTCCGGAGATGTATGCAAAGTTCCGCGACAAGGAAGACGGCGTCATCAAGGTGGTTCTGCGCCCGAACAATTGATCCGCCCCGTGGAGCCAGGTCCGCGCCCTAAAGGCGTGGACCTGCCCTGGAAAGGGGAGGCTGGCCAGCATGACGCCACTGGACAGCCTGGCCGCACCCGCGAATCGGCTGATCAGTCGGGGACGAAGTTCATCGCGACGCCATTGATGCAATAGCGCAGGTAGGTCGGCGGCGGGCCATCGTCGAAGACATGGCCGAGATGGCTGCCGCAGGTCGCGCAATGGCATTCGGTCCGCACCATGCCGTAGCTGCGGTCGACGGTCGTTTCCACCGCACCTTCGACAGGGTCGTTGAAGCTCGGCCACCCGGTTCCGCTCTCGAACTTGCGCCTGCCCTCGAACAGCGGTTCGTTGCAGCCTGCGCATGTGAAGCGGCCCGGCCGCTTTTCCTGCAGGAGCGCGCAGCTGCCGGGGCGCTCGGTACCATGCTGTCGCATGACAGCGTACTGCTCGGGCGTGAGCAGCGCGCGCCACTCTGCCTCGGTATGGGTAACGGGGTAAGTCTTGGTCAGATCCATCGGTCGTCTCCGCTGCAGCGCCCGTCTGGCCGGCTGGCCATCCTTTACGGAGGCCCTTACCATCACCGACCTGCGCACTCGCCCCTTATCTAGTGCGATTTGCCCTCCAGGCAAACGGGGCCGGCCGGACCCGAAGATCCCGTGAGGGGACAAGTGTCCCGAGGTTCTGGCGGGTCGGCTCGCAGGCTGGTACCAAGGAGATCGGCAGCGCTTTGTCAGTCGGTTCGTGACTGTGCTGGCGCATGCCGGGGAGGCGGGGGCTTCCGCTCGGGGAGGATGGCATGTCGGTTGGGGTGGTGGTCAACCCGGTAGCCGGGGGCGGACGCATGCGCCGCGAATGGCCCGCGATCGCGCATGCGTTGACCGAACGCTTCGGCGCCATCACCATCGAGGAGACCCAGGCCGCCGGCGATGCCTGCACGCTTGCCCGTAAGCTTTCGCTAACTGGTGCAACCATCGTGATTGCGGCCGGTGGCGACGGCACCATCAGCGAAGTGGTCGATGGTCTCCTGCAGGCGCGCGTGGAATCGGGGAGCGTGCCCGAACTCGGCATCGTGCCGATCGGCACGGGTTCCGATCTCGCCCGCTGTCTTGGAATCGGCACGGCGGCAGGCGGCATCGCCGCCCAGATCGCGGAGGCGAAACCACGCCTGATCGATGCCGGGCGCGTCGACTTCATCGACGATCATGGTGCGCTGGCCAGCCGGCATTTCGTCAACATCACCAGCCTTGGCCTTTCCGGACCGGCGGCCCGCGCGATCAACTCCGCCAAACGGGGCGCCGGCGCGGGCAAGGGCGTGTTTCTGTGGCACACGGTCAAGGAAATCCTCCGCTACAGGTTCCAGACCGTCCGGGTGACGGTCGACGACCAACTGGCGTTCGAGGGCAGCATCGCGCTCGTGGCGATCGCCAATGGCCGCTATTTCGGTGCCGGCATGATGATCGCGCCCGATGCGTTGCAGGATGACGGGCTGGCGGAGATCGTCATCGTGAAGGGTACGTCGAAATTTGCGCTGCTGCGCGATGTGCGCCTCGTCTACAGCGGGGCGCACAGGAACCTCGACTCCTGTGTCTTTCTGCGCGGGAAGAGGGTGCTGGTCGAGCCGGTCGGCGATCCTGCACTGATTGACATTGACGGCGAGTCGCCCGGCCGCATTCCCGCGACCATCGAGATCATGCGCCAGGTGCTCCCCGTGCGCTGCTGAGCCCACCGACCGCCGCGAAAGCGTCCGAGGCACGGCTTGGTATGACTCTCTATGAAGTGGCAGAGACGTCGGGTAGGGCTTTGAAGGCCTCAAGGCTGGTCCCGAAGCCGGCCATGACCACGGAGAGATCGTTGGCCGCCACGGTCGGCGAAAAACCCTGCGCCGAGCGTTTGCGCGCATCGGCCGCGTTCATCGTGAAGATTCCGCAAGGCTTGCCGGCGGCGAGGCAGGCCTCGCGCACCAGTTGGAATGCGTCTTCAAGCCGTTCCACGGTCTCCGGCGTCGTGCCGAGCGACAGAGCGAGATCGCCGCTGCCGATGAACACGAAATCGACATTTCTGGCCGAAGCGATGGCATGGGCATTGGCAACGCCCGTCTCCGTCTCGATCATGACGCCGACCGTTATGGCGCTGTCGGCCGCGCGCCGATAGGCGGCAAAATCGGCGAGCGGGCGCACACCGCCGCCAGATCTGCCGCCCAGTGGCGGATAGTGGCAGAGCGCCGCCACGCGCGCCGCCTGCTCGCCGGTCTCGATCATGGGCGCCAGAATGCCTTCGGCTCCCGCATCGAGCGCACGCGAGACGGCCGCCGCCGAATCGTCCTCGATGCGCACGAGGCATGGGATGCTCGGCGGAACAGCGGCAACGGACGCCTCCAGGTCGCGCCGCTCGAACAGCCCGTGCTGCAGGTCGAGCACCACGGCGTCACCCCCGTTTGCAACGGCGATCTCGACAAGCGCCGGGCTGCCCAGCGCAAACCAGAACATGCCGATGTCGTCGCCGTCGAGCAGGCGCTGTTTGAAGAGAGGATGATCGAGATCGAACATGGGTGTCATCGTTCTCCGGTTAGCAGTTCGCTACGAATTGCGGGCCGATCAGCGCGCGCGAAGGCCGGCTTCGCGCAGCAGGGGAAGCACTTCCGCGCAGAAATAGGGCAGTTCCTCGGCATAGTTGACGAAGCTCATGGCGACGCCCTCCCAGCCCTCGGCCGCGATGCTTGCGATCAACTCGGCGATCCTTTGCGGCGTGCCGATCAGCGGATAGGTGCCCGCGCCGCCCGCAAAGCGCTGACGATAGCGCGTGTACGCGTCAAGGTCATGCGAGGCGCTGAACTGCTTCTTACCCGCCATGTGGTTGTCGACCGCCACCTGGTCGGCCTCTCGCAGCGCGTAGCCGTCATAGTAATCCTCGGCTTCCGCCTGCGTCGGCCGGCAGACCACGTGCCCGACCGTGTAGGCGCCGACGTCGCGTCCGGCCGCCGCGGACCGGGCGCGGATGTCGGCCAGGTGTCCGCGACCGTCGGCGATGTCCGAGAAGGTCGAGAACAGGAAGTCGCAATGCGCGGCTGCGAAATCGCGGCCCGGCCCGCCAAACGCGGCGTTCATGGTCACGGGGCGCGGCCGCTGCAGGCTCGCCGGCCGGCTGATGACGCCTTTCAGACGATAGTAAGTCCCGTTGAAGTCGAAGGGCGCGTCGTCGCCATAGGAGCGCTCGACGATCTCGATCCATTCGGCCGCACGGTCATAGGCCTTCTCGTCCGGCGTGGCGCCGAACATGGCGAATTCTGCCGGGTTCCAGCCGCAGACGATGTTGAGGCCGGCGCGTCCGCCGCTGATGTGGTCGACGGTCGCCAGAGCCTTGGCGGCGTAGACCGGGTGCACCAGCGGCACGTGCACGGTCGAGAAGATCGAGATTTCCCTGGTCAGCGCGGCAAGTCCCGCTGCCCAGGTGAAGGTCTCGAACGACCATTCGCGCGATTTGGTCTCGCCGCCGAATCCGGCCCAGCGGGCGATCGGCAGGAAGAAATCCAGACCCGCCTCGTCGGCGATCCTGGCGGCCGCGACATTGCCCTCCCACGTCGCCGGCCAGCGCTCCGCGACCTTGGTGATGGCAAGCCCGCCATCGGCGTTGGCTGAAAAGACGCCAAGCTTGATGCGGTTGGGATTGTCCTTCGAAAGCCTCACCGAGCGTCCTCCATGCCACGGGGCTTGCCCGACAGCGCAGGGACTATGGCGAGGCGGTAAATTAACTTCAAGCTTGAAATGAATCGGCGATGCACATAGCGTCGCGCCGATTCTGAACCGGAGTTGGCAGGACATGCGCGCAGGCAAGGGTACAGAAGGAGCCGATCTTGCCTATTCCGGCATCCGTCCGCAGATCATCGATCTGCAGGTGGAAAACATCGCGCGCATGGCGGTGCGGGCGAAGTCTATCCCGGACGTCATCACGCTTTGGTACGGCGAAGGCGACGTGGAGACGCCGCGGTTCATCCGCGACGCCGCCAAGGCCTCGCTCGACGCGGGCAACACGTTCTACGTGCCCGACATGCGCGGTCTTCCCGCACTGACTGCCGCCCTCTCGGACTATCAGACGAAGCTGCACGGCCGAGACATTCCGGTCGTCCGCTCCACGATCACCCCCGGTGGCATGCAGGCGGTCTATCTCGCCATGCATCTGGTGGCGGAGGTCGGCAGCAACGTCGTCTATGTCGAGCCGCAATGGCCCAACATCCGCAACGCCATCCATGTCGTTGGTGCCGAGCCGCGCCCGGTGCCGCTGATGGACATCAACGGCGTCTGGACCCTCGATCTCGATGCTGTGTTCAAGGCCTGTGATGCCCGTACGCGCGCGATCGCCTTTTCCACGCCGTCCAACCCGTTGGGGTGGACAGCGAGCCTCGACGAGCTGCAGGCGCTTCTCGATTTCAGCCGCGAGACGGGCGTCTGGATCATCAGCGACGAACTCTACAACCGGCTCTACTTCAAGAGCGATCGTGCGCCCTCGATCCTGCAGATCGCCGAGGCAGAAGACCGCGTGCTGTGCGTCAACGGGTTCTCCAAGGCCTGGGCGATGACCGGCTGGCGCATCGGCTGGCTGACGCACCCGGCTTCCGTCGCAGCGCCGCTCGGCGCCATGACGCAGTATGTCAACAGCGGCACGGCAGCCTTCGTGCAGGCCGGGGCGCTTGCTGCGCTGACCGAGGGCGAGGACTTCGTGGCATCGACGCGCGAGCGCTGCCGGGAGGGCATGGACATCGCCTACCGCATTCTCGGCGCCTCGAACCGCATCAACCTTCCGGTCAAGCCGGACGGCGGGATGTATGTGTTCTTCAGCGTCGAGGGCGAGGAGGATTCGACCGAAATCTGCCAGCGCTTCCTCGAGGAGGCGCGTGTGGGCCTCGCACCCGGCTGGCTGTTCGGCGAGGCGTCGCGGCGGCATATCCGCATGTGCATCTGCCGCGACCCCAATGAAGTGGCGGAAGCCTGCCGGCGCATGGTCGAGGTGCTCGCGGGGTAACGCTCCCGACGCCGACCAATGCGCCGTGCCTGCGGCTCAAGTCTCTTCTACGCCGCGGCGATCACCTCCCTCAGCGCCACGCCAAACCGCTCGACCTCTTCCAGCGTGTTGTAATGCACAAGCGAGGCGCGGATCGCGCCAGACTCCATCGACAGGCCGAGCCGGTTCATGAGGCGGGGCGCATACATGTGCCCGTCGCGAATGCCGATGCCGCGCTCGGCCACCTGCTCGACGATCATCTGTGGCGACAGCGTGCCGATGTTGAAGCAGAAGGTCGGAACGCGCTCGTCGAGCCGCGCCGCGTCGCCAACGCCGTAAATGGTCGCGCCGCAGTCGTGCAGGATCTTCAGCATCGCCCGGGCGAGCACGAGTTCATAGGCGCGGATCGCGCCCATGCCGGCGGCGATGTTCTCGCGCCGCGACCGGTTCGTATCGTTCGAGAAACTGCGGCCGATCGCCTCGAGATAGTGCACGGCAGCGTTCATGCCCGCCACGTTCTCGTAGATGAAGGTGCCGGCCTCCACCTTGTAGGGCGGTTCGTCGGGGATGAAATCCTCGCGGAACGTCGGCAGGCGCTTCAGCGTCTCGAAGCGGCCCCACAGGAAGCCCATGTGCGGCGAGAAATTCTTGTAGCCGGAGCAGACGAGATAGTCGCAGTCCCACGCCTGGATGTCGATCAGGCCGTGCGGCCCGTAGTGGACGCAGTCGAGAAACACTTCCGCGCCGGCGGCATGTGCCAGCCTTGCGACGGAAGCGACGTCGACGATCGAGCCGATCGAATGCGCGGTCACCGTGCAGGCGACGAGGCGCGTGCGGTCCGACAAAAGTGGCGCGAGGTCGGCGACATGAAGGTTGCCGTCGTCGCGCATGCGCCACCATCTGAATTTCGCGCCGGCGCCTTCGAGCGCCAGCCACGTGGCGATATTGGCGTCGTGGTCCATGTCGGTGATGACGATTTCGTCGCGTTGCTGGAGCATCTGGCCGATGCCGAGCGATACCAGTCGGATGAAGGATGTCGCGTTCATGCCGAAGCAAATTTCCGCGGGGCTGTAGGCATTGATGAGCAGCGCCACGCTTTCGCGCGCGTCGGCGACCGACTGGTCGACGGCGACACTGCGGCGATAGCGACCGCCGCGCTGTACATTGTGGGCGACGAGATGGTTGGTCACCGCGTCGAGCACACCCTGCGGGATCTGCGCGCCCGCCGCATTGTCCAGGAAGATGAAGTCGCCCGCTCGTTGCAGCGCCGGAAACATCGCCCGCAGCCGGTCTACCGGGAAGGCGGCGGCGGTTGCGTCATCCGCCTTTGGAGTATTGTGCTGGTTCACGGGTCTGTCCCTGACTTGTCTGGTTTCGCGGGTACCGCCGGAGTCAGCGGGTCTTGGCGGCGTTGAACTTGCGCTCCAGCAGGCCGACGAGACGCACCATCGGCCACAGGAAGATCAGATAGACCAGCGCGGCGCCGATCAGCGGCGACGGGTTTGCGTAGAGCGCCTGCGCATTGTTGGCTTCCTTCAGAAGTTCCGGCAGGGCGACCACCGAGGCGAGCGACGTATCCTTGAACATGGAGACGCAGTTGCTGGTGGTCGGCGGAATGACGAGGCGGACCGCTTGCGGCAGGATGACCTTGCGCAGCGTCAGCAGGAAGGGGAGGCCGAGCGCATGGGCCGCCTCGAACTGGCCCTGCGGGATGCTCTCGATTCCGGAGCGAAAGACTTCCGCCGAATAGGCCGACATGATGAAAGCGAAGGCCATGGTCGCCGAAACCCAGGACGACAGGCGGATGCCGACGAAGGGCAGGGCGTAGTAGATCAGGATCAGCACCACCAGCACCGGCATGGCGCGAAAAATGTCGATGTAGCCGATCGCCAGCCAGCGGAACGGGCGCGGCGCATAGAGCCGCAGGAGGCTGATCAGCAGGCCGACCGGAATGCCGATGCCGATCGCCAGCAGGCCGAGGATCAACGTGTTGATGAAGCCGCGCATCAGTCCCGGAAAGGCCGACACCATGACCTGGGTGTTGAAGAACGTGTCGAGCAACGTCATGAGCGTCTCCTATTGGCGTCGCGCTTGATCTGTCAGGAGGAGTGGATCTCCCAGCCTGGCTTGCCGCATGCCCTTGCCCAAACCGTCGCGCCGTCGGGCACCATGCGCTGGAAACAAACGTGCCGGCATTTCGCCGGCACGTTCAACATCGACAATGCGGTTTCTGGTCAGGCCTTGGGAAGCGGTGCCTCGGTAACCGTGGACGAGCCGGCGGGGGCTTCCGTGCCGAACCACTTCTTGTGGATAGCCTGCAGCGCGCCGTCCTTCTTCATCTCGGTCAGCGCGTCGTTGATCTTGCCCAGCATCGGGTGATCCTTGGTCATCATCAGGCCATACTGCTCGCCGGTCTTGATGCGTTCGACCACGGCCAGGCCCTGCATCTTGGTGAAGGCATACTCCATGCCGGGGACGTCGCTGACGACGCCGTCGACGCGGCCGGCCGCCAGATCCAGCAGCACGTCCTGCTGCGTGTTGTAGCCCTTGATTTCACCGAAGCCCTGGGCCTCCTTGTTGTCATTGGCATATTTTTCGCCGGTCGAGCCCGAAAGTACGCCGATCACCTTGCCCTTGAGGTCGGCAAGGCCCTTGACCCCGCCCGCCGTCGTCGCTGCGACACCCATGTCGGCATCGTAGTAGGGCTGGGTGAACGACTGTGATCCCAGGCGCTCGGCTGTAATCGTGATCGACGAGATAGCGACGTCGATGCGGCCCGAGCTGGTCGCGGCAAACAGCGGCTGGAAGTCGTAGCCTTCGATGTTGACGGTCATGCCCGCGCGCTTTGCAGCCTCGGTCACGATGTCGACCTCGAAGCCCTCGAAGTTGCCGCTTTCGCCCTTGAATTCGAAGGGCGGATTGTTCGGGTAGGAGCCGACGTTGAGGACGCCTTCGGCGTAGGCGGTGACTGGCCCGGCGGCGATGCCGATGGCGGCGGCGAGCACCAGCAGATTGCGGCGTGTGAAGTTCATAGTGTTCCCCTTTGGGTTCCCAGTTTCTTGTTGCAGGCGGGTTGCGGCCCGGCCTTTCGAGCATCGACAGGAGCGCTCCGAGGTTCGGATCGGTACCAGTCAGCCGAGCGGACACGCCACCGAATTTTATGCTATCCGAAGCGCGTGGCCGTTCAAGGCTTAAAGTTTAAGCCTAAAAAGAATCCGGCCCGCAGTCGCGACAGCGGGCCGATGTCGTCCTGTGCCCCTACTTGGACGGGTCCTTCGGGCTCCATAGCACTGTCTCGGCGTCCTTTTCGTAGGCCATGCCGTTCGGATAGCTGATCGCCTCGAACTGCAGGCCCCAGGGTGCCTGGAAGTAGAGGATTGTCTGGCCGGCAGCCGGACCCTCGTTGACGGGGAGCGGACCCATGCGCGTGGCGACGCCCTTGCCTTCCAGGTAGGCCTTGGCGGCCGCGACGTCGTCGACATAGAAGGCGATGTGGAAGCCGCCGATGTCGCTGTTTTTCGCCTGGAGATCCCTCTGGTCCGGAGCGGTATACTTGAACAGCTCGACATTGGAGCCGAAGCCGCAGCGCATCATCGTGATCTCCTCGACGACCGCCTTGGGATCGACGCCCAGGAGGTCCTGCATGAAGGTGCCCTTGTCGTCGGCAAACGGGCCGAACGACATCGCCTTCTTGCAGCCGACGACATCGGTGAAGAAATCGACCGCCTGCTTCATGTCGGGAACGGTGACGCCCGTGTGGTCATGGCCGCGCATTCCGGGGATCGTGTCGGCCGCGGCGCCGGAAGCGGCAAACAGAAGGGCCGCAATCGCGGTCGCTGTGAACTGGTGTCTCATGTTGGTTCCCCTTTTTGTGGGCGTTGCGCGATGCGGCCTGTCGCCCACGAAACAGGCCGCGATTTGGAACGACGCACTTCATGTCTTCAGCCATTCTGCATCCACCTCCGGCAAAGGTATCGCGGCGATCAGCTCGCGCGTGTAGGCGTCCTTCGGCGCTGAGAAGAGCGCGTCGGTCGGACCCATCTCGACGATGGCGCCGTGGCGCATGACGATGGTCTGGCGGCAGAGCCGGCGGATCACCGAAAGGTCGTGGCTGATGAAGGCGACCGTCAGCCCCATCTCGGCTGCCAGTTTCTCCAGCAGCGTCAGGATCTGCGCCTGTGTCGAGACATCGAGACCCGACACGATCTCGTCGGCCAATACGAAGCGCGGCTCCAGCGCCAGCGCGCGTGCAATACCGACGCGCTGGCGCTGGCCGCCGGAAAGTTCGTGGCGATAGCGGCGCGCGAAGTTCTCGGGCAGGCCGACACGGGCAAGTGCTGCCGCGATCCGCTCGCGCAAATTGTCGCCCATGCCGTTCTGCCTGAGCGGCGCGGCAATGATCGAGCCGATGGTGCGCCGCGGATTGAGCGAGGACATCGGGTCCTGGAAGATCATCTGCAGGTCGCGCCGCAGCGGCCGGAGCTGCGCGTCCGACAGATGGGCGATGTTGCGACCATCGAGCAGGACGGTCCCTTCGACCGGCTCGATCAGCCGCACCAGCGTGCGGCCGAGCGTCGACTTGCCGGACCCGGACTCGCCGACGATGCCGGTCACGGCGTTGCGCGGCAGGTCGAAGCTGAGGCCCTTCAGGATCTCCACTTTCGGCGCCGGCCCGAACATCGGCTTCTTCGTCATGTCCGGCAGGGACACGCGCAGGTTATCGACGCGAAACAGCGGCTCAGCCACGGCGCGGCCTCCAGGCTGCGTCTGCGGCGGCAATCTCCTCGGCAAGTCCCGCCAGCACGGCGTCGTCGACCGGCTTCAACGAGGCCAGCGGGTCGGTGTAGCGCGGCGTCGCGGCAAGCAGTGCGCGTGTATAGGCATGCGCCGGCGCGGCAAGCACCGATGCGGTCGCGCCTTCCTCGACCACCTTGCCGGCGTAGAGCACGGACATAGTGCCGCTGATCTTGGCCACAACGCCGAGGTCGTGGGTGACGAACAGGATCGCCGTGCCATGCCTCGCCTGCATCTCGACGATGAGCTTCAGGATCTGCTTCTGCACCGTCACGTCCAGCGCCGTCGTCGGCTCGTCGGCCACGATCAGCCGCGGTTCGGCGGCGAAGGCTGCCGCGATCAGGCAGCGCTGGCGCATGCCGCCCGACAGTTCGTGGGGGTAGCTCGCCATGACGCGTTCTGGATCGCGCATCGCCACCTCGTCCATGAGGTTCCGGATGCGCTCGACGGCTTTGCCCGCGTCCCAGCCGAGGACCTTCGTCAGCCGGTCCGTCATCTGGGGGCCGACGCGGCGCGAGGGGTTGAGCGCGGTGAGCGGGTCCTGCGGGATGAGCGCCGTGCGCGCGCCGATCAGGTCACGCCGCGCCTTGTGTGACAGCCCGCCCAGCGGAATGCCTTCGAGCGTCATCTCGCCCTCGACTATGCTGACGCTTCTCGGCAGGACGCCGAGCACCGCCTTGCCGATCATGCTCTTGCCGGCGCCGCTTTCGCCGACCAGCGCGCGGACCTCGCCCGGCTGGATGGACAGCGTGACGTCGCGCAGGATGCGCCGCCCGTTGGGCAGCGTCGCGCTGAGATGGGATATGGCGAGCGTGGCGCTCATCGCAGCACCGGATCGAAGCGCTCCTTCAGCGCCTCGCCCAGCTGGCTGAAGGAAAGCACGGTGAGGAACAGCGCGACCAGCGGGAAGACGAGCACCCACCACGCCTGATGGATCGACAGGCGGCCCTCCGCGATGATGCCGCCCCAGGTGGGGTCGTCGGTGGAGATCGACAGATTGACGAAGGACAGGATCGCCTCGACGATGATGGCGATGCCCATCTCGAGCGACAGCAGCGCCACGATGGCCGGCAGCACGTTGGGCAGCACCTCGCGCAGCATGATGCCCCAGCGGCCGAAGCCGGCGATGCGGGCGTTCTCGACATAGTCCATCCTGGCCTGCACCATCGCCTCGGCGCGCACCACGCGGCAGAAGCGGGTCCAATCGATCACGGCGATGGCGATGATGACCGAAGTGAGGCCGGTGCCGAGAACGGCGACCAGCAGGATGGCGAAGAGCACGGGCGGAAAGGCCATCCAGACATCGACGATGCGCGACACGATGCGGTCGGTCCAGCCGCCGAAATAGCCGGCGGCGATGCCGAGCGTCGAGCCGACGAGGCAGGCGGCGAAGGCCGCCACGAAAGCGACTGTGAAGGCGACGCGGCCGCCATGGATCAGCCGCGACAGGAGATCGCGGCCGAGCGAGTCGGTGCCCAGCCAGTAGCCCGGCTCGGCACCCTGCATCCAGAATGGCGGCAGGCGCTCGAACATGAGGTCCTGGGCCAGCGGGTCGTGCGGGGCGACGAGCGGCGCAAAGATCGCCGCAAGCAGCGCCAGGAGAAGCCAGCCTGCCGACAGCCAGAGCCGGGCGCCGCTCGCGCGCCTGTCGGAAACACCCTCATGCATGGCGCAGCCGCGGGTTGAGCAGCGCGTAGGTCATGTCGACGGCAAGGTTGATCAGCACGAAGAGCAGCGCAAAGACCAGCACGATGCCCTGGATCAGCGGCAGGTCGCGGTTGATCACCGCGTCGATGGCCATGTTGCCGAGGCCTTCATAGGAAAACAGCCGCTCGACGATGACGGTGCCGCCGATCAGGAAGGTGAACTGCACGCCGACCAGCGTGAGCGTCGGCAGCGCCGCGTTCTTCAACGCCTCGCGCAGGATCACCTGGAACTCCGAAAAGCCCTTCACACGGGCGATGACGACATAGTCTAGGTCGAGCACCTCCTTCAGAGACTGCTTGAGCAGCTGGGCGATGATGGCGGCGAGCGGAAGCGCAAGCGCCACCGCTGGCATGATCATGTGGCCGAGCAGGTCGCGCGTCAGGTCGAAGCGCAGCCGCAGCAGGCTTTCGACGAGGTAGAACTGCGTGACAAAAGGCAGTTCGAGACGCGGCGACACGCGTCCGGAAATCTCGAAGATCGGCCAGAGCACGCCGAAGAGCAGGATGAGCACGAGGCCCCAGAGGAAGTCGGGGATGGACAGCGCCGCGCCGTTGGCGACGTCGATGGAGGCCTCGACCGCCGTGCCGCGGCGGCGGGCGCCGATGATGGCCAGCGGGCCGCCGATGGCAAGCGCCAGGAGGAGTGCCACGATCGCGAGTTCGAGCGTGGCGGGCAGGCGGTTGAAGACGAGGCCGAGCACGTCCTGCCTGAGCGAGATCGAGGTGCCGAAGTCGCCTTGGAGCACACCGGAGAGCCAGATGAAGAACTGCTCGACCAGTGTCTTGTCGAGACCGTAGAGCGCGCGCAGCCGGTCGATGTCGTCCTGCGTCGCGCCCGGCGGCAGCATCATGGCGATCGGATCGCCCGGCGCAACGCGGATGACGACGAACACCACGACCGCCACGCCGAACAGCGTGATGGCCATGGTCAGAAGGCGCATGAGAAAGCGCTGCAGGATCATGAGTTTGGCGCTGACAAACCGGGAATGGTCTGGCGAGGCACCCCCCTCTGTCCTGCCGGACATCTCCCCCTCAAGGGGGGAGATGGGCTGTCATCGATGCCTAGCCGCACGTCCACAGCGCTGCGCTGTGCAGACGCGTCAAGCACGGCGCAATCTCCCCCCTTGAGGGGGAGATGTCCGGCAGGACAGAGGGGGGTGTGACGCGGCACAGGGCTGTTCAGCGCTTGCTGCCCGTCCTCACGCCGCCGGCGTCATCAGCGCCGGCAACAGGGCGCCCGACTTATGCGCCACGATGTTGACGCCCTTGGCATGCACGATGGGCTGCGCATACTGGATGAGCGGCAGGACGTAGGCGTTGTCGGCGATCAGCTTCGAGACGGCCTTCCAGCCCGCGATGCGCTTGGCCTCGTCGGCCTCGCCCCACAGCGGGTTGATGGCGTCGATGACATCCTGGCCGTCCCACACCGAATGCGGGCTCGGCCCGTAGATGGCAAAGCCGGTGGAGGTCGTCGGATCGCCGATCGCGTTGCCCCAGTTGTAGAAGGCGCCCGGCGCCAGCTTGTCGGCGGCGCGCAGCTCGTAGTGCTTGGCGATCTCGTAGACCTCGATGGTCGCCTCGATGCCCACCTTGCGCCACATGCCGACGATGGCCTGCACCATCTCGTAGTCCTTGGGCTTGAAGCCCTTGGTGGTCTGGATGGTGAGCTTGGCGGGGTTATCGGTCGAGAAGCCCGACGCCTTCAGAAGCTCGATTGCCTTCTCCGGGTTGTACTCGACCTTGATCGACGGATCGAAGGCTTCGTATTCCGGCGTCTCCAGCGTGTCGATGGGCAGGCCATAGCCGCGCAGCAGGCGATCGACCAAAAGCTTCTTGTCGACCGCCATGACGGCCGCCTTGCGGACATTGGCGTCGAGCATGACGTCGATGTCGTTGAAGAAGACCATGCCGATGTCGGACACCGTCTCGCAGGAGCCTGCCATCCCGTCCTTGGCGATCAGGCGGTCATACTCTTCGTACGGGATTTCCAGCGTGACCTGCGAGGAGCCTGACTCGACTTCGGCCACGCGGCTTGCCGCGTCCGTGACGAACTTGATCGTCACCGCCGCGAAGGCCGGCTTGTCGCCCCAGTACTTGTCGTAGGCCTTCAGGCGCACGAAGGCATTGCGCTCGAACTTGTCGACCATGTACGGCCCGGTGCCGATCGGGGCGGCCTCGAAGCCTTCCGCGCCGACCTTCTCGAAATAGGCCTTCGGCAGGATATAGCCGGTCAGGAACGACATCCACTTGAACAGGACCGGATCGTAGCCGGCCGCGTCGGCGGTGACCTTGCTGCCCTCGACCTTGAAGTTGGACATGTTCTTCCAGACGAACTGGATCGGGTTGCCTGTCTTTTCGTCGGCGGCGCGCTGCAGCGACCAGACCACGTCGTCGGGGCCGAAGGCCGAGCCGTCATGCCAGGTCACGCCCTCGCGCACGGTCATCCAGACCTGCTTCTTGTCGTCGCTCCAGCCCCATTCGGTGAGCAGGCCGGGTGTGAAGGACAGGTCCGGCTTCTGCGGGATGAACTGGTCGAAGACCGACTGGTAGATGCCCTGGATGGTCGGGTTGACCGCCGACGGGCCGGTGGTCGGGTCCCAGGACGGGAGGTTGACGTTGTAGGCGATGGTCAGCTCACCGTCGGCCGCCGATGCCATCCTTGGCAGTCCGAGCGTCGCAACGCCAAGCGCTGCAGCGCCGTATCCAATTACCTGTCGTCTGTTCAATGTCATGGTTGTTCCCCTGTTCGTTTCTGTCGTTGTCGTCAGCGACCGGCATTGTCAGCCGGTCGCGCCTGCCTTCCGAAAAGCCACGCTTCGCGTCGCCATTCCAAACCGATTGTCACCTCCCGGCAAGTTGCTGGGCCATGAGAAATCCGGAGCCCGCGCCGACGCCGGCGCCCGGCCAGGTGCCTGCGCCGACGAGATGCAGCCGGTCGACCGGCGTATTGCCACAAGCATAGCCGCGTGCGGGGCGAAAAAGGAAGTTCTGCGTGAGGTGATGACTACCGCAGACCTGGTCGCCGCCGACAAGGTTCGGATTTTCGCGCTCGAGGTCGACGGGTGAAAACACCGACCGGCCGAGGATCTTGCCGCGCAGCCCCGGGGCGTAGCGTTCGACGATGTCGACAACCCGGTCGGCGTAGCGCTCCTTGATGGCATCCCACGGTGCCGGCTCGATCGTGCCGGCGGCGTCAGCCTTGACCTCCGCGGGCAGGACCCGCACCTGCACCCAGAGCACATGCTTGCCCTCCGGCGCGCGCGAGGGGTCGATCGCCGTCGGCTGCCCGACGACGAGCACAGGCTCGTCGGGCAATTGACCGGCAATCGCCTGCTGGTAGGTGCGGGCCATCTGGTCGAGCGAGGGTGCGAGATGGACATAGGCGAAGCGCTGCAACTCTTCGCCTCCTTTCCAGTCCGGCAGGCCGTCGAGCGCGAGGTGGATCATCATGGTGCCCGGGGCGTGCCGGAAGTTCTTCATCGCGGTATCGAAGCCGGTATCGCCCGACCCCTTGGGCAGGAGCCGCTTCGACAGGGCGCCGGGAGCGACGCCGGCAATCACCGCCTTCGAAGCAGTATGCGTCTCTCCGGATGCAAGACGAATTCCGGTGGCCGTGCCACCCGACAAAGTTAGCTCGGCGACGTCGGCATCGGTCATGACCACGCCCCCGGCGGAGGTGACCATGTGCGACAGGGCGCGGATCATGGTGTCGGCGCCGCCCTTGCCGAGCACCATGCCGAAGCTCTGGTTCGCCATGGCTTCGAGATAGGGAAACACGGCCCCGCCCGCTATGTCGGGCGCGAAGTCGAGATGCATGCCCCAGGCGGCCAGCGTTGCCTTGACATGCGCGGATTCGAAGGTCTCGTCGAGCCAGGTGCGCGGTGCGGCGAGCAGCAGCCGCAGCGTTTTCAGTGCGCCCGCCATGCCCTTCTTGCGCCAGATCGCCCAAGCCGTTGCGGCGAGCGCGCGGCCGGTCATCGGCGATCCGAGCAGGCGGAAAAGATGCTCGGCCTCGCCGGGAAATTCCGCCACCAGACGGCGCCATGTGGCCGCGTCGGCTTGCGAGAAGGCCGCAAGCCGCGCGACCGTCTTCTCGATGTCCGTGGAGACGCCGAACCAGCGCCCGTCCGGGAATGCGGTAGCAAAACAATCGGCGACAGGGGCGAATTCCAGGCCGCCAGCTTTCAATTCATTTGCATATGTTCGGTGGAAGGCTGAGCCGGCAAACAGGCTCAGATTCATCGCGCCGAAGTCGTGGCGGAAACCCGGTAGCGTGTACTCCCGAGTCTGGACGGCACCACCCGCAACCGGATTGCGCTCGAAAACCGCGACTTTCCAGCCCTTGAGCGCCAGATGCGCGGCGCATGCCAGACTGTTGTGGCCCGCTCCGACAAGGATGGCGTCGTAGTCGCTCACCGGCCCGTCCCATTTCCTTTATGCTTAAAGATAATTGCAGATGCATATGTTTTCGTCTAGGGCATATTGCGATCGGCAGCGCGCCATTTTACGTTTCGACGAAAAGGGGAACCGCACCATGGACACGAAGTCACTTCTCGGCGAAGTCGCCGCACAGCTTCTCTCGGGCAACATCGAGGTCGTCGATCTGGCCGGCGTGCTCGGACCCAAGACGCCACTGCTCAAGCTCCCGCCGGAACTTGCCGTCGACACGCCGCCGATCGAAATCCACAAGATCTCCGAGTATGACAAGAACGGTCCCTGGTGGGCCTGGAACTGGCTCAAGGTCGGAGAGCATTCGGGAACGCATTTCGACGCGCCGATCCACTGGATCTCCGGCAAGGACTATGCCGACGGTGCGACCGACACCATTCCGGCGAAGAATTTCGTCGCGCCCGTGAATGTCATCGACTGCTCCAAGGAAGCCGCCGCCGACGCAGACTTCCTGCTGACGCCCGACCACATCAAGGCGTGGGAGGCCAGGCACGGCAAGATCGGAGCGGGCGAGTGGGTCGTGCTGCGCACCGACTGGTACAAGAAGAACGGCTCGGAAGCCGAATTCCTCAACGCCGACGCAACCGGCCCCCACACGCCCGGCCCGACGGCCGAGGCGATCGAATACATCATCTCCACCGGCGCCATCGGCTGGGGCCAGGAGACGATCGGCACCGATGCCGGGCAGGCCGGCGGCATGAACCCGCCATTCCCCGCGCACACGCTGATGCACAAGGCCAACCGCTACGGGCTCGCCAGCCTGTGCAACCTCGACAAGCTGCCGCCAAAGGGCGCCATCCTGATCGCCGCGCCGCTCAAGATCGAGCATGGCACGGGTAGCCCGACGCGCGTCCTGGCGCTCGTGCCGAAGGCCTGAGCACGGCCGGAGGCCGTCATGAGCACACCCGATCACATCATCGTCGGCAGCGGCATCAATGCGCTCGTCTGTGCGGCGATCCTGTCGGGCAAGGGCGCGAAAGTGCTGGTGCTGGAGCGGAATGACCGCATCGGCGGCTGCATCCGCACCGAGGCGATCACGGCGCCTGGCTTCGTCCACGACGTGATGGCCACGACCTTCGTGCTGTTCATCACGTCGCCGGCCTTCGCGACTCTCGGCGCCGATCTGGCCCGCCACGGGCTCGAATTCTGCCATACGCAAACCCCGACGGGCGTGCTGCGGCCGGACGGAAGCCATGCGGTCCTGCGGACCGATCGGGCGGCCAATATCGCGGCCTTCAATGCGATCTCGCCGGGTGACGGCGACCAGCATGGCCGTGATGTCGGCGACATCGAGCGCAATGCCGGGCTGCTGTTCGGCCTGCTCGGTGGCGGGCTGTGGAGTTGGCCGACCTTCAAGCTTCTGGCCCGCGAAGCCTGGCAGCGTGGCCCGCGCGGGCTTGCGGTCTTCTTCGGCGAGGCTCTCGTTCCGTCGCGCGGATGGCTGGAGACCTCGTACCAGTCGGAGGTGACGCAAGCGCTGTGGGCTCCGTGGTGCCTGCATGCCGGCATCGGTCCGGAGGACGCATTCTCGGGCCAGATCGCAAAGGTCATCGCCTTCGCGCTGGAGGCGGCGGGTGCGCCCATCGTCAAGGGCGGCGGGCAGAACCTGCTCTCGGCCTTCGAGGCCCTGATCAAGGAACGCGGCGGAGAAATCCGGACCGGTGTCGACGTGGCATCGATCGTCCAGTCGGGCGGGCGCGCGACCGGTGTCCGGCTCGCCTCCGGCGAGACGATCAGCGCGGCCAAGGGCTTGATCTGCTCGGTGACGCCGACGCAGCTCTACGGGCGGCTGCTGGGCAGCGACGCTCCGGCGCCGGCTGCCGAGGCAGCAAAACGATATCGCTACGGCAAGGGCAACTTCCAGATCCACTACGCGCTCGACAGGCCGCCAGCCTGGCGCGGCGAGGGGCTTGGCGGCGTGGCGCTTCTGCATCTCACGCCCGGTCTCGACGGCGTGTCCAAGGCCAGCAACGAGGCCGTGCGCGGCATGCTGCCGGAAGTGCCCACCATCTGCGTCGGCCAGCCGCATGCGCTCGACCCGTCGCGCTGCCCGCCTGGCAAGGCGATCCTCTGGCTGCAGCTTCCCGAGGCACCGCGCACCGTCAAGGGCGACGCGGCCGGGACGCTTGCCGTGCCCGCCGATGGCGCCTGGACCGAGGCGTTGCGCGAGGCCTATGCCGACCGCGTCGAGGCGATCCTCGCCCAGCATATCGATGGCTTCGCCGAAACCATTCTGGCGCGCAAAGCCTATTCCCCGGCCGACCTCGAGGCGATGAACATCAATCTCGTCGGCGGCGATCCGTATGGCGGTTCGTCGACGCTCGACCAGTCCTTCCTCTGGCGGCCTTTCAAGGGCAGCGTCAACCACGAGACCGGGGTCGCCGGGCTCCATCACATCGGCGCCTCGACGCATCCTGGCGCCGGGCTCGGCGGCGGCTCCGGCTTCCTGCTGGCGCAGAGGCTGTCCTGATGGATCAGCGGGCGCCCGACAGGAAACAGCACGCGGCCACGCTTGGCCAGATCGGGCTGCAGCAGTTCGCCCCCTATCTGATGAACCGCATCATGGGTCGCTACAACGCGACGCTGCGGTCCGACCTGCGCCGCCACGGGCTGACCGTGCCGCAGGTGCGCGCGCTCGCAGTGCTCTCTGTGGCGGACGGCGTCACCATCAACGAACTCTCCGTCTATACGGTCATCGAGCAGTCGACGATGAGCCGGACGCTGGACTCGCTGGAGACCCAGGGCTTCGTGCGCCGCGAGGCATCGGAGTCCGACAGCCGGGTGCGCAAGATCCACCTCACCGACGAGGGCCGCGCCGAATTCAACCGCGCCTGGCCCGCCATGCACGACGCCTTCGAGAGCATGTTCAGCGACATCGACGACGCCGAATATTCCGCTTTGATCGCCACGCTTCAGAAGATGCTGCGCAACATCCGCAAGCACGAGATCTGAGGATGGTGATGGCGATTCTCGTTGTTGCCTGCACCCCCACCCCTTACCCCTCCCCACAAGGGGGAGGGGAGCGACCGCCGTTGCGCTTCCCCATTCTCAGGGAGCGTTGTTCAACTCTGCACGGCAAGAACTCGGCGTTCACGACTCCCTCCCCCTTGTGGGGAGGGGTAAGGGGTGGGGGTACGCTCCGCTCCGCGCATATGCCCGCTTCCTTCCACCGCCGGAGACATTCCCATGGCTGAACGTTCCTTCGCCTCGGAAGTCGAAAAGCTTCGCCTGGGAGACGGCGACGAGTTTTCCGGCGAGGGGATTCTCGCCATCACCAAGGCGCTGCTGCAGTGCGGCGTCGGCTATGTCGGTGGCTATCAGGGCGCGCCGATCAGCCATCTGATGGACGTGCTGGCCGACGCGCAGGACATTCTGGGCGAACTCGGCGTGCATTTCGAGGCGAGCGCCTCGGAAGCGACCGCGACCGCGATGCTTGCTGCCTCCGTCCACTACCCGATCCGGGGTGCCGCGACCTTCAAGTCCACCGTCGGCACCAATGTCGCGTCCGACGCGCTCGCCAACCTCGCCTCCGGCGGCGTCACGGGCGGCGCGCTGATCATCGTCGGCGAGGATTATGGCGAAGGCTCCTCCATCATGCAGGAGCGCAGCCACGCCTTTGCCATGAAGAGCCAGGTCTGGCTGCTCGACCCCCGGCCCAACCTGCCCTCCATCGTCAAGGCGGTGGAGGACGGCTTCGAACTGTCTGAGGCGTCCAACACGCCGGTCATGCTTCTCGTGCGCATCCGCTGCTGCCATGTGCACGGCCACTTCACGACCAAGGACAACAAGCGGCCGCCGATGACGGTGGCCGATGCGCTGGACGCGCCGCGCCGCGACCTCAACCGCATCGTCCTGCCGCCTGCCTCCTTCCTGCACGAGAAGGAGAAGATCTCGAAGCGCTGGCCGGCCGCCGTGGATTTCATCCGTTCGCGCAAGATCAACGAGTTTTTTGGCGCCGAGGACGGCAGCGTCGGCATCATATGCCAGGGCGGCATGTACAATGCCGTCATCCGGGCGCTCCAGCGCATGGGACTGGCCGACACTTTCGGCGAGACCGAAGTGCCGATCTATGTGCTCAACGCCGTCTACCCGCTTATCGACGACGAGTTCCTCGGCTTCTGCGAGGGCAAGGATGCCGTGCTCGTGGTCGAGGAAGGCCAGCCCAACTACATCGAGCAGTCCATGGCCGCCATGCTGCACAAGGCCGGCCGGGGCACGAAGATTGTCGGCAAGGAAGTGCTGCCGATGGCCGGCGAGTATACCGGCCAGGTGATGCTGGACGGGATCGGCGCCTTCCTGCGCGCCGAGGCGCCGGCGATGCTGCCGGCCGAAGTGCGGGCGCCCAACAAGGCCGCCAACGCCGATCCGATTCCCGACCTCACCACCGTCGTTCCCGGCCGGCCGCCCGGCTTCTGCATCGGCTGTCCCGAGCGGCCGATCTTTGCGGCGACGAAGCTGGTGGAGCAGGAACTCGGTCAGCACCACATCGCCTCCGACATCGGCTGCCACCTGTTTTCCATCATGCCGCCCTTCGAACTCGGCGCCACCACCATGGGCTACGGCCTTGGCCCGGCATCGGCGTCGGCCTTCAATTCGCCCGACGCTAAGCGCCGCTCGATCTCCTTCGTCGGCGATGGCGGCTTCTGGCACAATGGCCTCACGTCCTCCATCGGCAACGCGGTCTTCAACAAGAACGACGGCGTCATCGTCATCGTGGACAATTTCTACTCCGCGGCCACCGGCGGCCAGGACATCCTCTCGTCGCGGGCAGGCAACAGAACCAAGTCGACCAAGCACCCGATCACCGATGCCGTAAGAGGCATGGGCGTGCAGTGGGTGCGCCACATCGACCGCACCTACGACGTCGGCAAGATGCAGGCGACACTGAAGGAAGCGCTGACGACCGAGGAAAAGGGTCCGAAAGTCATCGTCGCCTCGTCGGAATGCATGCTGAACCGCCAGCGCCGCGAGCTTCCGCTGGTCGACAAGGCGATCAAGGGTGGCGCCCGAATCGTCAAGCCGAAGTTCGGCGTCGACGAGGACATCTGCACCGGCGACCACGCCTGCATGCGGCTGTCGGGCTGTCCGTCGCTGTCGGTCAAGACGCTGCCCGACCCGCTGCGCGACGATCCGGTCGCCGCCATCGACCAGAGCTGCGTCGGCTGCGGCAATTGCGGCGAGGTGGCCGACGCCGCCATCCTGTGCCCGTCCTTCTACCGCGCCGACGTCGTGCACAATCCCGGCGCCTTCGATCGCCTTGCCGAAAGCGTCCGCCGCCGCGTCATCGGCTGGCTGCAGGGCATGCGCGAGCGTCGGCGGCTGACATTCGCCGATGCGTAAGCCTGCACTAACGTTTCCGGCCGGGTCGCCGGCTCCGGTCGAACCGGTCATCAAGCTCGCCGTGCTTGCCGTCGGTGGGCAAGGCGGCGGCGTGCTGTCGGACTGGATCGTGGCGACGGCCGAGCGCAGCGGCTACATCGCCCAGTCCACGTCGGTGGCGGGCGTCGCGCAGCGCACGGGTGCCACCATCTACTATGTCGAGATGGCCCGCGACACCGGCCGGTTGCCGATCTTCGCCCTGTCGCCGTCGCCCGGCGATGTCGACATCCTGATCGCCGCCGAACTGATGGAGGCCGGTCGCGCCATCATGCGCGGTTTCGTGACGCCGGAGCGTACGACGCTGATCGCCTCGTCGCACCGTATCGCCGCCGTTTCCGAGAAGATCGAGCCCGGCGATGGCCGCGCTTCGTCCGAAAAGGTCGCGGCGACCGCCGAGCGCGCCTCGAAGCGCTTCATCGCCTTCGACATGGAGAAAATCGCGGCCGAAAACGGCACGATGATCTCGGCAAGCCTGTTCGGCGCACTCGCCGGCTGCGGCGTGTTGCCGTTCCCGCGCGAATCCTACGAAGAGACGATCAAGGGCTCGGGGCGCGGCGTGAAGCCGAGCCTCGGCGCCTTCACCGCTGCCTATCAGCGCGTGCAGGGCGCAAGCGGCGCAACCGCGCGGCCAGTTGAACCGGGCGGACCGCAAGACCAGGGGCCCGTCCACAGCGCGCTGCGCTCCCTGTCTGCGCAGGAGGCCGCTGCGCCCGTGAAGCCGGCGCGGCCGGTCGACGGGCCGGGCAGGCTGCTGGACGGCTGGCGTGTGCTCGAGGCGCGGGTTTCCGCCATGCCGGAGCCGGTGCGCGACATGGCGCTGCGCGGACTGAGGAAGGTGGTGGACTATCAGGACATCGCCTATGGCCGCGAGTATCTCGATCTGCTCGGCCGCGCGCTGGCGATGGACAGTGGCGCGCGGGGCCACGCGCTCAGCATCACGGCGGCGAAGCACGTCGCCAACGCGCTCTGCTATGACGACATGATCCGCGTCGCCGATCTCAAGACGCGCTCGACGCGCGATGCGCGCGTCCGCCGCGAGGTCGGGGTCGCGACAGGAGCGGTGCTGCAGGTTACCGAATACTTCCACCCGCGCGTGGAAGAGTTCTGCGGTACGCTGCCCGCCGGCCTCGGCCGCTATGTCGAGGCGCGGCCGAAACTCGCCGCCTTTATCGACCGCCGCATCAACAAGGGGCGACGCATCCGCACCGACAGCCTGACCGGCTTCGCCATGCTGTGGGTGATCGGCGGTCTGCGCCGCTTCCGGCGCAAGCTGCTGCGCCATCAGGTCGAGGCGGCGCATCTGGAGCGCTGGTACAACCTGGCGCTTGGCCACGTGGCCAGCAACTACGATCTCGCGGTGGAAATCCTCAATTGCCGCCGACTGATCAAGGGCTACAGCGACACGCATGTGCGTAGTCAGTCGAAGTTCGACCGCGTCCTGTCGGCCCTGTCGCTGCTCGCCGGGCGTTCGGACGCGGCCGACTGGCTGCGGCGCCTGCGCGAGGCGGCGTTGAAGGACGAGAAGGGCGTCATGCTCGACGGTGCGTTGAAGACCGTCGCGACGCTCGACCAGCCGGCCGTGCTGCACTGAGGCCAATTGGCGTTTAGCCTGCCGGCGGCATGTCAAAATCGACAATATCTGTTCGGCCGAAATCGTTGCCCTTGAAGAGAAGTGGCTCTTGCCTGGTCTTTGCCAGAGCGTAGGCAAAGCAGTCGCCATAGTTCAATGCGGCCTGGTGCCTGCCCTTGCCGAAACGGCGCCAGCCCCGACGTGCGGCGTCCAGTTGCTCCGCATCCACGGGAATGATGTCCACGCCAGCTTTGAGCAGCCACAGATCGAGTTCCCGCCCCGCCGCTTCGCCAAGCCTGGTTTCGACAACCATTGCCGCCTCCAGGACGGTGGCAGCCGAGATCAACCGGACGGTGTCCCCGGCGATGCGTGTTTCGAATTCAGCCGCTTCCGGCTCATCGAGTGCGATGGCGACGATGGCCGACGTATCGATGACCATCAGCGTGGCAGTCCATGCTCGTCGTAATCGATGATTTCCTCGGCGCTGCGTGAATCCAAGCGCGGCATGTTGGCCCACCGGCGCCGGATCTCCGAAAGATCATCAAGCAGAGCTGCCGTTCGTGCCTTGCCCGAGACGCGCCGCAACCGCTCTTCAAGCGCACGCCGCGTTGCCGTGGTGATGGATTCGCCGGTCGACTTCGCCAGGTCCCGTGCCAGCTGTTCTGTCGCAGGATCTTTGATGCTCAATGCCATGTTGGCTCCCAGGTACCTGATCAGGAATAATCTACCTTTTGGGCGATTTCGTCAACTTCGCGCCATCCGGGATACTCTGGACTCCCGCCACGGTAGGCCGTAGCGATCCGCTCGGCCATTCTGCCAGATGCGTACGACAAGACTCCCTTGGTAACCCGATGACCGATCGCCTCCCGCCCTCTGACCGCGCCGCGTATAAGGCCTTCCGCACGATCACCACGCGGTGGATGGACAACGACATCTACGGCCATATGAACAACGTGGTGCACTATTCGCTGTTCGACACGGCCGTGAATGGCTGGCTGGTCGAGCAGGGCGTGCTTGACCTGGTCAATGGTGAGAGCATCGGCCTCGTCGTCGAGACCGGATGCCGCTACTTCACGGAGATGGCGTTTCCGGACGTCGTTGCAGCGGGCATGCGCGTCGCGCGAATCGGCACGTCGTCGGTGCGCTACGAAGTCGGGCTCTTCCGCAACGACGAGCCGACAGCGGCAGCCCAGGGCTTCTTCGTGCATGTCTATGTCGACCGGGTAACGCGCCGGCCGGTCGCGCTTGACGACGCGCTGCGGTCGGCCCTTGCCACGATTTGCGTCGCGACCTGACCAGGACCGCATGGTCTTGAGCGGCCTCGATATTTCTCTCGGTCCAGTCGCGAAATCGGAAAAGTTTCACTCGAATTCGTCTGGCGCGCCCGTTATGTATGCCGCGCCGCAGGCCCTGCCATCCAACGATCTGAAAGAACTGGAACGCACGACATGAAAAACCTCTGGAACGACGCTCAGGCGGAAGATCTCGTTGCGGCCTATGCGAAGAAGGGCATTGCGCGCGATCTGGCGCTCAGGGTCTACACAACGCGGCTGCTCGGCGGGGAGCCCCGTCTCGTATTGCATGGCGGCGGCAACACCTCGATGAAGACGCGCGTCACCGATCTGGTCGGCGACGAATGGGACGTGCTCTGCGTCAAGGGCAGTGGCTGGGACATGGGCGTCATCGAGCCGCAGGGCCTGCCCGCCGTCAAGCTTGCGCCGCTCCTCAAGGCACGCGCGCTGAAGTCGCTGTCGGACGAGGACATGGTGTCCCTGCAGCGCGCCAACCTCATCGACCCGTCGTCGCCGAACCCGTCCGTGGAGACGCTGCTGCACGCGTTCCTGCCGCATCGCTTCGTCGACCACACGCACTCGACCGCGATTCTGGCATTCGTCGACCAGGAGGACAGCGAACCGCTGTGCCGCGAGGTGTTTGGCAAGAAGATGGGCTTCGTGCCCTACATCAAGCCGGGCTTCGATTTGGCCAAGGTGTCGGCCGAGATCTACGAGAGCTACCCGTCCGTCGAAGGGCTGATCCTCGACAAGCACGGCATCTTCACCTTCGCCGAGACGGCCAAGGATGCCTACGATCTGATGATCCACTATGTCACGCTGGCCGAGGACCATATCGCGTCCAGGGGCAAGCCCGCGCCGGCGCCGATCGCGCTGCCAAAACGTCTGGCAACGCCCGCCGAGATCGCGCCTTCGCTGCGCGGCGCCGTGGCTGTCGCCAAGGGCGAAGGACGGTTCGATCGCATGATCAGCGATTTCCGCACCTCGCCGGCGATCGTGGAGTTTCTGAACAACCCCCGTCTGGAGACGCTGGCGAAGACGGGCGTCTCCACGCCCGACCTGTCGATCCGCATCAAGACAGGGCCGATGGTGCTGCCGGCGCCGGACGCGGAGGCTGTCGCAGAGTATCCGGCCGTGATCCGCGCCAAGGTAGGTCAGTTCGCTGCCGCCTACGAGGCCTATTTCAACGTCAACGACGCGCGCGACGACGTCAAGCGCACCATGCTCGACCCGATGCCACGCCTGTCGCTCATCCCGGGTGTCGGCATGTTCGGCCACGGCCGTACGCTGAAGGACGCGAAGATCGCATCCGACGTCGGCGAGATGTGGATCGAGGCTGTTCGCGGCGCCGAGGCGCTCGGCACCTTCCATCCGCTTTCCCACCCCGATCTGTTCGAGCTGGAGTACTGGTCGCTGGAGCAGGCCAAGCTTGCTTCCAACAAGCCCAAGCCGCTGACCGGCCAGGTGGTGCTCGTGACCGGTGGCGCGGGCGCCATCGGTGCGGCGACGGCAAAGCTGTTCGCCGACTATGGTGCCCATGTCGTGGTGGTCGATCTCGACGGCGACAAGGCAGCGGATGCAGCAAAGGCGGCCGGCAACCAGTCGATCGGCGTCGCCTGCGACGTCACTGATCCCGCTTCGCTTCGGGCCGCCTTCGACCGCGCGGTTTCCGTCTATGGCGGCCTCGACATCCTGATCTCCAATGCAGGTGCGGCCATCGAGGGCGCGATTGGCGAACTTGACGACGCGCTCTTGCGCAAGAGCTTCGAGCTCAACTTCTTCTCGCACCAGAACGCCGCGCAGAACGCGGTCCGCATCTTCAAGGCGCAGGGCACCGGCGGCGTGCTCCTGTTCAACACGAGCAAGCAGGCGGTCAATCCCGGCGCAAAATTCGGCGCCTATGGCCTGCCCAAGGCCGCTACCCTCTTCCTGTCGCGCCAGTATGCGCTGGAATACGGATCGATCGGCATCCGCGCGAACGCGGTCAATGCCGATCGCATCCGCTCGGGCATTCTGACAGAAGCGATGATCGCCTCGCGGTCGGTGGCGCGGGGCCTCAGCCAGAAGGACTATATGTCGGGCAATCTGCTCGGCCAGGAAGTGACGGCGCAGGATGTCGCGCAGGCCTTCCTCCACCATGCGCTGGCGGAGCGCACCACGGCCGACGTCACCACGGTCGATGGCGGCAACATCGCGGCCGCCCTGCGCTGATGCCACACGGGCGCGCAGGCGGACCTGCGCGCCGACGACGAGCCGATCTGGGAGGAAGACCTTGGCTGACATGACCGACTTCAAGGCCTTTACGGTCGAGACATTGCCGCAGCGCCTCGGTACGACGCCGGCGGTCAGCAACCGCGTCGGCGCGGACACGTCGAAGTGGCGCGTGCGCGAGGTTGGCGACGGCAACCTCAACCTCGTCTTCATCGTCGAGGGGGATGCCGGCGCCGTCATCGTCAAGCAGGCGCTGCCCTATGTGCGGCTCGTCGGCGAGAGCTGGCCGCTGCCCCTGAAACGCTCCTTCTTCGAATATCATGCGCTGACGCGCCATGAAGCCCGCGACCCCGGGTCGGTGCCGGAAATCTACCACTATGACGAGAGCCAAGCGCTGATCGTCATGGAGTTTCTCACCCCGCACATCATCCTGCGGCGCGGGCTGATCGAGGGCCGGATCTATCCCAAGATCGGCCGCTTCCTCGGCCTGTTCATGGCCCGCACGCTGTTTCGGGGCTCGGACCTCGCCATGGTCACGCGCGAGCGCAAGCAGGATCTGGCGCTGTTTGCCGACAATGTCGAGCTTTGCGACATCACGGAAAACCTTGTCTTCTCCGATCCCTACTTCGACGCGAAGCTCAACCGCCACACATCGCCGCAGCTCGACCGGCTGGTCGCCGAGATGCGTGCCGACCGCGACCTCAAGGTCGAGGCGCAGCGCATGAAGCATCTGTTTGCCGCCAATGCCGAGACGCTGCTGCATGGCGATCTGCATACCGGCTCGATCATGGTGACCGAGACCGACTCCAAGGTCATCGACCCCGAATTCGCCTTCTACGGCCCCATGGCCTTCGATGTCGGCATGGCGCTCGCCAATTTCTGGATGTCCTTCTTCTCCCAGCGCGGCCACGAAAAGGGCGGCGACCGCGCCGGAATGCGCGACTACCTCATCGCGGTAGTCGAGGAGGCGTGGTCGGTGTTTCGCGAGGAGTTTTCCACGCTCTGGCGCAGCGAGCGCACCGGCATTCTCTATCAGCGCACGCTGTTCGAGGACCAGGGCGACCTGCTCGCGTCCGAACAGGCGCTCGACCATGTGCTGCATGCGATCTTCGAGGACATGCTCGGCTTTGCCGGCGTCGAGTGCCATCGCCGCATTCTCGGGCTGGCGCACAATGCCGACTTCGAGGCGATCGAGGATCTCGACCTGCGGGCATCCTGCGAGGCCAAGGCGCTGCGCTTCGGCCGCCACATCCTGGTCAACCGGCGCCAGATCCACAGCATCAACGAAGTCAACGCGCTCGCGCGGCTGATCGAGACGGAGCAGAGCCTATGAAGGTCGGGGCCAGGCATTTCCGGACCATCTGGCCGTCTACCGGTGGACAGTCCGTCGACATCATCGACCAGCGCTGGCTGCCGCATGATTTCCGCGTCGAGACGGTCTCCACGGTCGACGGGATAGCCACCGCCATCCGCGACATGTGGGTGCGCGGCGCGCCGCTGATCGGTGTGACGGCAGCCTATGGCGTCGCCATCCAGATGGCGGACGACCCCTCCGACGCGGCGCTCGAGCGCGTATGGCACACGCTGCACGAGACGCGGCCGACCGCCATCAATTTGCGCTGGGCGCTGGATACGATGGCGGCCTTCCTCAAGCCGATCGCGCCTGCCGAGCGCGCCGCCGCCGCGTGGCGCCGTGCCGCCGAGATCGCCGACGAGGACGTGGAACTCAACCGCGCCATCGGCCGCAACGGTCTGGAGATCATCCGCAAGATCGCCGCGGGCAAAAAGCCGGGCGAACGGGTCAACATCCTGACCCACTGCAACGCCGGCTGGCTGGCCACCGTCGACTACGGCACCAAGACCGCGCCGATCTACATGGCGCATGACGAGGGCATTCCCGTGCATGCCTATGTCGATGAGACGCGGCCGCGCAACCAGGGCGCGCAGCTGACCGCCTGGGAGCTTGCCGGGCACGGCGTGCCGCACACGCTGATCGTCGACAATGCCGGCGGACACCTGATGCAGCGCGGCCAGATCGACATGGTCATCGTCGGCACCGACCGCACCACGGCGCAGGGCGACGTCTGCAACAAGATCGGCACCTATCTCAAGGCGCTGGCGGCGGCCGACAACGGCGTTCCCTTCTACGTCGCGCTGCCGTCGCCCACCATCGACTGGACCGTATCGGACGGGCTCAAGGAGATTCCGATCGAAGAGCGCTCGGGCGACGAGGTCTCCTATGTCTGGGGCAAGACCGCGACGGGAGAAATCGCCCAGGTGCGCATCTCTCCGGAGGCGACGCCTGCCGCCAATCCGGCATTCGACGTGACGCCGGCGCGGCTGATCACGGGTCTCATCACCGAGCGCGGGGTCGCAAAGGCTTCGCGCGAGGGGCTCGCGGCGCTGTTTCCAGAGTGTGCCTGACGGCAAACAGAGGCAGCAGTCAGCACCCCGGCCCTGCCTATTTTTCGCGCATGAACTACGCCTGGTGAAAAACTAGGCAAAGCCGCCGAGGCCTGCGCAAAACTCGCCCACGCCAACTTGGCCTCGTGTCGGGAACGCCCGCGCGGTGATTCAGTCAGGGCGCGGGATCCGTTTGTTAACAATCCCTTAACAGCCCGATCTCCGGGCAACTCCGCAACTGGCACATCCATTGCTTCTGTATGCAGTGGTGCAACAACCCTGTTCGGAGATGTCCACATGAGGGGTACTATTTCTATCACGAGAAGAATGTTTGCGGCGGGCGCTGTCGCCGCCGGGCTGATGTCGGCGATGCCGGCCTGGGCTCAGGACGACACGATCAAGGTCGGCGTTCTTCACTCGTTGTCGGGAACGATGGCGATTTCGGAGACGACGCTCAAGGACACGATGCTCTTCCTCATCGAGGAGCAGAACAAGAAGGGCGGTCTCCTGGGCAAGAAGCTCGAAGCCGTCGTCGTCGATCCGGCCTCCGACTGGCCGTTGTTTGCCGAGAAGGCCCGCCAGCTCATCGCCGTCGACAAGGTCGCCGCCGTGTTCGGCTGCTGGACCTCCTCGTCGCGCAAGTCGGTTCTGCCGGTCTTCAAGGAACTGAACTCGATCCTGTTCTACCCCGTCCAGTACGAGGGCGAAGAGTCCGAGAAAAACGTCATCTACACGGGCGCCGCCCCGAACCAGCAGGCCATTCCCGCCGTCGATTATCTGATGAGCGAGGAAGGCGGCTCGGTGAAGCGCTGGGTGCTGGAAGCCACCGACTACGTCTATCCCCGCACGACCAACAAGATCCTCGAGCAGTACCTCAAGGACAAGGGCGTGGCGCCGGAAGACATCAAGATCAACTACACGCCCTTCGGCTTCGCCGACTGGCAGACCGAAGTCGCGGCGATCAAGGAGTTCGGCTCTGCCGGCAAGAAGACCGCGGTGGTTTCCACCATCAACGGCGACGCCAACGTGCCGTTCTACAAGGAACTGGGCAATCAGGGCATCAAGGCCGAAGACATCCCTGTCGTCGCCTTCTCGGTCGGCGAGGAAGAGCTCGCAGGCTTCGACACCACGCCGCTGGTCGGCCATCTGGCTGCCTGGAACTACTTCCAGTCGGTTGAAAATCCGGCCAATGCCGAGTTCATCAGCGCCTGGCACAGCTACATCAAGAACGACAAGCGCACGACGAACGATCCGATGGAAGCCACCTATCTCGGCTTCAAGCTGTGGATCAAGGCCGTCGAGAAGGCCGGCACCACCGACACGGATGCCGTCCTGACGGCAATCGTCGGCCTTGAGGAGCCAAACCTCACCGGCGGCACCGCCAAGGTCCTGCCGAACCACCACCTGACCAAGCCGGTGCTGATCGGCGAAATCCAGGACGACGGCCAGTTCGACGTGGTCTGGAAGACGGACACCGACGTCGCCGGCGCCGCCTGGTCCGACGTCCTGCCCGAGAACAAGGGCATCACCGCGGACTGGACCGATCCGGTCAAGGGCTGCGGTCGCTTCAACACGGCCACCAGCGCCTGCGAAGCCGCGCCGGCCCAGTAAGGCAACACACGACGCCGGGGGCGGCTCGCCCCGCCCCCGGTGTCTCCTTCGAATGCGGTTACCATCGGACATCGAGCGGGCTTTGAGCATAATGACCACGCGCCTTCCGAGACTCTTCGTCCTGTTGCTCGCTCTACTCTTTTCGCCCATTCCTGCGCTGGCTCAGTCCGATCTTCCGGTTCTGGTCGATGCGCTCGGGCAGGGCGGTTTTCCTGAACGAAGCAAGGCGATCGATGTTCTCGTGGCAACCGGCGACGAGCGCGTGCCGCCGATCCTCCAGGGACTTTCCGACGGCAATCTCTATATCCGGAAGGCGGATGCGAAGGTCGTCTTTGCCGCCAAGGCGGGGGCCGATTTCACGCTGACTGATCCGCTCGACGGAACGCAACTCGGCATAGCGCCCAGCGCCGACATCGAGCGCATCCGGGTCAACAATGGCCTGCGCACCAAGATCCGCACCGCGATTGGTACGATGACGCTGCTGAGCCCCGACCGTGACATCCGCCTGTCGGCGGCCGAAAGCATCCTGAAGAACGCTGATCCCGGCATGCTCGAACTCCTCGACAAGGCGCTCGCTGCCGAGACCGACACCGGCATCAGAAAAACGATGGAACTGGCGCGCGCCGTCATCGTGCTCAAGACGGACGGTTCGATCGAGGAGAAGCGGGCGGCGGTCAACACCATCGTCGCGCAGGGCAACCGGGCGGCCCAGACGGTGCTGGTCAATTCACTCGCCACGGCTCCAGATGAACTGAAGCCACTGATCCAGTCAGGCATCGACACGATCGCCAATTCGCTGGCGATCTGGGATGTCGGCCAGAATCTGCTTTATGGCCTGTCCCTGTCATCCGTGCTGCTGCTGGCCGCCATCGGTCTCGCCATCACCTTCGGCGTGATGGGCATCATCAACATGGCGCATGGCGAGATGGTGATGCTCGGTGCCTACACGACCTATGTCGTGCAGAACGTCATTGCCCAGTCGGCGCCGGGCCTCATGGAGTATTCGCTTGCCTTCGCGGTGCCCGCAGCCTTCCTGTTCACGGGTCTGGTCGGCGTCGGTATCGAGCGTTCCGTCATCCGCTGGCTCTACGGGCGCCCGCTCGAGACGCTGCTCGCCACCTGGGGCATATCGCTCATCCTGCAGCAGGCGGTGCGTTCCATCTTCGGGCCGACCAACAAGCTGGTGACCCCGCCCTCCTGGATGAGCGGCACGTTCGACATGGGCAATCTCAGCTTCACCTGGAACCGGCTCTGGATCATCGTCTTTGCCATCGTCGTCTTCGCAATCCTTCTGATCGTGCTCAAGCGCACGCAGCTCGGGCTGCAGATGCGGGCCGTCACGGCCAACCGCCGCATGGCGTCCTCGATGGGCATCCGCACCCCCTTCGTCGATGCCATGACCTTCGGGTTGGGTTCGGGCATTGCCGGCATCGCCGGCGTGGCGCTCAGCCAGATCGACAACGTCTCGCCCAATCTCGGCCAGGGCTACATCATCGACTCCTTCATGGTGGTGGTGTTCGGCGGCGTCGGCAATCTGTGGGGGACGCTTGTCGGCGCGGTCACGCTCGGTGTCGCCAACAAGTTCCTCGAGCCTTATGCAGGCGCGGTTCTGGCCAAGATCCTGATCCTCGTCCTGATCATCCTGTTCATCCAGCGGCGGCCCCGAGGGCTGTTTGCGCTCAAGGGCAGGGCGATCGAAGCATGATCACGCAGATGCTCTTCAAAGCGCTCGACAAGCGCGCCATCTGGCTCCTGGTTGCACTCGGCATCGTCGCCGTGGCGGTGCCGTTCCTCAACCTCGTCGTTCCGGAAGGCAACCCCTTCCACGTGCCGAACTACGCCGTGCCCTTGTTCGGCAAGTACCTGAACTATGCGATGCTCGCCCTGGCGCTCGACCTGGTCTGGGGCTACTGCGGCATCCTCTCGCTCGGCCATGCCGCGTTCTTCGCGCTCGGCGCCTATGCGATGGGCATGTATCTGATGCGCCAGATCGGTGCGCGCGGGGTCTATGCCAATCCGGAACTGCCCGACTTCATGGTGTTCCTCAACTACAAAGAACTGCCTTGGTTCTGGTACGGCTTCGACCAGTGGTGGTTTGCCTTCGCCATGGTGATGATAGTGCCCGGCCTTCTGGCCTTCGCCTTCGGCATCCTCGCCTTCCGCTCCCGCGTCACCGGCGTCTATCTGTCGATCATCACCCAGGCCATGACCTATGCGCTGCTGCTCGCCTTCTTCCGCAACGATCTCGGCTTCGGCGGCAACAACGGCCTGACCGACTTCAAGGACATTCTCGGCTTCAACGTGCAGGCCGCCGGCACGCGGGCCGCGTTGTTTGCGGCTTCTGCAATCGCGCTCGGGCTCACCGTCGTGCTCTGTTCCTTCATCGTCAATTCCAAGCTTGGCAAGGTCATGATCGCCGTGCGCGACGCCGAGAGCCGCACCCGCTTCATCGGCTGGCGGCCGGAAAACGTGAAGCTCTTCGCCTTCGTCGTCTCGGCGGTGCTGGCGGGCATCGCGGGTGCGCTCTACGTGCCGCAGGTCGGCATCATCAATCCCGGCGAGTTCGATCCGGGCAATTCGATCGAGGCCGTCATCTGGGTGGCGGTCGGCGGGCGCGGCACCATCGTCGGGCCGGTCATCGGCGCCATCGTCGTCAATGTCGGCAAGACGATCTTCACCGGCTCGCTGCCCGAACTCTGGCTGTTTGCGCTCGGCGCGCTGTTCGTGGCCACCACGCTGTTCCTGCCGCGCGGCATTCTCGGCGTGCTGGACAAGGCGTCGCCGATCCGGCGGGTGCAGATCGTCGGAACAGCGCTTGGGCTCCTCGTCGCCTGGCTCGGACGCCTCCTCTTCGAGGGCGGGTTCGCCTCCTATCCCTTCCTGATCGTCGGCGTCGCGCTCATCCTCGCCAGCCTGCTGGCGCCCACGCGCATCCTGGCGCTGCTGCGGTCGCCCAAGCCCGACGGTAAAACGCCCGCAGCCACGCCCGTTGCCGAACCCCAGGCTGCGGAGTGAGACGATGAGCAAGGCCGGCACCATCCTCTATCTCGACGGCGTCAACGTCGCGTTCGACGGTTTTCGCGCCATCAACAACCTGTCGCTCGTGCTGGACCGCGGCGAGATGCGCGCCATCATCGGACCCAACGGCGCCGGCAAGACCACGATGATGGACATCGTGACCGGCAAGACCCGGCCCGACACCGGCGAAGTGTTCTTCGACGGCACCGTCGACCTCACCAAGCATGATGAGAGCGACATCGCCATGATGGGGATCGGCCGGAAATTCCAGAAGCCGACCGTCTTCGAGAGCCACACGGTGGAGCAGAACATCGTTCTGGCCCTCAACGGATCGCGCTCGATCTTCACGGCACTGTTCCATCGCCGCACGGCCGCCGAGCAGAGCAAGATCGACGACATTTTCGACGTCATCCGCCTCGGTGCGCGTCGGCACGATCTCGCGGCGAACCTGTCGCACGGCCAGAAGCAGTGGCTGGAGATCGGCATGCTGCTTGCGCAGGATCCCAAGCTGCTGCTGGTCGACGAGCCTGTGGCCGGCATGACCGACGCCGAGACGGAAGAGACGGCGCGCCTGCTCAAGGAGATCGCGAAGACTCATTCCGTCGTGGTTGTCGAGCACGACATGCATTTCGTGCGCGAGCTCGGGGTCAAGGTCACCTGCCTTCACGAAGGCTCGGTGCTTTCCGAAGGCTCACTCGACGCGGTGTCCGCCGACGAGCGGGTCATCGAAGTCTATCTGGGGCGATGAGCGCGATGTGGCGGGTGTGTTTCGACCAAAATCTGAAAGGGGCGGTCGAGCGTGCCAGCCTTACCCCCACCCCTTACCCCTCCCCTCAAGGGGGAGGGGGCAAACGGGCGCTGCGCCCAACTTCCCCCTTGAGGGGAGGTCGCGCCGTAGGCGCGGGTGGGGGTAAGGTCTCCAGCACCGTGACCTCGGTCTTTTCAAGAGTTTTCAGTTTCACGAACCCCCTCTGGCTGGCCGGAAGGCCGGCCACCCCCGTCGCTGCGGCGGCGGGGGCGCGGGGGGACCAGCTACGGAGGACGGGCCATCATGCTTGAGGTCAGGGATGCCACCCTCCACTATGGCGCTGCCCAGGCGTTGCGCGGCGTGTCGCTGACGGCCGGCGCGGCGAAGATAACCTGCGTGCTCGGCCGCAACGGCGTCGGCAAGACCAGTCTCATGAGATCCATCGTCGGGCACCACAGGCTGTCCGGCGGAACCATAGCCTTCGAGGGGAAGGCGCTCGACCGGAGCGCGGCGTATGATCGCGCCCGGTCGGGCATCGCATTCGTGCCGCAGGGCCGCGAGATTTTCCCGCTGCTCTCGGTCAAGGAGAACCTTGAATCCGGCTTCGCGCCGCTGAAGCGCGGCGACCGCAACATCCCGCCGCACGTGTTCGAGCTGTTTCCGGTTCTGAAGCAGATGCTCGGCCGGCGCGGTGGCGATCTCTCCGGCGGCCAGCAGCAGCAGCTGGCCATCGGGCGCGCGCTGGTGATGCGGCCAAAGATGCTGGTGCTCGACGAGCCGACGGAAGGCATCCAGCCCTCGATCATCAAGGATATCGGGCGCGCCATCCGCTATTTGCGCGACACGGCCGGCATCGCGATCCTGCTGGTGGAGCAGTATCTCGATTTCTGTCGCGAGCTTGCCGACGAGGTCAACATCATGGACCGCGGCGTGATCGTGCATACGGGTCCGGCCGAGGATCTCGACAAGCCGGAAGTGCGCAAGTTCCTGACCGTGTGAAGCTGTACGCGCGGCTGTCCCCGCCGCCTCAGGGTCAAGCCTGCACTCCATGGTAGCGGCCTCAACCGCCGCTTGCAGCGTCACTCCGATGCCTTCATAGTCCTTCCCTTGCGTCATTGATGCGCCTGGGGAGGAGAGCATGCCGAACACGCCGAAGCCCGTCACCACACTGTCCGATCTGATGAACCGCGCCGAGGCCGGTACGCTCGGAAAGCTGGCGCGGGAGCGCTTCTTCAGCGTGGACGAGGCCCGCAGCCGCCCGTTCAGCCCGGCCATCCGGCTCAACGCGGAGACGGTCGATCTGGAAGGCGCGCGCCCGTCACTGCCCGAGCTCACGGAACTGCTGAACAAGGCCGTATCCGTGGAGGCTGCGAAGAAGGCCGCGAAGGCATCCGCCTCGGCAAAGTTCAAGGTGCCGATCTACTCGGAAGGCGACTCCTGGTTCAACCTGCCCGACTTTCCTGTCCCAAGCGGGTTTCCGCCGGTGTTCAAGCGCTATCCGCCCGATGCCATCGACGTCCTCGACAAGACCTTCGAGGCGAAGCCAAACAACACGGCGATCTGGGGCGACACGCTGAAGAACATGACCAAGCCGGCCAATGGCGTGAAGCAATATCTGCAGAAGCTGGGTGGCGGCCGCTTCCGCCACTTCCTCATCTCGGGGGGCGGCAACGACATTCTGGCTGATATCTCGGCCAATCTGGTGCGACGCAAGTCAGGCGACACGAATCCCGCCGGCGTGGCGAAATACGTGAAGCCGGAGTTCGACGCCCGCGTGAAGAAACTCATCGCCTACTACAGGACGATCCATACCGACGTGACGATGAAGATAGCCGACGAGATCATCATCTATGTCCATGGCTACGGCAATTGTTTCCCACTCCCGGGCGGCGAGTATCTCGGCGGGCCCTTGAAGACGCTGGACTTCGATCCTGCCAAGCATCCAGCCATGGCCCGTGCGGTCGTCGCGGAACTGGTGGATCGCTTCAACGTCGCGCTTGCAGGCTTCGCGAGCACGCATGCGCGCGTGGTCTACATCGACATGCGACCGTCGCTGCCTGATCCGGAGGACTGGAACTGGGACGAGATTCATCCGAGCAAACAGGGCGCCGGCAAGGTGGCCGCCCAGTTCAAGACGGCCATCAACCAGAACTCTTTCCTGTCCTGACGCAGCTGCGACGGGGCTCTCCGGCGGGCGCCCGCCAGCCGCGACAGAAAGGCGCTTGACCTTCCAGTCACTGGAAGCTCTACGGTCCCCTTCCCACAGATCGGGGAAGGGATTTCCGTATTGACCCATCACCATCACCATCATCACGCCGAGAGTGACGCGCAGCCGACGGCCGTCGTGCGCGATCCTGTCTGCGGCATGATCGTCGATCCGGCTGCCGGAAAGCCGACGGCGGAGCATGGCGGCCAGACCTATCACTTCTGCTGCGCCGGTTGCCGCACGAAGTTCGAGGCCGGTCCCGCAGCCTATATCGAGGCGAAGGATCCGGTCTGCGGCATGACGGTGAAACGCGCGAGTGCGAAACACTTCCTGCGCCATGGCGGCCGGGGCAACTACTTCTGCTCGGCCGGCTGCAAGGGAAAGTTCGAGGCGGAGCCGGCAAAGTATGCCGATGGCGTTCCCGCTGCCGCGCCCATGCCCGCAGGCACGCAGTATACATGCCCGATGCATCCGGAGATCGTCCGCGATGGCCCCGGCTCATGCCCGAAATGCGGCATGGCGCTGGAACCGATGGGTGTGCCGACGGGTGAGGAAGGGCCGAACCCCGAACTGGTCGATTTCACCCGCAGGCTCTGGGTCAGCGGCATCCTGTCCCTGCCGCTCCTCGTCATCGCCATGGGTCCGATGCTGGGCGTGCCCATCGACATGTGGCTGGGAAGCCGGGTCTCGGCCTGGGCGGAACTGGCGCTGGCGACGCCGGTGGTGCTGTGGGCGGCGCTGCCCTTCTTCCACCGCGGCTATGAGTCCATTGTCAACCGCAGCCCGAACATGTGGACGCTGATCGCCATCGGTGTCGGCGCAGCCTATGGCTACAGCGTGATCGCGACCGTGTTTCCCGGCCTTTTCCCGCACCAGTTTCGCCATGACGGCAAGGTGGCGGTCTATTTCGAGGCCGCCAGCGTGATCGTCGCGCTGGTCTTTCTCGGTCAGGTGCTCGAGCTGAAGGCGCGCGAGAAGACCGGATCGGCCATCCGGGCTCTGCTCGGCCTGGCTCCGAAGACGGCGCGCAGGATCGAGAGCGACGGTCGCGAAATCGACGTGCCGCTCGGCGACGTCAAGGCAGGCGACACGCTTCGCCTGAGACCCGGCGAAAGCGTTCCGGTCGACGGTGTCGTGCTGGAGGGCCGCTCTGCCATCGACGAATCGATGATCACCGGCGAGCCGGTTCCGGTCGAAAAGGCGCAGGACGACGCGGTCACCGCGGGCACGATCAACCGCAACGGAACGCTCGTCATCCGCGCCGAGAAGGTCGGCGCAGACACCGTCCTGTCACGCATTGTCGCGATGGTTGCCACGGCGCAGCGCAGCCGCGCGCCGATCCAGAACCTGGCCGACCGCGTCGCGCTCTACTTCGTGCCGGCGGTGCTGCTGGTTGCCATCGTCGCCTTCGGCGCGTGGTCGCTGTTCGGACCGGAGCCAAGGATGGTCTATGCCATCGTCGCTGCGGTCTCCGTGCTGATCATCGCCTGTCCGTGCGCGCTCGGTCTCGCCACGCCGATGTCGATCATGACCGCGACCGGCCGCGGCGCCCAGGCGGGCGTTCTCATCCGCGACGCGGAGGCGCTCGAGCGGCTGGCCGGCGTCGACACGCTGATCGTCGACAAGACCGGCACGCTGACCGAGGGCAGGCCGGTGCTCACCGACGTGGTCCCGGCCGAAGACTTCGACGACGACGACATACTGATGCTGGCGCTGAGTCTCGAGACGGGTTCCGAGCATCCGCTTGCCGAGGCGATCATCGCCGGCGCGAGCGCACGCGGCGCGGAGCCGCAGCCGGTTTCGGACTTCCTGGCGGTCACGGGCAAGGGCGTGTCCGGTACGATCCTCGACCACACGGCCGAACTCGGCAACGAGGCCATGATGGCGGCAGCCGGCGTCGACCACGCTCCCTTCGCGGCACGCGCCGATGCCTTGCGCGGCGAGGGCAAGACGGTGATGTTCGTGGCGGCCGATGGGCGGATCGCCGGCATCATCGCCGTTGCCGATCCAATCAAGGGCAATGCCGTCGAGGCGCTGAAGAGCCTGCGCGCGAGCGGGCTGAAGGTCATCATGGCGACCGGAGACAGCCAGCGTACCGCGCAGGCGGTCGCTCGCAAGCTCGGCATCGACGATGTCCGCGCCGGCATGACGCCGGAAGGGAAGAAGGCGCTGGTCGATGAACTGAAGAGCAGCGGCGCGCGCGTCGCCATGGCCGGCGACGGTGTCAACGACGCGCCGGCGCTCGCCGCGGCCGATGTCGGCATCGCGATGGGAACGGGCGCCGACGTTGCCATGCAGAGTGCCGGCATCACGCTGGTCAAGGGCGACCTCGGCGGCATCCTGCGGGCGCGCATCCTGGCACGAGCGACCATGCGCAACATAAGGCAGAACCTGTTCTTCGCCTTCATTTACAACGTCGTCGGCGTGCCTGTCGCGGCGGGCGTCCTCTATCCGGTCGTCGGCGTGCTCCTGTCACCGATGCTGGCGGCCGCGGCGATGAGCCTGTCGTCGGTGTCGGTCATCGGCAATGCTTTGCGCCTGCGCTCGGTCGCGCTGAAGTGAACGCCGACCGCCAAGAAAACGCTTGAGCTTCCAGTGGCTGGAAGCCTTAGCGTGATGTCATTCGGGTTTCGGGAGATCGTGCCATGAATATCGGAACGGCATCTGAAAAGTCCGGCCTGCCGGCCAAGACCATCCGCTACTACGAGGATATCGGTCTCCTGAGCCCCGGTCGTTCGGGTAACGGCTACCGCGATTATTCGCTCGACGACGTGCACAGGCTGCGCTTCCTCCAGCGCTCGCGCGGCCTCGGCTTCTCGGTCGAGGAATGCCGGCAGTTGCTGTCGCTTTACGGCGACAGGCATCGCGAAAGCGCCGAGGTCAAGGCAATCGCCGAAGGCAAGCTCGCCGAGATCGACCGCAAGATCGCCGAGTTGCGCGAACTGCGTGCCGTGCTTGGGCATCTGGTCGACGCCTGCCACGGGGACCACCGGCCGGACTGTCCCATCCTCGATGGGCTGTCCGGCCCGACGCACTGACAGATCTTCATCCAGACCCCAGACGCCAGAGGTATCCCATGAACCGCTTCCTTGTTTCGATTGCCGGCTTGGCCGCGTTCGGCCTCCTTGTCGCCGGAGGCGCATTGGCGCAGGACGACCATTCGGGCCACGACATGGGCGCCATGCACATGTCCGACAGTGCCGCGTCGCCAGCCATGAAGGGCTACATGAAGGCGATGGAAACAATGATGACCGATATGTCGACCATGGCGGAGACGGGCGATGCCGACGTCGACTTCGTGAAGGGCATGATCCCGCATCACCAGGCGGCAATCGACATGGCCAAGGTGCAGCTCGAGTTCGGTAAGGATCCCGAGATCCGCAAGCTCGCGCAAGACATCATCGCGGCCCAGGAGGCCGAGATCGCCCAGATGAACGCATGGCTGGCAGCCAATCCGGCGAAGTGACCGTCGGGGCGAATAGGCCGCCTGCGTCCTCCGACAGGCTCAGGATGAGGAAGGTCGCGGTGAAGCTTGTCACTGTTGCGTCTCATCCAGCGTGTGTCGACGTCTCATGTCAGCCGCCCGACGCTCCTCATCCTGAGCCTGTCGAAGGACGCACACCCTGTCAGCCCTCCTCGTCGCGGGGTTTGCGACTCGCGCGCTGCTTGTGCAGCGCGTCCGAGACGGCCGAGGCCAGGATGCCGGTCGGCATGGCAATCAGGCCGATGCCGGTAATCGCCGTCATGCCGGCCAGGATGCGCCCCATCATGGTCTGCGGCACGACATCGCCGTAGCCGACGGTGGTCAGCGTCGCGACCGACCACCATATGGCGCGCGGAATCGACCCGAAGCTTGGCTAATAGCTTTGGGTGCCATTGCCATGCCCAAAGGCGATCCAAATGGCGGATGCCAATCGACAGGTCTGTCCGGCGCTCAAAAAAACATACGCTGTCGGACCGGGATGACGCGGCTTCGCGGCTTGATCTGCCAACTCCGGGCGTTCTCGCGACGGCAGACGCCCTTCAGAACGCAAAACACTTGATCTGCCAACCTTTTCAGGCGAACGTCACGCCAAACGACAGGCCACTTGGGGAATGTCGGTTGAGCCCGCCTTTCAGCCCTGACCATGACATTCCTATGACCATTCGCGCTCGGACCGCTGCATTTCTTGAACGCCCTATCGTGGGCCAAGTCATCGTCGGCGTGATCGTCTTTAACGCAATCATACTTGGGCTTGAGACATCTGACAGCGCCATGGCCCGGGCTGGCGGGCTGATCTTGCTGCTGGACCGGCTTTGCCTGACGATCTTTGTCGTCGAACTGGCCGCCAAGCTTTTTGCCCAAGGCGCACGGTTCTTTCGGGGCGGCTGGAATATCTTTGACTTCATCATCGTCGCCGCAGCACTTTTGCCATCCACCGGAGGGCTGTCCGTGCTGCGCGCGCTGCGCATTCTGCGCGTGCTGCGGATTGTTTCGGTTCTGCCCTCGCTGCGCCGTGTCGTTGAAGGTTTTGTCACAGCCTTGCCCGGCATGGGGTCAGTATTTCTTCTGATGGGGATTGTGTTCTACATCGGGGCCGTCATGGCCACAAAACTGTTTGGCGACAGCTTTCCAGAATGGTTCGGGACTCTTGGAGCGTCGGGCTATTCGTTGTTTCAGATCATGACGCTGGAAAGCTGGTCGATGGGCATAGTGCGCCCCGTGATGGAGGTTTACCCCTACGCATGGGCGTTCTTTATTCCCTTCATCATGATGACGACCTTTGCGGTGGTCAACCTGCTGGTGGGCCTGATCGTGAACTCGATGCAGGACGCCCATTCCGAAGAAGGCAACGCTGCGACGGAAGCCTACCGCGACGAGGTGCTGGCAAGGCTCGCGGCCATCGAAAAGCGGCTGGACAAGGCTGGGCAGATCACCTCCCCGAAATGAACGGGCGCCGAAGTTCGGACAACGCAAGCGAGTGACGACACATGGATGTTGCATCGGAGATGCGGTCGTCGCCGTCAAACGGGCAACACGAGCCATCCACGACTTAGACGCTCAGACGAAGGGCTTGCCGACGTCGAATTTCCTCGGCACCAGCCGCTCCATGTAGGCGAGGCCCTCGGCCGACAGCGCGTTGCCATCGGGAGTGAGGTAGCTGTCCGGCATATGCCGCGTCTTGCCCGCGACGTTGCCGAGCGGCACCTTGCGCAGCACGGTCTTTTGCCCGTCGAACTGCAGGGCTACCGAGCCGCCGCCCTCGGCCGCGACACCGACCGCGAGCGCGCCGGCATCATAGGCCTCCTGCTGGTCGACCTTGCTGATCGCGCCGACATAGCCGCGCGGCATGTAGCCCAGAGCGTCGACGCGGGCGCGCTTGCCCGGCAGCTTTTCGGCGAGCGCCTGCTCGAAGGCCCGGTTGAGGTCGCTCCCCGAGAGCTTCACATTGCCATGCGCGTCGCGCTCTACCTTGTCGGACCCGACAATGGTCTCGACCAGCGACCGGCCGTCCTCGGTCGAGACGCCCTCGGAGACGGCAACGATGCAGCGCTTGTGGCGATCCATCGTGTGCTTCACCTCGTCGATGAAGCGCGGCACGGAGAAGGCGCGCTCGGGTACGTAGATCAGATGCGGGCCGCTGTCGTCGTCGATGCGCCACGCCGCCGAGGCTGCCGTCAGGAAGCCGGCGTGCCGCCCCATGACAATCGCAACATAGATGCCGGGCAGCGCACGGAAATCGAGATCGACCGAGAGGAACGCGCCTGCGACGAATTCCGCCGCCGAGATGAAGCCCGGCGTGTGGTCGTTTTCCTCCAGATCGTTGTCGATGGTTTTCGGCGCATGGACGAAGGCCATGGCGCCGCCGGCCGCGTCGGTCAGGATCTGCTGGGTGCCCGATGTGTCGTTGCCGCCGATATAGATGAAGGCGTCGGCGCCGGCCTTCTTCAGCCCCGTCAGCACCAGGTCGCAATAGGCCGCGTCCGGCTTGTCGCGCGTCGAGCCCAGCGCCGCCCCTGGCGTGCCGGCAATGCGCATGAGTTCCGCCTCGGGTATCGCGGAAAGGTCGACATAGTCGCCGTCGCGCACGCCGCGTACGCCATGGCGCGCGCCAAGCACGCGCGAGCCCGGATGGCGCCTGCGCGCCTCGAGTGCCGCACCCACCATGGTCTGGTTGATCACAGCGGTTGGTCCGCCGCCCTGCGCGATCACGAAAGTCTGGGTCATGTCTCGGCTTCTCCTGCTGTCGGGCAAGGTTTAGCGGAGTTTCGTGACTGTGCAACCGGGGAGGTGATTTCGGCGGCCGGCGATCCCTGTGAGAGAGCTTTCGCTTACGACGTCGCGCTCTGCCCCGCCACCTGCCGCTGCTCCCTTCGGCCTTTCGCGCCACCGCTCCAACAGGCCGGGAATGCAGGTCGACGAAGGAACGCAACCTCATTCTCCGGGCATAAAGCCCGCCGTCCCAATCTCATAACCCCCTTTTCCGGTTCACCATTTTCTATTCTCCGTTCCCCTGTCATCCCCTCATTCCAGCCATGCCCTAGACTGACCGGATCGAAGTGGCGGAATGGGCAGGCGATGGCGTGGAACGGGCAGGATGAGATGACGGCGAATGTGCTCCATCGCATCGTCGTGCTGCTGCTTGCCATGGCCGATCTCGCCGAGCGTGCCGCCTGCGCGCCTGCGCAAAAATGCCGTCTCGTGCTCGGAATCCTGCGGCGCGGCGAAGCGGTCGCGCACGACGCCTTCTGCGTCTCGGGCACCGGCGCGGCGGGCTCCTGCGGTTCGGCTGGAAAGGCCGACGACGCCGCGCAGGACGCGATGGCGCTTGCCGCGTCACTCAGAATGCTCGCGCTGATCGTGCGCTGCGTGGCCGCACTGCAGCGACGGATGGAACGGCGGTTGACGGGCAGGGGGCGCGACGGGATCGATCACCGATCCAGTGGCCACCGCCGCGGCTTCATCCGGCGTCGTGCCGTCCCGTCGTTTTCGCGCGCATGGCGGCTCGACACGTCCTGACCAGCCTTTTTCTCCGCGGCGACGTTCTGACCTTCTTTCCGCTGGCGCGAGGCTTGCACCGGCAACGGTAACCATTTCGGTTGAGCCGACGGCACGTCGATGGCACGCGGCAAACCAGTCCGGCCAATCACATCGCTGGGAATCGGATCGTCGGCGCGCGATTGCAATCGCACGCTGCGCCATGCATTTTCCCGCGATGCCGCTATGGTGGCGCGTGCGCCTGTGTCATTGGCCTGTCGATCGCAGCCGGATTTCATCAGCGAGGGGAAACGCATGAGCAAGAACGAATCACTCCAGGCCCGCCGGGTCGCTGCCGTTCCGCGCGGCGTGGGTACCGCCTATCCGGTCTTTGCCGACAGGGCCGAGGGGTCGGAATTGTGGGACGCCGACGGCAAGCGATACATCGATTTTGCGGGCGGCATCGCCGTGCTCAACACCGGCCATCGCCACCCCAAGGTGATCGCGGCCGTCAAGAAGCAGCTCGATGCCTTCACGCATACCGCTTTCCAGATCGTGCCCTACGAACCCTATATCGCGCTCTGCGAGCGGCTGAACGCGCTTGCACCGTTTTCCGGCGATGCGAAATCGATCCTGTTTTCCACGGGCGCCGAGGCGGTCGAAAACGCGGTGAAAATCGCGCGTGCCTACACCGGGCGCACCAATGTCATAGCCTTTACAGGCTCCTTCCATGGTCGCACGCTGATGACCAGCGCGCTGACCGGCAAGGTCGCACCCTACAAGAAAAAGTTCGGGCCTATGCCGGGCGGAATCTGGCATGTGCCGTTCCCCGTGCCGCAGCATGGCACGACGGTGGCGGATTCGCTGAAGGCGCTCGACTACCTCTTCCGCGCCGATGTGGACCCGGTCAACGTGGCGGCGATCATCATCGAGCCGGTTCAAGGCGAAGGCGGTTTTCATCCGGCCCCGGCGGACCTGCTTCAGGGGCTGCGTGCGCTGTGCGACCAGCATGGCATCCTGCTCATTGCGGACGAGGTACAGACGGGCTTCGCGCGCACGGGAAAGATGTTCGGCATCGAGCATTCCGGCATCGAACCCGATCTGATCACAATCGCCAAGTCGCTGGCCGGCGGGTTCCCGCTATCGGGCGTGGTCGGCCGCGCAGCCATCATGGATGGCCCCGATCCGGGTGGGCTCGGCGGCACCTATGCCGGCAGCCCCATCGCCTGCGCGGCAGCGCTTGCCGTGCTCGACGTCATAGCCGAGGAACGCCTTATCGAACGGGCCTCTATGCTCGGCGACCAGATCAAGGGCGAACTCCACCGCTTCTCCCGGCGCAACGACACGGTGGCGATGGACGCAATCCGGGGGCCAGGCGCCATGGTTGCCTTCGACATCGTAAAGGCCCGCGGGGGCTCGGAACCGGACCCGGATGCGACGAAGCGCGTGACCCACGCAGCCCTTGCCGAGGGGCTGGTGCTCCTGTCCTGCGGCGTTCATGCCAACACGATCCGCATCCTGATGCCGCTGACGATCTCGGAAACGATGCTGTCGGAGGGGCTTGGAAAGCTGGAGAAGGCGCTGGTGACGGCGAACGGGTGAGGGGCCGTTGATCGCTTGGCGCAGAATTCGGTTGGTTGTATGATGAGCAACATGCTGCTGCGGTAAATGGGTCTGCGCATGACGAAAGTTGAGAAGATCGAACGCGATGTAGCGACACTTGAGCCAGATGAACTGGCCAGGTTTCGTGACTGGTTCGCCGCCTACGATGCGGAGAACTGGGATGCGGAGATTGAGGCTGACGTTGCGGCAAGTCGCCTCGACCCACTTGCCGAAAAGGCGTTGGCCAACCATCGCGCGGGACGGACGGGCACTTTGAACCACTCTACCGATCCCGAATTCTGGAACCTCTACCAGAAGCTCGGGCAGTCGATTCAACGCCTCGCCGACAGAAATTTTCGCCAACTGCGGCTGGATCCAAATCATCCATCGCTGCGGCTTACGCCGGTCGGTCGCTACTGGTCAGTCCGGGTGGCTTCATCACCGGGCTGTGGCCGTTCGTGACGGCGACGATCTCATCTGGTTCTGGATCGGCAGCCACGGAGACTACGACAATTTGCTGCGCCGTGGCTGAGTCCTAGATCACCACGATCTGCCGTTTCGCGCCCTTGACCATGACGCGGTTGTAGAGGTCGATGACGTCCTGGTTGATCATGCGCACGCAGCCCGACGACATGGCCTTGCCGATGGTCCACCACTCGGGCGAGCCATGGACGCGGAATCCGGTATCCTGATTGTCCTTGTAGATATACAGCGCACGCGCACCGAGCGGATTGTCCAGGCCACCGGCCTGTCCGCCGGCATATTTGACGAGTTCCGGCTTTCGGGCGATCATCTCCCGCGGCGGTGTCCATGTCGGCCACTTCTTGCCATACTGGATTTCGGCCCGTCCCGACCAGACGAAGCCGTCGCCGCCGATGCCGACGCCGTAACGGATCGCGTCGCCGCCCGGCTGGACGAGATAGAGATGCCGCTCCTGCAGATGCACGACGATGGTACCCGGCGCTTCGCCGGTCGGATCAACCACGATCTGGCGCCGGTGTTTCGGATCGAGCTTCTTGTACGGAATTTCCGGCAGCACGAAGCCCTCGTCCACGAAGGACGCGTACATGAGTTCCGGACGGGTGATCTTGTCGTCGATGCTGATCTTTGGCCGGATCGATCCGGTCGCGGTGTTGTCGAGGTCCAGCGTCGGAATCTGTATCGCCGACATGTCGAGGGTCCGCGTGCAGCCGCCGACACCGAACATGGACGCAGCCGCAAGCCCTGACATCATCTGGCGGCGCGACAGGCACGGCCGTCCGGCAGCGTCGGATTCTATGGAAATGAACGGCTCGAACAGATGCGGCACGATGGTGATCCCGAAACTCGAGGGCAATCGGGCAACTGAACGCGCGCACCGATCGATTGCATCTTCATCAATCATGGTTTAGAAAGCGTGAACGCCGCAACACATTGAAAGAGTGGGGTTTCTCGCCTGCTTTGCGGTGCATGGGCGCCGCGCGCGGTAAGCCGTCGCCGGAAAGCCGGAATGCGGTCACATTGTCGGCACGCAGCCTGCCTAGGTGCCTCGCTTCAAGTGAGGGCATCATGAAACCGATTCGCACGACCGCTTTTCCGTCAATTCACGCGGCACGCGCCGTTACCCATGATTCCCGCCCTGGCCGGGTCAGCGAACGGGGTGTCCGGGCCGCTCTGGCGCGCGGCATGTGATGGACCGCTCCAAGCACAGTGGCGCGAGAGCGTCGAGTTTCGCCGACTGCCCCTTTACATCGGTGCGCTGGCAGGGATTCATCGTCTCCTTCGAGCAGAGGAGACATCCATGTCGCTTGAAACCTGGGCAGCTTTCGCGGCAGCATCGGCTGTCCTGCTGATCATACCGGGGCCGACGATCCTGCTCGTCGTCTCCTATTCACTCGGCCAGGGCTGGCGCACCGCACTCCCCATGGCGGTCGGCGTCGCGCTTGGCGACTTCACGGCCATGACGCTTTCCATGCTGGGCGTCGGCGCGCTGCTTGCTGCGTCGGCGACCGTGTTCACCGTTCTGAAATGGGTCGGCGCCGCCTATCTGATCTACCTGGGCGTAAAGCTCTTCCGAGCCGGCGGCTCGCTTGATGCCGAACCGCGCCGCAGCGCAGCCTCAGCGGCGAAGATGGTCGGGCATGCCTGGCTGGTCACCGCGCTCAATCCCAAGAGCATCACCTTCTTCGTTGCCTTCCTGCCGCAGTTCATCAGCCGCGACGCGGACTTCCTGGCTCAGATGCTGGTGTTCGAGACGACGTTCCTCGTACTCGCCTTCGCCAACGCTCTTGGCTACGCGCTGGTGGCCGCCCGCGCGCGCGACCTCGTCAAGAACCCGAAGGCTGTCACCATCTTCAACCGCACCGGCGGCACGCTGCTGGTTGGCGCCGGCATCGCCACCGTCGCCGTCCGGTCCGGTCATTAACGGGAGTGTGAGATGAGCATGTTGCGAGATCGCCAGAACTTCCACCTGACCGGCGCGACCGAGTCGGCTCTCGCGCACTACGAGCGGGCCAATCACGAGTTGCGCTGCTTCATCGGCGATCCTGTAGCCTCCATCGAGGCGGCGATCGCTGATGCGCCCGATTTCGTCATGGCGCATGTCTTCAAGGGCTATCTCTACGGGCTGTCGACCGAACGTGCGGCCGCGATGGTGGCGCGCCAGTGTCATGCGGCCGTGGCGGCGATCAGTGCCACTGTGCGCGAGGCGCACCACGTTGCCGCGCTCGGCCACCTCGCCAATGGGCGGTGGCACGCATCCGGCGCGACACTTGGCGCGCTTTCGTCGGATCATCCACTGGACGTACTGGCGTTGCAGACCGGGCACCAGATCGATTTCTTCACCGGCAACGCGTCGATGCTGCGCGACCGTATCGACCGCGCGCTGCCGTTCTGGTCGCCAACCGTGGACGGCCATCACGCGTTGCTCGCCATGGCCGCCTTCGGGCATGAGGAGATGGGCGACTATGGCCGCGCCGAAACGCTCGGACGCAACGCTCTTTCGCTCGAACCGCGTGACGGCTGGGCGCAGCATGCGGTGGCGCATGTCATGGAAATGCAGAGCCGCCAGCGCGACGGCATCGCCTGGATGCGCGACAACTCCGACGTTTGGTCAAAGGACAGCTTCTTCCAGGTCCACAACTGGTGGCATCTGGCGCTGTTCCACTATGAGCTTGGCGAAATTGACGCGGTGCTCGACCTCTATGACGGGCCGATCTATGGCGAGCGCTCGACTTTGGCGCTGAACATGCTGGATGCGTCGGCTCTGTTGTGGCGGTTACAGCTCGGTGGCGTCGATGTCGGCGATCGCTGGGCTGCACTTGCCGACAACTGGCTGCCGCTTGCACGCGACGGAAACTACGCCTTCAATGACATCCACGCCATGATGGCCTTCGTCGGCGCGGGGCGGCACGACGCTGCACGTGATCTCATCGAGGCGCAGCGCGAGGCGATGGCGGGGCAGGGCGACAATGCGATGTTTACCCGTGACGTCGGCCATCCGGTGACGCTTGCCATTCAGGCCTTCGGCGCTGCGCGGTACGACGACGCTGTGCGGCTGCTTCTGCCGATTCCGCCCATCGCGCATCGCTTCGGCGGCAGCCATGCTCAGCGCGACGTGATCGATCTGACGCTGATGGAGGCCTCGCTTCGTGCAGACCGGTTCGACGTCGCGCGCGACCTTGCTTCAAGGCGATATGCAGCGCGCCCGACAAGTCCGCTCTCCGCGCTCTTTGTCCGCCGAGCGCAGCCGCCCGTCGCCCTCAACTGATCCGGCAGCCGGCATTCCCCGCTCCTATTTGCCTGACAAATCGATTTTTTGGCGATTGGCAATGCCGCAAATTTTGTTATGAAGCTCGGGCGGAGGAAATCGCCAATTCTCGAAACGCGCCTGTGTCAATTGCGCGGCCGATGAGCAGAGCGCTGCGTCCGGGAGGGAAGACCATGTATCTCGGGATCGATCTCGGCACGTCCAGCGTCAAGGTGCTTCTCATTGGGGCCGACCAGGCCGTCGTTGGTTCGGCCAGCGCCCATATCGAGGTAGCGCGCCCGCATCCCGGATGGTCAGAGCAGGACGCCGCGGACTGGCTTTCGGCCACGGGGACAGCGATGGAGGGCCTTCGCGCCAAGCATCCCAGGGAGTTCTCCGCCATCAGGGGGATCGGGCTTTCCGGCCACATGCATGGCGCCACGGTGCTTGACGCGGACGACAAAGTCCTGCGTCCCTGCATTCTGTGGAACGATACGCGCAGCCACGCCGAAGCGGCTGAACTCGACGCCGATCCACAGTTTCGGGCGCTCACCGGCAATATTGTGTTTCCCGGCTTCACGGCGCCGAAGCTTGCCTGGATCAGGCACAACGAGCCGGCGATTTTTTCCAAGATTCGCAAGGTCCTGCTTCCCAAGGACTATCTGCGGCTCTGGCTGACCGGAGAAGCGTTGTCGGACATGTCCGACTCAGCCGGCACGGCCTGGCTGGACGTGGGGGCACGGCGCTGGTCGGCGCCGCTGCTAGCCGCTACCGGGCTCGACGAGAGCCAGATGCCTGGCCTGGTGGAGGGCACCGATCCGGCGGGCCGGCTACGCGACGCACTTGCGGCGCAGTGGGGTTTGGCCAAGGGCATCGTGGTGGCCGGCGGTGCCGGCGACAATGCGGCTTCGGCCTGTGGCATGGGCACGGTCGGACCCGGCCACGCCTTCGTGTCGCTCGGCACGTCCGGCGTTCTTTTTGCGGCCAACGCGTCCTATCTGCCCAACCCGGCAAGTGCGGTCCACACTTTCTGCCATGCGCTGCCCAATGCCTGGCATCAGATGGGCGTCATCCTGTCGGCGACCGATTCCCTGAACTGGCTCTCCGGGATTTCCGGCAAGGGGCCTGCGGAGCTCACTGAACAGCTCGGCACCGCTTTGCGCAAGCCGACCGGCGTCACCTTTCTTCCCTATCTCTCCGGTGAACGCACGCCGCACAATGACGCGGCGATCCGTGGATCCTTCACCGGACTGGCTCACGAATCCGATCTTGCTGCATTGACCCAGGCCGTGCTTGAGGGCGTCGCCTTCGCCTTCCGCGACAGCCTTGAGGCATTGCGCGCCGCCGGGACCGAACTTACGCGCGTCACCGCGGTCGGCGGCGGCTCACGCTCGCACTATTGGCTGAAGGCCATCGCGACGGCTCTGCAGATCCCGGTCGACATCCCCGCAGATGGCGATTTCGGCGCGGCCTTCGGTGCCGCGCGGCTTGGCCTGATCGCCGCGGAAAAGGCCGATCCGCTTGCCGTCTGCACCGCGCCGACCACGGTCAGCGTCATTGAACCCAGCGACACGCTTTCGGGCGCCTATGCCGATGCCTATCAGCGCTATCGCACGCTCTATCCCGCCATCAGAGGAGTTTCAGGATGACAACCGGCTTTTTCGGCGACATCGCCCCCGCAAAATACGAGGGTCAGGAGTCGACCAACCCGCTCGCCTATCGCTTCTACAACAAGGACGAGGTGGTAATGGGCAAGCGGATGGAAGACCATCTGCGCTTCGCCGTCGCCTACTGGCACTCCTTCGCATGGCCAGGCGGCGATCCGTTCGGCGGCCAGACCTTCCAGCGACCCTGGTTCGGCGACACGATGGAGAACGCGAAGCTGAAGGCCGACGTCGCCTTCGAGATGTTCTCGCTGCTCGGTACGCCGTTCTACTGTTTCCATGACGCCGATGTGCGCCCCGAGGGCAAGAACTTTGCTGAAAGTGCTGCGCGCCTCGACGAGATCGCCGATATCTTTGCCAAAAAGCAGCAGGAGACGGGCGTCAAGCTGCTCTGGGGCACCGCCAACCTCTTCTCGCACCGCCGCTTCATGGCAGGGGCCGCCACCAATCCGGATCCGGATGTCTTCGCCTATGCCGCAGCCACGGTGAAGTCCTGCATGGACGTCACGAAGAGGCTCGGGGGCCAGAACTATGTTCTGTGGGGTGGGCGCGAAGGCTACGAGACTCTGCTCAACACCGACCTCGCCCGCGAGCGCCAGCAGGCCGGCCGCTTCTTGTCGATGGTCGTCGACTACAAGAAGAAGATCGGCTTCAAGGGCACCATCCTGATCGAGCCGAAGCCGCAGGAGCCCACCAAGCATCAGTATGACTACGATGTCGCCACAGTGTACGGCTTTCTCAAGGATTTCGGGCTGCAGAAGGAGGTCAAGGTCAACATCGAGCAGGGCCACGCGATTCTCGCCGGCCACTCCTTCGAACACGAACTGGCACTTGCCGATGCGCTCGGCATCTTTGGCTCGATCGACATGAACCGCAACGACTACCAGTCCGGCTGGGACACTGACCAGTTCCCAAACAATGTTCCGGAAATGGCGCTGGCCTTCTACTACGTCCTGCAGGCAGGCGGCTTCAAGACGGGCGGCACCAACTTCGATGCCAAGCTGCGCCGGCAGTCGCTCGATCCGCAAGATCTCCTGATCGCGCATATCGGCGGCATGGATTGCTGCGCACGCGGTCTCAAGGCCGCGGCCAAGATGGTCGAGGACAAGGCGCTGTCGGGTCCGCTGGAGGAGCGCTATGCGGGCTGGAAGTCGGGCGAGGGCAAGGCCATGCTGTCGGGCAAGCGCACGCTGGAAGAGATCGCCGGGCGTGTCGTCAAGAAGACAATCGAGCCGCAGCCGAAGTCCGGCCGGCAAGAGCTTCTGGAGAACATCGTCAACCGGTATGTGTGAGGGCTAGGGGCGAGCGGACAGCGCACCGCGCTCCGCGCTCCGCGCTCCGCTACGCCCTTCTCATTCGCACAGGCGCCTCGCCGAACACCTTTGAAAACGCGCGGGAAAAACTAGCGGCGCTGGAAAAGCCGCAGCGTCCTGCGATGTCGGCCATCGGCACGCGGGTGTCGAGCACCAGGCGGCGCGCGGCGTTGAGGCGCAGCCTGAGATAATAGGCGCCGGGCGTCTCGCCGATCGACTTGCGAAAGATGCCTTCAAGCGTGCGCGCCGTGACGCCCGAACGCAGCGCGATCGCCGCAGTCGTCAGCGGTCGATCGACATGCGTCTCCATCAGCCGGATGGCGTTCGCCAGCCGCGGATCGTAGCCTTCCAGTCGGCCGAGCGAAACAAGCGGCTGTGCGTCGGTTGCCGCGCGCGCCTGATCGTAGATGAACACGCTCGCAACGTCGAGCGCGACCGCCATGCCGAGCCGCGAACGCACCAGATGCAGCATCAGGTCGAAAGTTGGCGACGCGCCGCCGGACGTGAACGCCGGCCCGTCGATGACATACCGGTCGGGGCGGACATCGGTGCCGGGAAACGCTGCCGAAAAATCCTCTAGATCTTCCCAGTGCGTTGTAGCGGCTCGTCCTTCGAGCAGGCCGGCGCGCGCCACCAGCCAGGTGCCAGCTTCGACGCCGCCGCAGGCGCGTGCCGCCCGCGCCGCGCGGCGAAAGCCGGAGACCAGCGGCGATGCGGTTTCCCAACGTGTGCCGAAGCCACCGATGGCTATGAGCACGTCGGTCTTCTCCGCCGAGTCGAAGCGGCCGGCGACGGCAACCGGCAGGCCCGACGTGGTGATGGCCGGCTGCCCGTCGGGCGAGACGAGCTTCCAGTCGAACATCGTCGCACCAGCGATGCGGTTCGCCGCGCGCAGCGGATCGACCGCCGAGGCGACGCACATGATCGACGCGCCGGAAAACACCAGCAGCGTCAGCCGCAACGGCGTCGCTTCCGAGACGAAGATCGAGGATTTTTCGCTTTTCATCAAGGAGAATTCGTAATCCGCAAAGCGTTCGGCGGCAAGCCGGAGGATGGTGCTGTCGCGCTCGTCCATGGCATAGCTGCCTGGTCGCGCTTGATACCGGGAGGAATGCGATGCCGCTTGCCATGAACCGAGAGGTGTTCATCACCTGTGCCGTCACCGGCTCAGGCGGCACGCAGGATCGCAGCCCGCATGTGCCCCGCTCGCCAAAACAGATCGCCGACGCGGCAATAGACGCGGCCAAGGCAGGTGCCGCGATCGTCCACTGCCATGTGCGCGATCCCGAGACCGGCAAGCCGCGCCGCGATGTTTCGCTCTACCGCGAAGTGACCGAGCGGATCCGCGATGCGAACGTCGATGTCGTGCTCAATCTCACCGCCGGCATGGGTGGCGACATGGTGTTCGGCGATGTCGAGAACCCGCTGCCTCTGAATGCGCAGGGGACAGACATGGGCGGCGCGTCGAACCGCATGGAGCATGTGCGCCAGTGCCTGCCGGAAATCTGCACGCTCGACTGCGGCACGATGAATTTCAACGAGGCCGACTATGTCATGACCAACACGCCCGGCATGCTGCGCGCCATGGGCGGCATGATGACGGGGCTCGGCGTCAAGCCGGAGATCGAGGCCTTCGACACCGGCCACCTCTGGTTTGCCAAGCAGCTCGTCGAAGAGGGCGTGCTGGCCCCGGATGCGCTGGTGCAGCTCTGCATGGGCGTGCCGTGGGGCGCCCCGGACGACCTCAACACCTTCATGGCCATGGTCAACAATGTGCCGCCGACCTGGAACTGGTCGGCCTTCTCGATCGGCCGCAACCAGATGGCCTATGTCGCGGCTTCGATGCTGGCTGGCGGCAATGTCCGCGTCGGGCTGGAGGACAATCTCTGGCTCGACAAGGGTGTGCTTGCCACCAACGCGCAGCTGGTGGAACGTGCCGTGTCAATCGTCACCAACCTCGGCGCCCGCGTACTCGGACCGGAGGAGGTGCGCAAGAAACTCAACCTCACAAAACGCGCGCCGCTGGCGGCTGTGGCGTGACGAACCGAACAGTTTGACGACGAAGAGACAGGGGATCGCGGCATGAGCATCATCGGCAAGGCAGCCTGCATCGGCGGCGGCGTCATCGGCGCGGGATGGGTCGCGCGCCTGCTCCTCAACGGCATCGACGTCGCCATTTACGATCCCGACCCGGAGGCATCCCGCAAGGTCGGCGAGGTCATGAAGGGCGCGCGCCGCGCCTACAAGCAGATGCTGCCCGGTGGCCTGCCCAAAGAGGGCAAGCTCACGTTCGCCAAGTCAATCAAGGAAGCGGTCTCCGACGCTGATTTCATCCAGGAAAGCGTGCCCGAAAGGCTCGACCTGAAGCACAAGGTGCTCGCAGAGATCGACGCGCATGCGCCCGCCAACGCGCTAGTCGGATCATCAACCTCCGGCATCAAGCCGTCCGACATGCAGACGGCGATGAAGCATCCCGAGCGCCTCGTCGTCGCCCACCCGTTCAACCCCGTCTATCTCCTTCCGGTCGTCGAGATCGTGGGCGGCAAGGACACGCTGCCGGAAGCCATTGAGATGGCCCGCGAGATGTATGCCTCGATCGGTATGAAGCCGGTCGTCATCCGCAAGGAGATCGAGGCTTTCGTCGGCGACCGTCTGCTGGAGGCGGCGTGGCGCGAGGCGCTGTGGCTGATCAAGGACGGTATCTGCACCGTCGAGGAACTCGACGATATCATGCGCTACGGCTTTGGCCTGCGCTGGGCGCAGATGGGCATGTTCCAGGTCTACCGCGTCGCCGGCGGGGAGGCCGGCATGCGCCATTTCATGGCGCAGTTCGGCCCCTGCCTTTCCTGGCCGTGGACGAAGCTGATGGACGTGCCCGAATTCAACGACGAACTGGTCGACCTGATCGCGACGCAGTCCGACGAGCAGGCGAATGGCCTGTCTATCCGCGAGCTGGAAAAGATCCGCGACGACAACCTCGTCGCGATCATGCACGCGCTTTCGAAGCAGAACAAGGGCAAGGGCTGGGGCGCCGGCGAACTGCACAACAGCTACGTCAAGCAGCTGTCGAAGCTCGCCAAGCCCAAAGCGTCCAAGGCCGCCGAGAAGGCCAAGGCAGAAAAGCCGAAGAAGAAGAAAAAGGGCTGAGTCATGGATTTCGGCCTCTCCGACGAGCAGCGCCTCATCGTCGAAACCACCCGCGCCTTCGTGGAAAACGAGCTCTATCCGCATGAGCGCGAGGTGGAGCGCACCGGCGTTCTGCGCCACGATCTCATCAAGGAACTGCAGGCCAAGGCGATAGCAGCCGGACTCTATGCCGCCAACATGCCGGAAGAGGTCGGCGGCGCCGGACTCGATACCGTCACGTGGCTGCTCTACGAGAAGGAACTCGGCCGCGCCAACTATGCGCTGCACTGGACCTGCGTGGCGCGGCCCTCCAACATCCTGCTCGCCGGCACCGACGAGCAGAAGCAAAAGTACCTCTACCCCTGCATTCGCGGCGAGAAGTGGGACTGCCTCGCCATGACGGAGCCCGCTGCCGGCTCCGACCTGCGCGGCATGAAGGCGACTGCCGTGCAGGACGGAGCCGATTTTGTCCTCAACGGCACGAAGCACTTCATCAGCCACGCCGACCTTGCCGACTTCGCGATCTGCTTCATGGCGTCCGGCGAGGAAGAGACGCCGCGCGGAAAGCGCAAGAAGATTACCGCCTTCTTCGTCGACAAGGGCACGCCGGGCTTCACCGTGCGCGACGGCTACAAGAATGTTTCGCATCGCGGCTACACCAACGCGATCCTCGAATTCGACGACTGTCGCCTGCCAAAGGAACAGGTTCTGGGTGAAGTCCACAAGGGTTTCGAGGTCGCCAATTCCTGGCTCGGCGCGACCCGGCTGCAGGTTGCCTCGACCTGCCTCGGCCGAGCCGAGCGCGCTTTGCAGCACTCCATCGAATATGCGGCGCAACGCGAACAGTTCGGCCAGCAGATCGGCAAGTTCCAGGGCGTCTCGTTCAAGCTCGCCGACATGGCGATGGAGCTGAAGGCCGCCGAACTTCTGACGCGCGAGGCGGCCTGGAAATACGACCAGGGCACCGTGACCGACGAGGACATGGCCATGGCCAAGCTGAAGGCTACCGAGGTGCTCGCCTTCATCGCCGACGAGGCGATCCAGATTCACGGCGGCATGGGTCTGATGGACGACCTGCCCCTGGAGCGCATCTGGCGCGACGCCCGCGTCGAGCGCATCTGGGAAGGCACCAGCGAAATCCAGCGGCATATAATTTCGCGAGCGCTTTTGAGGGCGGTTGGTGGATGATGACCAACCGCCTCGAACGCCTGTTGCGCCCCAAATCCGTCGCCATCATCGGTGGCGGAGCGTTCGGCAACAATGTCGTCAAGCAGTGCCTGAAGATGCGCTATGCCGGCGACATCTGGCCGGTCCACCCCTCGAAGGACACGGTCGAAGGTTTGCGGGCCTACAAGGCGGTGGCCGATCTCCCGGGTGCGCCGGATGCAGCCTTCATCGCCGTCAACCGAAACCTGACCATCGAAATGGTCCGACAACTGCGCGAAAGGGGCGCGGGCGGTGCCACCTGCTTTGCGGCCGGGTTCCTCGAGACCGGCAGCTATGACCCCGATGGCGAGCGTCTGCAGCGCGACCTGATTGAGGCGGCGGGCGACATGCCAATCATCGGGCCAAACTGCTACGGCCTGATCAACTATGCCGATGGCGCTCTTCTGTGGCCGGACCAGCATGGCGGCATCCGGCTCGAACCCGGTACCCGCGGTGTCGGCATCATCACGCAATCGTCCAACATCGCCTGCAACCTCACCATGCAGCAGCGCGGCCTGCCGGTCGCGTTCCTGATGACGGCCGGCAACCAGGCGCAGACCGGGCTGTCGGAGATGGCGCTCGGTCTGCTGGAGGACGATCGTGTCTCGGCGCTTGGCCTCCACATCGAAGGCTTCGACAGCGTCGCAGGCTTCGAGCGCCTCGCGGCACGGTCGCGTGACCTTCGCAAGCCGATCGTCGCCATGAAGGTGGGCCGCTCGGAGCAGGCGCGTGCTGCCACGGTCTCGCATACCGCGTCGCTGGCTGGCTCCGATGCCGCCTCGGATTCGTTCCTGAAACGCCTCGGCATCCCGCGCGTCGACACGATCCCCTCCTTCCTCGAGACGCTGAAGCTGCTTCATGCCATCGGCCCGCTAGAGGGGAACACGCTGTCTTCGATGAGTTGTTCGGGCGGCGAAGCTTCGGTGATGGCCGACAGCGCGGAAGGCAGGGGTGTTCATTTCCCGAAGCTCGGCGAGGAACATCGCGCTCGCTTGCAAGCGGCACTGGGCCCGCTCGTCGCGGTCGCCAATCCGCTCGACTACAACACCTATATCTGGAACAACGAACCGGCGATGACGGCGGCCTTCGGCGCGATGGCGTCCGGCGATTTCGCGCTCAACATGCTGGTCCTTGATTTCCCGCGCACCGACCGGTGTTCGGATGCCGATTGGTGGGCGACGGTCAACGCCTTCGGGGCGGCGCTGAAAGCGAACAGAGCGATGGGCGCGATCGTCACCTCGATGCTGGAAAACCTGTCCGAACACCACGCCATCGACATCTTGCGGCGCGGCATCGTGCCAATCCACGGTATCGCGGAGGCGATGGATGCGGCAGAAGCGGCGGCGATGATCGGAGTGGCGTGGCGGGCGCCTATAACCTCCCCCTTGTGGGGGGGGCGCGCCGCAGGCGCGGGTTCGGGTAAGAACTCGTCGGACATTTGTGCACCCCCATCCCTGGCCCCTCCCCACAAGGGGCAAGGGGATCACGATCCTGTCCTCTCCGAAGCCGATGCCAAGGAACTCCTTGCAGCAGCCAGCCTGCCCGTTCCAGCGGGCATCCGTGCCGCAACCGTCGAGGAAGCGATCGCCGCCGCCAAAACGCTTGGTTTCCCGGTCGCGTTGAAGGCGCTTGGCGTTGCGCACAAGAGCGAGGTCGAAGCGGTGGTGCTCAATCTGCGTGATACCGCCGCTGTCGGGGCGGCGGCGTCCCGGCTGATTGGCCTCGGCACCGGTCTCTATGTCGAGCGCATGGTGCAGGGTGGCATTGCCGAACTCATCGTCGGCGTCACGCAAGACCCGCTGTTCGGCCCGGTCATGACCCTGGGCACGGGCGGCGTGCTGGTCGAACTGTTGAAGGACAGCGCAACGCTGCTCCTGCCGGCCTCGCGCGACGAGATCGAGGCGGCGCTGCGGGGGCTGAGACTGTTTCCGCTGCTCGACGGCTTTCGCGGCCGGCCGAAGGCCGATCTCGGCGCCGCGATCGCTGCGATCGAGGGCGTCGCCGACTTCGTGCTGGCGCATGCCGCCGTGATCGGGGAACTGGACATCAATCCGCTGATCGTCTGCGCTGTGGGCGAGGGCGCCTGGGTGGCGGACGCATTGCTGGTGACAAGGGAGAAGAAGCATGACTGACGTCGTCACCACCCGGCGCGAGGGCAAGATCCTCGAAATCACGCTCGACCGGCCGAAGGCAAACGCCATCGACCTCGCCACCTCCAGGCGGATGGGCGAGACCTTCAAGATGCTGCGCGACGATCCGGACCTGCGGGTGGGCATCGTCAAGACCGCCGGAGACAAGTTCTTTTCCGCAGGCTGGGACCTGAAGGCAGCGGCCGGTGGCGACGCCGTCGACGGCGACTATGGCGTCGGTGGCTTCGGCGGCCTCCAGGAACTGCGCGACATGAACAAGCCGGTGATCGCCTGCGTCAACGGCATGGCGGTTGGCGGTGGCTTCGAACTGGCGCTGTCCTGCGATCTCATCTACGCCGCCGACCATGCCAGCTTCGCGCTGCCGGAAATCAGGGCGGGAACGCTGGCCGACGCCGCGACCGTCAAGCTGCCCAAGCGCATCCCCTACCACGTGGCGATGGATCTGCTGCTGACGGGACGCTGGATGGATGTGGCGGAGGCACATCGCTGGGGCCTGGTCAACGAGGTTCTGCCGAAGGAGAAGCTGGAAGCTCGCGTCTGGGCGATCGCCCGGCTTCTCGCCTCCGGCCCGCCGTTAGTGTTTGCCGCCATCAAGGAGGTGGCCCGCGAGGCGGAGGCGATGACCTTCCAGGACGCCATGAACCGCATCACCAAGCGAAAATTCCGCACCGTCGACGAACTCTATGCTTCAGAGGACGGCATGGAGGGTTTCAAGGCGTTTGCCGAAAAGCGTGACCCGGTGTGGAAGGGAAAATAGAGATCTTATCGCCATGATGGCACTTCTTCGCCACGTAGAGGAGCCTTGTCTCAATCGGTGGGTCCGATGACCGACTATGCCACCCTTATCGACGCCGAGACCTGGGCCTTCATAGAGCGGACCAACAGCTTCTATCCGCCTGATTCGATCGACTACACGATCGAACAGCAGCGCGGCATCTACGACCGGATGTGCCGAGAGTTCTTCGCCGGCTATCCCGAGGGCGTCACGGCGGAAACGACTGTGATATCGGTGCCGGACCGAGCGATCCCGATCCGCATCTACCGGCGTTCCGGCGCATCGGCCGATGCCGTGGTGCTCTACTTCCACGGAGGCGGCTTCATTCTTGGCGGGCTCGACAGCCATGACGATGTCTGCGCCGAACTTTGCGGCCGTACCGGCTTCGAGGTCGTCTCCGTCGACTATCGCTTGGCGCCGGAGCATCGTCACCCGGCGGCCTTCGATGATGCGATGACCGCATACGCCTGGGCTGCGGAGACCTATGCCGCAGGCATCGTGATCGCAGGCGACTCTGCCGGCGGCAATCTCGCCGCAGCCGTGTGCCACGCGACGCGCGGCCACCCGCGCAGACCTGTCGGGCAGGTTCTGATCTATCCGGGCCTAGGCGGCGACCGCGCCGGCCCGTCCTATCGGGACCATGCCGAGGCGCCGATGCTGACGGTGCGCGACCTCGAATTCTACCGCGATGTCCGCACCGGCGGTGTGCTGCCGGCCGTCATGACGACGCTCTATCCGCTTGCGGATATCGACTATTCCGGCCTGCCGCCAACGGTTATCGTCACCGCCCAGTGTGACCCGCTGTCTTCGGACGGAGAGACCTATCGCGACCGGATCCGGGAAGCGGGCGGCATGGCATTCTGGCGCGAGGAGGAGGGTCTGGTGCACGGCTATCTGCGCGCCCGCCACTCCGTGACACGCGCGCGCGTCAGCTTTGTGCGGATCGTCGAGGCGGTCTCGACGCTGGGCCGGGGCGACTGGATCTGGTGAAGCCCCGCTCGGCGGGATGCCAACATGTCCCGCGTGACAACGATCCTGACACAGCGCTGTCAGGGCGTCTCCCCTAGAACGCTTGCCACAAGGATGATCGCCACACTTGTCCGGCCCGAAATCCAGCGCGGCATGTCGGACTCCAGCGTGACCGTTCGTTCTTCGGGATGTGTTCGAGCGGGAGCGAGGCAATGACCCAGACAGGTGAGGCAGCAGGCGCTGCGCGCAAAGCCGGGCGGCGCGAGTGGATCGGCCTTGCGGTCATCGCGCTGCCCTGCCTGCTCTATTCCATGGACCTGACGGTGCTTAACCTGGCTGTCCCCCAGATCAGCGCCGAACTGCGGCCGTCGGCATCGCAACTCCTGTGGATCGTCGACATCTACGGCTTCATGATCGCCGGTGCGCTGGTCACGATGGGCACGCTCGGCGATCGGATCGGCCGCCGCCGGCTGCTGATGTGGGGCGCGGCGGCCTTCGGCGCAGCATCGGTGCTGGCAGCCTTCTCGACCACCTCCGAGATGCTGATCGTCAGCCGGGCGCTGCTTGGCCTCGCAGCCGCGACGCTTGCGCCCTCCACGCTGTCGCTGATCCGCAACATGTTCCCCGACCCGAAGGAGAGGACCTTCGCCATCGGCGTTTGGATATCCAGTTTTTCGGCCGGCGGAGCCATCGGGCCCCTGGTCGGCGGCCTGCTGCTCACCTGGTTCTGGTGGGGGTCGGTGTTCCTGATCGCGGTTCCGGTGATGCTGCTGCTGCTGGTGCTTGCGCCGGTGCTGCTGCCGGAATATCGCGATCCTCAGGCCGGGCGGATGGACGTTTGGAGCGCCATCCTGTCGCTGGCCGCCGTGCTGACGATCATCGGGGCAATCAAGCGCTTCGCGGAACATGGCGTCGGCGCCGAGGCGATTGCAGCGCTGCTCCTCGGACTGGCGATCGGAGCCCTGTTCCTGCGCAGACAGGCGCGGCTTTCCGATCCGCTGATCGACCTTGCCCTGTTCCGCATTCCGGCCTTCGGCGCATCGCTCGCCGTGAACGTCCTCGGATTTTTCGCCGCCTTCGGCACATTCCTCCTGGTGGCACAGTATCTGCAACTCGTCCTCGGCCTCACGCCCCTTCAGGCAGGGCTCGTCACGGCGCCTTCATCGATCGGCTTCATCGCCGGTTCGATGCTTGCCCCGCGCATGGTGACAGCAATGCGTCCGGCCTATGTGATGGCGGCCGGCTATGCTGTGGCCGCACTCGGTTTCCTCATGCTCGCGCGCACCGGCGCAGCCTATCCGATCCCGATGCTGCTTGCCGGCTTCACCGTCCTGTCGCTCGGCCTGGCGCCTGTCTTCACGCTGGCGACCGATCTGATCATCGGCAGCGCGCCCGCAGAAAAGGCCGGAAGCGCGGCCGGTTTGGCCGAAACGAGTTCGGAGTTTGGCGGCGCGCTTGGCGTCGCCATTCTCGGCAGTCTGGTCGTCGCTCTCTACCGCGCGACGCTTGGCGAGGCGATGCCAGTGGGCCTCCCGCCGGAAGTGGTGGCCGCTGCGCGCGATACGGTCGGGACTGCCATCGCCGAAGCGACGCGACTGGGCGGGTCTTCCGGCGCGGCGCTCGCCAGTGCGGCGCGGGACGCCTATGCAGGCGCCTTCGAAATGGCCGCGACCATCTGCGCCATGGTCTCTGTGGCCGCGGCGCTTGCCGCGGCGATCCTGCTACGCGGTGCCGGCACACCCGGCAATCGCGACGACGAAAGCTGCGGTGAAGCCGCCGTGGGCTGACCGTGCAGGCAAACCTGCCTTGTGCGCGTCCGGGAACGATCGTACAAATTCGCGCTAGCGGGGGTGTTCCCCTCCTGGAGCGAGGCTGATGAAAACCGTCACGGAGTTTCCCCGCAAGCTCGTCGAGAATCCGGATGTCGGCATAGAAATGCGCGACGGCTGCACGCTCTCGGCCCGCATATGGCTCCCTGACGACGCAGACGCCAACAAGGTTCCTGCCATCGTCGAGCACCTGCCCTACCGCAAGCGCGACGGCACGACGGCGCGCGACGCGCTGACCCATCCCTATTTCGCCGGCCATGGCTACGCCTGCATACGCGTCGATATGCGCGGCAACGGCGATTCCGAGGGACTGATGGAGGACGAATACACCGAGCAGGAACTCGATGACGCGGTCGACTTGATCACCTGGGCGGCGAGCCAGCCATGGTGCAACGGCAATGTCGGCATGATGGGCATTTCATGGGGAGGGTTCAATGCGCTGCAGGTCGCCGCGCGCCGGCCCGAAGCGCTGAAAGCGATCATCACGCTCTGCTCGACGGACGACCGCTATGCCGACGACATCCACTACAAGGGTGGCCTCCTGCTCAACGAGAATCTTGGCTGGGGCGCGACCATGCTGTCCTACTCGTCCCGCGCGCCGGATCCGGAGATCGTCGGCGAGAACTGGCGCGACATGTGGCTCGACCGGCTGGAGCACGAACCGTTCCTGCCCGCCGTCTGGCTGAAGCACCAGACGCGCGACGCCTACTGGCAACGCGGCTCGGTCTGCGAGGACATCGGGTCGATCAGTGCAGCCGTGCTGGCCGTCGGAGGCTGGGGTGACGCGTACAAGAACGCCGTTTCTCGCCTCGTCAGCACCGTCGAGGCACCCGTCAAGGGCATCGTCGGACCGTGGATCCACAAGTATCCGCATTTTGCCGTTCCGAAGCCCGCCATCGGCTTTCTGCAGGAAGCGCTGCGCTGGTGGGACAAATGGCTGAAGGGCGTCGAGACCGGGGTCGAGGGCGATCCAACGATGCGGCTCTACCTGATGGATTCGGTTCCGCCGAAGGACTGGTACGAGGAGAGGCCCGGCCGCTGGATCGCGGAGCCGGAATGGCCGTCGCCGTCCACCGCCATGCGCAACTGGAGCCTGGCTGCCGGCGGCAAGCTCTTTGCCGCACCGCCAAAACTGGTCAACCGCAAGATTGCCACGCCCCAGGATTGCGGCATGGATGGCGGCGAGTATTGCGCAATCTGGCTTGGCCCCGAAATGCCCGGCGACCAGCGCGCCGACGACGCCAAGTCAGCCTGCTTCGACACCGTGCTGAAGGCGCCGCTCGACATCGTCGGTGCACCGGTCATCAGGCTGCAAATCTTTGCCGACAGGCCATCGGCCATGGTCGCGGTCAGGCTCTGCGACGTTCATCCGGACGGCAGTTCCACGCGCATCACCTACGGCGTGTACAACCTTGCCCACCGCACCGGGCACGCGACGCCGAAGCCGGTCGTGCCGGGCGAGACGATGGACATCAGTTTCAAGCTCGACGACATCGCCTATTCCGTTCCCGAAGGGCACACGCTGCGTGTCGCACTGTCCACCACCTACTGGCCGCTTGTCTGGCCGTCGCCGGAACCCGTGACGCTTACACTTCTAACCGGCGGCATAGACGTCCCCGAACGCGCCGCAGGCAGCGGGAACGAGGTGTCGTTTGAGGAACCGGAGGCCGCGCGACCCTGGAACACGCAGACCGTACGCCCTGCAAGCAACAGCCGCACCGTCGAGCGCGACGACAAGACCGGTCTCGTCACGCTCGCCATCGTGGATGATTTCGGTGAAATTCGCGATGCCGACCACGGGCTGCGCAATGGCGGAATTGCCCGTGAGCGCTGGACCATCCATCCGGCCAATCCGCTGTCGGCCCGGGGCATCACTCACTGGACTTCGACCCTGTCGCGCGATGAATGGGCGGTGCGAACGGAGACCTTTGCCGCGATGCATTCCGACGCCAGCAACTTCCACCTGACCGGCCGCATCGAGGCCTTCGAGGGCGATACGCTCGTTTTCGAGCGTGACTTCCACGAAACCATTCCCAGGGTGTTCATCTGACGGCGTCGTATTTGGTCCACTGCCGACATGCGATTTACGCCAAGCGATGTCGCAAACTGCCTTGCGCCCCTCTTGGCGATGCGGTCAATATCTGGACCAACGATAAAATGACAATGGTCATGCCAACAGAGTGGGGAACTACGTATGTCCGATGAACTCGACTTCCTGAGCCGCCGCGTCGCCAAGGGCATATTGAGCAGGCGCGAGTTTCTTGGCCGCGCTGCCGCGCTCGGCGTAACGGCCACTTTCGCCAATTCCCTCTTGTCGAGCGCAGCCCGGGCGGAAGGTCCGGTCAAGGGCGGCCTACTCAAGGCCGGCATGCAGGGCGGTGCGGCAACCGACAGCCTCGACCCGGCGCTTGCCGCGAGCCAGGTACCGTTCACGGTGAACCGCAATTGGGGCGAACAGCTCGTCGAATTGTCGCCGGAAGGCAAGGTCATGCCCGTTCTGGCGGAAGAATGGGGCGCATCCGCGGATGCCAAGACCTGGACCTTCAAGATCCGCAAGGGCGTGCAGTTCCACAATGGCAAGGAGATGACCCCGGCCGACGTGCTCGCGACCATGGAGCGGCACTCCGGCGAAGGCTCCAAGTCCGGCGCGCTCGGCATCATGGGCGGCATCGACACAATCAAGGTCGACGGCCAGAACGTCGTCTTCACGCTGAAGGAAGCCAATGCCGACCTTCCTTTCCTGATGGACGATTACCACCTGATGATCCAGCCCAATGGCGGCAAGGACAATCCTACCGAGGGTGTCGGTACCGGTCCCTACAAGATCACGGTCAACGAGCCGGGCGTGCGCATAGGCGGCGAGAAATTCGCGGGCTACTGGCGCGACCGGGGTCATGCAGACCAGATTGAGGTGATCGTGATCAACGACGCCACGGCACGCACCTCGGCGCTGCAGGGCGGACAGGTTCAGATCATCAACCGCGTCGAGCCTAAGATCGTCGATCTGATCAAGCGCGTTCCGGGTGTCACCATCCAGAACGTTGCCGGCAAGGGCCACTACGTCTTCATCGCGCATTGCAACACGGCGCCGTTCGACAACATCGATCTGCGGCTCGCGCTGAAATACGCCGTCGACCGCGAAGAGATGGTCCAGAAGATCCTGATGGGCTACGGCTCGGTCGGCAACGACACGCCGATCAACAAGTCCTACCCGCTCTTCACCGAGATGGAACAGCGCAAGTTCGACCCCGAGAAGGCCGCCGAGCACTACAAGAAGTCCGGGCACTCCGGCCCGGTGCTGCTGCGCACGTCGGACGTCGCGTTCCCCGGCGCCGTGGATGCGGCACAGCTCTACCAGCAGAGCGCCGCCAAGGCCGGCATCACCATCGAGGTGAAGCGGGAGCCTGGCGACGGTTACTGGTCGGAAGTCTGGAACAAGCAGCCCTTCTCGGCATCCTACTGGGGCGGCCGTCCGACCCAGGACCAGATGTACTCGACGGCCTACTATTCGAAGGCCGACTGGAACGATACGCGCTTCTTCAACGAGAACTTCGACAAGATGCTGTTCCAGGCCCGCGCCGAGCTCGACGAGACCAAGCGCAAGCAGATCTATGCCGACATGGGTACGATCGTGAACCAGGAAGGCGGCGTTATCACCCCGATGTTCAACGACTTCATCGACGCAACCAACGCGCAGGTTGGCGGATGGGTCCAGGATGGAAATCAGGAGATGATGGGCGGCTACGCGCTGTCCAAATGCTGGCTCGTGGCCTGATCGCGGCCGTGCGGAGATGTCTTCACCCATCGTGAAACTGGTGGCTCAGCGCATTGCGCTGGGCCTTCTCCTCCTTCTGGCCGTTTCGGTCCTGATCTTCGCCGGCACACAGATCCTGCCCGGCGATGTCGCGCAATCCATCCTCGGCCAATCCGCCACGCCCGAAGCGCTCGCCAATCTGCGCGCGGAACTCGGGCTCAACGATCCGGCCTATGTCCGCTATTTCCACTGGCTCGGCGGCATCATTACCGGCGATCTCGGCACGGCGCTTTCCAGCCGTCAGGACATCGCGACATCGATAGCGCCCCGCCTGTGGAACACGCTGTTCCTGGCCTTCTGGGCGGCGATAGTCTCCGTGCCGCTGGCCATCATCCTCGGCCTGCTTGCCGTGCGCTACCGCAACGGCTTCGTCGACAAGCTGATCTCGGGCCTCGCGCTTGCGTCGACGTCGTTGCCTGAATTCTTCATCGGCTATCTTCTGGTCTATTTCTTCGCCGTGAAGTTCCAGATCTTCCCCGGAATCTCTACCGTCTATGACGGCATGCCCTTCCTGGAGCGCATGCGGGCGATTGCGCTTCCGGCCACTGCGCTCACGCTCGTGGTCCTGGCTCACATGATGCGCATGACCCGGGCCGCGATTCTCAACGTGATGCAGTCCGCCTATGTCGAGACGGCCGAGCTTAAGGGCCTCTCCGCCTTCGACGTCATCCGCAAGCACGCCTTCCCCAATGCCATCGCCCCGATCATCAACGTGGTGATGCTCAACCTCGCCTTCCTGATCGTCGGCGTCGTGGTGGTGGAGGTGATCTTCGTCTATCCGGGCATGGGCCAATATCTCGTCGACCATGTTGCCAAGCGCGACGTACCTGTGGTGCAGGCCGTTGGTCTGATCTTCGCGGCCGTCTACATCGGCCTCAACATTGTCGCAGACATCGCCGGCATCGTCGCCAATCCACGTCTTAGGCATCCGAAGTGACGGGGGAGCATGACGATGTCTAATCTCAAACGCATCCCCCTCGGCGCGCTGATCGGCCTGGTTCTCACCGCCTTGTTTCTGATCGCTGCGATCTTCGCGCCATGGCTCGCCCCCCATGGCCTCGGCGACATTGTCGGCCAAGTCTGGGAGCCTGCTTCGTCGACCTTCCTGCTCGGTACCGACAATCTCGGCCGCGACCTGCTCTCGCGCATGATCTACGGCGCGCGAACCACCATCTTCATCGCAGTCATGGCGACCGCGCTGTCCTTCTCGCTCGGGGCGATCCTCGGATTCTCGGCAGCAGTGCTTGGCGGCTGGTTCGACACGCTGATGTCGCGATTCGTCGATCTCCTGATGGCGATCCCGACGCTGATCTTCGGACTGGTCGTCTTGTCCGTGCTGCCCTCGACGATGATCACGCTGATCCTCGTCATGGGCATTCTGGATGCCACCCGCGTCTACCGCCTGTCGCGGGCGGTCGCCGTCGACATCAATGTGATGGACTTCGTCGAAGCGGCCAAGCTGCGTGGCGAAGGCACGATGTGGATCGTCTTTCGGGAAATCCTGCCCAACGCGCTGTCGCCGCTGATATCGGAACTCGGCCTGCGCTTCATCTACGCCGTGCTGTTCCTGTCGGCTCTTTCATTCCTTGGTCTGGGGGTTCAGCCGCCCGAGGCGGACTGGGGCGGCATGGTCAAGGAAAACAAGGACGGCATCGTCTTCGGCATTCCCGCCGCCCTGATCCCCGCCGCCGCCATCGCGGCGCTGGCGATCTCGGTCAATCTGGTTGCCGACTGGGTGCTCAACCGGACGTCAAGCCTCAAAGGAGGGCGCGGCTGATGGCCAAGCCAGCGGTCAAGGACAAGTCCGACCCTCTGCTCGACATCCGCAACCTCCGGATCGAGGCCACGGTCTATCCCCCGGGAGAGGCTCCGCGGAACATCACCCTGGTGCACGATGTCTCGCTGACGCTTAACCGGGGCAAGGTGCTGGGGTTGATCGGCGAATCCGGGGCCGGCAAATCGACCATCGGCCTCTCGTCGATGGGCTACGGCCGTGGCGGGGTGCGGATAACCGGAGGTGAGGTGATCATCAACGGGCGCGACATCCTCAAGGGTGGCAAGTCAGGCATCCGCAAGCTGCGCGGGCGCGAGGTCTGCTATGTCGCGCAGTCGGCGGCCGCGTCCTTCAACCCCGCCCATCGCCTGATGGACCAGGTGGTCGAGGCGTCGCTGCTGCATGGGGTGGCCAGCCGCGCTGAGGCCGAAAAGCGCGCCGTGGCGCTTTTCAAGAAGCTCAGCCTGCCGGACCCGGAAAACATCGGCCGGCGTTTCCCGCACCAGGTCTCCGGCGGCCAGCTCCAGCGCGTCATGACCGCCATGGCGTTGTGCTCGGAGCCCGACCTGATCGTCTTCGACGAGCCAACCACCGCGCTCGACGTGACGACGCAGATCGACGTGCTGGCTGCGATCAAGGATGCCATCCGAGACACGGGCGTCGCGGCACTCTACATCACCCATGATCTCGCGGTCGTTGCCCAGGTTTCCGACGAGATCATGGTGCTTCGGCATGGCCGCCTTGTGGAATGGGGCGGCACGCGGCAGATCATCAAGGAGCCGAGGCAGGAATACACCAACGCTCTGGTGTCCGTGCACGAGATCCATCATGACGAGCAGGAGCCGGGTATAACGCCGTTCCTGTCGGTCAAGAACGTCACAGCGGCCTATGGCGGCGGCAAGGTGAAGGTTCTGAAGAACGTCTCCGTCGACATCTATCCCGGACAGACGCTCGCCGTCGTGGGCGAGTCGGGGTCGGGCAAGTCGACGCTCGCACGCGCCATAACGGGGCTACTGCCGCCCGAACAGGGGACCATCACGTTCGACGGTCGGCCGCTAGCCAACAGGCTTGCCGATCGTCCCAAGGCCGATCTGCAGCAGTTGCAGATGATCTACCAGATGGCCGACGTGGCGATGAACCCGCGTCAGACCGTAGGCACGATCATCGGCCGGCCCCTGGAGTTCTATTTCGGCATGCGAGGGCGCGAGCGCGATGCGCGTGTCGCGGAACTCCTCGACAAGATCGAGATGGGCAAGGGCTTTGTCGACCGCTACCCCGCCGAACTCTCCGGGGGGCAGAAGCAGCGCGTCTGCATCGCCCGGTCGCTTGCCGCCAAGCCCAAGCTCATCATTTGCGACGAGGTGACGTCGGCACTCGATCCGCTGGTGGCAAACGGCATTCTCAAGCTGCTGCTCGACCTGCAGAAGGAGGAGAAGGTGGCCTATCTGTTTATTACGCATGATCTCGCCACGGTGAAGTCGATCGCCGATTCCATCGCGGTCATGTATCGCGGCGAGGTGGTGCGCTATGGTCCCAAGAGCAAGGTTCTGTCGCCGCCCTTCGACGCCTATACCGATCTGCTCCTCTCTTCCGTGCCGGAAATGGAAATCGGCTGGCTGGAGAAGGCGATCAAGGGCCGCCGCATGGAAAGTGCGGGAAACTGACAGGTCAAACAGTCGTCATGCGCGCCGTGCATGGTCGATGCTTTCGTGGAACGACAAGGGGAGAACGTAATGACAACCGAACTTGAATATCTGGGCACACTGGCGGCGCGTGGCCGCATCTCGCGCCGCGAGTTTCTCGGGCGCGCAGCCGCGCTTGGCGTCTCGGCTACCTTCGCCAACACGCTGCTTTCAAGCGCCGCTCGCGCGCAGGCGCCGGTCCGAGGCGGGATACTGAGGGCCGGCCTGCAGGGCGGCGAATCGACCAACAGTCTGGATCCGGCGTTGATCCTCAGCCAGGTCATGTTCAGCTTTGGCAAGCAATGGGGCGAGTATCTGAATCGGCTGAAGCCGGATGGCGGACTGGAAAACCTGATCGCCGAAGAAATCGGCGCTTCGGCTGACGCCAAGACCTGGACCATCAAGGTGCGGGATGGCATCGAGTTCCACAATGGCAAGACCGTCACTGCCGAAGACGTCGCGGCCACGATCGAGCGGCATGCCGACGAGAACTCCAAGTCCGGCGCTCTCGGGATCCTGAAGAACATCCAGGGCGTCAAGGCGAGCGGCAAGGAAGTCATCGTGACGCTGGCCGAGGCTGACGCCGATTTCCCCTACCTCATGGCTGACTACCACATCATCATACAGCCCAATGGCGGCAAGGACGATCCGAACGCCGGCATCAGCGCGGGACCCTACAAGGTCACGATCAACGAGCCTGGCGTGCGCCACGGTGGTGAGCGTTTCGCCAACTACTGGCGTGGCGACAAGCTCGGCCACGCCGATCAGGTGGAAATCATCGTCATCAACGATGCGACCGCGCGCCTGTCGGCAATGCAGGGTGGCCAGGTCAACATGATCAACCGCATCGAGCCGAAGGTCGTCGATCTCGTGAAGCGTGTTCCGGGCGTCTCGATCGAGGCGACGTCGGGCCGCGGCTTCTATCCGTTCAACATGTTCTGCGACACTGCGCCCTTCGACAACAACGACCTGCGCATGGCGTTGAAACTCGCCATGGATCGCCAGGAACTGCTCGACAAAATCCTGATGGGCTACGGCACGATCGGCAACGACTTCCCGATCAACGCGGCGTATCCGCTGTTTCCCGACTCTATCGAACAGCGCGTGTTCGACCCGGAAAAGGCGGCCGAGCACTACAAGAAGTCCGGTCATTCCGGTCCGATCCTGCTGCGCACGTCTGACGTTGCCTTCCCGGGTGCCGTCGACGCCGCTCAACTGTATCAGCAGAGCTGCGCCAAGGCCGGTATCGTCATCGAGATCAAGCGCGAGCCTGGTGACGGCTACTGGTCGGAAGTCTGGAACAAGCAGCCTTTCTCGCTGTCCTACTGGGGCGGGCGGGCAACGCAGTCGCAGATGTATGCGACAGCTCTTGCTTCCGATGCCGACTGGAACGACACGCGCTTCAAGCGGCCGGAACTGGATTCCATGTTGCGCTCGGCTGCCGGCGAACTCGACCAGGACAAGCGCAAGTCGATCTACCACGACATGGGTATGATGGTTCGCGACGAAGGGGGCACGATCGTCCCGTTCTTCAATCAGTTCATCGATGCGGTGGATTCCAACAAGGTGTCCGGCTGGGTTGCCAACCCGCAGGGCGAAATGATGGACGGGTATGCGCTAGCGGAGTGCTGGCTGACGGCCTGAGCCATCCACCTTCCGGCTGTCGGCTCTATCCTCCCGCGTGGGAGGGTAGAGCCGCCTGTCTACCTGAAGTGAAGTCCCCATGCCCCTTCGCAACAAGCTCCTGCTCATCATTCTCGACGGCGTCCCTTACCGCAACTGGCGGCGGCTCATGGGGAATCTCGAAGGCTGGGTGCAGTCGGGCGAGGCGCGTGTCTGGAAGATGCGCTCGGTGCTGCCTTCGACCTCGGCATGCTGCTATGCCTCGATCCACACCGGTGTCACTCCGCAGGTGCATGGCATCCTGTCCAACGAAGGTCGCTTCAGGGTCAGCCAGCCCGACCTCTTTTCAGAGATCACGAAGTCCGGCGGCAAGACAGGTGCGGTCACGCATTCCTACTGGTCGGAGTTCTTCCGGCGCTATCCGTTCGACTTCGTGGAGGACATGGAGTACGACGAGCCGGATGGACCGATCACGCATGGCCGGTTCCATACAATGACCGGTTACGGCCACGACAACCAGATGACGCCGAGCGACACCGACCTGTTCGCCACGCTCACCATGCTGACGCGACGCTTTTCCATCGACTATGGCATCCTGCACACCTGTACACTGGATTCGATGGGCCACCGTTTCGGCCACGACTGCGTCGAGATGGATCATGCGGTTGCGGTGATTGACGCGCAACTCGCGGCCTTCCTGCCACAGTGGCTCGCAGCTGGATACGAGGTCATGGTCACCGCCGATCACGGCCAGACCGACCGCGGCCATCATGGTGGATGCGAGGACCTACAGCAGGATTTCGCGCTCTACCATTTTGGGGGAGGGGCGAGCGTCGGAGATGGAATGCTGGACCAGCTTCAACTCGCTCCGACGATCCTGCAGCGGCTCGGCGTGCCGATCCCCGACACGATGAAGGCGGTGCCGTTCCTGTCGTGATCAGTCGGCAAGTGCCGCGCGCCGCTCCTGCCAGGTCGCGGATGTTTGCGGCTTCACGAACAGCGCCACGACCTCCGGCACGGTGCTGCGCACTTCCGCTTCCAGCCGGATGACGCAGGCCTCTATTTCCGGGGCCTTCACGGCGTCCTCGAATTCTACGCTGAGGGCGGCGACGACCTGGTCCGGTCCGAGATGGACGGTGATCACGCCATTTGCGCCTCGCACCGAAGAGTCCCTGCGGGCAATGTCGAGGATTTTGTCCTGCAGGACAGCGTCCGCCGCTTCGCCCATCAGCAGGCCCTTGGTTTCGCGTGCCAGAAATATCGCGGTCAGACCAAGGATGATCGCGATGCCTATCGAGGCAAGGCCGTCCAGTTCCGGCATGTCTAGGAGTTGCGACAGAAAGATTCCGAGCAGCGCGATCACCAGACCGAGGAGCGCTGCGGTATCCTCGAAAAGGACGGTGAAGACACTCGGGTCCTTGCTTTCGCGGACAGCCTGGAAATAACTCAGCTTGCCCTTGGTGGTTCGGAATTCCTTGAGCGCCACGGCCCAGGAGAAGCCTTCGAAGACGATGGACAGGCCGAGCACAACATAGGTGATCGTGACGTTGCGGATCGGCTCCGGGTCGAGCATGTGGATCACGCCCTCGTAGAACGAAATGCCGGCGCCGAGCGCAAAGACAAGCAGCGCGACGATGAAACTCCAGAAATACAGCTCGCGTCCGTGTCCAAACGGGTGCGTGACATCTGCGGGCCGTGCGGCGCGGCTCAGGCCATACAGCAGCAGAGCACCGTTGCCGGTGTCCACCAGCGAGTGGACGCCCTCCGACAGCATGGCTGAACTTCCGGTGAAAAAGGCGGCGACGAACTTGGTAATGGCGATCAGCGTATTGCCCGCCAGCGCCGCGTAAATCACCGTCTTCGAACCAGAGTGTGCTGCCACCGTCGTGCCTCGCTATCGCTTGCGATCCAGATAGCATGAACTGGCAGCAGAGCCGGCGTTTCGTCGCGCTCGCCCCGGACGGAATTTAGTTGAGCGGAATGTCGTTCTTGTCCTTGCTGTCCTGATAGCGCGCGGACAGTTCGTCGTAGCGACCAGCGATCTCAGCGATGCGGTTCTCCAGACGGCTCCGCTCAGGCTCGTCGAGCGCGCGCACCGACCGGCGCAGGGAGAAGCTCTTCCAGTAGGCGTTATCCGCATTGTAGCCGCCGGGATCGAGCGTGAAGACCTCCTTGAGTATCCTGAGATCGTGCGGGATGGCAAAGCTGTCGCGGGAATCCTCGTGGCTGAACAGATAGTGGAAGTTGTCGAAGCCGGTCCAGGTGATCGCAGACAGGCACAGCGAGCATGGCTCGTGCGTGGCGAGGAAGATGCAGTCCTTGGTATCGGGGCGCTCCGCCCGCGGCATCTCGTAGAAGCGCTTGAGAGCGTGCACCTCGCCATGCCAGAGCGGGTTTTCCATCTCGTTGTTGGTTTCCGCGATCACCAGGGAGAGGTCGTTCTTGCGCAGGATCGCCGCGCCGAACAGCTTGTTGCCCTTGGCGACACCGGCTGCCGTCTTGGGCACGATGTCGCTCGCGATCACGTCGAACAAGCGGTCGATGAGGGCGGAAGTGGTCATGGCCTGTGCTCCGGCAGGACAATTTCGTAGGGATCCTCGAAATGGAATTCCTCGAGGTTCGACCCGTCGCCGCCGCGGTCTACGACAAGGAAATCCTGCGACCCGCCGATCGGGGTCAACACGCCATGCCAGGTGTTGCGGAGGTAGTTTACGCCCTGGCCGGGAGCGGTCAGGAAGGCTCGCGGTTGAACTGGGCCCGCTGGCCCGTCCGGGCACACGACGACGATGAACGGGCTTGGCGAGAGCGGTATGAAGGCCTGGCTGCCGAGGGGATGACGCTCCACCATGGATAGAGACAACGGAAGAGCGTAGGGCGAGCCGCGAACGACCGATATGATCAGCCGCCCGTTTGGCCCTGCTGCTTCGACCCGCGCCTGGTCGTGGATGCGCATGGCTCGGCCACCATTGATCGGGTAGCGATCCAGACCTTCGGCGTCGATCACGTCGCCGAAGGCTGCGAAAGCCTCGCGCGTCAGCGGCGCGGCGACAATCCTCCGGCTCATCGCCCCAAGCCGCCCAGCTTCATGTGGCGGTTGACGTCCTTGTAGAGGAGGTAGCGGAACTTGCCGGGGCCGCCCGCATAGCAGGCCTGCGGGCAGAAGGCGCGCAGCCACATGAAGTCGCCGGCCTCGACTTCCACCCAGTCCTGGTTGAGGCGGTAGACCGCCTTGCCCTCGAGCACGTAGAGTCCGTGCTCCATGACATGCGTCTCGGCGAAAGGGATGACTGCGCCAGGCTCGAAAGTGACAATGTTGACGTGCATGTCGTAGCGAACATCGTCGGGATCGACGAAGCGCGTGGTCGCCCAGCGGCCGGCCGTAGCCGGCATGGACAGCGGCACGATGTCCTGCTCCTTGCGAAAGAACGCTTCAGGCACGTCGAGCCCGTCGACACGTTCGAAGATCTTGCGGATCCAGTGGAAGCGTGTCGGATTGGCGCCTGCGTTGCGTGCCGTCCACCTGCAGCCTGGCGGGAGCCAGGCGTACCCGCCGGGAAGCAGGCGGTGGGTCTCGCCCGCCACCGTCACCGTCAGTTCTCCCTCCATGACGAAGAGCACGGCCTGGGCGCCCATGTCCGGCTCGGGCCTGTCGCTGCCGCCGCCTGGCTCGACTTCCATGATGTGCTGCGAAAATGTCTCGGAGAAGCCGGAGAGCGGACGAGAGAGCACCCAGCACTTCGTCTTGTCCCAGAATGGCAGAAGGCTTGTGACGATCTCGCGCATGACTTCGCGCGGAATCACCACATAGGCCTCCGTGAACACGGCCCGTGAGGTCAGAAGGTCGGTCTGGCGGGGATGTCCGCCGACCGGGGTCGTGTATTTCGGTCCGGCCATAAGGCGTCCTCTACTTGGGAAGAATGTCGCGCAGTCTCAGCAGCGCGATGCGCTCGACCTGCGCGCAGGCGGTCGAGAACTCGTTGTTGCGATCATGGGCGATGCGGGTCTCGAAGGCGTCCAGGATCTCGCTCTTGCTGCGGCCCTTGACGGCGATGATGAAGGGGAAGCCGAACTTTTCGACATAGGCCGTGTTCAGGGTCGTGAACCGATCACGCTCGGCATCGGTGAGGGCATCGAGGCCGGCGGAGGCCTGTTCCGCCGTCGATTCGGCGGTCAGCCGCCGGGCCTGCGCCAGTTTGCCGGCGAGATCGGGGTGCGCGTTCAGCACACCCAGCCGCTCTGCCTCGCTGGCGGAGCGGAAGGCGCGGCAGAGCGCGTTGTGCAGACCGCCGGCGCTGTCGTGCGCCGGCCCAAGCTCCAGCTGGAATGCGCGTTCGGCGATCCACGGAGAATGCTCGAATATGCCGCCGAAGCGCGCGACGAAAGCCGCCTCGTCCATGCGCGACGGACGGAGCGCAGGAGCGACGTAGGGGTGGTGTGTGCGCCAATGCTCCGCGATGTCGATGCGGCGCGGCAGCCAGACCTGATCATGGTCCTTCACATACGCGACGAATCTGCGCAGCGCCTCGATCCTGCCGGGGCGTCCAATCAGCCGGCAGTGCAGGCCGACGCTCATCATCTTGGGTGATCCAGCCTTGCCCTCGGCGTAGAGTGCATCGAAGCTGTCCCTGAGATAGGCGAAGAACTGGTCGCCGGAATTGAACCCTTGCGGGGTGGCGAAGCGCATGTCGTTGGCGTCAAGCGTGTAGGGAATGATGAGCTGAGGCGGGATCGGATTGCCATGGCCGTCCTGGTCGAGCCAATAGGGCAGATCGTCGTCATAAGTGTCAGAGATGTAGGCGAAGCCGCCTTCCTCCGCAGCAAGCCGAACGGTATTGACCGAGGTCCGGCCGGTATACCAGCCGGTGGGCCGGGATCCCGTGACCTCCGTATGCAGCCTGATCGCCTCGGCCATTGCAGAGCGTTCGTCCTCGATCGAGGAGTCGCGATAGTCGATCCATTTCAGCCCATGCGAGGCGATCTCCCAGCCGGCGTCCTGCATGGCGGCAAGCTGATCCGGCGAACGCGCAAGCGCCGACGCGACGCCATAGCAGGTGACCGGTACATTCATCGCGGTGAACAGGCGGTGCAGTCGCCATAATCCAGCGCGCGCGCCATACTCGTAGATTGATTCCATATTCCAGTGGCGCATGCCCGCCCAGGGCTGGGCGCCGACGATCTCCGACAAGAAGGCTTCCGATGCGGCGTCGCCATGCAGCACGGAGTTCTCGCCGCCCTCCTCGTAGTTGACCACGAACTGGACCGCGACCAGCGCGCCGCCTGGCCACGCGGCGTGGGGCGGGCTAGCGCCATAGCCGCGCATGTTTCTGACGTAGCGTCCCGGTGTCATGGTTGTGTCGTCGCATCCAGCTCTTTCGGAAGATATCCGATGGAGTTGAATGCATTCCCTCCGAAATTTTTGAAAGTCTTTTTGTGGCGCCCCGCTTCACCACGATCTATGCATGGCCTTTAATTGGCCCACAGTTCAAGTGCGACGACGATCGCGCAAGGGAGCGTGAATGGCGAAGTTTATGGGCGGCCGGCTGACCACCCATGTCCTGGATACCGCATCGGGCCTGCCGGCGGCCGGCCTCTCGATCTCGCTGTTCAGGCTCTCAGAGGAGGCGCGCACGCTGGTGAAGACGGTTGTGACCAACGAAGACGGTCGCTGCGACGCGCCGCTTCTTGAGGGCGAGGCGTTTGCTGCTGGCAGTTACGAACTGGTCTTTGCAGCCGGTGACTATCTCCGCGCGCAGGGGACGAAGCTGCCGGACCCTGCCTTCCTCGACATGATCCCCATCCGCTTCGGCATGGCCGAGTCTGTTCACTACCACGTGCCTTTGCTCGTCTCGCCCTATGGCTACTCGACCTATAGAGGCTCCTAGGATGGCGACACCGACGCGATCCGTCATCCGTTTCGTCCTCAACGACGAGGACGTGGCTCTGGACGACGTCACCCCCAACGACATGCTGCTCGACTATCTGCGGCTCCGCCGCTCTTTGCGCGGCACCAAGGAGGGATGCGCGGAGGGGGACTGCGGCGCCTGCACGGTTCTGGTCGGCCGCCTTGCCGGCGACGGTCTCGTTTACGAGAGCGTCAATGCCTGCATCCGCTTCGTCGGGTCGCTCGACGGCTGCCATGTTGTCACGATCGAGCACCTCAAGGGCAGCAACGGCCAACTGCATCCTGTGCAACAGGCGATGGTCGACTTTCATGGCTCGCAATGCGGCTTCTGCACGCCGGGTTTCGTCATGTCGCTCTACAGCCTATGGATGCGGACCCCTGACCCCGACCACGCGGCGATCGAAAAAGCCCTGCAAGGCAATCTTTGCCGATGCACCGGCTACGAGGCGATCATGCGCGCCGCCCGCGCCATCTCCAACTATGGGAGTGCCGCGGAGGATCCGCTTGCCGCCGAGCGCAAAGCGATCACGGCACGCCTGGCCGCGCTCGCCGATGGCAAGCGCGTCCAGATCGGCACCGGCATTGGGCGGGTCATCGTACCCTCGAGCGCCGACGATTTCGCCGACCTGCTCGCTGCAGAGCCGAAGGCCACGGTGGTTGCCGGGTCGACGGATGTCGGCCTGTGGGTCACAAAATTCATGCGCGACCTTGGCACAACTGTCTTCATCGGCGGACTGGACGAACTCAAGACCGTTGACGAGACCGGCGGTGTGATCCGCATTGGCGCCGGCGTTACCTACAGCGACGCCTTTCCGCTTCTGGCGCAACGCATTCCGGCACTAGGCCCGCTGTTCGATCGCATCGGCGGCGCGCAGGTGCGCAACATGGGGACGATCGGCGGAAACATCGCCAATGGCTCGCCGATCGGCGACACGCCGCCGCCGCTGATCGCGCTCGGCGCCTCGATGGTCCTGCGCAAGGGAGCGACGCGACGTACGCTCGCCCTGGAAGATTTCTTCATCGGCTACGGCAAGCAGGACCGGGCGCCAGGCGAATTCGTCGAGGCCGTGCTCGTGCCGGTGCCCGTCGAGGGCGCGCTGTTTGCCGCCTACAAGATCACCAAGCGGCGTGACGAGGACATCACGGCTGTTCTCGGCGCGTTTCATCTGACGCTTGCCAGGAACAGAACAGTTGCGGCCGTTCGCGTCGCGTTCGGAGGCATGGCGGCGACACCGAAGCGTGCGGCCTCGGTCGAAGCGGCCCTGCTCGGCAAGCCGTGGAGCGAGGACACGGTGGTCGCAGCGATGCCGGCCTTCGAAGATGATTTCACGCCGCTGTCGGACATGCGCGCCTCCGCGGCCTATCGCCTGCTTGCCGCCAAGAACTTGTTGCTGCGTTTCTGTCTGGAGACCACCGGTACCACGGCGCCGCTCCAGGTGGCGCGATACGAGGTGGCATGATGAACACGCATGCCGGGCCGGACCTGAAGGCCACGACGATAAAGGGGGGCGTTGCCACCGACCAGCGCCACGATTCCGCGCACAAGCATGTCACGGGACAAGCCGTCTATATCGACGACATGCCCGAGCCCGCCGGCACGCTGCATGGCTGCCTCGGTCTGTCGACGGTCACCCATGGCGTCATCACCGCCATGGACCTTGCCGCCGTGCGTGCCGCGCCGGGCGTGGTCGACGTGCTGACCGCGACAGATATTCCAGGCGTCAACGACATTTCGCCCACCGGCCGTCACGACGAGCCGGTGCTGACCGCCTCAAAGGTCGAGTTTCACGGGCAGCCGATCTTCTGCGTCATTGCCGAAACGCGGGAGCAGGCGCGCCGAGCCTGCCGCCTCGCCAAGGTGACCTACGAGGAACTGCCGTTCGTCACGGACGTTGCGGCGCTCGATCCGGCTCAAGACAGACTGGTCACGCCGGGGCTCACTCTGAAACGCGGCGATGCAGCCGGTGCCGTAGCGTCGGCTCCCCGCCGCATCAAGGGCCGCATGCGCATCGGCGGACAGGACCATTTCTATCTCGAGGGGCAGATTGCGCTTGCGGTCCCCGGTGAGGATCAGGACGTCACCGTCTATTCCTCGACGCAGCACCCGAGCGAGGTGCAGCACATGGTGGCCCATGTCCTGGGCGTCCCCAACCATGCGGTCACCGTGGAGATTCGCCGCATGGGCGGCGGCTTCGGTGGCAAGGAAACCCAGGGAAACCAGTTCGCAGCGCTGGCAGCGGTTGCCGCCAAGCGGCACGGCCGCGCGGTGAAGATCAGGCCAGACCGCGACGACGACATGTCGGCCACCGGCAAGCGGCACGACTTCGTCGTCGACTACGAGGTCGGTTTCGACGACGACGGCAACATCCTCGGCGTCGACAATCTCTACGCCGCGCGCTGCGGCTTTTCCTCCGACCTGTCTGGTCCGGTCACCGATCGCGCGCTGTTTCACTGCGACAATGCCTACTACTGGCCGGCGGTCAGGGCACAATCGGCGCCGTTCTACACGAACACCGTGTCCAACACCGCGTTTCGCGGGTTTGGTGGGCCGCAGGGCATGGTCGGCGCCGAGCGCATCATCGAGGAGGTGGCATTTGCGACCGGCATGGACGCGCTGGAGATTCGCAAGCGCAACTTCTACGGCACCACCGACCGCAACGTCACGCCCTACCACCAGCCGGTGGAAGACAACATCATCCACCGGCTCGTCGCCGAGCTTGAAGCCAGCGCCGACTATGCCGGCCGTCGGCGCGAGATTGCTGCCTTCAACGCCAGGAGCCGCATCATCAAGCGCGGGCTGGCGCTGACGCCCGTCAAGTTCGGGATTTCGTTCACCGCGACGCAATACAACCAGGCCGGCGCGCTGGTGCATGTCTATACCGACGGTTCCGTCCATCTGAACCATGGCGGCACGGAGATGGGGCAAGGGCTTTACATCAAGGTCGCGCAGGTGGTGGCCGAAGAGTTCCAGATCGATCTGGACCAGATCAAGATCACCGCTACGACAACAGCGAAGGTGCCCAACACGTCGGCAACCGCAGCCTCGTCCGGCACCGACCTGAACGGCATGGCGGCGCTGAACGCAGCACGACAGATCAAGACGCGGCTGGCAGAATTCGCCGCCGAGAAATATCAGGTGCCGTCCGATCAGGTCGTCTTCCTTCCCAATCGAGTCCGTGTCGGAAACCAGGAGATCGCCTTCGTCGACCTGGTCAAGCAGGCCTATTTCGCGCGCATCCAGCTTTCCGCTGCCGGCTTCTACAAGACCCCGAAGATCCACTGGAACCGCGACAAGGGCGAGGGGCACCCGTTCTACTATTTCGCCTATGGCGCCTCCTGCTCGGAAGTGTCGATCGACACGCTGACAGGCGAATACATGGTCGAGCGCACCGACATCCTGCACGAGACCGGGCGGTCGCTGAACCGCGCCATCGACCTCGGCCAGATCGAGGGCGGCTTCATTCAGGGCATGGGTTGGCTGACAACGGAGGAACTGGTCTGGGATGACAAGGGCAGGCTGCGCACGCATGCGCCGTCGACCTACAAGATTCCGTTGGCGTCCGATCGGCCCAAGATGTTCAACGTAACGCTGGCCGATTGGCCCGAAAATGCCGAACCGACGATACATCGCTCCAAGGCCGTCGGCGAGCCGCCCTTCATGCTGGCGATGTCGGTGTTCCATGCATTGTCGGACGCGGTCGCGAGCGTGGCCAACCACACGATCTGCCCGCGCCTCGACGCGCCTGCCACGCCGGAATGCGTGCTGATGGCGGTCGATCGCCTGAGAAAGGATGCAGGGCTGTAGCGCGAATTGGCGCGCGTGGTCATAATCGCTGCATGACAAACAATCGCGCCCGCCTGAAGGCGTTCCTCGATGCTGCTCCCGACTGCGCGCTCGCCGAAGTGGGCGAGGCGCAGGGCTCGACGCCGCGCGAGGCCAGCGCCTGGATGCTGGTTTCGCCCGAAGCGATCTTCGGCACGATCGGCGGCGGCCAGCTTGAATTCTTGGTCATCGACCAGGCGCGCGAGATGATGCGCGCGCAGGTCGCCAGCAGCATTCTCGACGTACCGCTTGGTCCCGAGATCGGACAGTGCTGCGGCGGCCGAGTGAAGATCGACATCGCGCTCGTCGACGAGACGTTGCGCGCTGCGATACCAAAGCGGGGCGCGTGCGAGGACGCGCTGCGGCCGCATGTGTATCTGTTCGGTGGTGGCCATGTCGGCCACGCATTGGCATCGGCGCTCTCGCTGCTGCCGGTGCTTGCCATCGTCGTCGAAACCCGCGCCGATGCGCTCGAAGGGTTTCCCGTAGACGTCGAGACGCGGCTAACCGCCGTTCCCGAGGAAATGGTCCGGAGCGCGCCTGCGGGTTCCGCCTATGTCGTGCTTACCCACGACCATGCGCTCGACTTCCTCATCGTCGCCGAGGCACTCAAGAGGGTCGATGCCGCCTATGTCGGCATGATCGGTTCGCAGACCAAGAAGGCGACGTTGCGTAGCTGGTTTCTGAAGACGGCAGGCGGCGACGCCTCCGACTTTGCGCGCCTGATCTCGCCGATCGGCGGCAACGCTGTTGCCGACAAGCGGCCCGCCGTTATCGCGGCGCTTGCCGCCGCAGAAATCATGAGCGCGCTTGTCTTGCGGCGCGATCAGGAAACCGCAACGCGATACAGTATGTGAAAGAAGGAACACTTCCGAATATTTACACGCGAAAGCAATCGTGCCTTACTGCTCGCAATGACGGAGCTTGGGCATGGCACGGTCAGTCTCATTCGTCTTGTCGCTTACTCTCGTAGCGAGCCTGTCGGCGGCTTGCACGACACTGGTCGCCTCGTATGACCCAGTGTTCGACACGGCGCTCAACAAGCTCTCCGAAGACAGCGCGAGGCTCACCGCCGCAGCGCGGGCGGGCGGGCCTGAACGATCCTACATGTCCCAGGAAGCCGTCGTCTACTACGCGACGACCTACAATGTGCTTGATCGGCTGACAGAACGTGCGCGGCTTACTCGCGGCGGCGTAGCGTGCCCGACGAACGCATCGCTTACCTCGTTTGAGGCGGCGGTTCCGGACAAGTTTCAGTTGCCGCAGGATTACACCGACCTCGATTGCCGCGAGTTCCAGCTTTATGCCGTTCGCTTCTTCGTCGTCCAGATGGACTATGCCCATGAAACCGGGGGCACGCTGAACAGGGCGGAGGCGCAGGCCCTCGGCGGAAGCCTGCAGACTGCGATCCTGGGCGCGATCGAGACGTTCCTGGCGAGCAAGCCGCCGAGCTAGTGTGGAGACAAACCCATGGGAGCAGCCGCGATAGCCAAACAGATCCTTGCCGAAGCCGTCAAAGTGGGTGGTGCGACATGGACGAAGATCGAAAAGGTGGCGCCCCTCTACGTGCGGGGTTATGCGCAGTCCTTGATCGACATTGCCGATGGCGTTGCGAGCGGTGAAATCTCCAAGGCAGACGCCAGGATGTTCGTTGCCAATGCCAAGCTGCTCCTTGTCATGGGTATCGCCAACACGTCGCAGATCATCCTGGCACAGGTGCAGAGCTTCATGAACGGGGTCATCAAGACGTTGAAGACCGCGATCAACGCGTCGCTGCCGGTCGCCATCCTGTAGCGCGCGCGGCTCGATCTGTTTCGCTGGCAGTGCGCGGCTCATGGCCGAACGATCGCTCGGGCATCGTTCATCGCCCCGCCATGATGTCCCGGATAAGGCGCTGACAGCGCTCGGCCATGAAATCGAGGAGCAGCCGGACCTTTGGATCCTGCAGCTTCTTGTGCGGGTAGACCGCGGCAAGTTGCACAGGTGTGGGCGGCGTATCGGCCAGGATGATCTTGAGCCGGCGGTCGCGGATGAAGGGTTCGACCTCGAAACGCGGCTTGTTGATGACGCCGCGCCCGGCGAGCGCCCAGCCTGTCAGCACGTCGCCATCGTCGGAATCGAAGGGGCCGCGTACCTCGTACTTCTCGACGCCCCGCGGCGTCAGGAAGCTCCAGACATGTTCGCGCGCTCCGGGAAAGCGGAGCATGAGGCAGTCGTGGCGCTCCTCCACCAATTGCCGAAGCGCCGTCGGTTCGCCACGCGCCTCGAGATAGCGCGGCGCGGCCACCAGCACGCGGTCGCATTCCATGATGCCGCGCATGCGAAGGCTGGAGTCCTCCAGCACGCCGAGACGAAAGGCGACGTCGATGCCTTCCTTCATGATGTCGACATTGTGGTCCGACAGGCGCAGCCTGACCTCGATGTCGGGATAGCGGTCGCGGAAATCCGGAATGCCCGACGCGATCAGCCTGCGGCCAAGGCCTAGCGGAGCGGTGACCTTGATCGTGCCGCGCGGCTGACCGGAGAGTGCGCTGACCGCGGCCTCGGCTTCGGCGATCGCGTCCAGGACGCGCTTGGCGCCCTCGTAGAAGGCGGTGCCCTGCTCGGTCGGCATCAGCTGCCGCGTCGTGCGGTTGAACAGCCGGACGCCGAGGTGCTTTTCCAGTTCCTTGATGCGGTTGGATGCCACCGCCGGCGAGACGCGCAGATCGCGGCCGGCCGACGACAGGTTGCCGAGTTCCACGACGCGAACGAAGACGGCAATGTTGTCGAGATAGGCCATGTGTTCCCAGTCGCCCTGCGCCGGTCCGCGACGCGGGAGCTACGTCACTATTTTCCATTTTTTTTTGAAAGTCATCGTGCATCATCACGGTTTCCGACTAGGCTGCAAATCGCAACAATCGGAAGGACGTGAGCGGGGCGCAGGAATGACGGAATTCGCGATCTTCTGGGAGTGGCTGAGCTTTGCCGCCCGCTGGCTGCATGTCATTACCGCCATCGCCTGGATCGGGTCGTCCTTCTACTTCATCGCGCTCGATCTCGGCCTGCGGCAGCGCGAAGGCATGCCCGCGCTCGCCAGCGGCGAGGAGTGGCAAGTGCATGGCGGCGGCTTCTACCACATCCAGAAATACATGGTCGCGCCGGCCGAAATGCCGGAGCATCTGACCTGGTTCAAATGGGAATCCTATGCCACCTGGCTGTCGGGCTTCGCGGTGCTCTGCATCGTCTACTATGCGGGCGCCGACCTGTTCCTCATCGACCGCAACGTGCTCGACGTCTCTGCGCCCGTCGCCATCGCCATCTCGCTTGCCACGATCGCGTCGGGCTGGATCGTCTACGACCTGCTCTGCCGCTACCTCATCGGCAAGGCCGATACGGGCCTGATGATCCTGCTCTACGTCTTCCTGGTGTTCATGGCCTGGGGACTGACGCATCTGTTCACTGGCCGAGCGGCCCTGCTGCATCTCGGCGCGATCACCGCGACGATCATGTCGGCCAACGTCTTCATGGTGATCATCCCCAACCAGAAGATCGTCGTCGCCGACCTCATTGCCGGCCGCAAGCCCGATCCGAAGTTCGGCAAGATTGCCAAGCAGCGCTCTCTGCACAACAACTATCTGACGCTGCCCGTCCTGTTCCTCATGCTGTCGAACCACTATCCGCTGGCCTTCGCGACAGAATTCAACTGGGTCATCGCGGCGCTGATCTTCATCATCGGCGTGCTGATCCGGCACTATTTCAACACCGTTCACGCCCGCAAGGGCAACCCGACCTGGACGTGGCTCGCCGCCGCGGTGCTGTTCATCGTCATCATCTGGCTGTCGACCGTGCCGAAGATTTTGACCGGCGAGGATAAGGCAGACGCCGGCACGGAGGCGTATATCGCATCTGCGCACTTCCCGGCGGTGCGGGACACGGTGCTCGGCCGCTGCGGCATGTGCCATGCGACGGAGCCGGCCTATGAAGGGATCCACCGCGCGCCAAAGGGTGTTGCCTTCGACACGGATGCCGGTATCGCCCGGCAAGCCCGCGAGATCTATCTGCAGGCAGGGCGCAGTCATGCCATGCCGCCTGGAAACGTCACGCAGATTACGCGGGAAGAGAGGGCGCTGCTGGTCTCATGGTTCGAAGAGGCCGGCAAGTGATGCTTCTCCTTCGTGGGCGCACGCTCTTTTTCCGCCGCTATCCCGAGCGGGTCGACGACCTGTCCGCCTGTGTCTACGAGGAGGATGGCGGGCTGCTGATCGGCGACGGCAAGATCATCGATGCGGGCTCCTTTGCCGACGTGCAGTCCAGGGCAGGGACCGGTCTCACGGTCGTCGACCACCGGCCGCATCTTCTGCTGCCCGGCTTCGTCGATTGCCACGTGCACATGCCGCAAATGCAGGTCATTGCCTCCTATGGGGCGGAACTGCTCGACTGGCTGAACACCTACACCTTCCCCGAAGAGACGAAATTCCAGGATGCGCAGCACGGCCGGCGCATCGCGCGGCTGTTTCTCGACGAGATGGTGCGGCAGGGCACGACCACGGTCGCCGCCTACTGCTCCGTTCACAAGGCGTCGGCCGAGGCGTTCCTGGCCGAGGCGCATGGCCGCGACATGCTCGTCGTCGCAGGCAAGGTGATGATGGACCGCAACGCCCCGGATGGCCTGCGAGACACACCCCAGTCGAGCTACCACGACACCAAGGCGCTGATTGCCGAATGGCACGGCAGGGGCCGGCTGCACTATGCCATCACGCCGCGCTTCGCCATCACCTCGTCGCCCGAGCAGATGGAGATGGCGGGGGCGCTGGCGAAGGAGCATCCCGACCTGCATATCCAGACGCATCTTTCCGAGAACCACGCCGAGATCGCCTTCACCCGAGAGCTGTTTCCCTGGTCGCGAGACTACACCGACGTCTACGAGCATTACGGGCTGCTCGGTGGCCGCTCCCTGTTCGGGCACTGCATCCATCTGTCCGAGCGCGAGGCGGACGCCTTGTCGGCGAGCGGGTCGGTCGCGGTTTTCTGCCCGACGTCCAATCTCTTTCTTGGCTCGGGCCTGTTCGATTATCACCGCTACCGGCGGCGCCAGAAAGCGCTCAGGATCGCGACCGCGACGGATGTCGGTGGCGGCACCAACTATTCCATGCTGCGCACGATGGACGAAGGCTACAAGGTGATCGCCCTGCAGGGCGAAAAGCTCAATCCGCTGGCCTCGTTCTGGCAGATCACGCGCGGCAATGCCGAGGCGCTGTCGCTTGGCGACAGGATCGGGACGCTGGAGCCCGGCACGGATGCGGACATCGTCGTGCTGGACGCGTCGGCAAATCCCGGCATGCGGCTGCGCATGGAGACCGTCAACACACTGGCGGAAGAACTCTTCCTTCTGCAGACGCTCGGCGACGACCGCTGCGTGTGCGAGGTCTATGTCGCAGGCAGGCCGGCCAAGACCGCGCTTGATCCGGCGACCTGACGCGTTCCGACTTGACGCACGGCCTGCTTGGCTTACACGGCACCGAGCAATCGGCGGGAGGGCGGCATGGCGGTCGAAGACGATATTGCGAAGGTCACGGCGCAGGAGGCAGCGCTCGTCTTCGACCGGTTCGACGAGGCGACAGCCTTTGCCATCGGCCTGCGCCTGCGTGAACGGGCGCTCGCGGAAAACATGCCCGTCATCATCGACATCCAGACCTGGGATCGGCCGCTCTTCTATGCCGCGCTGCCGGGTTCGACCGGTTCGAACACCAACTGGGCGCGGCGCAAGCGCAATGTCGTGAAGATGTTCCTGCGCAGCAGCTATCGCATGGTTCTCGAACAGCAGCGGCCGGACCGCAGCTTCAAGCCGGGCGAGGGGCTCGACGTGGCGGACTTTGTGCTCGCCGGTGGCGGCTTTCCGATCACGGTGCGCAATGCCGGCGTAATCGGTGTCATCGCGGTGTCCGGCCTGCCGGAACGCGAAGACCATTCGGTGATCGTGGATGCGCTGTGCGATCATCTCGGAATTGACCAGGCGTCCCTCGCGCTGGCCGAAACCTGACATGACGCTTGACCCGAAGGCACTGCTCATTGGCGTCTTCGATGCCGCTGTCGCGGCGGCCGACCCGGAACTGACCATCAAGGCAAACCTGCCGGAAAGACCCAAGAGGCGGACCGTCGTCATCGGGGCCGGCAAGGGCTCCGCCCAGATGGCGGCGGCCTTCGAGCGGGTGTGGGACGGGCCGCTCAGCGGCGTCGTCGTCACCCGGTATGGATACGCCGCGCCCTGCAAGCGCATCGAGGTGCTTGAGTCGGCGCATCCCGTTCCCGACGCAGCCGGGCTGGCCGCGGGCAGGCGGCTTGTCGAGACCGTATCGGGGCTCGGCGAGGACGACCTCGTCGTCGCGCTGATCTCCGGCGGGGGATCTGCGCTGCTGCCCGCGCCAGCCGGCGGCCTGACGCTCGATGACGAGATCGCGGTCAACCGGGCGCTGCTTGCCTCGGGCGCGCCGATCTCGGCGATGAACGCGGTGCGCAAGCACGTCTCGACCATCAAGGGCGGGCGGCTCGCGGCGGCGGCTTTCCCGGCGCGCGTCGTCTCACTCGTCGTCTCCGACATTCCTGGCGACAATCCGGCGCTGGTTGCATCAGGCCCCACGGTGCCGGACGGCTCGACCCGCGAGGACGCGCTGGGGATCGTCGAGACGTATCGCATGGACCTGCCCGAATCCGTGATGGCGCATATGCGCAGCCCCGCCGCGGATGCCCCGCTGCCTGACGATGCGCGCTTTGCCCGCAATATCGTGCGTGTCATCGCATCAGCCGGCGTCTCGCTCGAGGCGGCTGCAACTGCTGCGCGACGGCTCGGCGTGGAGGCCGTGATCCTGTCCGATTCGATCGAGGGCGAGGCGCGCGATGTCGGCGCGGTGCATGCGGCGATCGCACGCGAGGTGGCAGCGCGCAACCGGCCGTTCGCCAAGCCGGTGCTGATCCTGTCGGGTGGCGAGACGACGGTGACCTTGCGCGCGCAGGGGAGGGGCGGTCGCAACAGCGAGTTCCTCCTGTCGTTCGCCATCGGCATAGACGGGGTCGACGGCATCCATGCGCTCGCGGCGGATACGGACGGCATCGACGGCTCGGAAGACAATGCCGGCGCGTTTGCCGACGGATCGTCGGTGGCGCGCATGCGCGCGGCCCGAGTCGACGCCAAGGCGATGCTGGCCGGAAACAATGCCTGGACGGCGTTCGATGCGGTCGGCGACCTGTTCGTGCCGGGCCCCACGGGCACCAATGTCAACGATCTCAGGGCGATACTGATCAGATAGTCTCCTACCCTCCCCCTTGCGGAGAGGGTGGCCCGAAGGGCCGTATGGTGACGGTCGCGCGCTGCCGCGTGACCCCCACCCCGCTCCGCTCCGCGGATCGACCCTCCCCGCAAGGGGGAGGGTGAGGTAGCTACCTTGTGCGTCCTTCGAGGCTCGCTGCGCTCGCGCCTCAGGATGAGGACGGTTGAGCGAGACCTCCTTCCTTGGAGCGCTGTTCGCTTCATGGCGGTCTGACGCGACCTCCCTTGTCCTGAGGTGCGAGCGAAGCGAGCCTCGAAGGACGCACCTCATGCCATCAACCCCTTCACTGCCTTCATATCCGCCAGAAACCGCGCGCGCTCGGCTTCCTTGTCGGAGGGATCGGGGATGCGCAGGATGAAGGAGGGGTGGATGGTGATGAAGACACGCAACCCGTCCTCGCGCTCGATCACCTGGCCGCGCATCTTCGTGACCGGGATAGCCTTGCCAAGCAGGGACTGCGCGGCCGTCGCGCCGAGCGCCACGACGAGGTTCGGCTTGACCAGTGCGATCTCGTGGTCGATCCACCAGCGGCAGGCCTGGATCTCGCCGGCGTCGGGCCTGGCGTGGACGCGGCGCTTGCCGCGCGGCTCGAACTTGAAGTGCTTTACCGCGTTTGTGACGTAGACTTGGCTGCGATCGACCGCGGCATCTTTCAGGATGGCGTCGAACACCTTGCCCGCCGGGCCGACAAAGGGCTTGCCGGCCAGATCCTCCTGGTCGCCGGGCTGCTCGCCCACGAAGATCACCTTCGCATCGGGCGGACCTTCGCCGAACACGGTCTGGGTCGCACCGCGCCACAGCGGGCAGCGGCGGCACTCGGCGGCTGCCTTGCGGAGTTCGCCGATCGTCTCGGCACCCGCGCCGTCATCGGGTTCGACCGGTTCGGTCTTCGGCCAGTGTTTCGCCTGCACCCTGGCGTGATGCGGGGCAGGCGTCGTCGCCATCCTCGCAACCATGTCGCTCGCGGCCTCCGCGGCGCCTTCGATCATGCCAGGTATGAGCGCGGCCTCCGGAAGGTTGCGCCAATACTTCTTCGGCATTTCTGCCTGCATCGCCTTCACCTTGAGGCGCGCCGGGTTGAAGATGTTTTTGAAATAAGTGAGCCAGAGTTCCTCGGCGTCGTCCTCTGCCGGCACGTCGCTCTTCTTCCCGCCCGGCCCGATCGCCAGCGTCTCGCCGTCCCAGCGGGCGGAGGCGTGCGGGGTGACGATGGTCCAGTTCATGCCGGTGAAGCGGCGGACGAAGAAGGGCGCGTTGCGCTCGACGATGTAGTGCTGCGGCTCAAACCAGGCGGCGTAGAGTTCGGCGCCCTCGGCGCGGATCCGGCGGAAGCGGACGAAGGCGCGCATCTTGTGGATGTCGCGGCGCACCGATTTCTCCATGTCCGCGAACTTGCGGACGTCCGGATCGGACTGGATGTGCAGCAGGTTCGGCTCTTCGCGGAGGCGCCAGAGCAGGCGAAAGAGAAAGGCGAAGCGCTCGGGGTCGCTGTGGCAGATCACGGCCTCGGCGCTGTCGAGGAATTGTTTCGGGACCTTCAGCGAGGTTGAAGGAAGCGGCGGCGGTTGCTCACCCCCACCCCTTACCTTTGCGGGGCGAGCCGCTTGTCTCGCCCGTCCTTCGCACCCCCACAAGGGGGAGGGGGGCGTCAACGTATCAGAATTCCCTCCCCCTTGAGGGGAGAGGTGAGGGGTGGGGGTCGAAGACCTATCCAAAACGAGATTTCCGACCTCCCACGTCACATCTTCCGGCGGAACACCGGCCAGCGCCAGTCGCCGCGCCGCGTCGCGCCAGCCGGTGAAATCGGTCTCGCCCGCGAGGCGGACATGGTGGGCGGCGAGGTCGAGCGACGCGGTCTGCATGTCAGAACAACGTTAGCTGCTGCGGAGGGGCAACGATCTTCTCGCGCAACCTTGCGTGGTCGGTCAGCTTTCCCGGCTGCCAGCCTTCGGCGACGATGAAGGCCCGAACCTTGACGATGGACTGGCAGAGCCGACCGACATCCTCCAGCCGAAGCCTTCGGTAGCGGCGTGTTTCGAGGATGCGCTTGACGGCCTTGGTGCCGAGGCCGGGTACGCGGAGCAGCGCCTCGCGGTCGGCGCTGTTGACATCGACCGGAAAGGCGGCGCGGTGGCGCAGCGACCAGGCGAGTTTTGGATCGATGGTGAGATCGAGCATGCCTTCCGGCTGGCCGTCGAGGATTTCGCCTTGCGCAAAGCCGTAGAAGCGCATCAGCCAGTCGGCCTGGTAGAGGCGGTGCTCGCGCATCAGCGGCGGCTTGATCAGCGGCAAGGCCGAGGACGAGTCGGGGATCGGGCTGAAGGCGGAATAGTAGACGCGGCGCAGATGATAGCTGCCGTAGAGCCGCGAACTCGCCTGCAGGATGCCGGCGTCCGCCGTGGCGTCGGCGCCGATGATCATCTGGGTGGACTGGCCGCCGGGAGCGAAACGCTCGCGCTTCTTCGTCCGCAGCGTCGGTTCGCTCTTCTCCTCGATCTTGAGCCGCAGCGTGGCCATCGACTTGCGGATCGTGTCGGGCCGCTTTTCCGGCGCCAGTATCTTCACGCTCTCGTCGGTCGGCAGTTCGACATTGATCGAGAGGCGGTCGGCATATTTGCCGGCGAGCGCGAGCAGGTCCGGATCGCATTCGGGGATGGTCTTGAGGTGGATGTAGCCGCCGAACTTTTCCTCGACGCGCAGTCTTCGCGCCACCTCGACCAGTTCGCCCATCGTCTCGTCGGGCGAGCGGATGACGCCGGAGGACAGGAAAAGGCCTTCGATGTAGTTGCGCTTGTAGAATTCCATCGTCAGCCGGACCACCTCCTCGACCGAGAAGCGGGCTCTTTGCACGTTGGAGGAGGAGCGGTTGATGCAGTAGCGGCAGTCGTAGATGCAGAAATTGGTGAGCAGGATCTTCAGGAGCGAGATGCAGCGGCCGTCCGGCGCGTAGGAGTGGCAGATGCCCATGCCCTCGGTCGAGCCGATGCCGCCCGATTTCAGCGAGTTGCGTTTCGCCGCGCCCGAGGAGGCGCAGGAGGCGTCGTATTTCGCGGCATCGGAGAGGATCGCCAGTTTTTCGCGTGTGGTGGGTGCACTCATCCGTTCATGATACGTTCTCTACGCCCGGCGCGCTATGAAATTTGACACAGGGGCCGCGACATGGCGCCGCGAGGTGAGTGCTGCCGCGGGCAACGCCCGGCGCGCCGCGCGAGAGTGCCGCGCAGCCAGTCCGATCCGACAGTCGATCTTTTTTTGCTAAGATCGCCGGCCTTACGATGTGTCGTAGGCCCTGCGCGTCCAGTCGCTGCACAGGATGAGGACGAGGGGTGGTGCGCGGTTGCGCGATGGGCAATCCATGGCGGCATTCCAGCGGTCGGCCGAACGGTCCATGCGCAATAGCGCGTAGAGCATGGCCGCCAGCAGCCGGAGGCGCCAGGCGAGCCACGCAGCATCGACGGGGCTGCTCTCGATCTCCAGCGCTTCCTCAAGGCACGGCCAGTCCACCGGCATTGCCTCCATGACGAAGGCATGCGCCACGGTCTCGGCCCGCCGCAGGATGCACAGGACAAGCCAGCGAACGGGGAGGGATCGGCCGGCTGCGCGCTCGGCCAGAACGGCGAGAGCGACGAGCATGGCTGCGATGCGGATCAGTGTCTGATCATCCCGTCCTGCTCTGTTCATCCCGGGCCTCCCTGTGACCTCCGACTATTATGGTCGAGGGCGCCAGGCGTGGGGATGAATTGGGGTTAGAAATCGTGCAAGGCGTTGAATTCGTTGCAGGTGGGGTCGGAGTCCATGCACGCCAGCGCGGCGTTTCGCCTTCGCAATGGCTCTGGTCCGAGGCTTCGGCTCGGGCGCCGGAACCGGGTCAGGAGCGATATACCGAACGACCCCGCCTGACCTGCGGGCGCGGCCAGTAGCGCAGCATCATGCGGCGCGAGATGGCCCAAGCCAGCGGCGGCGTCAGCGCGAGCGCGACCAGCACGGCGTTCGGCATGAGGATGCCGGCATGTGCCGCCAGCGCGGGAACGGAAAGGATCGTTATCGCGCCCATGCCGAAGAGGACGGCGTTGACGGGCAGGGCGGCGAGGATGGCGACATAGACGCGGGTCTGCATGGGGTTTCTCCGTCGTGTCGCCGCAAAACTCCCGTCGGCCCCGCTGGTTCCGGCGGCTACACCTCGTGCAGGTACAAGTGATAGTCCAGTTCGCTCACCGTGCGGGCGACGCGGACATATTCCGCTTGCTTGATGGCGGTGAAGGTGCGGTGGAGCTGATCGCCGAGCGCCTGCCTGAGGAAGGCGGAAGCCTTGGCGGCCTCGATGGCGCTGCGCCAGTCGGACGGGATCGCCTGGTTGGCGGGCTGTTCGTAGCCGTTGCCGGTTGTTTCGGGGCCGGGCTCGAGACCCTCGTCCAGGCCCTTGGCGATGCCGGCCAGAATGGTCGCGGCGACGAGATAGGGATTGGCGTCGACGCCTGAGGGCCGATGCTCGATGCGGCGGTTTCTTGCGTCGCCGGCCGGCACGCGCAGCGCCACCGAGCGGTTGTTGACGCCCCAGGTCGGCGCAACGGGCGCATAGGACTGCGACACGAAGCGGCGCCAGGAATTGGCGTGCGGGGCAAAGACCAGCATCGATTCCGGCATGGTGGCGACAAGGCCGCCGAGCGCGCGCAAAAGATTGAGCGACCAGCTCTCGCCGCCGGACTCGGAAAAGACGTTGTGGCCGGCATCGTCGAGCAGCGAGACGTGGAAATGCATGCCCGATCCGGCATAGGCCTCGATGGGCTTGGCCATGAAGCAGGCGGTGACGCCATGCCGGCGCGCCTGGGCCCGCACGATGCGCTTCAGCATGACCAGGTCGTCTGCGGCGCGCATGACGTCCTTGCGGTAGTGCAGCGTCAGCTCGTACTGGCCGGGCGCATACTCGGAGATGACGGTCTCGGCCGGAATGCCTTGCTCGCGGCAGGCGGCGTAGATGTCGGAAAACAGCGGCTCCATGCCGTGCAGATGGTCGACCGAGTAGACTTCCGTCTTGCCGCTCCTGCGCCCGTCGAGCACGGCATTGGCCGGCTGGACCTTGCTCTCGGCGTCGCGCTCGTTGGCGAGCAGGAAGAATTCGAGCTCGAAGGCGCCGGCCGGGTGCAGCCCCCTGTCGGCCAGAAGTGCGACCTGGCGCGCCAGTGCGTGGCGCGGGTCGGCATCCATCGGCGTGCCGTCGAGATGGTACATCGACATCAGCACTTGGCCGCGTGGCGGGCTGGTACCGTAGAGCGGCGTGATCGTGCCGGGGATGGGCCAGCCGCGCAGATCGCCGTCGCCGGAATCCCAGATCAGGCCGGTCTCGTGGACGTCCTCGCCTGTTATGTCGAGGCCGAGGATGGAGATCGGCAGATGGCGACCGCCCTCGTAGAGGCCCAAAAGTTCGGCGCGGCGGATGATCTTGCCGCGGCCGACGCCGTTGGCATCCGAGAGCACGATGTCGAAGGCTTCGATCTGCGGGTGGTCGGCGAGGAAGCGCTGCGCTTCGTCTGGTGTGGAGCCGGAGGGTGAGGTCATGACGGGGTACTCTGATGTGTCGGTGCGTATACACCCCCCTCTGGCCTGCCGGCCATCTCCCCTTCAAGGGGGGAGATCAATCTCGTCCGCCACCCGTCCAGATCTGTGACGTTGAAGGATGCGCGGGATGTCGAGGCGGGCTGATCTCCCCCCTTGAGGGGGAGATGGCCGCCCTTCAACAAGAGCTCAGGAGGCCAGAGGGGGGCGCCTGGTGCGCAATGCATGGTCACCGGGCAAGCTCCCCGACGATCTCGCCGAAGGCCGCGACCAGCCGGGCGACCTGGCGCGCCGACGTGGCCGGCGAGACCAGCATCATGTTGTGGAAGGGCGCGATCAGCACACCGCGATTGACCAGCGCGACATGGATGGCCGCTTCCAGCGCCGGCGCATGCGCCGTTTCGGCCTCGCCGCCATTGCGGAGCGGACCGGGCGCGCAGATGAATTCTACGCGTGCGCCGACGCGGGCGACGTGCCAGGGCAGGCGGTGGCGGGCGATCGTCTTCGCGAGCCCGGTCTCCAGCGTGGCGGCAAGTCTTTCCATATGCGCGTAGTTCGCGTCGGTCATGACGTCGCCAAGCGTGGCGCGCATGGCGGCGAACTGCAGCGGATTGGCCGACAGCGTCGTACCGATGCCGGAATAGCCTGGCTGCTTGGCCCTGGTGTAGGCGTCGTAGCGCGCCGCGACTTCGGCGGTCATGCCCCAGACGCTGGCCGGCACGCCGCCCGCCACCGGCTTGCCGAGCACGAAGATGTCTGGGTCCAGATCATAGCGCCTGGTGTAGCCGCCGGGGCCGGTCGAGATGGTGTGGGTCTCGTCGATCAGGAGCAGGGTCCCAGCCTTGCGTGTGAGCGCGCGCAGCGCATCGTGGAAGCCGGGGTCGGGCAGGACCATGCAGCAGTTGGTCAGCACCGGCTCGGTGATGACGCAGGCGATGTCGCCTTTTGCCAGTTCGGCCTCCAGCGCGGGAATGTCGTTGAACTCGATGACTGCCGTGGCCGAGGTCAGGTCGCGGAATTCACCTGACAGTCCCTTCTTGTTGGCGGGGCGACCATGGTCGAGGCGCACGAAAGTCTCGTCGACGGCGCCGTGGTAGCAGCCGTTGAAGACGAGGATTCGGGGCCGCCCGGTGATGGCGCGCGCCATGCGCAGCGCGAAGCGGTTGGCGTCGCTGGCGGTGGTGGCGATCTGCCAGAAGGGCAGGCCGAAACGCTCGGCCAGGAGCTGGCCGACGACTCGCGCATCTTCCGACGGCAGCATGTAGGTCAGGCCGCGCGAGGCCTGGCGGCGGATGGCGCGGGCGACGGGCGGCGGCGAATGGCCGAACATCGAGCCGGTGTCGCCGAGGCAGAAGTCGGCGAGTACATGGCCGTCTATGTCGGTCAGCGTCGCGCCTTTGGCGCTGTCGACCATGATCGGGCAGGGCGTCGGCCAGTCGTTCATCCAGTGCATCGGCACGCCGCCGAGGAATGCGTTTCGGCCTTGCCGGAAGGCGGCCATGGATTTTGGACGCGCGGCCGCAAAGCGCGCGGCCTCGCGCTCGCGCAGCGCGGATATGCGGGCAAGCGACACGCCGCCCTGCTTTGCGCCCTCTCGATGACCCTGGTCCATGATGCCCTCCGATGCCTTGGTAGCCGCCGCCTAAGGTCAAGGCAACCGCTTGACCGTTGACGCCGGCTGAGGCTCAATTGGCGGCGTCGGCTTTCTGGGGGATTTGGATGTTGAGACGTGGAATGACCGCGACCGCCCTGCTGTGCGGCGTGGCACCTGCGATTGCCTCTGGCGGATTGTCATGCGAGGGCAAGGACAAGCAGGGCACGGTGCTCGTGGAGACCGGCATGGCCCGCAGCATCCCCGGCTCCTTCCTGGACTTTCGGGGCAGGATCGAGTTCAGCGACACGAGCATAGCGGCGGACCTGCGGATGATGGATATCAAGCGCGAGGACCTCGCCGAGAACTGGCTCGACGACAAGACGTTGAAGCTGCACATCTATCGCGAGCGTACCGGCGAGGCGCCGCACGGCTATGTCGACCTGGTCATCAATACCTGGGCGAAGGAAGAAGGCACCTATGACGGCAGCTTCGTGCTCACCGCCTTCGATATGACCGATGACACCACCGGTGAGGGCAAGACGGCGCGTGTGCAGGGCAAGGTTTCCTGCTTCGTCGAATAGATGGCGTCTGCCGGCTCACCCAGCCTGCATGGAGGCGATAACGCGCCGCATCAGGTCTAGGAAGGCGCGGCGCTCGTCTGGGGTCAGGTCCGCCAGCGCGACCTCGTTCTGCGCCATCGCGGCCGCCATCGCCGCCTCGCGCAGCGCGATGGCCTTTGGCGTGAGGTGAATCGACTGCGCGCGGCCGTCCCCGGGATGCGAGCGGCGCTCGATGAGCCCGTCGCGCTCCATGCGGATCAGCGTGTTCGCCATGGTCGCCTGCTCGACGTCGAGCTTCTGGATGAGATCGCGCTGGGCGATGCCGTCATGCTCCCACAGTTCGAGCAGCGTCATGAACTGCGCCGGCGCAAGGCCGAGCGGCCTGATGCGCTGCTGCAGCCCCTTGGCGAAGAGACGCGCCATGTGATTGGCGAGGAAGCCGGCTGAATTGTTTCTGAAGGTCATGCCGCAACATAGGCATTGCATAGCGTGCTATGCAATAGTATATAGCATGCTATCCAAATATGGAGACCTGTCATGAAATCCAAGCTTCACGCGATTGCGGGCGGCGTCGCCCTCCTGACCATCACCCTCTTCTGGCTGTCGACGCTGGCGGCCGAGCTTTCAGGCAACGCTGCCACGATCGCCGCAGTCAAGGCGGCCATCCTCGCCGGCATGGTCGTGCTGATCCCGGCCATGGCGCTGGCTGGCGCGTCGGGCTTTTTGCTCGGACGGGGATGGAAGAGCCCGGTGGTCGCGCGCAAGAGGACGCGCATGAAGATCATCGCCGCGAACGGCCTGCTGATCCCACACTACACGACTCTGATGGTTTTGTTGTCCGGGTTTGTGCGTCGTCTCCAGATTCGGTGCCAGGTTCGGGCGGCTATTTCGGGTTTGTGGACGATCCATTGCCTGAGTGCGTCGAAGCCTGTTCGGAAGCAGGATTTGCGGCGGAAACCGTGCGATGCTCGGGGGATGTCGTTTCGGCCGATGAGCGCGCAGGCGCATGCCAGGCTCCATGCCATCGCGATGGCGACGAGTGCGAGTAGGAGCGAGAGCTTGCCGGGATTGGTGAGCCTGGTGTCCTCCATGTTGAAGCCTCGGGTCTTGGTCTCTGCGAACAGGCATTCGATCTGCCAGCGGCCCTTATAGGCATCGAGCGCCTTGCCCGGATCGCGGTTGGTGGCGACGAGAATGGTGTCGCCTGCATGGTTGAAGAGCCCGAAGCGGAGTGTGTCGGCGAAGCGCGCGTCCATGCCGGCGAAGCAGCCTCTGGCCTGCTTGAGGTGGCGTCGTCCCCGCGCGGTCCGTGCCAGTCGCCCGAGCGGGACGTCGAAGCCGTCGCTGAGGCGCACACGCAAGCGACCGCTTACGCGAATGGCGAAGGGGATGTCGCTTTCTACAAGGAATTCAAACCATTGATTGCCATCGAACTCGCGGTCGGCGAGCAGGATCTTGATCGAGCTCTTGCCGAACAAGGCGACGAAGCGGCCGATCAGCTCTTCGCGCTGGGCCATGGTCGAGCAGCCGCCGCGATCCAGAATCTCCCACAGCACCGGCAGGCGCGCCCGCCGCGTCACGATGCACAAAACCAGAAGGTTGATGTCCTTGCCCCCGACCTTCCAGTTGGTGCGGTCGAGGCACAGCCGATACGGCGGCGCCAGCCGAAGCAGCGCCACCAGCGTACGCGCCAGCCAGTTCGGATCGAGCCGGACATGCTGGAAGAAGCGCTGCAGCCGACGGTAGTTCGACGACAGTTTCGCCGGCCCGCAGAACGCACCGGCCAGGTGCGTCAGGTTCACCGTGCGGGCCTGGATCAGACCAAGGACAAGCACCGCAAGCGTCTGGCGCCGGTCGTTGCTCAGGTCGACATGGCGGGCTAACGTCGCTGCGAGAGCGTCGGGATGAAGTGACATTGGAGGATCCTTCCTTGCAGGGATGAATCCTTCATTCCAACTGATTCCCGGCCTCTCACCAAATCACTGTCGTGTAGTGTGTGCTGATCCTGCTGCCCTCGGCCTTCTTCTTGGCCGGCCGGGCTGAGGCGGGGCTTCTGGACGCCACGTTCTTAGCGGTCCAGGCCCTGGAACTCGTGGCGGGCGCAATCAATATCACGCTTCTGTCGCTCAATATGCGCGATGGCCTGCGGATAAGGCGCAGAACCGCGACGGCGATCGGCCAGGCGTCCTGACGTCTGCAGCATCGGCCCGAGAACCGGAATCGGTTCTCGGTAAGCACGATGCAGCAGATTCAAGTGAGAGAGCGCCGTGCGTCCAATTGGACGCACGGCGCTCTATCCCGAAATGTCGATGACGCCGCAGTCGCCGCTCTCGGAGCCGAAGGCGATGCGGCGGGCTTCGGCGTCCCAGGTCATGGACGTGATCGGGCCCTTGCCGGGGCGGCGCAGCAGCACTTCCTTGGAATCGGCGAAGCGGACCGCCATCACCATGCCGTCGTCGTAGCCGATGGCCGCGACGTCGTCGGTCGGGTGGCAGGCGACAGACGTGACCATGGCGTTGCCGCGCGTGCCGAGTTCGAGCGGCGCCTTGCCCATCGGGCCGTCCTTGCCGGAGAATGGCCAGACGATGGCAGCGGGTGCGCCGGAACTCGCCAGCCAGCGGCCCTTGGCGCTCCAGGACAGGCTTTTGACCTTGGCGGGGTAGCCGGTCATGCGCATGTGCTTGCCGTCGGACAGCTTCCAGCCATGCAGGGCGCTTTCCTGCATGGAGGTGACGACGAAATTGCCGTCGGGCGAAAATGTGATGCCGGTGTGGGCGCCGGCCCATTCGAGCTCGACGGGCTTCCCGGCGGCGGCCGGGAAATGCAGCGTCGCGCCATTGTAGCGGGCGACGCCGATGCGCAGGCCCTTGGGCGCGAACGCGATGCCCTCGACCGAGCGGGGATGCGGGATTTCGCGCAGCGTGCCGCTGGGCAAGAGCACAGTGGCGCTCTTGCCGACGCCGAAGCCGACCGCGCCCTGCGGCCCGGCGGCGATGCTGGTCACCCATTTGCGGCCGGCCTGCGCCAGCAGTTTCGGCACGCCGTCCGTGCCTGTCGCAAAGACCTTGCCGTCCTCGCCGCCGGTGAGCAGCCGGTGGCCGAGCGGATCGAGTGCTGCACAGAGCAGGCCGTCATTGGCCTTCACGGTCTTGTGGCCATGGTCGAGGCTGTGGATCGTGCCGTCGGCCAGCGCATAATAGGGCACGTCGCCGATGAAGACGGCGGCGAGGCAGTGACCATCGAGGTCAAGGGGGGCGACTGTGGGCATCAGCAACGCCCCGTGTCATGCATGGATGCAGAGGTCAATGGTCAGGATCTTTGCGCGTTGACGTAGGCCTTGAGGACATTCTGCATCTTTGTCAGATGCCCTTTGCCGCCAGCCTGCCGGTGGAAGAAGTCGAACACTTCGGCATCAAGCTTCAGATGCACGGAGCGTGGCTTTCGAGGGGCAACGATCTCGGCTCTCGCCCAGAAATCCGCGCCCAGGTTCTCTCCTTCCGGCGCATTCGGATCATGATGAAGTTCACCACTCTCCTTCATCTTTCTCAGCTCTGCGAGTGACCCCCGCCTGATATTCTTCGCGGTCATCCCGGCCTCCTTTCCATGCCGTGATCAGTCTCGTGACGCCCTTTCGCTCGGTGTGAACGACGACAAAGCACTCGCCATCTACCAAGCCTATGGAGATCACCCGATCTTCGCCATATTCGAAACGGTCGTCCCGCCGCGAAAGCACGTCATTCTCGAAAACAAGAGCGGCATAGAGCATATCTACGCCGTGCTTGGTGCCGTAGCTGAATGTGTTGGAATTTGGCGGCGCAGCCTCCGGTAGGACGAGATTATCGGTTCATGCTGCGAGGTCAATCTGGAAGTCGAGCGGCTTGTCGGGCAGCGTCCACCAGCCGTCGATCTTTCGCATCGAGATCTGGCCGGACGCCATCAACGCCCAGAACAGCATGGCCGCAGTTTCGGCCGAAGGCAGCACCGTCTGGGTCTTGATGCGCCGCTTGAACTCCTCGTGCAGACGTTCAATGGCGTTTGTTGTCCTTGCGCTTTTCCATTGGGATGGCGGCAGCCGGGTGAAAGCGAAGAGGCGTTCGCCAGCTTCCTCCAGGCTGTCGGCCACCGCCCGGCATTTGAGCCGCCATTTTCGCAGGAATGCCTTGCGGCGGATCTCGATCTCCTCCGGCGTGGCCGCGTAGATCATGTCGGTGTAATCGGCGCTGACCTCCTCGTGCAGTCGCTCCGGCGCATGCGCCAGCAGGTTACGGTGCTTGTGAACCGTGCAGCGCTGAACGGGCACGCCATCCCATAGGGTGGTGATGGCAGCATCGAGCCCCTTGCCGCCATCGACGATGAGGAATTCGGGCCGGCGAAGGCCGCGTGCGACGAGATCGTCGAGGACGATCCGCCAGGCCTCGGTCGTTTCGCCGCCCATGTTCTTGACGGCAAGCAGAACCTTCTGGCCATCCTCACGCACCCCGACGATCACCAGCAGCGAGATCGAGGTCGCCTTGCGGTCGAGCCTGACGCGGACCATCGTGCCGTCCAGGATCAGGCGCACGATCGGTTCGTCCGCCAGCGAGCGGGCGTTCCATGCATCCCAGTCGGTCTTCACCTTGCGCCAGGTGCGGCTGACGATGTCCTTGCCGATCGCGCCGCCGAACAACGCGGCAAGCGCTCGCCGCACACGGCGTGTGTTGGTCCCGGAAAGATAGACCGAGGCGATCAGCGCGTCGGCCGCCTGCGTGCGCCGCTGATAAGCCCGCAGGGCCTTGCTTTTCCATTCCGCCGTCTTGCCGTCACCGGCGTTGAGGCGTGCTCGGGGCACCGCAATCTCGGTCGCACCGAACGTCCCGGTCAGCCTGCGCGTCCGATGGCCGTGCCGGTGACCGGCAGCGCCGGCGACCTCTCCATCGCGCTCGACTGGATGCCGCCCATAACGGGGACGGGCAAGCACCGCTTCCAGCTCCGACTCCAGCATCGCCTCGATAAAACCGCGCACCCGCTCGCGCAGGCCCGCTTCAATCGGATCGAACCAATCGTCGAAAAGATAGGGAGCAGCCTCAGCCCCACGATGATCGGCTTCGGCATTCATGGTAGTCATTGTCATGGCGTGGTCTCCTGTCCGACGCTTCAACGTCGGATGATTCGAGGTTGATCACCCCGGAGACTACGCCAACTTCAATTCCAACCACTCCCGCGACGGCACCGC